>Ga0182024_10005041_pt1 | contig 29888 bp, 23 predicted proteins | sample P32metaG_FD_120480 | JGI IMG/M metagenome (GOLD analysis project Ga0182024, IMG submission 120480) | Permafrost microbial communities from Stordalen Mire, Sweden - P3-2 metaG (Illumina Assembly) | ecosystem: Environmental > Terrestrial > Soil > Wetlands > Permafrost | place: Sweden: Stordalen...
ATCCGGATCGGCTGCCCGGCCACGACGTTCAAGGTCACGGCCAGCGGGTATGGCAGCGCGAACGCCACCTGGACGTTGCCCCGCATCGTCGGAATGGCAAGGGCTAAGGAAATTTTGATGACCGGCCGGCCGGTCCTTGCCGACGAAGCGCTCCAGATCGGCCTGCTCAACAAACTTGCGAAGGACGGGGCGGTCATTGCGGACGCCTTGGAACTCGCCAAGGCGATCGCCGCCAACCCGCCGGCCGGCGTTCAAGGGGCGAAGCATCTGGTGAACGCCGCCTTGGGTCGGTCGTATGAGGATGCTTACGCCGCTGAGTTTGCCTGGATGTCGCGGAATGCGTCCAGCCAGTCCGGGGCGCAGATTTTCTCCGAGTTTCTGACCGGTCGACCCGCCAAGGACTAAGCCGAAAGGCCGGGGCGTCACTGAGCCTGGGGCCAGCGGCCCAGCAAGTCGCATCTTGGCTGATCCGGTCGTCACGTTCGATCGGCGGCCGCCAGAGACTGCGCCGCGCCTCAAGGGATGTCGGCGATAAACCTCGTCAGCCATTGACGTATCGGCGATAGGTTCGATGAAAAAGCTGGTTGGTGACCTCGTTCCGGCCAAGACAGACCGTCCCCACGCGGGGGACTTTTGCTGAGGCCTGGATGCCGTTTCCAGCCGGTACATCCTCGTTGATGATCGCCGCGGTGGCGATGTTCCAATTCTTGGCCAGGATCTCCTGACCTTGTTCGTCGTAGACCTCCCGAGGCGTGAGATATCTCAGGTGGGCCCGACTGCGCGTTACGTCCTCCGGATCTTGATAGATTGTCCAATACTCGATGTGGTGAGGGTGAAGAACCATGACCGAGTTCGGCGCAAACATATTGCCGAAGGCGACATAGCGATCCAATGGAGAGTCTCCGGGTTGCTCGTCGAGAATTTTTTCAATCGATCGCCGAGGTGTTCCAAAGACGGCATGGTCCCCGTGGATATCAACGAAATTCATGTTGGGATAGAAATAGGGACTTATGGTCTTTCCATGCAGAAATTGAACGTGATAGCCATCGATCAGACCATCCATCATGATTTTCCAGTTCTGTGGAAAATCGAATACCTGCTCCTTGTAGCAGAAGTACTTGTCGAACCCATAGGCGGCTAGGACGTGGTCCATAGCAGGGCCAAGGTGCGCCGCGACGTCGATCGTCCCGCTCGGATTCTCGACGACCCAGATGAACCCGTGTCGCTCCTCAACCGGCAGGGTAAGGAGATTTCTCTCCGCACTCGGCGACACGCCAAAGGTCTCGCCAAAGCTGATCGCCCTCAGCGTTCCATCGTTCGAATAGGTCCAGCCGTGATAAGGGCAGGTGAAGAGCGACCGACGCCCGCAGGGCTGCGAGACGACCGTTGAGCCTCGATGACGGCAGACATTGAGAAGCGCCCTGACTTCGCCAGTCTTCAGGCGGGTTAGAATAATGTTACTCCTGTTGAGCCGCATGGTGACAAAGCTGCCAGGTTCGGCGATCTGCGCTGAATGCGCCGCCATCATTGGCAGACGCTCGAAGATGAATTCGCGTTCCCGCGCTGCCAGAGCGGGATCGCTGTAGATGTCCAGGTCGTACTCAAAGACACCGTCAGCCAGGTCCGTGGTGCCGTTGCGCACGTGTCCAAAAAGCTTGGTCGCCAGGCGCGTGTTGTGCTCGGGACTGAAATACATTTGCGTCTCCTTCTCCTCAGAGATTGGGGGAACGGTTAGCCCGCGGGCCCTCTTTGCCTGTTCCTTGTCGATCAGCGCGCACCGCTCGCCGCCTCGATCGCCCGATCAAATCGTGGGAGACGGCGCACCGGGGGCCTCCGCCTTCCAATCGCGACATTCTACGGATTCCCCGCGCCGTCGAACCCTGCTCCGGTCGCCGGAGCGAGAGACCACCATCGGTTACCTAATTAACTGATTAAACCGCATCTGCCAACGGCCGATCGGAACCCATCAGTAAGGCCTTGTCCCCCACGGCTCGGCGCCCCGACGGGGGGACGCGACGGCGGCCCCCTCACGACGTAGTCGACGTGTGGGATTGAAGGGGACTGCGCGACGCCTTGACGCTCTCCCGAAATCATCTGGGTGGCCGTCCAGCGCCAAATTGAAGGCGCGGCTCGAATCATACCACCGCGTCGCTGCCGAATAGGGCGGAGCTCACCAGCGGGGAAGATGGGCCGCCGGTGACAAGACATACGCTTGCACCGGGAACTGCATTGGACGACTCGCCCCGCAACTGGCGCACCGCCTCAACCGCCAGCCCCATCCCGTGGCAGTTGCCTTCCGCGATGAGTCCTCCGCTAGTGTTGATGGGAAGGCGCCCATGCGGAGCGATCAGATTCTGGTAGGTCAGCACCTCGCCGGCGTCTTCAATGGTGCACAATCCGTGATCGATGATCGCCTGGACGGCCGGACCGCTGAAGTTGTCGTAAATCTGAGCGACATCGACGTCCTTTGGGCCGAGCCCGCTTTGCAGCCACAGGCGGCGGCTGACGCCCTCGAAGCCGCCCGAACTGTAGTCGGGATCGTTTTCCCATCGTTGGCCGACAAGGCCGCCCTGGGCGACCGCGAGCACGTGGACCGGCCGCTTGCGAAGATCTCGGGCGCGGTCCGCTGAGGTCAAGATCGTCGCGACCGAGACGTCGTTCTCGCGCGAACAATCAAACAGGCCGAAGGGCTCGACGATCTTGCGGGCGTTTCGATAGTCAAGCGAGCTAAGCGCCTTGCCATAGGCCTGGGCGCGCGGATTTCGCGAGGCGTGAAAATATTGTGCGCGCACCAGGGCTTCCAGAACTGACGCCGGTACGCCCCTGTGAAGCAGACGCTGTGTTCGAAGCGCACAGATGTGGGCAGGCGTCGTCACCCCGTGCGCAGTGTAGTGAGGCCCCAGTCCATAGCTGGCCACCGCGTCCTGCAGCCGGCCGCTGGCCTCTTCGGCGATCGTCCGATAGACCGCGACGATCTCGGCCTGGCCCGTGACGATGGCAGCACAGGCGGCTCCTACTGCGGCCAGACTGCCGCCGCCGCCGCCACCCCATACCATGCTCGACCAGCGCAATTCACGCGTGCCCAGAGCCGGCATGAGCAGGTGCCCAGCGTTCGCGTCGTTACCATAGGACGCAAAACCGTCGATATCGCCAGGATGGATGCCGGCGTCCTCGCACGCCGCGACGATGGCCCGGAGAGTCAGTTTGAGTTCGGGATCTGGCGAGTGGCCGTGCCTGTAATAGGGCGTCTCGCCCACCCCGACCGCCGCCACGGCCCCTTTAAGAGGAAGCGGCATCGTTTTGGCGTTCGTTTGAATCAGATGAGGCGAGCCTCCAGCGCAGGACGGGCCCGACGTTCGACGAGTCGACCACGCCCTCAACTGGGGCGTCGATTTCCAGGCCTTGGTCGCTTCCGATGAGCATCCCCAACAGGCGCGCGCCGCCCGCCTCCGGCAGGGCCACCAGTAAGGAGGTGTACGGCGTCGAGTCCTGCATCTGGGAACCAAACACGTGGCGCGTCCGACAGTAGGAGAAGACCACGCCTCGTTTTGGCACGGGCTCCCAATCCAAAGTCCATGATCCGCAGCAGCCGCATCGCCATTGCGGAGGCCAGGTCCAGGTCCGGCAGCCGAGGCAGCGCTGAATGAGCAGCTCGTCCCTGGCCAATCCTTCCCAGAATGGGTTGTCGATTTGATCGGCAAGCGACGCGGACTTGGGGCCAGCGGAACTCATGCGCCGAGCTGGCCCTTCAGGCCTGGAGCAAGCGACAAAAGACCTCGCAGGCGTTTCATCTGAGGAAGCTTTCTGGGCAATACGCCCTGGTGCGTCGCGGAAACGAAGGCGATCGCGCCAAGATCCAGACGACTGCCGACGGGATCGAGTGGCTGAAAAGGTGGACAGTGGGCGAGGACCGGTCGCGTCAATCTAGGCCCCGTGCAGCCCCAACCCCGCCCAGGGCGGAGATGACGATTCGGGCGCAAATGTCTCACTGGTGATCCATTTTCCCATTCGGCGCATGGGTTCAATCCCATCCTGCGGGGTGGAGAACGACCCTGCGACGGCATAGCCCAGGGAGACGATCCGTTGTGCGCCATGGAGCGGCAGGATATCCCGCAATTGCGCCTTCAGGGTCTCAGGATAGACACCCACCGTCTGTGTATAGGCATTCATGGCCGCCATCACCTCTTCGAGAGTGTCGACGGGAACCAGGTTCGCGGTTCGATCGGCCAATTGATTTGCAAATTCGACCGCCTCCGGAAGACGTGAAACCACCACCGCGCCTTCGCCGTCCTCACCTCCCAACACCAGGTACCAATCGTCCTGGAGACGGATCGCATCGAGGTGCGCTTTCAGATCCCGGTCGAAGCATTTGGGTTTTGTGCTCAGCGCCTCCGGCAGGGCGAGCATTTCGTCGTAGACCTGCTGGCCCAACGCCTCGAGACGCCGAATGCCCTCCGCATCGGTGCCCGACATCACGTAGATCACCCGGGCGTTCGAACACGCCGTCTGATTCATCGCGCCGACATCGCTGGCGATCCTCACTGCAGCTTCGCGCAGCGAATCGGGTGAACTGAAGGCCTCTCTTCCAACGATGCTCGCGCTCCGTTTGGGATCGAGCGAAATCAATTCCAACCCCGGCTGAATGTAGCGGGTCACATGTTTCATGGCGGCAAGACCGCCCCAGGCGACAATTTTTTCGACATGGTGTGGCTGATAGATCTGCTCCTCGACCTCCAGGTCGCCGCCTTTCCAATACGCCACGGCAAGATGCCTGGTGATCGGGTGCTCGGGCGCCATTTCGCACATCGTCTCGGCGATGGCGGCGGCGGTGAAGGGATCGTTCGACGGCGTCTTGAGGATGGCGTCGCTTCGCAGCACCGCGTTGCGAATGATGGAAGCGGCCGAGACAGTGGGATGGTTGCCAGCGACGATATGGAGACAGCGCGATCCGAAACACCGGATGCCTACGGTCGCCCCGGTGAGCATCTTTTCTTCGACCCAGCCTTCAAGATATTTCACCCCGATGTTTCTCTCAACATTCTCAAGGATCGCCGCCCGAGAGAACAGCGCGCGAGCCCTTCGATAGGATGCATTTACGATTGACGGCGTGGTGGGCGCGACCAAATGAGACAGCTGACACGCTCTTGCCCAGATGGGATTGGCGTCCACATCCAGGCGATTGCCAAGTTCTTCGAGGTAGTCCAGGATTTCGTCAAACGATAAGGCGTAGAGATCGACCAACCTGGCAGGATTCCCCATGGGAAGTTCGTGAATATAGTGACGGATGTCAGGAACAGAGAATTCGAGGTCACCGCCTCGACCACCGACCCTTATCAGATTATCGTTGATTATCTTGCCTCGGATAATCAACTTGGCGATTGGCGCGTCGCCTGTGGCAGAATCGTTGACACTCACGGGTCAATATACCGGGGCATCAAGCATCAAACCTGTTTAGGAAATCGACCGCGTCACGATGGGCGCCCTCAGTGGCGGCGCAGCTGATCTTATCATCCCCGCCCCTGTTTTCGCTGAACCTCCGGATGTCTCCATGCATGAAATGGCTTTCCTGACCGCACGGACAAAACTCGCTCCAATCGATGGTCACTTCATCGCCAGTGACGAAGCCCCCCCAGCGCGTCTCCGCGCCGAGATCGAAGAACGCCACGCGCCCGGTCACGACGCCTACCCGTGGCAAAGGCTTGCTGGTTTCTGAATCGAGCAGGAACGGAATCACCCAGGGCGCAAAGTGATAGCGCCCGTGGACACACATCTTATGGAGACCAAGTATCTCCCCTGTTCCATAGCTGTGATCGATGTGATCGACGCCCACGAATCGACGGACCAAATCCATCCAGTCATCCGAGGGTTCCATGCCCTTGGCGCCGCCGCCTGCACCGACGATCGAGTTTGGCGCGAAGGTATTGGAAAACCCCTTTTCCAGTCCTTTCTGAGCCAGGCCGCCCAGGAGGTTCCAGGTCGATTGCGTGAAAATGCGCTTTCCGCGCAGTTTCGGAACCACCTCTTCAAAGAAGACATCGAGATGGCGAGGCATTTCCCGCTGCAGCTGCTCGTATTCTTCCTTTCTCTGCAGCAGATGGGGAGGTATCTTGAGACGATCCAGGTCGCCACGGTTTTGAGCGGCGCGCATGCGCGCGGCGAGGAACAAGACGTCGGAGCTGACCTTCCCTGGGTAGATCGTAAATAATCGCTCCTCGCAGCCAGCTATGTATTTTGCAACCAGGTCGTTGGTCCTCAGATGGGCGCTCGCGCCGTATCGGAAATACGGATATATACAATAAATCTGGGCCGCATCCCTGCTATCCCACTCTTCGCCAAAGCGTTGCAGTGAGGTGACCCGCAGGAGACGACCGAACTTGTCGTACTCTGACTTCGACACCGGCATGAGGGACATCGTACCGGTGGTGCCTGATGACAAAAGGAGGGTGAGCGGACTCTGCTCATCCATGACGGCCACCCAGTCGTCGATGCACGTGCATCCCGATACGTCGATATTGGAGAGGTCGAATGCCAGCAGGCGGCTCAGCCAACGGCAAATGTCGGAGAAGCGGCCCTTTTCGATCAAGGATGGAGGGTATGACTTGTACATCGTGTGCTCGAAGAGGAGCGGGACGATGTCGTGCAAGGTGTCAATCCGCTCTACGCCTTGTGCGTCGGCAAGCCGTTTGAGCACGGGAATTCTGTCGCGCAGTTGAGTGAATCTCAACCGAAGGCCCGCCAGTTGCAAGTCCGCGAGCGCGGGCCGCGGCAGGCTTTGCATGGCGGTATAGGAATTGTCGAAGAACGCTGCGGGATCTTCGCAAAATTGCGCCTCGGGCGCCCGATCGGCCCTCATCGCGGCAGCCTCTGCGTAAGCTGTCATGCGTGACGCGCTCCTTAAGGCCAGCCCCAAATCGCGATCGAATCCTTATGCCAGCGCGCCCCACCCCGAACTCGGAACGAGAGGGCCAAAGCGATCGATTCGGTAAGGTCGTTGACTTCGTTAGTTGCCTGATTAAAAATATCGAGCCTGGGCAGGGGAGTCAACCGTGGATGGTTCACGACCGCGGGAAGGGCTGAATTGGGCAGTCTGCGGCGCGCGCTGCGACGATGCCGCCATGGCGGCGGGACCAGGCGGAAGCTGGAGCCTGGGAGGACTGCGTCCTCGCCGGGACCGGCTCCGAGGGACAACCTGCAATTGGGGAATACCTGAATGGATTTCCGATATCTCGGCCACTCAGGCCTGCAAGTATCGGCCATGACGTTTGGCACGATGACGTTTGGCGGCGTGGGGCCGTCGGGAAAGACCGGAGCGACGGACATCGCCGGCGCCAAACGACAGATTGGTATGTGCCTGGATGCCGGGGTCAACATGTTCGACTCGGCGGATACCTACTCGGAGGGGGTGGCTGAAGAGGTCCTGGGGGAGGCGATCGCGGGTTTCCGACAACAATTGCTGGTCGCGACCAAGGCCCGTTTTCCCATCACGCCCGGCCCTAATCTAGAAGGTCTGTCGCGGCACCACCTCGTGGCGGCTTGTGAAGCCAGCCTGAGGCGGCTCAAGACGGACTATATCGACCTCTTTCAACTTCACGGATGGGATGGCCGCACGCCGGTTGAAGAGACCATGCGAGCAATCGACGACCTCGTGCGCAGCGGCAAGGTTCGATACGTCGGTGTCAGCAACTTTGCTGGCTGGCAGCTGATGAAGGTGCTTGGGGTGTCCGATATGCGCCACCTCATCCGACCGATCTCCCAGCAAATCTATTACACCCTGGCCGCGAGAGAGGCGGAATATGAGCTGGTGCCGATCGCGATCGACCAGGGGGTCGGTATCCTCATCTGGGGCCCCCTCGCCAGCGGGTTGTTGACTGGCAAGTATCAACGAGGTCAGAATGCGCCGCCGAACACGCGGGCGGCAGCTGGATGGGAGATGCCGCCCGTCCATGATGAAGACCGTTTCTACGACATTGTCGATCTGCTCGTCTCCGTCGCCAAGGATCACGCCGCCTCGGCCGCGCAGGTCGTCTTGGCGTGGCTTCTGGGGCGACCTGGGGTAACCTCCGTGGTCATTGGCGCGCGAACCGATGAACAGCTCGCCGACACCCTGGCCAGCGCGAATTTATCACTTTCAGACGAAGAAAGGGGCCGCCTGGACCATGTGAGTGCGCCGCCGCTCATATACCCCTATTGGCATCAGGCCCGGTACGCTCGAGGGCGGGCATCGCCTGCCGATGTCCTGGTTCTGAGCAACGCGGGTGAGGCGTAGGGGTGCTAATTGATGTGAGAAGGACGCGAAACGCCAGATGGCACGCGCCTCGACTCGGCGCACCGAGCGCGGGCGGAAGATGAACGAGAGATCCGCGTTGATTTCGCCTGATGGCGTTGGTGCAAGCTGGCCGGTGGCTGGCCTGAAAAAATAAGGGAGGCGAAGTCGGAACGAGATGTCAAATGCCGCCGCTCCAAAGATCGCATTAGAGCCTGACGCACGCGCGTCACTCCATCCGTTTGGACGGGTGGCGCTCCTGCTGATGAACATATTCATCTTCGTCGGGCTCTTTTCTCTTGGGCCAGCGCTCCCGTATGTCCGTGCGCAGTTCGCAAGCGCGCCCAATGTGGATCTTGGCGTCCAGCTCGTGGGAAGCGCCGCCGGCCTTGCTTTCGCGGTCGTCTCCCTCCTCGTCGGCGAGATTTTCGAGCGCATCGAATACCGACGGGTCTTCATGGGAGCCCTGGGGGCGTTCGCCCTATTTGGCGTCGGTGGCGTGCTTGTCGAGAACCTGCCGATCATCATCCTGAGCCGCATCGGCGTGGGCGCCGCCTCGGCCTGCATCATGACCGCCAGTCTGGTCGCTGTCGGGAAGGTTGGATCAGCGACAGCACGCGCCCAGCTGCTCGGCATGCAACAATTCGTCGGCTGCACCGCGGCCATTGTCCTCTACCCCGTCATGGGCGTGGTGAGCCAGGTAAACTGGCGATATCCGTTTTTCTTTCACATCTTTGCGTTGATCGTCATACCGATGGTGCTCACCCTGCCAGCCGCTGCGCTTTCGCAGCAAAATAAAGCGCCACACGCTGCTAGAAGAGTAGGCAACCTTGGCCCAATGCTTCTGTTGACCATTGTCCTTGTCGGAATGGTGATCTTCATCAGCTCCGTATTTGGTTCGCTCTACCTGGCCAAGCTGGGCGAAACCAGGGCGATCATGCTTTCCCTGCCGTCCACCGCGACGGCGGCAGGGGCGGTGGCGGGATCGGGACTGTTCATTTGGCTCCAGACGCGCCTGGGCATCGAGCGGACATTCGCGATTTGCCTGGCTGCGATCGTGGCCGGTCTGGCTATCGTCGGCCTTTCCACGACGGGTATTTCCGTGGCGGTCGGGACTCTGGTCATAGGCTTGGGCACCGGCGCCTTCGCGCCCAATCTCAACGCAGCGGCGATCCGGGCGGCGCCTCTCAATCCAAGCAGGACCCTGGGCGTCGCCAATGGGCTGATGTACGGATCGATGATCCTGTTTCCGCTTGCAGCGGTGCCGTTCTCTCAAAGAGCCGGCGGAGCGAGCATCCTAATTCTCAGCTTCGCAGCCCTCGCGTCGGTGGCGGCGGTCGGATTTCTGATCCAGGCGGGGAGCCAATCCAAAAGGGCGCCAGGGTAGATAGTTCCGCCCCGAAGCCGAAGGCTCCGCCAAAATCCACCCCGGCGCCCTCACCTGAAGGCCATCGCCAGACCGACCCGATCGGCCTCCCAGCGAGTTCGTCCGCGCCAACGCTGACAGACTCGACCCCTCCGCCAATCCTGAGGCGAAAAATGTGCACGCGCGAGCATGCGATCGATCGCTCGAATGTGCGATCTAACCGTTCAGGCTCTCGAGGACTGGTCGCGCTGGCAAACTGACGGACTGACTATGGTCCTTTCTGAGGAGCCGAAGGATCATTTCCACAACAAACTCTGTATACTTATAGCGAAATTCGTCTGTAACCCCGTCCTGGTGCGCGACAATTCTAAGAGCAAAGGTGGAGTAAAATATCTGATCACTCGCGCCAATTACGGAAAAATAGAAGAGAGACGGGTCAATGTCGACAAAGATACCATTCTCGATTCCTTCCTTTAATATGGCTGCCTGTGCTTCGAAGACCGGACGCACGTAGAAATCCGCCACTTCTGCAGCCGACTTCGATTCACCCGTCGCCACTATATGATGTAAGAGTCTATTAAGATACGGATATCGCCAGAAAGTAGAAATAATTCCGCTGATGTGAATTTTCATCTTCTCATCAGCTGGAATATCCCAGGTAAGCAGTTTTCTCATCTGCTCAAGGGGGCGCCGACCATCTCGCTTGATAAGGGCGACGAACAGGCCCTCCTTGTTGCCAAAATAATATTTTATCAGAGCCGAATTCAAACCAGATCGCGCAGCGATATCGCTGAATGATATCTGCAGAGTTGGTCTTTCAATCAAAAGTTCGCTCGCTGCGGCCAAGAGGATTTCCGCCGAGTCCGTCTTGCGGCCGTCCACAGTCTGCGCGCGCCGGTCCAGGGAGAAAGACGGGGAATTGCGGCCCGCCAGAAGCCGCGACCCTTTTTTAGTTGATTGCTTCATTAGGTGGCCGTTCCTGTTGATCCTTCGCTCTGGGATTCGCATTGGCGATTCGTTGTGGGGCCCCAGCCTCTGTCAAACTGACAGCTCCAGGACGGCCTATGGTTGCATCCGCCGCCGGAGCTAATGCGCTCCGCATACACGGATTCCTGCTGCGACGCCAGATATAGAAAATAGCCCGTTCCGAACTGGCGACTGTGGAGGGGTATGGCGGCCCGAGGTTTTAATTAGCTGATTTAGCATCGACCGGGGAATGGGCCCCGCCTGGGATCGACGGCGTCAACATTCAGACGCGTCGACAAGGGCGCGGGGCGCAAGGTGGTGAGCGGCTCCCAGGCCGGCTGGGACTTTCCATTAAGATATTGCGGGAACGGTGTTTGCTCGTATCAACGCCCTGGCCGTGCTGGCGGCCTTCAGCGTGTCTCTATCTCCGGGCGGCTGCGCGACCTGCTCGATGACGATCGCCGGCGCCAATTCAATTTTCGCCGCAAATCGTCGGTAACCGTCCCTGCCGCACGCTTCGCGCTGGTGCGAGACCGGAGGGGGGCGTGCGAGGGCCGCAGCGATCGATGAGGGATTGCCTCCGCGGCGCGGGCAACCATGAGGGTATCCATCTCAGACATGATCGATGCAGCTGCGAGCTCCGGCGCCCGCGGGGAAGAACCAGCATGGTGCTAAGCGCGCGACAGTGCATTCCGCACTGGTTGGATCTCCCCCAATATGCCGCAGATGTCAGCAGTGCGAAGATCGGATGTTCCGTTCGCGCTCCACCCGGCGCACGCAATTGACATCTATTTAAGCGCGCGGTTAAATTGCCTCGAATTTATGGCTGCGTCCTGAGCCGGTCCAGATCCACGCCGATAGGATTTGACGGGTCGTTCTCGGCTGTCGCATTTGACGTCCTTTGAGAGCGACCGGCTTGGTCGCGGAAATCTGGCGCTTATCTCATGCCGCGAAGACGCACTGCGACAGCTCGGATGGCGCTGAAGGAGGGCGGCAGGAATGACAATTGACCCCCGCACGCCAGTTCTGGTTGGAGTCGGCCAGGCGCTAGGCCATTGGAGCGGCCTCGACGTTCAATGTGCGCCAAGTCCCCTTTCGCTCTCGTGTGATGCGGCGCGTGAAGCCCTCGCCGACACCAATGAGCCGCAGAAGGTGGCGAAGACGATCGACGTCGTCGCGTCGGTGCGAACCAACGCCGATTCGACGCCTGGCGAGGAGCATCCGTTTGGTCGCTGCGCCAACCCGCCGGCGACACTGGCCGCGGCGCTCGGCCTGGATATTCGCCGTGCTGTCTATTCGGCCGTTGGAGGCGACCAGCCACAGGCCCTGGCGAACGAATTCGCCGAGACCATCTTCTCTGGCGACGCTCGGTCGGTCTTGCTCGCCGGCGCAGAGGCCACAGCGGCGGCAAAATCCGCCGAACGCAATCGGCTCAAACTTGATTGGAGCGACAGCGCCGCAGGCGAGATGGAGGACCGTGGTTTCGGACCGCGCCTTCTTTCAGATTACGAGATCACCAACGGACTGAGCTTTCCCACGCAGACCTATCCGATTTTCGAGCAGGCATTGCGCGCCCGCCTGGGGATGGGTCGCGGGACATACCGACGGTTCATCTCTGAGCTCTGGGCCTCGATGTCGTCGGTCGCGGCAACCAACCCCTATGCCCAGTTTCCGGTGACGCGCAGCGCCGAGTTTCTGGAGACCGTCTCCCCCGACAACTATCCTATCGCCGATCCCTATCTGAAGTGGCATGTGGCCCAGGATGCCGTGAATCAGGGCGCGGCCCTCATCCTGACATCCGTGGGTGAGGCGCGGCGTCTTGGCATCGATCCAGCCAAATGGGTCTACCTCCACGGCTATGGTCAGGCTTCGGACAAGCTTGTGACAGAGCGCGCCGATCTCTCCCGTTCCCAGGCCATGGAGCTGGTTCTTCAGCGGGCGCTTCAATCGGCTGGCAAGTCCGTGGCCGACATGGCCTACTTCGACCTCTACAGCTGCTTTCCTTGCGCCGTGCTCATCGCCGCTGAATGCCTAGGGATCGACACGACCGTCACAGTCCCAACCGTCACCGGCGGCCTCTCCTTCTTCGGCGGACCCGGCAACAATTATTCGATGCACGCAATCGCCAGCATGGCCATGCGACTGCGACAGGATCCGGGCGCGTTTGGGCTAGTTCTCGCGAACGGAGGATTTCTCTCGAAAGAGGCCGCAGGTGTCTATTCGACAGCGGCGAGTGAAAACTGGCGTCCAGTGTCGAGCGCCGATCTGCAGGCGATCATCGACACACAGCCCGCCATGAAGACTCTCAACGAGAGCGTCGATGCGGTGGTCGAATCTTACACGGTCACCTACCGGAGGGGGACGCCCAATCGTGGCTATGTGTCGGCGCGCGCGGCCGGGGGTCGGATTCTCGCTCGCGCCCGCACCGGTCATCGTGCAACGCTCGCTGCGATTTCGCGCGTCGATCCAATCGGCCAGCCGGCGCACGTCGATCACGAGGGAGGCGTCAACTATTTCTGCCCGTCAACCCCATTGGGCGCCCACAGCGGGGGCGATCTCCTGGCAAGAGCGTTTGAATTCGTCCTGGTCGAACGCCGCGGTCACGTGCTCGAAGTCACACTCAATCGCCCAGATCAATTCAATGCCCTCCACAGTGCGGCGCATTTCGAATTGCACGAAATCTGGGACGACTTCGAACGGGACCAGGATCTGTGGGTCGCCATCATCACCGGCGCCGGCGATCGCGGATTTTGCAGTGGCAATGATCTCAAAGCGACCGCGAGAGGCGGCGACATGTCGATCCCTGGTTCGGGCTTTGCCGGCCTGTGCAGCCGGTTCAATCGGGAAAAACCGGTCATTGCGGCGGTCAATGGCGTGGCCCTCGGCGGGGGTTTGGAGATTGTGCTCTCGTGCGATCTCGCCATTGCGGACCACAGAGCGGAGTTCGCCTTGCCTGAAGTCAGGGTCGGGTTGTTCGCGGCCGCTGGCGGCGCTCAGCGGCTCACGCGCCAAATTGGCCGAAAGCTCGCCATGGACATGTTGTTGACAGGGCGCCGATTGACGGCCGACCAGGCGCTTGAGTTTGGCATCGTGAACGCGGTGGCTCCCAAGGGAGAGAGCCTTCAAGGGGCGCGAGCGTTGGCCGATGTCGTCCTGGCCAGTTCCCCGTCCGCCGTGCGCGCGACCAAACAGGCTTTGAACAAGCTCGAGGAAATCGAATCCCTCGAAACCGCGTTGAAGGCGAACGCGTCAATCTTCGGTCGCCTGATGAAGACTAGTGACTTCAAGGAAGGCGTCGCCGCCTTCACGGAGCGGAGAGCGCCGCGGTGGACGAACAGCTGACTGCGTCACAGGGAGACGAATGTGCGGATTTCGACGAGGATCAAATGAGCGAGACGAGCAAGACTCCCCTGCTGAAGGGTATTCGCGTGGTGGACCTCACCAGCGTTGTGTTCGGCCCCTATTGCACCCAGATTCTCGCCGATCTCGGCGCGGACGTGATCAAGGTAGAGCCGCCGCAAGGCGACCAATTTCGCTATTCCGCGAAATCTGCCGCCACGCCGGGGATGAGCCCCGGCCATTTCGCGCTCAACCGCGGCAAGCGATCGGCAGCGCTGGACCTCAAGAATGCGGACGATCATTCGACCATCGAGGCTTTGCTCGCACGCGGCGATATCTTCATTCACAATGTGCGGCTTCAGGCGATTGAGCGGCTGGGGCTGGGGTATGATGCGGTCAAACGCATTAGGCCTGACATTGTCTACGTTCATTGCGTCGGCTACGGGTCTGACGGTCCCTACAGGGACTTGCAGGCCTACGACGATGTCATTCAGGCGGCGAGCGGGGTTGCGACGCTGGCCTCGCGTGTCGATGGCGACCCGAGGCCGCGCTACATTCCCTCATTGATCGCCGACAAGGTCGCCGGCCTTCACGCCGCCTACGCGGTTATGGCCGCCATCATCCACCGTCTTCGAACCGGCGAGGGTCAATTCGTTGAAGTGCCGATGTTCGAGGCGTTCACAAACTTCATGCTGAAAGAGCATCTGGCCGGCCAGACGTTCGACCCCCCAACAGGACCGATTTGCTATTCACGGCAAATCGACCCCCATCGTCAGCCCTTCCCCACATCAGACGGCTTCATCAGCATCGTCCCCTACACCGATGCTAGCTTTGCGACCGTGTTCGCCATTCTGGGCGAGCCGGATTTCCTGGCACAGGATCACCTTTCGACTCCTCGTCTTCGCGCGAAAAATATCGGCGAGCTCTATAAGGGCATCGCTTCGCTCACGCCTCGCCGGTCGACGGCGGAGTGGATCGCAGCTTTCCAGAGTGCGTCCATTCCCGCAATGGCGGTCCGCGATATCGCCGATGTTCGCAGCGATCCGCATCTCCAGGCGACCGAGTTCTTCACCCGCCGCGACCACCCCAGCGAAGGCGCGTATTTTGACATGAAGTCGCCAATTCGTTTCAGCGCGGCGCCGGCCCCTTCGCTGTCTCCCGCCCCAACCGTCGGAGAACACACCGAAGCGATCCGAAGAGAACTCACACAGGCCGTCGATCACGGGGGCGCCTCGACCCGAACTGGCTGACGGGCGGCTAGGGCCGATTGGAGGATCAGGGGCGAGCGGAGTGAGTCCATTCTCCTATTGTCGTGGGTGACGGGAGCTCGCCGATCCCGAATTAGTCGGTCGCTAACGTGAGGCGATCGTTGCCTGGCCGGAAGGTCCCCGGCAAGAGCGAAACCCGCCAATCTCGGCCGCCGCCAACAGGATCCCGCTCTTAACCGCCTCTCGGCCATCGCAGGGGCAAGGATTCGATCGCGGTGACGGTCCCAATCCGGAAGCCGTGACGAACGCCAGGAGTGGCCGAGAAACTCGGAATGCGCTTTAGCCACTCCTCGGTCAGAACGCGGATCTCAGTGCGAGCCAGAATATGGCCAATGCAAAGGTGCGGGCCCGTGGAAAACGTCAGGTGGGCGCCTCGTTCTCGATCTATATCGAACCGCTGCGGATCGACATTCACGCGGTCATCGCGGCCCGACACCGACAGTAGACACAGCACCATATCCCCGGACGTGAACCGCACGCCAAACCGCTCGCAATCCTTGACCACAAGCCGAGGCGTGTTGATGACGCCGAAACTGCGCAGCCCTTCATCAACGAAACTGGGAATCAGGCCTGGATCCGAGGCCAGACGCTTCTGGAGCGCCGCGTCCTGGGCCAAGTATTGAAAGGAAAATCCTGTCAGATTGGTGACCGTGTCCATGCCGCCCAGGAAGAGTACAAAGCCCATCGCCAGGATTTCATCGTCGGTAAGTTTGCGCCCATCGACGTCCGCGTTGATGAAATGACTAATCAGATCGTCGCCTGGATTCTCACGACGAAGTCCCATTAACGATGCGAGAAGCTCAAATATCTTTGCTGAGACCGTCTCGAATTCAGCCGGAGTTCGCGCAACGAAGAATTCATTGGCGATTTGGCGGCACTCACGCAACCGAGGTATTGGAATGCCCATCAATTCCATGAAGACCGAAACGGGGAAGCGCGACGACACATCGCGAATAAAGTCGCATTCGCCACTATCGGCGACTTCCTCAATGATCTGGACAGCCCACTCCCTGATCCTGGGCTCGAACTCCCGGATGGCCTTTGGAGAAAACTTCGGCATCATGGCTTGGCGATAGGGAACATTCGCCGGTGGATCGAGGCTCAGGGGAATGAAGAATGGGGGATTGGGCACGCGGGGGATCTGCATTTCACGGGCGGAGAAGTGCTCGTAGTCCTTCACGATTTCCGCAATTGCTTCGCAACGCCTCACCATCCAATGGCCGCCGTTGCGGGGCGTATAGAATATGTCGGGAGCGTCTTCTATCGCGGCCGCATAGGAGCCTTGGACGTCATCGATCACCCGCGGGTCAGCATAGATGTCGAAGTCGAACACGAGTTCGGGAGGAACTCCCGCCGGGACTGCCAATGTGCCGTTCATTCCACACCTCCAAGCGCGCCTGCTCTTGCGTCCTGGCGAATTGACAATCTCCAGGATCACGCCGCGGTCTTCGCCCACACTCGCATCCGTCCGCACCGACCACGTTGAAGGTCAGGCGCAAAGCCGATCCTCCGGTCACAGCGCAGCAGGGTGTTCAATTTTACCTATGGTGCATAGATTTGGGCGCCTGTCAAAAATTCCGAGCCTTCGGACGACGCATAGGCGCCCGGCCAATGAACTCTGGCCATTTCTCGGCTAACCCCAATCGCATTCCGAAGAGCGGAGTTCGTTTCGGCAGAACGCCTGGGTCATGAGCGAAATTCCGAGCCGGCTGCTGCGATGCGCGCATAGGGTCAAGCTGCTTGGGAAATGTGTTCGCCGCCAGGCGCCTACCAGGCGTCGACACTTGAATGGTCGACAATGGCCGCGCACGCCCGTTCGGAATTCAGGAGACAAACATCCTCGGGTTGCCACTCAGGCTGACACAGGACCCAATGGAACGTGTAGGCGGTGTGTCGCACGTACTCCGCCCACGCTGACTCGGCCGACAGCGCGACCACTCCATATCGTTCCAGCGCCTCGACATAGGCGTTGACGAGGGCGCGTTCACTTCGGCGGCGATCCTCCACTGAAAGAGCGGTCACGATGAACTCAGTGACATCATGCGCCCAAAATCCGTGCATGGCTGTCTGCCAGTCCAGGTAGCCAGGTGTGGCATCCGGCGTGAAGTACATGTTCATAAGCTGAGCGTCGCCATGGACGAGGCAATGAGCGTGATCGAGATCGTATCGGAGCAGGCGCTCCATTACTCCATGCATTTGCGTCCTATCGCCTAGTTTCCCAGCCATGAATCGTCCCCTGGGGAGACTACGACAGCGGTCCCAAATTTCAGGTGAATAGGTCAGATCATGGACACCGCTCTTGCCCATGGCTCCGCCACCTTGAAGCCACTCGAAACGCGCCAGTGCATCTGAGCCCCAGTAGCGCGCGTGTAACTTGGCTTGCAGATCAAGGACTCTCACCGCCTCATCGGGGGTGATAACGGTCGATGAATGCCCAAACCGCACATGGCGGGCAAGCAAGTCCTCAAGGAGGAGGTAACTTTGTCCGGTCGCATCATCGAAAACCGCCGCGAAACCGCGCGGCAATCCCAGGTCAAGGCCCGGGGCGATGTCACGGTAGAAAAGAGCTTCACCCGCATAGATCGCCCGCATTTGTTCACTGGCGCCGTGTGATTCGAGACCGGCCTTCAGCCACAAGGTTGGCGGCAACCTGTGCTCGTGTCCCGCCTGGTTGTAGTCGAGCAGCAACCTCACCTTTGTCGCGGTGCCACGGATCACCGTCCCAAGGTAAGCCGACTTGACCACCGTTCCGGGGAATTGGGGCTCCAGAAGCGACGTCACCCACGCCGACGAAATCTCGTCGATGCTGCTGATCGATTTGAAGATTTCACCCATGTTTCGACGTCCCGAGACACGACCGAGTCGGACCATTCGAAAGGCGAGGCAGGGAGCTTTGCGGGTCGGGGTGCATTCGGGTGAACTCGCCAGTGCAGCGACATGCGCATTCCCATGCCGACGTTCTAGAGGCTGCGGATCACGGGGAACCGCAAAGCCACCCTATTCGCATCGCGGGTCGGGACGTCAACGGTAATATCTTCTCCTGTTAGATTTAGGCTTCTCCATCCAAGCGCACCGCTATATCGCCTGTCTTGGCGAACGCGCCGGGCTACGTGTAGCGGGGGCCACTTTTGAGCAGGCCAGCTAAACCTCTTATCACGCGAGAATGGGCAGCCCGCGCAGCGCTCGGGGTCATCGACGCCCAGGGTCTTGGTGCGTTCAGTCTTGAGCTGGTCGCGCGACGCATCGGCGTGAAGGCGCCCTCCCTCTATTACCACTTTCGCGACAAGGCCGCCTTACTTGCTGAGGTCGCGAGACTCATGCTGGTCGACTTTGAACCGCCTGAGCAGGTCGACGGTGATTGGGAGGGCAACCTCATCCGCCTCTGCGTCGCAGTGCGCCGTTCGATACTACAACACCCCAATGCGGCGCCGCTTTTGTTACAATTCTTTCCGCGCCATCTTATGTTGCCGACCTACGATCGGGCCGTAGCTGACTATCCTTTTCCAATCGAGCGACACATCACGATGATCGAGGGTCTCGAACAGCTTACGTTCGGATCGGCCTTCTTTGAGGCGGCAGGGCGAGTGAGATCCATCGAGCCGATGCCTGAATTCGACCTCGAGCGGTTCCCCAATCTCGCCATGGCGATCAGCGCCAATAGGTTCGACAAAGAGGGATTGTTTGTTGAGACGCTGAGGACCTTCATTGCTGGCGCTTGGGCGCAGCAGGACAAGCCAGAGATCGAACCGATTAGGCCGATTGAAGAGGGCTCAAAACGCGGGAGCCGTCATCGCGGCAGCCTGACGGGCTGACAACGCCCACGCCCATGCTCGTGCAAAGACCCATCCCATGGAGCGTCTCTGTCATGCTAACGTCAATCTGCGACCTTAGATAGCGGGCGTCATGAAACTCGCGCAATTCCTGCTTCCTCTTCTTTCGGCCGCAGCCATATTTTCAATGGTCGACCAGGCCTACGCGCTCGATAAGACCGTGGTTGAAAGAAGAGGTGACGGTCGGATCAACGTCCGCTGGAGAGGCGAGGATCCGGTCGATGTCTATGTCTCCGCCAAACCCGACGCCGCGCTCAACAAGGCGAGGCTCCTTGCCCGCGCCGATCGCGACGGCGTCTACGTGGTTACCGAGAGTGACCCCGCGCGCGCCTATTTCACCCTGCGGGACGAGCGCGATGGCAGCGTCGTCCGAGTCGCCGAGCGCCTCTTGCCCCTGGATCGCGGCTCAAATTTTCGCGACCTCGGTGGCTATCCCGCTGCCGGGGGCAAGCATGTCCGATGGGGCGTTATCTACCGGACTGCCGCCATGCCGATACTGACGGATTCCGATTATCGATACATCCGGCAACTCGGCATCCGATCGGTCATCGATCTGCGATCCATCGAGGAGAGGCAGATCGCGCCAGACCAGGTCCCTGCAAGGACAGGGGCGCAATATTTCGCCGCCGACTATCCGGCGAGCGACATTTTTCCGAAGCCGGGTCAAAGCGGATCGCCGGGCGTGAGCCAATCCCATACCCTTAGCGTCTATCGCAGCTGGCCTACCTCGCTGGCCCCCCAATTCCGGGTGATCTTTCAGCAGTTGCTCCGCCAGGATGGCGCTGTCAGCTACCACTGTTCGGCCGGCCAGGATCGGACAGGCGTAGCGACGGCGCTCGTGCTTTCTGCGCTGGGCGTGCCACGCGACGTAATCCTGGAGGATTATCAACTCTCAACCCCGGACCGCAGGCCCGAGAACGAAATCCAGAAACTCGCCGTCGGCGAATATCCGGGGAACATCGTCGCGGACTTCTATCTCAAGATCCAATCCACCGGCATTCCCCTAAAGGCCAGGGCGCTCTACGACGAGAAGGGCGTCCCCTATCTTCAAGCGGCATTCGACGAGATCGAGGCGCGATGGGGTTCGGTCGAAAACTATCTTGACGAGGTTCTGGGGGTCGACAAACGCCAGATCGCGCAGTTGCGCGCCATCTATCTCGAATAGCCGCAGGGCTGCCCGCGCCCGGGCCAAATCGGTTCGTTCCAGGGGTCGACAAACAGATCGCCCGCAGCGCTTAGGAATCGCTAGGGTGTGTGGATCGGCTTCGAAGCGGGACCCCGCCATTCTGTCGCTTACTGCATTGATATAGCGAACGAATTTTCGTCGATGCGGGGGTCCCGATCGGCGCCGATCAGACGCCAGAAGGGCGCCCGGTTTCCATTGGAATTCAAATTGATAGCACGGAATTGGCGGGGTCCCGCTTCGAAGCCGATCCACAGGCTATGGCGCCTCAGGCGCGGCAAGAGAGACCTAAACGCTATCGGGATTGTACCAGGCTAGGCCAGCGGCACAGAAACAGCCTGGGTCGCTTTCCGACGTTCGCCATCGCGACCGCTCTGAACCCCACAGGCGCCTGGTTTCTCGTCGGGTGAGGCACGCTTGCGGGCTCGTTGAAAGACCGTCATGCCCACGGACGAAGTGCTTCAGCCGCCTGAACGCCGGAGGACGCCATGGCTTACGAGCGATTTCGCCTGATACATATCGTGCGCGATGGGCTGATCGTAACGGCGACAGTGGACAACCCTCCGATCAATCTCATCACGCTGGAGCTCTTCGGCGAGTTGGCGCGCTTGTCCGAAGAGTTGGTCGCCGATCCGGACGCCCTCGTGTTCGTTCTGAAAAGCGGCAATCGCGATTTCTTCCTCGCCCACTTCGACGTCGGCGCGATCCTCTCATTTCCAACCGATCGGCCTGCCGTTCGTGAGGCCGCCGGCGCCAACGCCTTTCACGCCATGTGCGAACGCTTCCGCACCATGGACAAGGTGACCATCGCCCAGATCGAAGGCCGCGTCGGCGGCGGGGGCAGTGAGCTTTCCATGTCGTTTGACATGCGCTTCGGCGTGAGAGGCAAAACGATCGTGAACCAGATGGAGGTGCCGTTGGGAATCTTGCCCGGCGGCAGCGGAACACAGCGCATGCCGCGCCTGATCGGCCGTCATCGCGCCTTGGAAGTCATTCTTGGCGGCATCGATCTTGACGCCGAGACGGCGGAGAGTTGGGGCTATCTCAACCGGGCGTTGCCTGCCGGCGAGATCGGATCGTACATCGACGCGATCGCCCGCCGCATCGCCTCGTTCCCCCCTGGGGCCGTTCGGCTGGCGAAGGAGGCGGTCAATTCGGCGACCAAGCCTTTGGACGAGGGCCTCCGGGACGAGAGTTATCTTTTCCAGCAGCTGATCCGAACGGAATCTGGCAAGCGCAACATGTCCCGGTTCCTCGAGATCGGCGGGCAGACCCGTGATGGTGAACTCAACGTCGCTGAACTGAGCGGCCAATTGAGTCGAACCTGAGAGAGGCCTCGAACCCCTTGCGCAACCCCAACTTTTCGTCCAGCCCACATGGACGTGGAGGGACGCCTTGTTGCACCGCACCGCCAGCAGATTCCTGACCCGCGACGGTATCCAACTGGTCGCCGATGTGGCCGGCGACGGGGCCAGGGGATCGGTCATCCTGGCGCACGGCGGCGGTCAGACCCGACATTCCTGGGCTCTCGCCGGAAAGCGCCTGGCGGATCGGGGGTGGAAGACGGTCGCCCTGGATCTTCGAGGTCATGGGGAGAGCGGCTGGGCCACGGACGGCGACTACCGAATTGAGCGGTTTGCCGAAGACCTCCTCTCCATCGCCGCCACGCTTCCTGACAGACCCGCGCTAATCGGAGCGTCGCTGGGAGGCATGGCCGGCCTTATGCTGGAAACCGTTGTGGCCCCGGGCACGTTCGGTTCCCTCACCCTGGTGGACATCATTCCCAAGTCCAACCCTGCCGGCGTGGCCAAGATCATGGGATTCATGGGCGCCAACATCGATCAAGGCTTCGATAGCCTGGACGCCGCCGCCGACTCCATCGCCGCCTACCTGCCCCACAGGCCCCGGCCTACAGACCTTTCTGGACTGGCTAAGAATCTGCGGCGCGGTGAAGACGGTCGCTACCGTTGGCACTGGGACCCAAAATTCGTGACCGGCGTGCACGGCGACCGGCGGAGGAGCGAACCCGAGGACTTCGAGGCGCTCTGCCGCGAAATCGAAATTCCCGTTCATCTGATCCGCGGCCGCCTGAGCGAGCTCGTGTCGTTGGAAGCCGCGATGGCCTTTGTTGACACGCTCAAGAATGGCGCCTTCACCGATGTCGCCGACGCCGGCCACATGGTGGCCGGCGACCGCAACGACGTCTTCTTTGAGGCGGTCGTGGGGTTCCTTGACCGAATTCACAGTGCCCCGGTTCGCTGACCCGGCGCGACAGCACGATTCGTGAAGGGGCCAGGGTCAACGGCGCCATGTCGAGCAGGTCGAGGTGATTGTCCGCCGTACGATCTTGGTCCATCGGAGCCATCCCGAAACGTGAGCGACCAAAGCCTCCGCTCATCGGTGACGCAACTCCCGCTCGACAAAGACTGATAGGGCGAACGAAACATGTCGCGGTCCAAGCGGTCGTATACCTCGTGACTTTAGCCGGAGAATGACAAGGCGCCCGTCGCGACCTTATTCGGATCCGTTCTACAGCGTCGGAGCGGCCCCAGCAGGCGTCGGTGGATACAGCAATGGCTTCAGAACATCTCAACGCAGGCGCGGCGCCGCGGACATCCGACATAGTCCTTATGAACGCGGCGGACCTGGCGGAAGCCATCGGCGCGCGCAAGGTCTCCTGTGTGGAGGTGATGGGCGCGTATCTGGATCATATCGACGCGTTCAACCCCAGGGTGAACGCGATCGTTGCCTTGCAGGATCGCGTTGAACTGATGGCCCAGGCAAACGAGCGCGACGCGCAGGTAGGGCGCGGCGAGACCATGGGCCCGCTGCACGGCTTTCCCCTTGCGCCGAAGGACCTGCAATGGGTGAAGGACATCCGCTCGACGTGGGGTTCGCCGATCCTGAAGGACTTCGTGCCCGATCGTGACGCGTTGCCGGTGGAACGCATGCGCGCCGCCGGCGCGATCTTCATCGGCAGGACCAACACGCCCGAATTCGGCCTGGGCTCGCACACGTACAACCCGGTCCATGGCGCAACGCGCAACGCCTATGACCAGACGAAATCGGCCGGCGGCAGCAGCGGCGGGGCGGCGGTCTCACTGGCGCTGCGAATGCTGCCCGTGGCCGATGGCGGCGACTATGGAGGCAGCCTTCGCAACCCGGCCGGGTGGAACAATGTGTTCGGCTTTCGCACCAGCATCGGCGTCGTGCCCGTCGCCGGCGATGAGGTCTGGCTGCCTTCGATGAGTGTGATCGGGCCGATGGCCCGCAATGTGACAGACCTCGCCCTCCTGCTGAGCGTGCTGGCCGGTCAGGATTCCCGTTCGCCGCTCTCGATGGCGGGGGAAGGCCGGCGGTTCCTTGGTCCCCTCGAAGCGGACGTGAAGGGTCGGCGGATCGCCTGGCTCGGGGATTTCGACGGCTGGGCGCCCTATGAGCCGGGTGTGCTGGATCTGTGCCGCGGCGCGTTGAAGACGTTCGAGGCTCTTGGCTGCGCCGTGGAGGAGGCCGTACCGGACCTTGCGCCGGAGCCGGTGTGGCAGGCCTTCAGGCAGCTCCGCCACTGGCAGACCGGCGCAGGGCTGCTGGTCCACTACAAGGACCCGGCCAGACGGGCGATGATGAAGCCCGAAGCGATCTGGGAAGTGGAAAACGGGCTGGCGCTTTCAGCCTTTGATGTGTCCACCGCCTCGACCACACGCACGGCGTGGTCCAACGCCGTGGCGGAGTTGTTCGAGCGGTATGATTTTCTGGTCGCGCCCACCGCTCAGATGTTTCCATTCGACGTTGACGAAACCTGGCCGCGCCAGATCGCGGGGCAGGGGATGGGGACCTATCACGAATGGATGAAGGCGGTTTGCCTGATCACCATGTCCGGCTGTCCCTGCCTTGCCGTTCCGGCCGGATTCGGCCCCCAGGGTCTGCCGATGGGACTGCAGATCATCGCCCCGCTTCACCGCGAGACGGACTGCCTGAAACTGGGGTTTGCCTACGAAGCCGCGACGAACTGGACGTCCATCCGAATGCCTCCGTTGCTGCGACTTCATTGAGGAAATCCGTGCGAACCTGTTCAGCGGAAGCCTGATCTTCTCCGGCTACCGCGGGGCCCATCGGGGCGGCGCGGAATGGCCGCCCCATCGCCCGAAACGCCTCAGCTCGATTTCGTCGACGATCATCATGGCGATTTCGCGTTCCGTCGGCGCCCTGAGGGCGCGCATCGCCGCCACCTTCTCTTCGCTGAGGCCAAAATCATAGACTTGGTGAAGCCGATGGGTATTCGACATCGATCGACGATCCTGAGAAGCACGCTTCATGCCTCCTCCGCCCACCCGCTGATCGCCGCGCGAAGTCGCCGCACCAGCCTGTGATCCTTGCCGAGCCGGTCGCCAAGCACCCGGGCAAGGCTGTGGTAGTACCAGACGGTCTCGGACTTTGACGGCTTGAAGCGCTCGAACACCGCGTCGCCGATCTCGGCATGGTCGTCGCTGATCGCCGTCGCGTTATGGAGTTTATCGGCGGCGGAGACGAGGACGATGTCTTCAGACGTCTGCGCCAGTTGAGTGAGATAGCGTTCCTTTCGCTCGCGCCATGCCGGCTTGTCGCCAGCGCTGTCGGGGAGGCCGTCGGTCAAACCTTCGACGATCCGCAGGACCTCGGCGCCGAACCGGGCTTCGATTTCCCCGGCATGCCCGGCCCCACAGTCTTCAAGCACATCGTGCAGCAGGCCCGCGATCGCCTGATCTTCCGAACCGCCGTGTTCGATCACCAGGGCTGAGACAGCCATCGGATGGTGGATGTAGGGGATCGTGGTCCCCTTGCGGAACTGACCGTCATGGGCGCCGGTGGCGTAGGTGAGGGCCTCGCTGTAGCGCGAGGAGAGGCGGGTTGAGGCGTGGGACACTATTCGTTCCTTTCGGCTCGCCGCCAGAGGACCAGGCACGATGCCCGGACTTCGCTAGGCGGATTTTCAGAATTTCGCCGGGAGCGCTCGCTCAACCGACACCGTGGACATGGGATTGCACGGCTGGTTGCGCAAGCATTCGAGCGCTCGAAATCACCCCTTGCGAGCGATCAGCGTCGTCGAAGGCCATCCGGCTTACCAGGCTCGGATTTGTTCGGTGCAGCGAACTACCGCCCATCACGCGGCGCCCAATCTCCTATCGACTATTCCGACTCTGGTAGCTCGAATTCAACCGACCAGGCGACTCGCCGCGAGCGCGATCAGAACGAGCAGCATGATGGGGACCACGGCGACGCCCCACCCCGTGCCCCTGGCTTCGAACCATCGGCCAATGCGAACCGAAACCGCGTTCTTCTCCTCGATGACCGGGAATTTCTCAGGCACGATGGGCTCCGCAATTCGCAAGGGGTCCAGATGCGCGTTTATGGGAAATCCCGCACCTGAACAGATAAATAATATAGCAGTTTGAAGGGGTCGTTGTCAACAGGAAATTGCATAATGCAATTCACAATTTGGAAGATAGGCGCGCCGCGCGTTCGAATTGAAGCGGCGCGCCTTTCATGGCGGACGACCAGATGGCGGCCGACCTAGCGGGCTCCGAGCGGGTTCACCGCTTCGGTGGGCAGGATGATCAACCGGCCCTCAAACGCCGCCTTGACGATCGTGGACACCCAAGCCTGACCTTCAGGGGTTGCGACCCTCGATAATTTCCCGAGTCGGGATCTCCTCAAGCCTCTGGCTGGCCCGGTTCGCGATGCACCTGGCCAAGCTATGGTCGGGCCTGTCGATGGCGCATGCAGTCCAGTTCCGCAATGATCGTCAACGGCGAGGTCGCCCCGTTCGAGTGCGCCTTTGAGAAATGTCAGCGTGATCATGCTCAGGCGCGGTGGGGCAATGTCTGCGAAGAACAGGTCGCGGAACAGGTTCGAGGCGAGTAACAGCGCGGCCGCGAGGGAAACGAACCCGGCCGAGAATTCCGCGGGCCGATCAGTCGCGAGTTTGTTAATCGCGTCCTCACCTTCCGAGCCGCGCGTGGGACGCGCGAGCCTCTGCTGCACCGCCACCGGGTCGACCCCGTGGGTAAGAAGAAAGCCCCTCAGGTCGCCGGGCGACAAACCACAGAGGCGAGCGCTACGCCCGGCGCGCAAGCCGCCGACGCCGGCTTTGGGCCGCCGGAAACGGCCCCGTGTCGCCGCTCTTTCAGCTCGACCGACTCGACTTCGATAGGTCGTGACAAGAAAGATTCCGCCGAACCACGCGTTCGGCGCCCCTGCCGGCGCGGTCGACCGGAGATCCAAATCTGATGACCGCCTTCTCGAAACCCAGGCTTGCCGACCCCGGAACAGGCGAACTCAAATGCGATCAAAGCGGCCGGAAGGGAGGCGTCGCGGGGCGTTCTGGCGAGGGGATAACCAACCCTATCCCTCGCGCCCGGGTTGACGATGTCCTTCACCTCGGGGCGTCGGTTCCACCCGCAATCAAGGCCGCGATTTTGAAGGCAATTCCGGATCACATCCGCGCCCATGGACGGCGCCATTGGGATTTGCTCAGAGAGCGGGAGGATTTCGCGGCGTGGATCGGCAGAGCCTCGGGCGTCGCGGGGAAGCGGCGGTTCTGGCGCTGGGTGCGTGCCGTCTCCCAGCCCCCGCCCCCGGACCGGACACGGCCTTTTGAAACCCGTTCGGCAGCCACAGAGGCGCTGAATGCGGCTGCGGATCAGGCGCGCCTGGCCGCGGAGAAAAATCTGCCGGCCGCCCCGTCGCCGTCTTATTTGATGCGAACTGGCGTCCAGGGCGTGAAAAGCCTCGATTTTCTGGCCGCCGTGAGCGGGATCTGGGCCGACGCCGAACTCCTGCGCGAACTGGCGATGACGACCGACGGAGGCACCGACGGCGCGCGGCGCATCGCCAATGCTGCTGTGTTCGACAGTTCGATTCGGAGGCGCCTCGAGGTTGTCGAGTCGGCCCTCCGAATCATGCGTGAAATTTGGGATCTTAAGTATCAACAAAGTTTCTACGATGCCATAACCAACATAATCGTTGATGAACTGGCCAGCGTTCCTGAGATTCAGATGCGCGTTTGTCAAAAACTGACCGAACTCAACAACAATATTGGTATGACCATTCACATGGAGTCTCGGTAATGGCCCGGTCCCGCAACCCGAACAATCGCCTTCCGGAACCGCCGGGCGACCCGAGGGCAGGACTCAACGCAATGCTCGACCGCCTCGAGGCCAGGACGGGGTTCAAGCTCAAGCAGAAACACATGGCCATTGGCGACAACGAGACTCTTCGCCAATGGGCCGAGCGGCTGGGTCGTGACGGACTCAAAGTCGACGGAAAGCCGTTCTCACTCGCAGACCGTCCGACCCTGGCGTTCGTCTACGACCAGGCGCCTTCGACGAGGGAAGAGGCGCGCCAGGCCATGCTCATGCTGCGCAAGTGCGCGCAGGTGGGCTTCACCATTTTTCAGCAGGTACTGGCTATCTATTTGGCCCTGAAGTTCGAGCCCCTCGTGGTGGGGGTGTTTTTGCCCACGGTCGCGCTCGCCCGCGGCATCAGCAGCGCGCGGTTCCTCCCCATCGTCCGGACCATTCCGGAGGCGTACGAGCGCCTAGTGGCCGGCGATGGCGGCGAAGGGAACGTTCTGATGCGCCAGATGGGCGCCTCGACGTTTCACTTCCTCCCCACCTCGGGCAAGGCGACCACCGAGTCCTACCCGATGGACGTGATCTGCTTCGACGAAGTCCAGGAGATGCTGATCGCCGACATGGAAAAAACGGCCGAGCGCCTGTCGGCGTCCAACTTCAAGTTCATACTGATGGGCTCTACCGCCAACTGGCCCGACGCCGATATCGACTATTGGTACAAGCGCGGCAGCCAGTGGCGCTTTCATACAAGGTGCCCGCAGTGCGGCGTCGAAGAGCCGCTAGACGACTACTTCCCGGACTGCATCGCGTTCGACCCCACCCATCCGGATCGCGTGACGGGCGAGCTTGGCGACTACCGCTATGTCTGCCGCGCCGGGCACTGGATCGATGACTCTCAACAGGGGACCTGGTTGCCGGACAATCCCGATGCTGACCTGCGAAAGATCAAGAGCATCCACTTCCACCAGATGCTCTCGCCGACGATCAGTCCTCGGGAGCTTTTCGAGGCGTGGGTCAACGCCGACGACCGGAAGAACTTCTACAACCGTAAGCTTGGCAAACCCTACCAGGATCCAAGTCAGGTTCCGGTCACCCTGGCCCACCTGAATGCCTGCGTCGCTGAGGGCCTGCGTTGCGGCGTCACGTGGAAGACGGGCGCCCGCTCGACCGTCATGGGAATCGACCAGATGGGCGCCTTCAACGTGGCCATCATCAAGGAGGCCCTCCCTGACGGCCGCCAGGCAGTGATTCACGTCGAGGAGATCTACGCCGATGACCCCTTCGGTCGCTGCGATCGGCTCATGAACGAATTCGGGGTTCAGGTCTGTGTCGTCGAACAGCTGCCGAACTACAACGACGCGCACCGCTTCGCCAATCGCCACCAGGGTCGCGTGTTCCTGGCTAGCTATGGCGACTTGCGGGACGACATGCTCATCTGGGGCGACGGGCCCAGGCTCGACGCCAGCGAGCGCCGCACCAGCACCGAGGAGCGGGATCGCTACAAGGTGACGATCGACCAGTACCGCGCCATGCAGGTCTCGCTTGAACGGGTGGTGGATACGAAGTGCCTCTTCCCCGATCCCCAGGCGCTGGTTCAGCAGGTTCGCGAAAAGGGTGGATTCCGGCTCATGCCGGTGCTCAAGGACCGCGTGTTCTTGCACCTCCAGAAGACGGCGCTCGTGACCGAACCGATCCGGCCGGGCGAACGCAAGCTTCGCCGCAAGGTCATCAAGGTCGGGATCGACCCGCACTTCGCTTTCGCCAACATGCTCTGCGACATCGCCTGGGCGCGGGCGGATCGGAACGCCATGTTCATCTTCTCGGAGAGCCAGACGCAGCCGACGGTGGACAGGGTGACGGCCATCCAAGCGAAGATGCCGGGCCTGCCCGGGTACGTCCTGGCCATGTTCGACGACCCCTCCGAGGGAGAATTCTGCGGGGGATGCACCGCCTTTCAAGACGGCGTCGAAGGGCGCCCACTAGGCTGCGGGTTCTGCCCTGAACGGAGACTCTTCGTGCAGGCGCGCGACCGCGGATGCCCCTTGTGGGTGGGCAAGGAGGACTAGCCCCTGAGAGGCTCGCGCAAGCGTCGTAGACCAAGAAGCGGTCGCAATCGTAGCGCCCGCCTGGAGGCCGCCGCAGGGCGATCAATCGGCAGTCGGCGATTGGGGGTCGAGCGGGCTCAGCGGGGCCTGGACGGCGCGCCAGGGCCGGCGGCCCTTCGTCGCTTGAGCTTGTCGCCCCGCGCGCGATCCAGACCACCGTTGCGCGAGGGGCGCTGACCTTGCCGACGCAAATCATCCCGGAGAGATCTCATGGCCCGTCGCAAAACCGCGTCGGCCTCGCAGGACTTTGGTTCTTCCCTCTTTGAGGTCGAGCCCGCCGATCCGCACTACAGCCTCGGCGTGGCCGATCCGAAGCGCGAGCTGGGGTTCTACACCGAATATTGGCACCTCGAGCTGACGGGCCGCTGCCTAGGGCCGCCGAAGTCGGCGGGCCGGCTGACGCGCCTGTTGTTCATCGCCACGCGGTCATTTTTCGACCGGCCGGCCCATTTGGAG
>Ga0182024_10005042_pt1 | contig 29873 bp, 23 predicted proteins | sample P32metaG_FD_120480 | JGI IMG/M metagenome (GOLD analysis project Ga0182024, IMG submission 120480) | Permafrost microbial communities from Stordalen Mire, Sweden - P3-2 metaG (Illumina Assembly) | ecosystem: Environmental > Terrestrial > Soil > Wetlands > Permafrost | place: Sweden: Stordalen...
TGAAGGCATCGATTACGTAATCGCGGTAGGGAAACACGTTCTGGTTCTGATCGCCGTGAAATCCGACGGTGTCGGCGAAACGGACTTCGTCAAGCCACGGAACAGCCATGCGCTCGCCGTAATGAGGCGATGCAAGCAGGCGATCGACCTGCTTCTCGTAAGCATCCGGTGAGCGGTCGCCTTCGAAGGCATCCAGTTCCGCTGGCGTCGGCGGCAGGCCGATCAGATCGAGACTCAACCGACGCAGGAGCGTGCGACGATCAGCCGGTTTCGAATGGGAAAGCTTCTTGTCTTCGAGCGTGCGAAGAATGAATGCGTCGATCGGATTGCGCACCCAGTCCGGCTCATCGGTTTCCGGCACGGGCGGGCGCGCCGGTGCGATGTACGCCCAATGTGGCTCGTAAGCCGCGCCTTGCTGAATCCAATCGCGCAGCAATTGTTTCTGCGCATCGGTGAGCGTCTTGTGCGCCGCGGGAGGCGGCATCACTTCCTTCGGATCGGATGAATTGATGCGCTTGATTGCCTCGCTGGCGTCGGGCTGGCCGGCGACGATCGCCTTCAGCCCGGTTGCTGAATCGCTATCGTCCAGACGCAGCTTTGCTTTTCGCTTGTTCTTGTCGGGGCCATGACAGGCGAAGCAATTATCCGAAAGGATCGGCCGAATATCGCGGTTGTATGTCAGCGCGGCGGCGTTCAGCATCGCTGATGAGGCGATGACGCCGATTGCAAATGACAGGACTAATCCGAGGGGACGCTGCTTCATGAACGCTTGTCGGACTCCGCACAAAACCATACAGATTTGAAACTTCGCTGTTGCCTATGATACGCGATAACGGCTCGCGGATGTTCGACGGATCACTCTGAAAATCAGGAGAGTTTATGACCCCGCATCAACGCGTGGAATCGGATGGGCGTGGCGTTTCGTCCGGAGCCGGGAAGATATAAGCCCGGAGTTCACCCGGTTTGAGATGGGTCGGCACGCAGCAGCAATACCGGCACCTGCACGCGGTGCTGCACGCGGTTGGCCGTGGTGCCGAGGAACAGGTCGCCGAGGAAGCGGTGCCCGTGCGTGCTCATCGCGACCAGATCGCATCCTTTTTCACCGATCCACCGGACAATTTCGCGCGCGGGATCGCCATAGGCCAGCTCATGTTCGACCTGGATTCCCTCGGCGGCGAATTCGTCTTGGATGCGCTGCAGGTATGCGGAGTCTTCGTCGATCTCGGGACTGATCGCGTCAGCGCCATACGCGCGGGCGGCCCAGCCATCGGCGACGTGCAGCAGCGCAACCCGGCTTCCCATCGCCTTGGCCAGTTGCTTCACATGGTCGATGATCGCCCGATCGGTTCGGGTGGTGTCGAGGGTCACCAGGATTTTCTGGTACATCGCTTACCTCCCGGGAAGTACTTTCGCAGCAATAATTATCCGAGTTGATGAACACATCGTGCCGCCTGAGCTGTGTGCAGGCGGCACGATCGTCAGTGAGATTGTTGTCTCAGGCAAATCAGGTCGTCAGGCGCGAAGGATTGGCGCGAGCTCGAAGCGCTTGCCGAGCACGGGCTCACTCTTGGCGTCAAGCCAGTTTTCCAGCACGCTTGCATAGACCGAGCGGAAGTCGGTGGTGTAGCGAAGATCGCCCTGGTCGAGATTGGTGAGCGACGGGTGTTTCCCGATGACGCCGGATTGGACTGACGAGCCGAAGAGGAACATCGGGGCGGCGGTGCCGTGGTCGGTGCCGTGGCTGGCGTTCTCGGCGACCCGCCGGCCAAATTCGCTGAACGTCATCAGCAGCACTCGCTGATCGTTGCCGTGGTGTTCCATGTCGTTCCAGAATGCCTGCATTCCGTCGGCGAACTGCTTCATCAGCACATCGTGGCGCGTGCGCTCACCGGCGTGGGTGTCGAACCCGCCGAGGCTGACGTAGTAAACGCGCGTCGGAAGTCCGCCGTGAATCATTGCGGCGATGGCGCGAAGGCCCTGACCGAATTCCCCACCGGGATATGTCGCCGTGCTCTGGTAATCGCGCATGATCTGCAAGACGCGATCGCTGGAAACCTGCGCGTCCATCGCGGTGCGGTGCAGGAAATCGAGTCGGCTGGCGGACGTCAGCTTGTGCGACGAGGAATCGACGAATGACGCTTCAGCACTCTTGTTGAGCTGCTCGTACCGGGCGCGATCCGGGCCGTTGTATCGGAAAGCGTCAGTGCGCTCGAACGCGATCGGGCGAACGTGCTCGCCGGTCATCGCCAGCGGAAGCTGCTGGCCGATGGAGATCCCGATCTTTGGATCGACGCTCTTCGGATCGCTGCCGCTGCACTGGTTGTCGAAGAAGCGACCAAGCCAGCCGCTGGATTCAGTTTCGTGGTCGGGTCGGGCGCTCTGCCAGATGTCCATCGAGCGGAAGTGCGAGCGATTCGGGTTCGGGTAGCCGACGCCCTGGATAATCGCCGCCTTCCCCTTTTGCAGCAGATCGGCGACCGCGCCCAGATTCGGATTGAGGCCAATGTAATCGTTGATCTTGTGAACGGTTTCTGCCTTGTGCGCGATGACCGGCCGCAGGCGGTGGTACGTGTCGTCGGCGTACGGCACGACCGTGCTCAGCCCATCGTTGCCGCCGGAGAACTGGACGACAACGAGAATCTTTCCATCCTTGCCGCTGGCCCGCTGCGTGCTCGAAACGTCCTCAGGATTAGCCACCGCAAGCACGGTCTGATCGAGGAACGTCGGAATCGTCGCCCCGGCGGCGATCAGCGTCATCCCCTTTTTCAAAAACAGGCGGCGAGTCGAAAGTTGATCAAACATGGTCTGTCCTTCGTTTTATTATCCGTTCACTTCCGTGTCGACCCTAACTAGCACAACTGATATTCTGGCATTGAGACGATCAGTTGCACAACTTCGCGCATCGCCTGCGGCTTTTGCGGGCGGCTCTTGAATCCTTCCACGAGTACCTGTCGCTTATCATCCGCGACCGGGCGCTGAATCAATCGGTCAACCAGCGTCCGCACCACTGTTTCAGGATCAGTACTGTCGGAGAGATTGCCGAAGTCGATCGGACCCTGCGCCAGTCGCACGCCAGAGTTGTAACGCGTGAACATCGTGCTGGCGTTGATCCACGTTTCACCGCCGGGCCAACCTTTTACGTTGGGCGGCATGAGCGGAACCTGCCCCATGAGCTGCAATGCCCCCATCATCTGCGGCGGCGGCGGGGTTGTGACGCCGAGCAGGTGGATCGTCCCCGCAACCAACTGCACGGGGCTCTTGATCTGCGTCCCGATCGCACTCTCGGAATAGAACTCGCGGCTTGTCAGAATCGCCTTTAGCAGCGGGCGAAGCTCGTAATCGGAATTACGAAATGTGGCCGCGAGCGACTCGACGACGTTCGAATCGGGATTCGGATAAGCGAGGAATTCGAATAATTCCGACGCGATGAACTTCGCGCACCGCGGCCTGGCGAGAATGATCTCCAGCACGTCGTTGCCGGTAAAGTTGCCGGATTTGCCCAGGAAGTGTTTGACGCCGGCGTCATGCTGGCGGCGATTGAAGAAGAATTCGCTGCCATCATGCATCCAACCCGTGAACGCGCGGGCAGCTTCCTTGACATCCGTCTCGGAGTAGTTGCCGATGCCGAGCGTAAACAGCTCCATCACTTCGCGTGCATAGTTTTCGTTGGGGTGGTCCTTGCGATTCTGGTTGTTGTTCAGATAGTCGAGCATCGCCGGGTCGCGGGAGATGCGCTTGAGCAGCTCCTTGAAGTTTCCCGCGGCATACTTTCGAAGTAACTCGTTCTGTTCCCAGACAAGCAGCGCCGACTTCTCTTCACGGAAGCTGGTGGTGAAGTGGCCATGCCAGAAAAGGGTGAGCTTTTCCTGAAGCGGATGAGCCGGCCCCGACATGCGCTTCATCCACCAGCCGAACGTCGCCAGAAATGCCTCACGGTTGGCCATCCGGATCTGCTGCATCAATTCTTTGCGCTCTTGCGGCGTCTTGCCGACCAGCTTACGCCGCAGCTCCCTGAAGTTGGCTCCGATGCCGTCGATCGCCGACAGATCGGGAACGTCTTTTGCGTTCTGCTCGTCGGCGTTTTGATTCGGGAAACTGAGGAGCCAATCAACGGCGCCACCCGGCCCGAGTTTAAGGACTTTGTCAATTTCCTCGGCATTGCCGCCAAAACCGGCGCGGTTCAGCAGATGGGCCGCCTTGACCCGATCAAACGGATCGGCGGACGTCGGTTCATATCGTGCGAGTGTCGGATGATCGGCTGCCATGGTCCTCGTGGGTTGAACACCATTCTAAACGCCCTTCACGCATAAATATTCGCGATCCCGTTAAATATTCGGCATCATTTCGGGCGAGAAAAAATGTTCCACGGGCGTTGGAAGCCCGGCGGTGACGACGTCGGCGCGCGGGAGACGATCCATGATGACAGAGCCGTCTGAATCGATGAAAAGGCTGGCACAACTGATTGAGACCGGCGATGCCGACGGGATTCGGCAGCTGGGGAGGGCCGATCCGAATCTGCGGGCCGAGCTGGATAATCCGCTTCCAGGCGGCCACTTCGGCGCGACGCCGCTTTTGACGGCCAGAAGCAAGGGGGATGTCGCCGTTGTCGATGCGCTTCTGGATATTGGAGCAAACATCGACGGTCGAAGCCATTGGTGGGCCGGCAGCTTTGGCGTGCTGGATGGTGATCCAAAGCTGGCTCAGCATCTGATTTCGCGCGGCGCGACCATCGACATCAACGCCGCGGCTCATCTGGGCCTGTTCGACCGCGTCAAGGAACTTCTCGACGCCGACGCATCGCTCGTGCACCATCGGGGCGGTGATGGGCAAACGCCGTTGCATGTCGCCGCTGCTGTAGCGATTGCCGACCTGCTTCTGGATCGCGGCGCCGATATCAACGCGCGGGACGTGGATCATGAATCAACGCCGGCGCAATATGCGATCAAGGATCGCGTTGATGTCGTCAGGCGGCTTGTCGAACGCGGCTCAGAGACTGACATTCTTCTCGCCTGTGCCGTGGGTGACATTGAACTCGTCAAAACACTCATTGAACGTGATCCCCAAGTCGTTCGCACGACCGTCAGCGAGGAGTGGTTTCCAAAAAAGAATCCTCGGAGCGGCGGGACGATCTACATATGGACGCTGGGCTGGAACAAATCGCCACAGCAGGTCGCACATGCCTATGGCCATGCAGAGATCGTTCAGCTTTTGCAGGAGCGAAGCCCGGCTGAAATCAACCTGATCGACGCGTGTATCATCGGCGACCGGGCGACGATGGAACGACTGCTTGCCGAGTATCCGGATTTCAAATCGTCTATCGCAAAGAACGTCTATCACCGAATCGTCGGTCTCGCGATGGACCGGAACATCAAAGGAGTGCGGCTTCTGCTCGAGATGGGATGCCCACCCGACGCCGCGGGGTCAGATGGCGTAACCGCGCTGCATTGGGCGGCATTTCACGGCGATGTCGAACTCACGCAACTGCTTCTCAAGGCCGGCGCGCCGATCGATATCGTCGAACGGTCGTTCAACGCGCGCCCGCTCGGCTGGGCGACGCACGGGTCGCTGCACGGGTGGTATGCCAAGTCGGGAGACTACACCGGCGTGGTGAAGTTGCTGCTCGATGCCGGCGCCGTACCCCAATCGGCGTTGAAGGATTCCGACGCCAGCCCGGCGGTGATGCAGATCTTGCGCAATTATCGCAAAAACAGTTAAGCCGGCTTGGCCACCGGCTCAATCGCGGCCGGTTGGATTCGCGGCGTACCCGTTGGCACCATCCGAAGCTTCGGCTCTTCTTCGATAGTCTCCAGCAGTTTGCGGGTGATCGCATCATCCGCCTCGGCTCCGCTGTGAAGTTCCACCGGGTAGCGAATGACGTATTCCAAGCCCGCATCGACGAGGCGCAATCGCCCCTCCGGCTTCGGCTCGGCAATAGGAAGATGTACTTTTTCGCGAAGCTGTTGGTATTGATCCTCGATCCGCTTTCCGTATGTGTCATAGACGCTCTGAACGGCTCCCAGAAGTCGCTTTTCGGCCATCAGATGATCCGTCTGCGGCGAAAGCGTGAGCGCAACTTCGTGCCACACATAATCCGATCCAGGCATCTGCTTGAAAAACGCATTCGGCTGAAAGAGCACCGAGTTTGAGAACACGACAATACGGCCCGTGAAATGCAGGTCGCGATTGTTGCCCGCCAGCTCCATGAGGTAGAGCCGAAACAGCCCGATGTCGATCACGTCTCCAGTGATGCCATTGATGGTAACGCGATCACCGACGCGCACGCCGTAGCGGCCGATGAAGAAGAAATACGCGACCCCGGACAGAATCACGGTCTGCAGCGATACCGCGATGCCGGCGGTGATCAGCCCGGCGAACGTCGCCAGCGAGCCGAACTCGGAAACTACGCTCGCGACGACGATTATGGTGACCAGGCACATGACGACAATGCGCCGCATCAGCAGAAACTGCCGGCGCCGGCGAATGTCAGTTACATACCGCAGCGTTACCATTCCCCAGACTTTCGAGAATCCCAGGATCAGCAGAATGATCACGGCAATGACGCCGAGCCGGATCACCAATGACCGCAACAGCCTTGCATAGGAATGGCCCAGCACCGTATGCCATTCCTGCATGCTCTTTTGCGTGGCCTCCAGGACCGCGCCTTGCTCTCCGAGCGGCAGAGCAACACCCGCGAGCTGCTTCAGGCGCGTATTGAGCGACTCAAAATTAGCCCGCTGCGCAATAAGCTTGTTCGGGTCATCATTGTCGGAAGATAGTGCGTCGCCTTGTTTGGTGAGCGATTGAAGCTCGGTTCGCAGCGGCGCTCGGCGATTTTCATTTTCCTTAATCAGCGTCGTGGTCTGGTTGATCAACCCGCTGAGATCCGCCATTCGATTCGTGAGAGTGAAAAGCGCCTCGGTCAACCCGAGAATGCCGACGTTCTCTTCGCGCAACGGATCCTGCGATTTAGCCGCATCAACCGCAGCGGCAGCGGCCGCGCCCGGTTTGTCAGCGCCATTTGCCGGCGGTTGCAGGTCGGGCGTCGAGCGTTCCAGGTCGTTAATGCGCTGAATCAGTCCGGCCGAGCCATTGGTGTCGAGCGTGCTCATAAAACCGACGAAGTCCTGCAACGCGGACTGTCGCGTCTTCGCAAAGTCAAGCTGCGATGCGACGCTGTCGCGGCGGGCCTGCATAGCGGCCCGCGAGGTCGGTTGCGTTGCAGGAATATCGCGATTGAGTTGATCGAGCTGCGCCTGGAGCTGCGCGATACGTTGATTCGCGGCGGCCGCGGCTTGCGCCAAACTCTTCGATTTGGCCGAAGCCGGCGCCGACGCAGCCTGGGCAGCGTCGATCAGGGTTGCCTCGGCACGGGCGGCGGTGAATCCAAGTTGCAATGCCTGGCGAGCGCTCTGCTGAACACTCTCCCGGAGCACCACGTCCTGTGAACTGATCGGCGTCTGATCCAGTGACGTGATCTGCCGCCGCCAGTCGATCGTTCGATCCAGATAATTCGTGACGTCATCGGCCGGATTGCGCGGCGCGGCGGCGGTTGCCGACGCCATCATCGCTATAACAAGCACCAAACGTGAAACACATTTTCTCATGGAATTCGAAGCGTATGCGCGTATCACCGCTCGCACAACCCTTGATTGTCACGGACGATCGCGGTCTTTCTCTGCTCCACCGGTATCCGCCAGTTCAATGTATGGGAACCGTTTAAGGTTTTTGGCACGTGTGGTCGAATTGCTTGACGCTACGGGCGCGTCCGTGCATCCTTCAGATGGGCTGGCTTGCGATGTTGCTCTGATCAGCGGAGGCGGGAATTCACATTTAGGCGACGTACGTGTCTCTCGTCGACGAACGTCGCGGTTCATTGAGGAGCTGTTGGACATGCTTGCTGCGTTGTCACTGCGCGCCGTCGGGCACGAGATGCTCACCGTGAAGTTCATTATTCTGTATCTGTTCATCGCCAGTGCGCTCTACGTGCACTTTCGCGGCAAAGTCCGGCACAAGTTTTCGCGACAACTAACCGACCACTCGACCTTCATGGCGCCGTACAACGCGCTGGTCTATCTCTTCTCACGCATACCGAATAACCCGATTCTGGATAACCAGGATTTCCCCGAAATGGAGAAGCTCACTGCCAACTGGCAGGAGATTCGCGAAGAAGCCCGGCGGCTCTACGACGGCGGACATATTCAAATGTCCAAGAGCTACAATGACCTCGCATTCAACACCTTCTTCAAACGTGGTTGGAAACGCTTTTATCTCAAGTGGTACGGGGACATCTTCCCGTCGGCGATGGATCTGTGCCCGAAGACCGTCGAGTTGGTGAAGTCGATTCCGTCAGTCAACGCCGCCTTGTTCACGCTCATGCCGGGAAAGAGCAAGCTGGGTGAGCATCGCGATCCGTTCGCGGGTTCGGTGCGATATCACCTGGGCCTGATGACGCCGAACTCCGACGCCTGTCGAATCTATATCGATGGGACGCCATATTCATGGCGCGACGGGCAGGCGGTTCTGTTTGATGAGACCTATATCCATAGCGTGGATAATGACACCGAACAGGATCGTGTCATTCTCTTCTGCGATGTGACGCGACCCTTGCGCACGCCGATTGCCCGGGGGGTGAATCGATTTGTCATCAATCATCTTGTGAAGATGACCGCTACGCAGAACACCGCTGACGAGAAAGTGGGCGTGCTGAATAAGATTTCGAGCTCCGTCTACGCGGCCAAGAATTTCTTCCAGCGCCTCAAAAAGGCCAACCGCAGGCTGTATTACGCGGGCAAGTATGCGCTCTATGCCGGCTTGTTCTTTGCCATCTTCGTTGTGCCCTTTCTGAAGCATCGCTCCTAAAGCAGTGGCGACAACAGCGCTATCGCGCTATCGGCGTACCTGGCCAGCGTCGAGCGCGCGTTCCACACGCTGGAATCGAGCACGTCGCACTGCTTCAGGCACTGCTCATGCCAGGCGTGCAGCTTTTGGATCGCATCGCCGCCATACATCAGGACGGTGAGTTCGAAGTTCAGGTTAAAGCTGCGCACATCGAGATTGGCTGAGCCGACCATCGCCAGAGACTGATCGACCAGCACCGTCTTGCCGTGGAGCAATCCGCCGTTGAACAAGTGGATGTGAACACCGGCGTTGAGCAGCGTCCCGAAATGCGATTTTCCCGCGGCCGCTGTGAAAAAGTGATCGCCGGTGCGAGGCAGCATGAGATGCACATCAACGCCGCGATCGGCAGCCATCATCAATCCAACCAGCGTCGGCTCATCGGGCACGAAATAGGGAGTCGTCAGCGTGAGTCGATGCTGCGCGCACTGAATCGCGCCCAATAGCAGGCGACGGTAATGCTCGTCCGGCGAAGTTGGCCCTGTCGGTACGACTTGCATCAGTGACCTCGCAACGCCCGGCTGCTCAGATTGGGCCATGGCCTGCGGGCAAGGCACCTCAAGAATCTCCTCGGTCTCAAAGGCCCAGTCCTCGGCAAAGATCAGCTCGAGTTCGTGGGCAACCGAACCAGTGAATCGTGCCGTCAGATCGACCCAGGGGCCGCCGCGTCGGCCACCGTAGTCGGCGTTAATCAGGTTTTGACTGCCACAGTAGGCGATCTCACCATTGATGACGGCGGCCTTGCGATGGTTCCGCATGTCCATCCGCGGCAGTCGACGCTGCAGCGGCGCCACCGGCAGCGCGGCGGCGACGCTCACGCCCGCCGCACGCAACTTCGTTGACAACCCGCGCCGATGCAGGAACTCCCTGCAACCGATGGCATCGGCCAGCACCCGACAAGGCACGCCGCGTTTGGCGGCGCGAATCAGCGCGTCGACTATTTCGCCGCCACTCGAATCATTACCGATGATGTAATAGAGCAAATGAACGCGCTGCGATGCCGCATCGATATCCGCCGCCAGCCTGCGAATCAGTTCTGCCGAATCGCCAAACAGTTCCACCGTGTTTCCGTCAACTACGGGTAACGAACTGATGTTGGTCGCCTGCCGAACCATCGGTCGGAGCGCCTCGGCAACATTCGCCTCGGCGTCATTTGAACTCGGAGGAGTTACCCCGCGATATCGATGCACCAGCTCGCGATGCCGCTCCACGCGATTGGGACCCAGCCGCGTCTCGCCGACCAACATGTATAGCACGTAACCAACGTAAGGATGGATGTAGATGATGCCGAGCCACGCGACGGCCGCCCCGGGCGCAAATTGCCGCCCTAAAATGACCGGCGTCATCACGATTCGAAGCGACCATCCCACTATGATGTAAATTAACAGCCAGGACATTGGACGCTATCCTAAGCGACCGACGAATATCTGCACGCATGGCGCAACATTGGGAGCAATTCATGAACCTTCGCGGTGTGATTCTGTCAGCAATGATCGCCCTGTCGGCCAGCGCCGCGGGACCACTTAAGTCTGGGATCGACTTGAAGGGAATGGATCCGTCGGTCAAGCCCGGCGATGACTTCTTCACATACGCCAACGGCGGCTGGATCGCCGCGAACCCGATTCCGGCCGATCAGAGCAGTTGGGGCGTCGATCAGGTGCTGCATCAACAGAATTTGAAATGGCTTCGCGAGTCGATCGAATCGCTGTCGGCGCCCGATGCGAAGCTCGACGACAACGGCCGCAAGATTCGCGACCTCTATGCGACGGCGACCGATGAAAAGAAACTCGAGTCTCAGGGGACGTCGGCTCTCAAAAATGAACTGGCACAAATTGACCAGATCAAGACTGTCGATGATGTAATCGCGGCCATCGGTCATCAGCACGTGCTAAACAGTGATTCGCTTTTCGGATTCGGCATCAGTCCCGATGAAAAAGCGAGTACGAAGTACGCCGTGTATCTCTCACAGGGCGGGCTCGGATTGCCCGAGCAGGGCTATTACGTCGATGACGGCGATGATTCGAAGCAGCTTCGCGAAGCCTATCGCAAGCATGTCGCGCGAATGTTCGAGTTGTTCGGGGCGTCAGTCGAAGATGCGGCCCGCGATGCGGAAACAATCCTGGCAATTGAAACTGAACTGGCTAAGTCGTCGCGCACGCCGGTGCAGCTTCGCGACGTCGAAGCGCAGTACAACAAGAAGTCGATCGGTGAGTTGAAGAAACTCGCGCCCAATGTGAACTGGGACGTGTATTTCAAGGCGATCTCGCTTCCGCCGGTGAAATCGGTCATCGTTGGGCAGCCGGAGTTCTTTCAGCGCATCAGCGCCATGCTGACAGCCACGCCGATCGACCAGTGGAAGACGTATCTCCGCTGGCGGCTCATGCACGAATGCGCCCCATATCTTAATGACACGATCGTTGGCGAAAACTTCAAGCTTTACGGCACCGCCCTGAGCGGCGTGAAGGAAATCCAGCCGCGCTGGAAACGCGCGATTCGCGCGGTTGATTCCCTCATGGGCGAGGCGCTCGGAAAGCTGTATGTCGAGCGGCACTTTCCGCCTGAGGCCCGCAGCCGTGCGCAAGCGATGGTGCAGAACATCATCGATGCGTATCGCGTGCGCATTCTCGAAGTCGATTGGATGAGCCCGAAGACCAAGCAGCAGGCCGTGGCGAAGCTCGCGGTCGTGCTTCGCAAGATCGGCTATCCCGATCACTGGCGCGATTACAGCGCTCTGCAGATCGGCACCGACTCATACGTGCAGAACATGCTGAACGCCCAGGCATTCGACTTCCGCTTCTGGTTGGGCAAGCTCAAGGAGCCGGTCGATCGGACGCTGTGGGAGATGACCCCGCCGACAATCAATGCTTATTACGATCCGACCCTGAATGAAATTGTTTTCCCCGCAGGAATTCTCCAGAAGCCGTACTTCGATCCGGAGGCGGACGACGCCGTCAACTATGGCGCGATCGGCGCGGTGATCGGCCACGAACTCACGCACGGCTTCGACGACCAGGGCGCGCTCTTTGATGCCCAGGGCAACATGAAGAACTGGTGGACTCCCGACGACAAAAAACGCTTCGACGCCAAAGGCGCCGCGCTCGTCAAGGAGTTCGATGCCTGCGTCGTCTTCGACAACATCCACGTGAACGGCAAGCTGACCCTCGGCGAAAACATCGCCGACTTAGGCGGCCTGGTCATCGCGTACAACGCCTATCACAAATCCCTCAACAGCCAGCCTGCGCCAACCCTGGACGGATTCACCGGCGACCAACGCTTCTTCCTCGGCTTCGCCCAATCCTGGCGAACGTCAAACCGCCCCGAAGAGCTGAAGTCGCGCCTGCGCGTCGACCCACACTCGCCGGAGCAGTTTCGCGTGAACGTGCCATGTTCAAACGTGCAGGCGTTCTATGATGCGTTCGGCATCGGCACGGAAGCCAGGCTGTATCGGGCGCCCGGCGCCCGGGTTTTGGTTTGGTAGTTCAACCGTGTCGGCCGCCGGCGCGGTCGGTCAGAATCGTCTCGATCGCCCAGCGCATGTCGCGGAATCTCGGAACCAGATCGGCCTCGACGATGTCGATTCCGCCCGTCATTTCAGCAGGGTTTTCGTACAGGAGCAGCGCATCGTACTCGGCAGCGGCACGCTTGTTGGCGCCAGTATAGATGTAGTCGGTAGTCGAGTTCACCCACGCGGCGATTTGATCCGGCGTATTCAGTCCTGCAGGCGGTGGTGGGCTGTCGCCTCGCGGATTCAGGAAATACGACGGCGGGACGTCCTGTGTCTCGGCTACCGTTCCCATATCGGGGGCAAAGCTTAATCCGTTGCGGACCTGTTCGTTCGCAAACGCGTAATCCGCGTCGCCGATCACGGCGAGATTTGCCTGGCTCGCAAGAATCTTTGGATCCTGCGGCAGCACGGGCGGTGGCGGGGGAGCGTGCGTCGGGTCATTGATTGGGATGCCAAGGATTTGCTCCGCCTGTGATCGTGTGTAAGTGCCCACAAAGCCACTGTCAAACAGAATGTTGATGTCACCGGCAATCCGATCCGGGTTGTCATAGGCCACCGGTGTCATGGCGCCGAGACGTGGCAGAGAAGTTCCCGCCGCCAAATAGATGTAGTCATTCAGCGTCGAAGCCCAGGCGATTTTCTCCGGCCAAGTCAGTTCTCCCTGCGGAATCGGCGTGCCGGTAAGCGGGCTGGCCAGATTGTCGGGATCAAGCTCGGTGAACGATACCAACGCCGCCAGATTCGGCGGTGCAGCCTGGCGGTTGCGGGTCTGCGCATTGGCATAAACCCAAAGATTTTGGCCGATCAGCAAGAGTTGATTGACATCCTGCGTCAGGGCCGCGAATGGAGACAAAGACTGCGGCGCATACGGCAACGCATCCGCCGCGACATCTTTTGGAATCAGCACGATCGACGACACAACCGCATCGCCGACGACTCCATCAAACGAAAGATTCAGACTGCCGCCGCTGATTTGCACATCGAACGCTTTTGCGACGGCGTTCCCCGCCCCGCCGTCGGCGACAATGTCATAGTGGTCGAGCAACGTCGTTCCGTTGGCCGAAACGTTGAAGACGCGCTGGCCCGGCAAAGCTGATGACGGCTCGGCAAATTCGAGCCACAACTCGTAATCGCCATTCGCGACCGGCTGACTGAACGTGAAATGGCTGCCGGATCGAACGCTGGAATACAACGACGCATCCGGCGTGCCTGAAACTGCAAACGGCGTCTGCGATGTCGTGCCTCCGCTGAATCCGATGCCCGGCTCAAACGTTCGGCCGATCGAATCTGTGTAGGAAAGTCCTCCGGCATTCACATAAAGCGGCGCTTCCGTCAGCGGCACGCGCTGCGGGACGATGGAGATCGCCGACACCATGGCGTAGCCCTGGTCGGCATCGAAATACAGATTCATCCGGCCGTTGGTCACCGGAACGATGAACGTCTTTTCCGCCGCCGTGTGCGAGCCGACATCCGCAGCAATGTTGTAGTGGTCGAGCAGTGTTGTTGTGTCGGTTGAGACATCGAAAATGTTCGCGTTCCTGCCGCCACCATATGGATCTTCGAAATACAGCGTCACCGCATAGGTGTCGTCTGGCATCCGTTTCGAATAGACGAAACCCGGCCCCTGCCGGCGCGTCTGATAGAGTGCATCGTCGAGCGTTCCGGCGATCGGGCTGTTGTCGGTTTGTTCCCACCCGCCCAAGTAACCCTGGTCGGCGCTGAAGACAGCACCACTTTGATCGACGTATTTTCCACCGCCTGCATTCACGCGCAGCGGCGCGGCGGGGATGCTCGAGTCGATCACATTGAACAGTGTGATGTACGACTGCCCGAGCTGCCCAGCACCATTCTTGCCCGAATACGGCGTCACAATCAGCGTGTGCTCGCCAACGGTTGGAAGCCATGAAGGGAAGTTGCGCCCGCCCCGCGCGTCACCGCCGATGTCGAAGAGCGAGCCGTTTTCGATCCGGTAATTCGGATCCCCGTCGAAATTGAATCGCACGCTTCGCGTGGCGCCGCCGGCGACATTGGCCTGAATGTTGAGCTCATGCCCAACGGTCCCGAGATCGATGACCGCCCCCGGCGTCAGAGCAATCGACGAAATCGGCTGGTCTGTTTGCGCGTTAATCAGCGTCAGGCTCGTGACGGATCCCGGGGCAGCCGTCAGCAGAAGTCGGCTTTCCAATCTCTCAATGATGTTGGGATTACACAGTTCCCACCTTTTGGATTGACCCCGCATGATTGGTTCCTCCACCCGAATGTGATTGCCCCCAATGTAACCGCCCCGCCGAACAAATGGGAAGCTTCTTTTCCCCGCGATCATCCTTTATGGCGCTTCTATATTTTTCCTAGTCGTTGAAACAATCGCTTTGGAAGCCGCAATGCATACGATCCTCTGGCTCGACCGGAGGCCTGTGGATCACGTTGCATATGCACGCGGACAGATGGCGACGTCGCTGGTGTTTCACATCGTGTTCGCCGCGATCGGAATTGCCCTGCCGCTGGCGTTGTTCGTGGTCGATGGGCTGTTCATTCTGACTAGCCGTCGCGAATATCGCCGGCTCAGTAATCAATGGAGCCGGGCAACGGCACTTCTCTTTGCGATCGGCGCTATCTCCGGGACGGCTCTCAGCTTCGAGCTCGGCCTGCTCTGGCCGCGGTATACGAAGATCATGGGGCCGGCGGTCGGTCACGCGTTCGCGCTCGAGGGGTTCGCGTTCTTCATCGAGGCGATTTTCATCGGCCTCTATCTTTATGGCCGCCGGCGGATGTCGCGTTTGTCGCACTGGCTCTGTGCCGATGTCATTGCGATCAGTGGCCTGGCCTCAGGCGCTCTGGTGCTCGCGGTGAACGCCTGGATGCAGATTCCCGTCGGCTTCACGCTCGGCCCCAACGATACGGTCACCAGTACAAATCCGTCGCAGATCTTCGGCACCTACGCGTGGTGGACGATGTCGATCCATTCAACGCTGAGTTGCTACGCCGCCATTCCGTTCGCGATGGCCGGCATCTATGCGCTGGGTCGATTGAAGGGCCGACGCGATGCCTACACGCGAGCTGCGATCGTGATCTCGATGATGATCGGCGGCGTCGCTGCAATCCTTCAACCGCTCAGCGGGGATGCGCTTGCCAAGTTCGTCTGGCGCACCCAGCCCGCGAAATTTGCGGCAATGGAAGGCCAGTTCAAAACGATGCGCCGCGCCCCGCTCCACATCGGCGGATTTCCGGACATGGAGGCCCGCACCAGCCGATTTGCGATTGAGATCCCCGGCGGGTTGAGCTTCCTGGCCGATCACGATTTCAATGCCCGCGTGATCGGCCTCGATGACATCCCGCGCGATCGCTGGCCGAATGTGCCGATCGTTCACTTCGCATTCGACATCATGGTCGGATGCGGCACGCTGATGATGCTGGCCGCCGCGTGCTTTTGGTTCGTCAGCTGGCGACGCGGGCGCGATGCCCTGAGCCGGCGGCGATTGCTCTGGATGCTCGTGCTTGTGTCGCCCATGGGAATCATCGCGCTGGAAGCCGGTTGGTTCGTAACTGAAGTCGGTCGTCAGCCGTGGGCGATCCAAGGGGTGCTGCTCACAGAGGACGCCGCGGCTCGAAGCGATGCGCTGCCGGCGTTCTTCTATGGCTTTGGCGCTTTGTACGTGGCGCTAGCAATTCTCGTCATCGTGCTCCTGAGAAAGCTGGCGCGTCGCCGGGTAAAGGGAGGATACTGATGCCCGATGAATCACTGGCATTCTGGTGCGCCGCCGCGGCGTTGCTGGGGCTGATCTTCTATGCCCTGCTCGGCGGGGCCGACTTCGGCGGCGGGGTTTGGGATCTGCTGGCCGCCGGCTCGCGCAAGCGCGAGCAGCGACAAGCGATCGGCCACGCCCTCGGCCCCGTTTGGGAAGCCAACCACGTCTGGCTTATCTTCGTCATCGTCATTCTGTTCACCTGTTTCCCGAAGGGATACACAACGCTTGCCATCGGCCTCTTCGTTCCACTCCATTTGGCGCTCCTGGGCATCATGCTGCGCGGGGCGGCGTTTGTGGTTCGTAATCACGTGGAGAAGACAATGGGCCGGCGACATGTCGTCTCCGCGGGCGCATGGGGTGCGCTGTTTGGCGCTGCGAGCATCATCTCGCCGATGCTGATGGGCGTCAGCTTCGGGGCTGCCACGTCCGGCGCACTGCGAACCAATGAACACGGCGATGTTTGGTTCGATTCCTATTTCACCCCCGGCTGGCTGACGCCCTACTCAGCCGCGTGCGGACTGCTGGCGCTGTCGGCTTGCGCGTATCTGGCCGCTGTCTACCTCACTGCCGAGTGCGACGGCTTGCTCCGCAAGGATTTCCAACGTCGGGCCATCTGGGCCGGAACGACGACCGCGATCCTCGCCGCGATCGTCCTCGTCCTGGCGCGAAGCGAAGCCGCGTGGTTCGTCGAGCAGTTGTTCAGCCTGGCGGTGCTTCCGATCGTCATCCTGGGACTGCTGCTGTTTGCCGGCAGCGCCATCACCGTTTGGGGCGGCTGGCATCGCCTGGCCTGCTTTTGCGCCGCCGGCGAAATCGCCGCGCTGCTCATCGGCTGGGGCCTGGCGCAGCGACAATATCTGCTGTATCCAGATGTTCCGTTGGACAGCGCCGCCCCCGCTGCGACACTTCGTTTTATCCTCCGATGCCTGCCCGTCGGCTTTGCTCTGCTGATCCCATCACTGGCGATGTTGCTCTATATCTTCAAACGACATGCTCTCAAACGCCAAAGGTAAAATCCGCGCCATCCGCGGTGCGGCGATATCGCTGTCGCATCCGGCGAGCGAGTGACACCTTCGGCGGTGTCTCTTTCTCCCTCCCCCGGCTTACCGGGAGCGGGAGAAAAAAAGCCCGCTGGCGCGTCAGGAAAGTAGAAATACCTTGACGATGTTCGGCCCATGGACACCCTGCACGAGGGTCATTTCGATATCGGATGTTTTTGATGGGCCGCTGATGATCGTGGTGCCGCTGCCGGTGCCTTCGGTTTTCAGGCGTTCGAATAAGTCGATCAAATCCGCCAGCAGATCCTTCGGCTGCACGATCGCGATGTGAATGAACGGCACGAGCGAGAGCAGCCGACCGTGCTCGGGGCGATGGCGGATCACCAGCGATCCGGTCTCGGCTACCGCAAAATCCACTTCGGTGATGCCGCAATCAAAATCGTAGGCTTCGTCGGAGCTCATCTGCCGCCAGGTTTTGGCGGCGAAGCCGTTTTCGGTGAGGTAGTGGACCACGCCGAGGTTCGTCAGCAGGCGCGTAGCCGACAGCATGAGCTTCGAGCACTTCTGGGCCTTCAGATATTGCATGATCTGCGGCAGCAGGTCATCGATTCGCACCTGCTCCACTTCCATCGACATCCCGCGAGCGCGCTGCTGAAAGAGCTCGGACAGGCCGATGTCGCTGTAAACGAGGCGCGCGGTGGGCTCGTCAATTTCAGGCGGGACTGGTTTTTCGACGACGCTGCCGCCACGGCCAAGGGCGCGCTTCACACGATCGAACATCTCGGCTTGGGGATCGCTGGTGCTCATGGTTGTAATTGGTGGATTTACAATGGACGTTCAACACGCTTTGGCAGGAGGGGGATCACCTGCAATTGCTTGGCAACATAACCGTGCAAATCGAATCCTTACTTGGATCAAAGTACGAGTCTTCGAAGTTCTAAGTGACGCCTGCGTACCGTATCAGAAACAGATGACAAAACGCCGCGCGTGTTCTTTGACAAACCCCAAGGCAATGTCACAACTAGCTTCGGGATTCGATGAACAGTCAGTCGCCATCGCTCGTCACTAAAAAACGAAAATTCAATAGCGCAGTCATCGATAACGGCCAAATTATCCAGGGAACCCGCCGAATAAAGGGACGTGATCTGGATTTGATCGAGCAATGCCATGGATTCGGAGATGTAGGCCATTCTTAACGACTCCTCGGTCAACGCATCATCGACGACGAAGACAATGTAGCGGCCATCATGCTCGAACGTCGGTCCGAGAATGGCATGGTCAAATACAATTCCCGTGCGTTGCTGGCGGAAAAGGAGTTGGCTGGAGGGAGCTCCACACTTCCCGTCGAGTGAGAATTCATCGGTTGAAGTTAACTTCATGTCCCTGCGCGGTAGCGCTTCAATATTATTTATTCCGGACACCATATTACAAATTCTGCAACTTCATTCTCCATTCTCTTGCCGATTCGCGTTGAATCAAACCGCTCGTCGTAGGCCGCCTATCAACGCTTCACCCAGAGTTGGTGGAATGTTTTCTTCGCCGGTGCCGGCATGTCGCGAATCTGGGTCCAGCCGGACGCGACTTTCGGCAGCTTCTGCACCCAGCCGGTGCCTTTGGCCCGGCGGCGCAGATCCCATTTCTGCAGGGTCGTGATCGCACTATATAGAAACGGCGAGTGCATTCCCCGCGCCCAAGTGCGATAGACGAAGCGCTCGCCGCGGGTGTTCAGGCCGGTGTCGACGATGTCTTTGCGCAGCTTGATCAGATACTTGGGGATATTGATCTTCACCGGGCATGCTTCGTAGCACGCGCCACACAGGCTCGACGCCTGCGGGAGATCCTTGTAATTGCCGAGCCCCTCGAAGAGCGGCGTCACCAGCGCGCCGATGGGCCCGGGGTAGACGCTGCCGTAGGCGTGGCCGCCGATCTTGCGATAGATCGGGCAGGCGTTCAGACACGCGCCGCAGCGGATGCAGCGGAGCGTTTCGCGGTACTCGCTGCCAAGGATTTCAGTGCGGCCGGCATCGACGAGCACGAGGTGAAATTCCTCGGGTCCGTCTTTCTCACCGAAGCTCCGTGGGCCGCCGTAGAGATTCGTGTAGACGCTGAACGGCGCGCCCGTGGCGCTGCGCGTGAGCAGCTTGAGCATCACCGCAAGATCGCTCATTCGCGGCACCAGCTTTTCGATGCCGACGATCGACACGAGCACCTTCGGCGTGCTGACGCTCTGGCGCTGGTTGCCTTCATTCTCGATGCTGCAAACGAGACCGGTCTCGGCACAGAGGAAGTTGCCGCCGGTCATTCCGATTTCGGCTTGCCGGAATTTGTCGCGAAGGTGAATGCGGGCCTGCTTGGTGAGCGCGGTCGCGTCATCGTTGTACGGCGTCTTGAAGTATTCGCTGAACAGCTCCGCGATCGACTCCTTACTCTTATGCACGATCGGCGCAACGATATGCGAAGGCCGATCGTGACTGATCTGCACAATGAACTCGCCGAGATCGGTCTCGACGACCTCCAATCCGGCTTCTTCGAGCGCGTGAGCAAGGCCAATTTCCTCGGTAACCATCGACTTGCTCTTGATGATCCGCCTGGCGTCGTGGTCGCGGCAGATGTTTAGAACTATTTGCCGGGCATCGGCAGCTTTGTGCGCAAAATGAACGTGCCCGCCGTTCTTTTCGACGTTGGTGACGAGCTGTTCGAGGTAATAGTCGAGGTTATCGAGCGTGTGCTGCTTGATCGCGCCCGCCAGCAGTCGGAGCTTGTTGGAATCGGGGACTTCCAGCAGTCTCAATTTACGAAATCCGTCGCGCGTCGTGACGGCCCGGTTCACCTGCGCTTTCAGTTGCTCATCGCCCGCGGCTTTGGCGCTGACCGAATGAAAATCGATCGGCGACGCCGCCGCTTCTTTCAGGAATGCAGCGGTGTTCGGATCGATGGGGCGCGATTCGAGCGTGGACATATGCCGCGAATTGTAGCGATCTCACGTGTTGGCGAAACAACAGCGGCTTTGCCAACTTGCGATGGGGACGATACTTTTTCTGTGGCGTTTTATCGTGTGACCAATTCTGTCTGGGGAGAATTATGGCAAGCGACGACACAACTGAAGAATCGGGTGAATACGAAGTGGCGGACGAACCGCTGCCGATGCCCGCCGCGTCTGCGCCCGCGCCGGCGGCAATTGGCTGCGCGGTCTGCCATCTGCCGATCGTCAATCAGTACTTTGTACTCGGTCCTACTAAGACGGTCATCTGCGCGGCGTGCCGTTCCCGCGATGCCGGAGGAGTGGGTGGGTCAAAGTTCCTGCGGTTTCTGAAGGCGACGGCGCTGGGCATTCTCGGCGGGTTGGTCGGAGCGGCGATCTGGTTCGCCGTCCGACGCGCGACGGGGTATGAGATCGGACTCGTCGCGATCGTCGTCGGCTTGCTTGTCGGCTTCGGCGTGCACGTCGGCAGCGAGCGGCGCGGTGGGCGCGGCTATCAGTTCCTCGCGATCGTGCTCACCTACCTGGCAATCGCGATTAACTACGGACCCGACGTCTACCAGGAAATCGAAAAGGGAATCCACCAGCAACAGAGTGCTAGTCCGGCCGCGGGCGCGAATCCGAAGATTGATCCAACGGTTCAGATGATTCTGGTGGCGCTTCTGACTGTGCCGCTCACGCTGGCCGCCCCGGTGCTCGCGGTGGTCAGCAGCCCGATCAGCGTGGTGATCGCGGGAATTGCCCTGTGGGAAGCATGGAAGATCAACCGCGCGCGCAGGATGGGATATGCAGGGCCCTTCACGCTCGGCGCGCCTTCGGCCGGCTTCGTGCCGCTGCCGCCGCCGACTCGACGGTGATCGCCTCAGATCCATTGAAAGCGATGTTGGTCATCTTTTAGCAGCGATCGATTTGGCCATCGAGATCGCTTCCGGCTTTGTCGTGATTTGCGATTCGAGCTGGGCGTCGTAAACCTCGTCGAGAATTCGTTTGAACATCGGGCTGGGCTTCATGCCGAGGGCGGTGAGGTCGTCGCCGGTAATGAACGGCGCGGGGGCAAATTCGCCTTTCAAAAGCTCCGCGAGTGCCGGCAGCAATTCTTCCGCGCGAGACTGAAAGTGGCCGAGCGATTTCAGTGCTTCCAGCAATGCAATTGATTCCGCATGCGTCGGCTGGGCGAGGAATCGTTTCATCACCGCCACGCGCGGCGGCTCATCTTTGAGCAGCGGTGCGAGGCCGGACAAAGTCTCGGCCAGGACGTCACGCTCTTGGTTGCTGATCTTCAAGGCCTGTCGCATCGCGCGAACGGCGTTGGAAACTTCCGTGTTGCCGAAGAGATCGCGAACATCGCGGAGTGATGTGTCGAGCTGCCCGCGATAGCAGGTCGTCGCCGCGGCCAGCGCCAGCCCGAAGTTGATGGACTGACCGGCATTTACCAATGGAAAGAGCATCGGCTTAGCCGCGTCCAGCGACCGCCGATCGAACTTTAGAAATCGAAAGATGACATCCATCAATTTTAGATCCCACAGCATTCGCCACACGGCGGCACGCGTTGTCGGCGTCAACATGCGGCGAAGTTCGTCGGCGATTCGCTCGGGGCTGATGCGGGCCAGCTCGGGGGCGTGATGCCGGATGGCGTCGGCGGTGGCGGGATCGATCTCGAATCCAAGACGCGCCGAGAAACGAACGGCGCGGAGCAGACGCAGGCTGTCTTCGGCGAAACGCTCAGCCGGGTTGCCGATCGCTCGGATGATGCGGTTACGCAAATCCGCTTCGCCGCCGACGTAGTCGATCACCTTTTCGGCCACCGGGTCGAAGAACAGGCCGTTGATAGTGAAGTCGCGGCGGCGGGCGTCTTCCTCTGCGTTGGTGAATCGCACCTGCGTGGGATGACGCCCATCGTCATAATCCGCTTCAGCGCGGAAGGTCGCGACTTCGATCTGGCTTCCGCCCAGGCGCACCAGGATGACCCCGAACGCCGCGCCGACAGCTTGCGTGTTGCGAAAAAGCTGCTGCACCCGCGCAGGCGGCGCATCGGTGGCAATGTCAAAATCCTTGGCGTCAAAACCCAGCAGAGAATCGCGAACACAGCCGCCGGCGAAGTACGCGATGTAGCCGGCTTCGCGAAGGCGAAGCAACACTTTCAGGGCGTCATCGCGCGAAGATTTCTTTGCCGAAGTCGGCGCGGGGTCGGGCATCCTGCGGAGATGGTAGTTGATCGCGCTAAGCTCCGGCGCCGGCCGGCTCCGAGGCGCGGGTGCGAAGCGCCGGCATCTTCTCTTTCACTTCCTGCGCGATTCGGGAGTTCGGGAATTCGGCTTGAATCTGCTCGCCGAGCTTGACGGCCTCAGTCCATTTCTTGTCGCGCACCGCTGCGCCGAATTGCGCTCCCAAGTTGTTGAGTTTCTCCCTGAAGATGCTGCGAACGGTCTCCTGCATTGACTCGGCCTCAGCGGGTGTCAGATATGGATCGAGCGCTTTGAGATGCTCAATCGACGCATCGTGATCATGACGGGCAACCGCTTCGTGATAAGCCTGAGTCAGGCGCTGCTTATGCGCTTGGCGCTTGGCTTCAATCTCCTGGGGAAGGTGACGCGCCTGCGGGCTATCGGGAAGCTGGGCGATGAGTTTCTCAGCTTCACGCAAGGCGGCGCTCCATTGCTCAGCCTTGGCATGGCGGTCGATCACCGCGGTCACGTCAGCGATCTGCTGCTGCATGCCGACGTTGCGTTTGGCGGTAATTTCCGCGCGAACGCGATCGGCTTCCGTCTTGGAACCAAACGCCTTTTCAAACTGGTCGGCCAGCGCGAACGCGGCTTCCCACTCGCCCTGGGCCAGCTCTTCGTTGAGAGCCTGGCGAATGGCATCGCGATCCTTATCGCGGAACGCGACGGATCGAGCGCGATCGCTCAGCAGTTGCTGCGAGCTGATCTTGTCGAGCATCTTCAACACTTGATCGAGCCGATTGCGAACTTGAACCTCCGACTCGGCGATGGACGCGGCGCTGGAGGCAGAGCCGATGAGCGATGCAATCGGCCAGGTGATGGCAACGCCAATCAGCGCCAGACAACCGGCGGCGATGAGGATCCATCCATTTAAGTGATTAGCAACTTGCATCGCGCCAACCGCAATGAGCGCGATCGCGCCAATTCCGGCCAGTGCGTAAATCCAAGTGAACGACTTGGTGGGAGGCGAAGTGTGCTGATCCACGGTGGCCCTCGGTGATTGATCGTCGGTCCGGCCCGCTTACGCATCTGGAGTTTAGGAATTTGCGGAAAGCTAGTCAATTTCTGATCTTGTGAATCAATTTGGTTACTCGTGAGGCCGTGGTAAAATCTGTGAAAAGACGCAGACAGGGGCAGTCATCCAAACCTCTCGACATGAGTTCGATCGACACTTCCAGGCCGCCATCGATGCCTATCAGCAGGGTCGTGCCGACGATGCCGCGCGACTTTGCCGCGAAATAGTGGCGATTGATCCGTTACACGCGGACGCACTGCATCTGCTTGCGGCAATCGAACATGCGGCGGGTCGAAGCCAGGCGGCGATCGCATTGTTGAATCGCGCGGTCAAACTACGGCCCGACGACTTCCAATTCCTCAACAACTTCGGCGCGGTGCTGGCCACAAACGGACAGCACGCTTGGGCTCTTGAGATGATTCACCGAGCGCTGCTGATCAAGCCGGATTTTGCCGAAGCTTACAGCAATCTCGGAAACGCGCTCAAAGCACTTGGGCAGTCGCGGGATGCGGAAGCCGCGCTTCGCCGAGCGATCCAGCTTCGGCCGGATTACCCAGAAGCGCACTACAATTTGGCCGCGATTCAATTGGAATCCGGCAACGCCGTCGGGGCGAGCGAGTCTCTGGGCAACGCGGTTCGGCTCCGCCCAAATTGGCCCGATGCGCTGAACAATCTGGGCAGCGCACTTCAGTCAGCCGGCCGATATCAGGACGCGATCAAGGCCTTTCGCGAAGCGATCGCGGCTCGGCCGGATTTTGCCGAAGCATATAGCAATCTTGGGAATGTATTGGGTTACCTCGGGTCGTGGGACGAGGCGGTGGCCGTCAGCCGCGTGGCAGTGACTCTCAAGCCGAACTCGGCGGACATGCTGAGCAACTTCGGCGGGGCGCTGCGGGGTCGCGGCGATCTCGATGAAGCAGTCGTGGCGCTCGACAGCGCAATGGCGCTTAGGCCGAACTCGCCGGAGGCGCTCGTAACCCTGGCTCTGGTTATGAAAGACCGTGGCGAACTTGAATCGTCGGTCGCCTTGTTCCGCCGAGCACTGCAATTTCGTCCGGACCCGCAAACGGCCGGCACGCTGCTCTTCACTCTGCACTATCTGCCTGAATCCACACCGCAATCGTTGTGGGCTGAGCATAAAGCGTGGAGCGACACCTATGCCGCCCCGTTGGCCTCGAGCATCCTGGCGCATCGTAATAACCGTGACGTCAATCGGCGACTGCGTATCGGCTATAGCTCCGGTGACCTGAACATGTCGCCGATCGGACGCTTCATTTTGCCGATCCTTCAACACGCAGATCGCGATCAGTTCGAATCGTTCTGCTATTCCGATACCCGGCACGGCGATGCCATGACCGATCGCATTCGCGCGGCGGCAGGCCACTGGCGGGACGTCGGCGCTTTGTCGGACGCACAACTCGCGGACCAGGTTCGCGAAGATCAAATCGACATCCTGGTCGACTTGGCGATGCACACCGGCCGCAACCGAATGCTTTTGTTTGCGCGAAAGCCTGCTCCGGTGCAGGTGACCTATCTGACGTATTTGGGCACGACCGGCCTATCCACAATGGATTACCGGTTCACTGATCCGTACGTCCGCGACGCGGAAGGGGAAGCGGCATTCTATTGCGAACAAGCCGCCGAGTTAGCGCGGAGTTACTGGTGTTACGATCCACCGGCCGAGGCCGGCGCCATCGGCGAATTGCCTGCCAACCGTAACGGCTTCATTACATTTGGCTGCCTGAACGGGTTTGGTAAGGTGACGACGGCAACGATCTCGATGTGGTGCGACATCCTTCGAGAACTGCCATCTGCCCGGTTGCTTCTTCATGCCCGCGAAGGAAGCCATCGCGATCGGCTTCGCAGCACGTTCGCCGCCGCCGGCTGCAACGCAAGCAACCTGAAGCTTGTCAGCAGTCTGGCGCTCGATCGCTATTTCCAAGTCTATAATCAAATCGACATTGCGCTGGATTCCTTCCCGTACCCGGGCGGCACGACCACCTGCGACGCCCTCTGGATGGGGGTGCCGGTGGTCACGCGGGTTGGCGGCACGGCCGCATCGCGCGGAGGACGCAGCATTCTCTCAAACGCCGGGCTGCCCAATCTTGTTGCGACATCGGCGGAGGCTTACGTCGCAAAAGCCATTGCGCTCGCCAACGATCCGAGTTACCTGACGCGGTTGCGGCGTGATCTTCGCCAGCAGGTGCAAAGCTCACCGCTTCTCGATGCTTCCTCCCAGACTCGCGACATCGAGGCGGCGTATCGAAAGATGTGGGTAAATTTCTGCGCCAGCGGCGGTTGATTTACGCCGCGGGCCGGCAGCGTCGAGAGCCATCAATGATTGTCTTGATAATGTCTTCAAGAAACCCTACCTTACGCACGGTCGCTTTCGCGAGATGCTTAAGGCGGTTTGCGAGCGCGTTGCTGGCGTGACAAGGGGTTAGGCGTCGCGCCAGTTCAAAAGGAGAGTGCAACGGCGAGTATCTGTCGGGGTGTGACGTGCGAACGCTCGACCCTGATTTATCCGCCGTTGAATAACGGGGGCTAATGCCGTGGAGCTTCCTGAGTTCAGGTTGTCTCGGCTTACTTCATCCCGGCCTCCACCGACTGGGGTGAATGGTTTCCGCCACACGGTGGGCGTGTTGCATGGCTCAGCAAATTCTCCACTACGACGTCATTGATCGGCTGGGCGATGGGGCCGGTAGCAGTATCTTCTTAGTCCGCGACCCGGCCAATGGCCGGCAGTATGCGCTCAAGCACGTCCTGCGCCGGAAAGAGAAGGACATCCGCTTTATCGAGCAGGTCGAGACGGAATACCTCGTCAGCAAACAGTTCACCCACCCGAATTTGCGCCGCAGCTTTGAACTGAAGGTAAACAAGACATTTCTGATGCGGAAGACCGAGGCATTCCTGCTGATGGAATACTTTGACGGCAAGCCTCTGGAGCTACGCCCGCCGAACGGCCTTGCCGAAACTATTGAGACGTTTCTGCTCGCCGCCGAGGGACTTCGGGCGATGCACGCGCTCGGCTACGTGCATTGCGACATCAAGCCGAACAATATTCTTCGCGGCGCCCAGGGCGCCGTGAAATTGATCGACTTTGGTCAGAGCATCAAGATCGGTGAAACCAAAGAGCGCATCCAGGGCACGCCGGACTACATCTCGCCCGAGCAGGTTGAGCGGCGGCCGATGACGGTTCAGACCGACATCTATAACTTTGGCGCGACGATTTACTGGGCACTGACGGGCAAGCCGATTCCGACTCAGTACACGGTCAGTCGTCAGGGCAAATACGGGTTCCTGCTTGATACACTGATTCAATCGCCGCAGGATTTGAATCCGAAGGTTCCGTTGCCGCTGTCGAATCTGGTGATGGACTGCATCGCCACAAATCCAAAGAAGCGGCCAGCCGATATGCAGGCGACGATTATGCGTCTGGAGCTTGCCAAGCACGTGCTGCTGAAGGAAGTCAACCCGGTGCCGACGAGCGACGCTTACGAAGACGCGGACGTGCTGGATGATCTCGGCGACGTTTAATTCGCCACACCGACCGCGAAGGCAAAACGGAACGGCCTTTTCTGTTGCAAGCCGCGCGCTTTTTCTATACTTGCCGCCCTTCTAAAAAACTAAGGAACGTCTTCATGGCACAAGCAGCGCCGAAAAAGATTGTGCTCGCCTACAGCGGCGGGTTGGATACGAGCGTTATTCTTCCGTGGCTCAAGGAGCGGTATCCCGGCGTGAAGTTGGTGGCGTTCGCCGCGGAGCTGGGACAGGGAGACGAGCTCAAGGGCATCGAGAAAAAAGCATACGAGAGCGGCGCTGACGAAGTCGTCGTGATGGATCTGCGGCGGGAATTCGCCGAGAAGTATTGCTTCCCGATGCTGCGCGCTCACGCGGTCTATGAGCAGGATTATCTGCTCGGCACGAGCATCGCTCGCCCATTGATTGCCGCCAAGCAAGTCGAAGTTGCCCGCCAGACGGGCGCTGACGCCGTCGGCCACGGCGCCACGGGCAAGGGGAACGATCAAGTCCGCTTCGAGCTGACGTATATGGCTCTGGCGCCACATCTCAAGATTATCGCACCGTGGAAAGATCCGTCCTTTGAGCTTCGCGATCGCGAGAGCGCCGTTGAATACGCCGCCAGGCACAATGTGCCGATTCCGGTAAGCAAGGAGAAAATATACAGCCAGGATCGAAACCTCTGGCACATCAGTCATGAAGGCGCGGAGATCGAGCATCCGGACAAGGAGCCGAACTGGCAGAAATGCCTGACGATGACGACTCCACCGGAGAACGCGCCAAACGAGAGCGAGCTGGTGGAGATTGGCTTCGAAGCAGGCACGCCGATTTCAGTGAATGGTGAGAATCTGCCCGCCGAGGAGCTGATCGCGACTCTCAACAAGATCGGCGGCAAGCACGGAGTCGGCGTAGCACTGCTCGTGGAAAACCGGCTGATTGGCATGAAGAGCCGCGGCGTATACGAAACGCCAGGCGGCACCGTGCTTTATGAAGCACACAAAGCGTTGGAGCAGCTTTGCATCGAGCGCGACACGTTGCACTACAAGCAGCAAGTGGCGCTGCGCTACGCCGAGCTGGTTTACAACGGGCAGTGGTTCCATCCATTACGCGAGAGCCTGCAAGCATTTATCGATCATACAAACGCCGTTGTCACGGGCACGGCCAAGGTTCGGTTGTTCAAAGGCCGGGCGATGGCCGTCAGCGCCACCAGCCCACATACATTATACGATCCCCAGCTGGCCAGCTTCAGCATGGAAGGCTACGACGTGACCGCCGCCCGCGGGTTTATTGACCTGTTTGGGCTGCCGATGAAAGTCGCGGCGCAGAGCCGTAAGTGGTAGTCACGGCTAAGGGATCTGGCGAATGCCGAATCGACACTTGCGAGTCGGCTGGCAGATCGCTAAAAATTTATGCTGTGGGTCGCATGTCGAGCGTCAATCGATATGCACCGTGGGTTAACAATTCTGGCTTCGCACAGGAAGAGGAAGCATGCTCGCACTACTCGATGGTTGGGTAACTCCCTTTCAGCTCATTTGCATCGTCGGCGTCATCGGACTGCTCATTGTGTACAAGGTTGTGAAGAATAGAGGCTGATCGTCGCATGGCGACGATGGCATTTCAGAGCATCGGCGCCTGTAATGATTTGTCGAGTTCGGCACGAGCCGATAGACTGCGCCCGATGCGTTGGCTGCTGCATGGAAATCTGACCAGCACCGTTGAGGCTGCATTGCGGCGTCATGGGCAGGATACCCGGACGGGCGCTGAGATCGGCCTTGCTGCCGATGCTGATCCTGATTCCCTGTTTCAGGCCGCGCGCAAATCCCAGCTTGAAATCATGACCGCAGATCCGGCGTTGGCGCTGGCGCCGTTCGATCAGCAATTGCGCTTCGATCGAACCATGGTGTTCCTGCACGTTGACGCCGGGGATGTCGAGCAGGATGACGCGATCGATCGCTTATTCGAGCGCTACAAACGCCTCACCCCAGGCCGGCTCTACACCGTCACGGCATCGCGCGTGAAGATTCGCCAATTGCCAACCGAATTCCGCTAGTCTGAAAGATCCCGGAGAAAATCGAATATGTCGCTACTGGTTACCGGCTCGATCGGCATCGACACCGTCGAAACGCCGCACGGCAAGCGCGATGACGTCGTGGGTGGCTCGGCAATCTACTTCGCGTATGCCGCGTCGTTCTTCACGCCGGTGCGACTGGTGGGTGTGGTTGGCGAAGATTGCCCGCCAAAGATGTTCGATGTCTTCAAAGGCCGCGATGTCGACACCGGCGGCCTGGAAACCCGCAAGGGCAGCAAGACGTTTCGCTGGCATGGCTCGTACGTCAAAGATCTCAACGAAGCTGTGACGGTCGAAGTCGATCTGAACGTGCTCGCCGAGCGTGCCCCGAAGATTCCGCAAAACTTTCTCGACAGCAAATACGTGTTCCTCGCCAACACGCATCCAGTGCTTCAGCAGGAGATGCTGGGGTCGCTAAAAAATCCGAAGCTGATCGTCGCCGACACGATGAACCTATGGATTCAAACCGAGCAACCCGAGTTGCGCAAACTGCTGACCCGGATTCATGGGCTAGTATTGAATGACGGTGAAGCCCGCATGCTCACCGGCGAAAAGAACCTCATCGCCGCCGCCAGGCAGGTCTTGAAGATGGGGCCGAAGTTCGTGGTCATCAAAAAGGGCGAGCATGGCTGCCTGCTCTGCGGCGACCGCGGCGAGTTTGTCCTCCCCGCGTACCCCGCCGAAAAAGTCATCGACCCCACCGGCGCCGGCGACAGCTTCGCCGGTGGAATGATGGGATACCTTTCAACGCAGGGAACGTTCTCGGCAGCGACGCTTAAACGCTCGCTCGCGTTTGGAACGGTCGTCGCGAGTTTCACCATCGCCGATTTCTCCCTCGGCGGATTGCAAGCGACAAACCGAGATCAAATCGACGACCGCTGGCATGATTTCAAGCAGGCGATGAGCTTCTAATCCGCCAAAACAA
>Ga0182024_10005043_pt1 | contig 29871 bp, 31 predicted proteins | sample P32metaG_FD_120480 | JGI IMG/M metagenome (GOLD analysis project Ga0182024, IMG submission 120480) | Permafrost microbial communities from Stordalen Mire, Sweden - P3-2 metaG (Illumina Assembly) | ecosystem: Environmental > Terrestrial > Soil > Wetlands > Permafrost | place: Sweden: Stordalen...
GCGGACTTCAGCGAGCCCGACCACTTCGTCCCGGCCTCGGTCACGCCGAGATGCAGCGGATAGGGGATTCGCTCGGAGAGCATCCGGTTGGAGGCGATCGTGTTCGGCACCGAGGTCGACTTCATCGAGACCTTGAAGTTCTCGAAGTCCAGGCGCTCCATCAGCTGAACCGTCTCGATCGCAGCCGTCACGAGCGCCTCGACGGGGTTGTCGTACTCGAGCTGGCGCAGGTGCTTGGGCAGCGAGCCGGAGTTGACGCCAACGCGCAGCGGCGTGCCGCGCTGCTTGGCCAGCGCGATCACCTCGGCGACCTTCTCCGGACCGCCGATGTTCCCGGGGTTGAGCCTGACGCAGTGCGCGCCCGCTTCGATCGCCTTCAGCGCGAGCGTATGGTTGAAGTGGATGTCGGCGATCACCGGGATCGGGGATTGGGCGACGATCGTCTTCAACGCCTCCGCGTCCTGCTCGCGCGGCACCGCCACGCGCACGATGTCCGCGCCGGCGTCCGCGACCGTCCTGATCTGGTCCATCGTCGCCGCGAGGTTCGCCGTCTCGGTCTTGGTCATCGTCTGCACCGCTACGGGCGCGCCGCCGCCGATCGGGACCGTGCCGAGGAGGATCTGCCGCTTGGAGGCCATAGGCTGATTCTACGATGCCCGACGTTTACGCCACCGCGCATGGTCCGCTCGCCCGCCTGGCCTCGCCCCTGGCCGCCCGCGCCCGCGCCCGACGCCACGCGCATTTCTTTGCGCTCACGCGGCTGTCGGAGGGAGCGCGGGTGCTGGATGTCGGCTGCGGGCGGATTGGACTGCGGGCGCTCGAGCCGTCGCTTGATGTCACCGGAGTCGACCTTGCGCAGCGCCCCGACTATCCCGGGCCGTTCGTCCAAGCCGACGCGTCAGCGGGGCTGCCGTTCGCCGACAGGGAGTTCGAGCTCGTGTATTGCTCGAGCGTGATCGAGCACGTCCCGCCGGCCCGCAGGGGGGCGTTCGCAAGGGAGATCCGGCGTGTTGGCAGAGGCTGGTTTGTGCAGACGCCCGCATGGTCGTTCCCGATCGAGCCCCACGCGCTGCTGCCCGGGGCTCACTGGCTGCCGCCGAGACTGCGTCGCCCCTACTGGACGCTGGGAGCGACGGGCGAGTGGGAAGACATCTCGTTGCTGCGGCGGGGCGAGGTCGAGGCGCTGTTCGGACCGGCGCTGCCGGAGCGAGTCGGGCCCCTGGTGAAGAGCTGGGTGTGCGTGTGTCCACCCAGCGCATAGTGGCCGCTTAGCCGCCGAGCCGGCTGATGTCGTTGCTGACGCCGTTGATCACCAGGAACAGCAGCAAGATAATCCCGACCGAGCTGTAGCGCCACATGGCCATGACCGATACCGGCCTACCACGCACCTTCTCCGCCACCGACCAGAGGATGTGCCCGCCGTCGAGCGGGAGAAACGGGAACAGGTTCAGGACGGCGAGCACGAGTGAGAAGAACCCGAGAAAGACCAGCGCGTAGCCGGCGCCGGCGACGACCGTTTCGTGCGCGATTTCGGTGACGCCGATGATGCTGTGGAATTGATGACGCACTTTCGCGCTCGTGAAGGCCTTGCCGATGTTCGAGAGCATGCTTGTGGTCGTGCCCCACATCTCGCGCAACGCGGTTCCAGCGGCGCTGAACACCCCATAGTGTTTGGCCACTGCCGTGAAGCCGAAGCCCACCAGCATCCGCCCTTCGGTCTTGTTATAGCGGGGGTAGACGGAGAGCTTCAGCGTCTGTCCCGCGCGCCGGACCGTCAGCTGCACCGGAGTGGCCGCACGGCAGCCCTCGGTGAGCGCGCCCGCACAGCGATGGGCCCCGATCCTCTGCATCGCCTGTGCGACCGTGCTCGGATATCCATCGACCGCAACGATCCGATCACCGACATGCAGCACGCCGACGGCGGGCGCTCCCGGCACGATCTCACTGACCGAGCCAGTCGAGGTCACCGTGGGAATCGAGGGGTTGAGGTTTTCCAACGTGCGCGTGCCGCTGAGGCTGCCCGAGAACAGGATCGCCCAGAACAGCAGGAACGCGATCGCGATGTTCACCCCCGGTCCGGCGAGGATCACCGCGATCCGCTTCCAGGGCGCCTGCGTGTAGTAGGCCCGCCGCGCGATGTCGGGGTGGAGGTCTTTGATCTCTTCGGGGTTCATCCCCGTGATCTTCACGTAGCCCCCCGCTGGGATCGCGCCGATCGCATACTCGGTCTCGCCCCGGCGCACCTTGAAGATCGTGGGCGGGAAGAACAGTGAGAAGCGCTCCACGCGCATGCCGACGGCCTTCGCGACCGTGAAGTGCCCGAGCTCGTGCAGCACCACGAGCGCGCAGATGCCAAGGATTGTCAGGACCCAGCTCACGCCCCCAGTTTGACAGGCGGCGCCGGGGGTCTCGCCGCTACTGGACGATCGTCGCCTTGTAGAGCTGAGCTACACCTGTCTCTCAAAGCGAACTTCAAAGCGGCCTGGAAGGGGCTCCACTTAGATCGTCAAGCTCGCCACGGTCTCGCTTGCGACCAGACGGCCCTCGCGATCCGCTTCGTATAGCGACTCGAACGCGCGTACCGGCGCGACGGGCAGTCCGGCGAGGGTCCTCTCGATCACCTCAGGAATCCCGTTGAAGTGCAGTCGGCCCTCCAGGAACGCGTGCACCGCGACCTCGTTCGCGGCGTTCAGCACGCACGGCGCCGTCCCCCCCGCCAGCGCCGCCTCGCGCGCCAAGCGCAAACACGGGAACGCGTCCACGTCAACCGGCTCGAAGGTCAGCTCGCCCACCGCGGCGAGATCCAGCGGCTCGATTGGCAGATCCACGCTCTCGCCGCCGTGCAGGGCGTAGGAGATCGCGATCCGCATATCCGAAGGCCCGAGATGGGCGAGCATCGCCCCGTCGGCCAGCTGCACGAGACCATGGACGAGCGACTGCGGGTGCACGACGACATCGATTCGCTCATAAGGCGTGCCGAACAGGTGGTGGGCCTCCATCACCTCCAAGCCCTTGTTCATCAACGTCGCCGAGTCGATCGTGATCTTGCCGCCCATCGCCCACGTCGGGTGGTTCAAGGCCTGCTTGACGGTCACGTCCTCGAGCTCCGCATGGGTTCTGCCGCGGAAGGGACCCCCGCTGGCGGTGATCGTGAGGCGCTCGACCGCGCCCGGCGACTGTCCGGAGAGCAGCTGGTGCAGTGCGGTGTGCTCAGAATCGACCGGCGTTATCTGCGCTCCCGTCGCTTCCGCCAATGCGCTCACCAGCTCGCCGCCGACGACCAGCGACTCCTTGTTGGCGAGCGCCAAGTCGATCCCCTCACCAAGCGTCGCCACCGTCGGACCGAGGCCCGCAGAGCCGACGAGCGCATTCAGCACGAGATCAGCGCCGGACTCGACCACGAGGCGCACCAGCCCCTCCGGTCCACTCAGCACCTCCCCGTCGGTCCACGCCTCCGCGGCGCGGGCCGCGGCGTCCTCATCGACGAGCGCGATCCGCTGTACATCGTGCGCGCGGGCCTGTTTGATCAGCGCCTCCCATGAGCGCTCGGCCGAGAGGCCGATCAGCTCCAGGTCCTCACTGCGATCCAGTACGTCAAGCGCCTGGGTGCCGATCGAGCCGGTAGAGCCGAGGATGAGAAGCCTGCGCACGATGGGAGATGCTCGCAGAGCGGCGCCGAGAGCGTCTATATGGATACCGCGATGTGTGCGGATCGGTCGAGGCCGGCGACTCAGCCGGCGAAACCGAGCTGCTGGCGCCTGAGGCCGAACATCTTCGCCTTGGCCTCGGCCGCAAGCTGCTCGAGCCATGCATCTGGAGAGAGCTGCTCACCGAGCATGTTCGCCTGACGCTTCACCGTCGCGAAGTCTCCCGGGGTCAGGTCGGCAATTTCGGAGAGCTGCTCCTCGAGCTCTTCGGCGCGCTCCGGTTGGGCCCCAGCGTCGAACTCGGCCTCAGCGCAGAACATCGACCACGCCTGCTCTGGTTCGAGCGCCTTGAACTCCAGCTTCCACGTGAAGCGACGCATCGCCGCCGCGTCGACCGAGTCCATCAGGTTGGTGGCCGCAATAAAGACCCCTTCGAAACGCTCCATGCTCTGCAGCAGCTCGTTGACCTGTGTGACGGACCACTCCGCGCGGGCCAGCGTGCGGTCGCGCAGGAACGAGTCGGCCTCATCGAGGAACAGCAGCGCCCCCTCCGCCTCGGCCTCGGCGAACATCCCGGCGATCTGCTGCTCGGTCTCACCCAGCCACTTGGAGAGCAGATCCGAGGCCGAGCGCATCAGAATCGGTAGGTCGAGCTCGACGGCTATATGCTCGGCCAGTTGCGTCTTGCCGGCCCCCGGGATGCCCCAGAAGCAGAGCGAGCCCTTTGGGCGCTTGCGCAGCGCCGCGATGATCTGCTGTGGCGTGAAGCGTCCCGCGATGTTGAGGTGGTCGAGGCTGTAGCGGGTGACTGACTCGCGCAGCCCCTCGGTGCGATCGCGCCCGAGCACTTTCTGACTCTGAGCAACGGCGCGCTTGATGACGCGCTCGCGCTCGGCGACAGAGCCTCCGTCGGTCTCTTCCTGTGCCACAGACAGCAGGCGGGCGAGATCCGCCGCTTGCCGGACCTGCTTCTCACCGAGCAGGCTGTACTTCGTCAGATGCCGCTCGAGCTCACCTGACAGACCGAAATCAGAGATCACCTGGGTGACGCGCTCGCGGCGATCGGCACGCGAACCCGGGAGCGCCTCGCAGTGGAACAGAAAGGCGCCGAGGTTGCGCTCTGACAGGAGCTTGGCGCGGTCGGTCAGCCACACGCAGCGCACGCGGCTGCCGGTGAGTCCTTCGTCGGAGGCGCGACCCTCCTCCTCTTCCGCGGCGTCCTCGTCCTGCATGCCGAAGATGGTAAGCATGCTGATGCGACGCGAGGCGAGCGCTTCATGGGCCCGGTCGACGACCAGCACGGCGTCCGGGTTTGACTGCTCCAGATAACGCTGAGCGATGTACACCCAGGTCGGCAGGTCGCCGGCCGGAACGTGCTTGGCGACGACCATATAGCCGTCGATGCCCTCGTCCTTTAGGAGCCTGGAGAGCATGTCACGCTTGTCCACCGACTTGGGGCCGTAGATGAGGCTGTGCAATCCGTGATCTTCGGGTAGCTGAAGTCCCAGGATGCCTCGCAGGATCTGCTCGTCGTCCTCGTGCAGACGCGCGAGAGAGCTCGTCGAAGGAGACATCGTCAGCGGCTTGACAAAGCGCTCCAGGAACTGGGCCTCGCCGTCAGCGGACTCGGTCAGCGTCGCACGCAGATGGATCGACGGTTCACCGATACGCAATGGGCGCTCTTGAACACGCAGCAGCCCGGAGCGCACGAGCTTCGAGCTTTCCGCCAGTGCCGAGACAACCTCGATCTCATCGACGTCGAAGGCATCGGCGAGAATCGCGGCCGTGACGTGATCGGAGCCCAGCAGCAGGTCGAACAGCTGCGAGAACCCGGGCCGGTGACGGTTGAGCTGGAAGATGAGCAGCTTGCGCTCGACCTTTTCGAGGCCCAGCAGGTCGGCGACCCAGGCGACGTTCTGCTCTTGAGCAGTCAGGAATTTTGACGCCTTCCGCTCCGCTGCTTTCCGCCACGTCCGCATGGCTCTGCGATAGGAGCCGTCGTTTTCCTCGACGAGCGGGAACACGCTGACACCCTGCAGATAAAGGCGCGCAAACCGGCCGCTGGTGTCATCGCCGAACTGGCGCTGCAGGTCCTTGAGGGTCGGCAGCAGCTGCTCGGAAACCAGGCCCCCGATCCCAGGCTCGCCCGCTAGCGGCCCGGGAGCCGGGACGGCCGCCGCGCAGGTCGCGTAGAAGAGCGCGAACAGATGCGGGTCGGTGGCGAGCAGCGAAGCGAAGCCCTGGTTCTCTGCCAGGCGCAACGTCCAAGCCGTCATCTGATGCGCGCCCGGCGTTTCGAGCGAGTTGTGAGCGGGCTCGTCTTCGTCGTCCATGCGCCACACGGTAGCGCAAAATGATGACAATAGTCATCATCGATAGAGATCCCGATCTACGTGTAGGCAGCCCAGATGTAGTACCCCACCACAGCCGCGAACAGCACCGCGTCCAATCGATCCAAAGCCCCCCCATGCGCCCCGAACACCCGCCCGGTGTCCTTCGCGCCGGCCTCGCGCTTGACGAACGACTCGAACAGGTCGCCGATCGGCGCCACGATCGCCACGCCGAGACCGAGCACGAGCGCGTGGGTGCCGGGCAGCCAACCCTGATAGCGCCCGGCGAACCAGACACCGAGGACCGCGCAGACCATTCCGATCAGCAGGCCCTCGACCGTCTTGTTCGGCGAGATCCGCGGCGCCAAGGGATGTTGCCCGAACATCCTGCCGCCGAGGTAGGCGCCGGTGTCGCCGAGGAATGTGCCGACGAGCACGTCGATCACGATCCCCAGTCCGTGCGGCAGACCGCGCAGGAGCACCGCGTGGGCGAGCGCGAAGCCGATCCAGTAGATCCCCAACAGCGTCACCGCCATCCCTCCCACGCTCGGCCGCGTTTGAAGCAGCGTCAGCCCGAACAGCATCGGCAGCGCCGCGACCGCGACGAGCAGGATCTGGAACTGGCCGCCGTACAGCGCCGCCGCCAAGAGGCCGGCCAGCGCGATGAAGCCGGCCAGGCGAACCGGATGCGCGCGGTCGTACATTCCATAGAGCTCGTGCATGCAGATACAGCCGAGTACGAACAGCCCGAGCGCGAACACCAAGCCGCCCTCGATTACGAGGAACAGCGCGACGGCAATCGCGGGCACGGCGGCGAGCAGTCGCGCGTTCAGATCCGAGCGCTGCTTGCCTGTCGATGGCCCACTCGCGGAAGGCCTGCGCCGCGCCGACGATCTCGCCGTGGACGCTCGCCCCGCGGAACGGCCACCTCGCGAAGAGCGTCGCATTTGGGGGTCGAGCGCCGGCCCCCGCGAGCCACCTGCGGGCGTGTGAGGACCGCCGGCCATCGCGTCCGCTCAGCGCCCGCCGTAGCGCCGGCGGCGCTCTGCGAACTCGGCCAACGACTCTTCGAACGCGGCGCGTGTGAAGTCCGGCCACAGCTCCTCGCGCGAGATGAACTCGGAGTACGCCGCCTGCCACAGCAGGAAGTTGGACAGCCGCTGCTCGCCGCTGGTGCGGATGATGAGCTCGGGGTCGTGCATCTCCGGTGCGTAGAGGCATTGTCGAAACTCCTCCTCGCTGCTTCCGGTAAAACGCTGCGCGGCGTCGAGGATCTCCGCGCGGCCACCGTAGTTGAAGGCCACGAACAGCGTGATCCGCTCGTTGGATGCCGTCAGGGCTTCGGCCCAGTCCATCTGCTCCACGAGCTGATCGCTGACACCAGCACGGCGCCCGATGAAGCGCATCCGCACGCCTTCCTCGTGCAGCTCCGGGGTTTCGCTTGCGATCCGCTGGGAGAACATCGCCATCAGCCCCTGCACCTCCGCCGCGGGCCGCGACCAGTTCTCGGTCGAGAACGAGTAAACGGTCAGCTCCTCGATCCCCAGCTCCGCGGCGTCGCGCAGGCGCGCCTTGACGGTGTCGGCGCCGGCGCTGTGACCCTCGTTGACGGGCATGCCGTGGGCGCGCGCCCAGCGGCCGTTGCCGTCGGTGATGATCGCGACGTAGCGCGCCGAATCCGCCGTGGGCGGCATCAGACCTCGAGGATCTCCTCTTCCTTGGCCTTCAGCACGCCGTCGAGCTCTGCGACCTTGCCGTCAGTGAGCTTCTGCAGCTCGACCTCGGCGCGGTGCTCGTCATCGGAGCTGGCTTCCCCTTCGGACTTCAGCTCGCGCAGGTGCTGCATCACGTCGCGACGAACGTTGCGGATTGCCACGCGCCCCTCCTCTGCCAGGTTGCGCACGACCTTGACCAGCTCGTGCCGGCGCTCTTCGGTCAGCTCCGGCACCGCCAGACGGATGAGATTGCCGTCGTTGGACGGGTTCAGGCCGACATCTGACTCGTTGATCGATTTCTCGATCTCCTTGATCGAGGACTTGTCATACGGCTGCACGGTGATCAGGCGGGCCTCCGGAGCGGAGATCGTGGCGAGCTGGTTCAGCGGCGTGATCGCGCCGTAGTAGTCGACGACGATCCGGTCGAGCAGCCCCGGGCTGGCGCGCCCGGTGCGCACGGTGGAGAACTCCTGATGGGCCGACTCCAGCGACTTCGTCATGCGCTCGCGCGCGTCGTCGAGCAGCTCGTCGATCACGTTTTCAGTCGAGGCCATCGCCGTCTCCTTGCGCTGTCGAAACCAAAGTGCCCACGCGTTCGCCTGAGATTATCCGCGGAATGCTCGTCGCATCGTCCATGTTGAACACGTTCAAGGGCATCGAGTTCTCCATGCACAGCGCCAGCGCCGTCGAATCCATCACCCGCAGGCGGCGCTCGAGCGCCTCCATGTGCGTGATCTCGGGGATGAACTCCGCCTCAGGATCGAGCGCCGGGTCGGCCGTGTAGACACCCTGCACGCCGTTCTTGGCCATCAGGATGATCTCGGCATGGATCTCCGCGGCGCGCAGCGCGGCGGCGGTGTCGGTCGTGAAGAACGGGTTGCCGGTACCCGCCGCGAAGATCACCACGCGCCCCTTCTCGAGGTGGCGCATCGCGCGGCGGCGGATATAGGGCTCGGCGACCTCGGAGATCCCCAGCGCCGACTGCACGCGTGTGGGGCTGCCCAGCTTCTCCAGCGCGTCCTGCAGCGGCAACGCGTTGAGCACGGTCGCGACCATCCCCATGTAGTCGGCGGTCGCGCGGTCCATGCCCGCAGCGGCGCCCTTCATGCCGCGATAGATGTTTCCCGCGCCGACCACAATCGCCACCTCGACCCCCTGGGTGCGCACATCGCTGACCTGTCGCGCGACCTCGACCACACGCTCGGGATCGGTGCCGTACTCCAGTTTGCCCATCAGCGCCTCGCCGGAGAGCTTCAGCAGGATGCGTTTGAAGACGGGGGCGGCCATCTACGAAGAGCCTATCCGGCCCAGGTTCTCAAGGCGCCCAAGGAAACTATTGGCCTACTGCAAACCGCACAAAACGGCGGATGACCACGTTCTCGCCGGTGGTGGCGGTCAGCTCGTCGCGCAGCTGCTGGACGGTCTTGCCCTCGAACTTCGGGTTGTGCATCTCCTGCTCGAGCAGCACGATCGTCTGTAGCCACGAATCGAGCTTGCCCGAGACGATTTTCTCGCGCACGTTCTCGGGCTTGTCGGCGGCCTCCTGCTCGTAGATGCGAGCCTCGGCGTCACGCTGCTCGGCGGGAACGTCCTCGCGGCTGACGTATTTGACAGTCGGGGTCGCGGCGATCTGCATCGCGATGTCGCGCGCGAAGCGGACGAAGTCCTCGTTCGTGGCGACGAAGTCCGTGTTGCAGTCAACCTCGATCAGCACTCCCACCTTGGCGCCGGCGTGCACATAGGACTGGACGGTGCCCTCGGTGGCCACGCGCTCGCCGAGGTCCTGGACCTTCTTGCCCTGCTTGACGCGCAGGATCTCGATCGCCTGCTCGATCTCGCCGCCGGCCTCAGTGAGTGCCTTCTTGCAGTCCATCATGCCCGCGCCCGTGCGCTCGCGCAGGGCCTTCACGTCCTGTGCGCTGATCTCAACGGTGCTCATGACGGGCTCGACGCCTCCTCCGGGACCGAAGTAGCGACCGGCTCGGCAGAGGGCTCGGGCGCCGGAGTCTCGGAAGGAGTGCTCGCCGGCGCTGGTGGCGGGGGCGTGGCCGCGGCTGGCACGGGGGCCTCATTACCGTCCTGCGCCGGGGTAGCAGCAGACGCTGCCGGAGTCGTGGTGGCAGCCGCTGGCGCCTGGGTCTGTGCAGGCGGCGGAGAGGCGACCGCAGCCTGGGCCGCGGCTGCAGCGGCACGCTCGGCTGCCTCACGTTTGACCTGTTCCTCGGCCTCGCGCTTGGCCTGTTCCTCGGCCTCGCGCTTGGCGCGGGCCTCCGCCTCGATGCGAGCCTTCTCCTCGGCCTCTTTGCGGGCACGATCCTCCTCGGCACGGAACACTGAGTGCCCCTCGGAGACGACCTGGCCGATCGCCTGGGTGATCAATGCGCAGGAACGGATCGCGTCGTCGTTGCCGGGGATCACGAAGTCGATCCCGTCCGGGTCGCAGTTGGTGTCGACCAGGCCGATAATCGGGATCCGCAGGCGCCGAGCCTCTTTGACGGCGATCTCCTCGGTCTTGAGGTCGATCACGAACATCGCGTCGGGCACGCGCTGCATGTTCTTGACGCCGCCGAGGTTCGCGCGCAACTTCGCGAGATCGGCCTGCGCGGCCATCCGCTCGCGCGTGGGCAGCAGCGCGAGCTGGCCGTCGGCCTCATAGCGTTCGAGGTCGTGCAGGCGGCGGATACGCTGATTGATCGTCTGAAAGTTCGTCAAGAGGCCGCCCAGCCAGCGATGGTTGACGAAGGGCATGCCGGACGCTTCGGCGACGTCCTTGACCGTGTCGCGGGCCTGCTTCTTGGTGCCGACGAACAGCACGGTCCCGCCGCGGTGGGCGAGCGTCCCGGCGAACTCCTGCGCCTGGTTCAGCGCGGTGGAGGTCTTGAGCAGGTCGATGATGTAGATACCGTCGCGCTCACCATGGATGAAGCGGCGCATCTTGGGGTTCCAGCGGCGCGTCTGGTGACCGAAGTGAACGCCGGCCTCCAGCAGCTCCGCTATGCCTACTTGAGCCACGAGGTACTCCCTTTGTATGCGATTGGATGCCGTGCGGGGGAAGCGGACCCGGTTACGCGGCGAAAGTCGCGATCCGGGCAGGGCCGCAATCCTGGACCCGCACGGGTCGAAGATCTTCTGGTTAGCGGTTCAGGATAGCTCTTCGGCCCGTGCGAGCGCCCGCTGGAGGTCGGCCGGCAGCGGTGAGAGCACCTCGACGGGCGCGCCCGTGAGGGGATGCTCGAAGGAGAGGCGCGCGGCGTGCAGGAACTGGCGCTCCAGCCCGAGCAGGCCCGGGGCTCCGTACTCGGGGTCGCCGCAGACGGGATGGCCGATCGCCTGCAGGTGGACGCGGATCTGATGGGTGCGACCCGTGTCCAGGTGCAGCCGCAGCAGCGATGTGTCTGGAAGGGCACGGTCGAGCGTGAAGTGGGTGCGCGCCTCGCGCGGCCTGGAGCCGCCGACGGTCATGCGCGTGCGTACGCGCGGATCGCGTCCGATCGGCGCCTCGATCGTCCCGCTGCGCGCCGGCGGGCGTCCCTCCACCAAGGCGATGTACTCGCGCTCGATGCGCCGCTCTGCCAAGGCGGCCTGCAGCAGCCGGTGGGCCTCGTCTGAGCGCGAGACGACGAGCAGCCCGGAGGTGTCGCGGTCGAGCCGGTGCACAATCCCCGCCCTGCCCTCCTCACCACCGGCCGGATTGAGGCCCGCCCGCCCGAGCAGCTGCGCGAGCGTTCCCTCGCGATGGCCCCGGGCGGGATGGACGACCAGGCCGGGCGCCTTGTCGATAACGAGGAGGTGAGCATCCTGGTAGGCGATCTGAAAGAGCGGTGAGTCGGTCACGCCGAGTCCTTACGCGGGGTCTCCAGGACGAACAGCAGCAGCAGCACGCCGAGCGTGATCGAGGTGTCGGCGAGGTTGAAGGGAGGCCAGCCGAGCGGGAGCTTGATGAAGTCGGTGACCGATCCTTCGTGGAGGCGATCGAGGATGTTGCCGAGCGCGCCGCCGATCAGCATGCCCGTGGGCAGCCAGATCAGAGGCCGGGTAGCGTGCAGCCCGAAGTAGACGAGCAGCGCGAGCAGCGCAACGCCGATCACGATCGTGACCGCGGCCTGGTCTCCGGGCAGAAAGCCGAAGGCGACGCCGTGGTTGCGGGTGTTGACGAGCTGGAGTCCAGGCAACACCTTGCGTTCTTCGCCGGGGACGATCGACTGGCGGATCAGGTGCTTTGAGAGCTGGTCGGCGGCGATCACGACGATCACGACGAGCCCGGCGCGGACCCAGGCGCCGAGCGCGCTGAGGGAGCTCATTCCCGCGGCTCAGCCGTGGAGGAGGCCCTGGACGATCACGCTGTTGACGATCTCCAGGGTGAGGATGGCGAGCAGCGGGCTGAAGTCGATCCCACCGAATGACGGGAGAAAGCGGCGGAAGATGCGCAGGAACGGCTCGCAGACGTCGCGTAGGAACCCCATCACGACGTCGGTCGCGCGCCAGTAAGGAGGACGCACGCCGAGGGAGAACAGCAGCTGGATCACGATGTAGAGGACGATCAGGAGCGTGTAGACGTAGATCAACGTCGACAGGTATTCAGCGAGCTGGGTGGGAATGCTGGCAAGGATCATCGCGGGCGGGGGTGCGTTGGTTCCAGGACCGCGTCGAGGGCGTCGCTGAAGGCCGCGCGCAGCCCGGCGCGCTCCAGGGCCGCGAGGCCGCGAGCGGTGACTCCGCCCGGGGATGCCACCTCGCGGCGGACGGCGAGTGTGTCGTTGCCACGACGGCGCAGCAGCTCCGCGGTCCCGGCGAGTGTCTGTACGACCAGCTCAGCGCTCTGGGCGGCGGGAATGCCGCGGCGCACACCCGCGTCGATCTGCGCCTCGGCGACGAGCGCCACGTAGGCGGGGGCACACGACATCAAGCCCATCGCGACGTCGACGAGCGCATCGGAGAGCACGACGAGCGTGCCGAGCTCGGCGAACAGCTCGGCGACCGGCGCGTCGAGCGCATAGCGATCGTCAGGCGCGGCCTGGACGACCGCGCCCTGGCGAACCTCGACGGGGAGCGAGGGGATGAAGCGATAGACCGGACGGTCGGGGTAGGCGTCGTGGAGCGCCGAAAGGGATGTGGCCGCGAGAATCGAAGCGACCGCCTTGGCGTGCGGCGCCACCTCCTGCGCTACATCGGCCAGCTGAGCGGGCTTGTGGCAAAGCACGACCAAGTCAGCGCGCTGCGCCACCTCCCCGTTCGTGGCCAGCACCTCGCCCCCAACCTCCTTCGTCAGCGCCTGTGCACGCTCGGTGACGGGATCGGCCACGAGCACGGGACGATTCCATCCGCGCGCAAGCGCCCGCGCCATGTTCCCTGCGCCGATCAGACCTATCTGCATAGTGCGCCTAGGCTACCGACCCGACCTTGCTCACGACTGATTGAAGAAGCCCTTCTCGATCAACCTTGCCCGCTCCTCAGCGGAGATCTCGACGTTGTGCGGCGTCAGCATGAATACCTTGTCGGCGATCCGCTGCATGCCACCGTTGAGCGCGTAGGTGAGGCCGGAGGCGAAGTCGATCAGACGCTTTGAGAGATCGACCTCGGTGCCCTGGAGATTGAGGATCACCGGGATCGAGTCCTTGAACTTGTCGGCGATCTGCTGGGCATCGTTGAAGGACTTCGGCACGACCAGGTGCACGCGGACATCGCCGTTGCCGTTGCCACGACCTCCGACGGGGCGCAGCGCAGTCGTCGCGCGCCCTCCCCTGGGCTCGTCCTCGGCGAAGATGTCGTCGTACTCGTCGCGGCGGCGGCGCAGACGGCGGACGTTTGGCCGCTCGCGGTAGCGATCCTCCAGGTCCGCCTCTGGCGGTGCGTCGTCATAGCCGTCGTCGTCGTGGTACTCCTCGGCCAAGCCGAAGTACACGAGCGCGCGGTGCCAGGAATCACGGAAGGCCATAGTAAGTAAGTGAGTTTTCGCCCGAAGGGCGGTTTTCCCTGCTCATGCTAGCTATTCGCCGCCACCCTCAACGAACACGACCGCGTGTTTCGCCTCGGGCCGCCGGCCACAACGCGCAATGGACACGCCGAAGTTTCGCACTTCTGCTAATACCTTGCACTGCGGCGACCGATACGAGAACAACAATGACCAAGCACCACAGTCCAGTCGGAACGAGCGTTAGCGACCACATCGAGCGCAAGCTCGCGCACAGCAAGAGCTACCGCGAAGCCTACGAACGCTTGGCGCCGTTCGAGCAGATCGCGCGAATCGCGATCATGCGCCGCGCACAGCTCGGCCTCTCCCAACAGCACGTTGCCGAGCGCATGGGCACCACCACCTCGGTCATCTCCCGGATCGAGAGCGGCCAGCACCGCACCGGCATCGAAACGCTGCGACGCCTCGCCGAGGCACTCGAAGGCCACGTCGTGCTCAGGTTCGAGTTCGCCACCGACGGCGAGCCCGAACGGGAGCTGGTGGCGTTGTAGCGCTCGCCCACGAGCGAGGCGACCACGGGTGCATGTATACGCCGGTTCTGTGTGCAGAATGCAGCGGTGTCCACAGACGGAGAGCTTGACGCCGCAATCGTGGTTGGGGAGGCAAGACTGAGCGCGCTCGACAGGGCGCGCGAGATGGCGACTCGAGAGCTCACCGAGCTGCACGCGCAACGGGAACGCGCGATCTCAGACGGCGCAGGCGAGAGCGAGCCAGCTCGGTCGGCACCATGGACGCCGCAGCGCAAGGTCGCGCTGTTCGCCAGTCTCTTCCGTGGCCGCGAGGACGTCTTCCCACATCGCTGGGAGAAACCGGCGAAGGGCACGAGCGGGTGGGCGCCCCGCTGCGATAACGAGTGGAAGGCCGGATGCAACAAGCCACGCGTGAAGTGTGGGGAATGCCCCAACCAGGCGTTCCCCGCCCCGGTTGAGGGCGAGCTGCTCAGGCATCTGCGGGGCCGCCATGTGATGGGCGTCTATCCACTGCTGGCCGGAGATATGTGCCAGCTGCTGGCGATCGATCTCGATGAACGCTCGTGGCGGGCGGATGTAATAGCCCTGCGCGAGGCATGCCGCGAGCTCAATCTCACCCCGGCGGTCGAGCGCTCGCGCTCCGGACAGGGCGCTCACGTCTGGTTCTTCTTCAGCCAGCCGGTGCAGGCAGCGCTCGCGCGGCGGTTCGGGTTGACGCTCCTGACGGACGCGATGGCGCGCAGCCCCACCCTGGGGATGGCGTCCTACGATCGCCTGTTCCCAAGCCAGGACACGCTGCCGAAAGGAGGCTTCGGGAACCTCATCGCACTGCCGCTCCAGCACGAGGCGCGCCAGCAGGGCAACACGCTGTTCGTGGATAAGCGCTTGGAGCCGTTCGAGGATCAGTGGTCCTATCTGGAGTCGCTGCCGCGGCTCGCCCCGGCTCGTCTGCAGGAGCTGGTGGCCCGTGGGCTCGGCGACGGCCGTGTCCTGGGCGTGTCCGAGGAGACGGAGAACAGCGATGCGCCGTGGCGCCCGGTGCGACCGCTGACCGAGCGGCTCGCCGCCGCGGAGCTACCTGGCACGGTGAGCGCAACGCTTGCCCAGCGCTTGTATGTGTGCTGCGAGGGGTTGCCGCCGGTGCTGCTGGATGCGTTGCGGCGGCTCGCGGCGTTCTCCAATCCGAAGTTCCTGGAACTTCAGGCGATGCGCAAATCCACGGCGCTTACCCCACGCGTGATTGCTTGCTTCGAGCAGACAGGCGACTTCCTCGTGCTGCCACGTGGCTGTCTCGAACAATTGGAGGAGCTGCTGGCCGGCCTGAACATCGCGTTAGAGCTCTCCGACGAGCGCACGGAGGGTAAGGCGATCAAAGCGCGGTTTACGGGAGAGCTCACCGTCCGTCAAGAGCAGGCGATGCCGGCGCTGCTCACCGGCGAGTTCGGTGTCCTGTGCGCACCGCCGGGTATCGGCAAGACCGTCATCGCTACCCGGCTGATCGCGGCCAGGGCACGCTCGACGCTCGTGCTCGTCCATCGCAAGCCGCTGCTCGAACAGTGGGTCAAGCGCCTGAACGAGTTCCTTGATCTCAAGCCAGATGAGATCGGGGCAATCGGCGGCGGTCGCGGCGAGCCCACGGGCAAGGTGGATGTCGCGATGGTCCAGAGCCTGGCTCGCCACAAGACGCTCGACCAGCTACTGGCAGGTTACGGCCATATCGTCGTGGATGAGTGTCACCACGCCCCGGCCGTGATGACCGAGCGCGTCCTTCAAGCCGCGCCCGCGCGCTACGTGACCGGGCTGACCGCCACACCGAAGCGCCGCGACGGACACCATCCGATCATCGCGATGCAGTGCGGCCCGGTCCGCCACACAATCGAGCCCGACGCGACCCGTTCATCGCAGCCGCTCGTGCTGCGCGTTGTTCGCCGTGACACGTCCTTCGACCCCGCAACGCTGCCCACCGACCCGAGCATCCATGAGGTCTACGCCGCGCTCGCCACCGACGAGCGGCGCAGCGAGATGATCGCGAAGGACACGCTGGAGCTGGCGGCGCACGGCCGCTGCCCGATCGTGCTGACAGAACGGCGCGAGCACCTGGAGCAACTGGCGGAGCGCCTTGCGGATACACACACGCTCATCGTCCTACACGGCGACATGCGACCGGCCGAGCACCGTGTCGCGCTGGAGCAACTCGCCAGCACGGACAGCGACGGCGGGCGAGTGGTGCTCGCCACCGGCCGCTATATCGGTGAGGGCTTCGACGACCCGCGCCTCGACACGCTGCTGCTCGCCATGCCAATCGCGTGGAAGGGCACCGTCGTTCAGTACGCCGGACGTCTCCACCGCGCCCATCCCGGCAAGCGCGAAGCGCTCATCTACGACTACGTCGACGCCGAGCTGCCCGTCCTGCGGCGCATGTTCGCCAAGCGCCTACGGGCCTACCGGTCAATCGGGTACGAGCTGGCCGAGACCGCGTAACTCAGCCTCTGGGCTCGCTGACTCTCGGTGTGGGGCGAGATCACAGGCGGTAATTCATTGCGTGAAGGCACGCTCGCCAGGGTACGAGCACCGACGGATACACACACCATCTGCCCGTGTCTCCCCTCGCCGGAGGCTGACCGCTTTGGACCTTCGGATAGCTATCAATCGTACAGTCTCGTGCCGATTCGCACGATAGTCGCACCCTCTGCCACCGCCACGCGGTAGTCCTGCGAGGTCCCCATCGACAGCCGCGCAAGGCCGCGCTCGTCCGCGAGCGCGCGCAAGGCCGCGAACCAGCGGCGACTCTTCTCCGGATCCCGGGCGTACGGAGGCATCGTCATCAATCCCGTCACGGGGACAGGAGCGCGCTCGATGAACGCGTCGAGCTCCTCCGGGGCGACGCCGTCCTTGCCGGGCTCACCGGCGACGTTCACCTCGATCAGGATCTCCAGGCCCGGGTGGACATCGGCCCGATGACGGGCCAGCTCACGTAGCACGGAGTCGGAGGCGACCGAGTGGATCAGCCGCACATACGGCACGATCGCCTTGACCTTGCGGCTCTGCAGCCGGCCAATGAAGTCCCAATCGAACAGCTCGCCGTGGGCGGCCACCTTCGCTTGCAGATCATGTGCACGGTTCTCCCCGACTAGCCGGATGCCGGCCGCGGCGAGCGTCGGCAGGTCATCGACGGACACGTACTTGGTGGCGGCGAGCAGCTCGACCTCGCCCGGGTCCCGCCCGGCGCCGCCGGCGGCAGTCGCGATCTCGTCACGCACCGCAGCGAGGTTCGCCCGCACGGTGTCCGCGCGCAGGTCGGGGATCAGCTCAACCACGCCACTCCCCCCTGCCGCCCGGCGCGAGCACCTTCGCGACGGTATGAGAAGAAGCGCTCGTCGCAGATCGTGCACGCGGCAACGTCCCGCACCTCGCTCACTCCCGCTGCCAGTAGCCGGTCGCGCGCGATCGCCTTCAGGTCGATATTGCGAGCGGACTGGCTCGGGACGCGGTGCGCGTCACCGAACGCCGTGTGGACCTCCTCACCGACCTCGTAGCAGCAGGGCCCAGCGCCGGGTCCGATCACCGCAACCAGATCGCCGTCGCCGCCCAGCTCCCGCAGCGCGCGCACGCCCTCCTCGAGGACGCCCGCCGCGAGCCCGCGCCAGCCGGCGTGCACCATCGCCACGGCGCCGTTGCTGCCGAGCGCGACGGGCAGGCAGTCCGCGGTGAGCACGATCGCACCGATGCCCGCGACCGAGGTCGCCTGGCCGTCCGCCTCGACCGGAGGCTGTGCGGTGGCGGAGTCCTGCGCGGGAAAATCGGTGTCGGTGCGGCTGCACAGCACCGTCGTACCGTGAACCTGGTAGCCGCGCTGCAGGCGCTCCATCCCGATCTGCCGGCGCAGCCGCTCACGCGCTTGGAGACCGTGCTCGGCATCGACGCCGCCGACGCTCGAGAGGTTGCCGTGCGCACGCGTGGTGAAGAGCGCATGGCCACCGCCGGAGATCTCGAAGCGCAGGTCGCTCACCGGAGCGCCGCCGCGAGCTGAGCCTCTCGCTCGTCGGGCAGCTCGCCGTCAAGGCGCCTCCGCAAGGTCTGCTCTAGGCGGCGGCCGATTTCGGGGCCCTCCGGCACCCCGGCAGCGAGCAGATCGTCCCCGGTGATCCGCAGGCGCACGTGGCGGAGCTCATCCAGCCAGCGGCGCGCAGCCCGGTGGACCGGCTGCTCCCCTCGTCGTTGCCCCGCCCTGCACTCCGCAATGAACGCCTCTTTGGTGGCACCCAGCAGCGTCATGTCCTCGAGCGCGCCCGCCAGCGCGACCGCCTCGAGCGGCGCACCCCGCACCGCGTCGCGCAGCGCCGAGGGCGACCCGGCTCTCGGCATGGCCTCGATCAGCCGAGGAACTGCCATCACCGCCGCGACCACCCGGTCGCGGTCCTGGGCGGGGAACTCCATTCGGTCGAGGAATGCGCCGAGCTCCGCGCGTGGATCGCCCTCGGCCCGCAGCGCGCCCACGAGCAGCAGCGACGCAAGCAGCAGCAGATCGGGCCGACACTCGACTGGCAGCAGGATCAGCGCAGTACTCCCAAGTGTCGATTCGGAGCGCAGCCATGGGTGCAGCCCGGGGAGCACCTTGAGCGTGCACATCGCCAACAGCGCGTAGGGCGCGGAGGGTTCGGCCAGCACGAGGCGCAGCTCGGCGCCGAGGCGTGCGCCGGAGACCGTGTCCAGCGCGTGCGCTGCGACAGCCTCCAACGCCAGCTCGGCGGTGTGCCTCTCAATCTCGAACCCAAGCCGCGCGTAGTAGCGCGTGAGGCGCAGCAGACGCGTGGGGTCATCGAGGAAGCTCCGCTCGTGCAGGACGCGCAGGCGACCGGCCGCGAGGTCCGCAAGCGCGTGGTCGACTGCGCGCACACCGATCTCGGCGCGATCCGCTCGATCCACGCCGCCCAGCGGGACCGCGATCGCGTTCACCGTGAAGTCCCTGCGACGCAGATCCTCCTCAGGCGTCCCTAGGCGCACGTCGGGAAGCGCCCCGGGCGCCGGGTAGGACTCGGCACGCCGGGTCGCGATGTCGATCCGTCCCTCCTCCCACTCCACACGGGCCGTGCCGAAGCGCTCGTGCTCGACCGCCGCAGTCGATAGTTCGAGGCGCGCAGCGAGCTCGCTGGCGAAAGTCGCAGCATCGGCTGCGACCACCACGTCGAGCTCGCGCGGCGTCAGTCCGAGCAGCAGGTCGCGCACGGCGCCCCCGACCAGCTCGACATCCTCCCGCTCGGCGGCGAGGCCGAGCAGCTCTCTGCCACCGGGCAGCGTGGGCAGAGCGCTCAACACCTGCGCACCGTTGACCGGCGCTTCGCCGCGGGCTCTGTGACGATGGATGTATCTCGCCTGTCTCGTCATCGGGCCAAAGATGAGCTCTCCGAACTCCGATCCTTCGCCCACGAATTCACCGGTCATATCGCCGAAGATCTCCCTGAGCAGGGGCTCTTTGCGTACGTGGTCCTCGAACATGATCCCTCGCGATCCCCTTCAGCCGATTCGCACACCGATCCCGGCGGCCGCCAGATGGGCCTTCGCCTCCGGGATCGTGTGCTGCCCATAGTGGAAGATCGACGCACACAGCGCCGCGTCGGCGCCGGCCTGCAACGCCTGCGCCAGGTGCTCGAGCTCGCCCGCGCCGCCGGAGGCGATCACCGGAACCTCGACAGCCGCGCTCACAGCTTGGGTCAGCCCGAGGTCATAGCCAACGCTGGTGCCATCGCGGTCCATGCTCGTCAACAGGATCTCGCCCGCGCCGCGCTCGGTCGCCTCGCGCGCCCACTCGACCACATCGCGGCCGGTCGGGGTGCGCCCGCCCGCGAGATAGGCCTCCCAACCCGTCGGGGCGCCCGGATCTGGACCAGGAGCCCCACCCAACCGGACCTCATCGACCCGAACGGTGCGTGCCTTCGCGTCGATCGCCAGCACCACGCACTGCGCGCCGAACCGCATCGCCAGCTCGTCCAGCAGTTCCGGGCGCTGCAAGGCCGCGGAGTTGATCGAGACCTTGTCCGCGCCCGCGTCGAGCACCGCCTGGGCGTCCGCCACCGAGCGGATGCCACCGCCGATCGTGAACGGCACAAACACCTCGTCCGCGGTGCGCCGCGCCAGTTGCACAATCGTGTCGCGCTTCTCGTGCGTGGCAGTAATGTCTAGAAACACCAGCTCGTCCGCTCCTTCGCGGTCATAATGGGCGGCCAGCTCGACGGGATCGCCGGCGTCACGAATGTCGAGGAATTCGACGCCCTTCACTACGCGGCCGGCATCGACGTCCAGGCAGGGGATTACGCGCTTGAGGTGCATCCGTCCACCGTAGCGGCCGGACGTCAGCTATCGAGCGCGGCCTGAGCCTCCGGGACGGTGAAACGCCGCTCGTAGAGCGCCTTGCCGACGATCACGCCCTCCAAGATCTGCTCCCCCAAGCTTGCCAACCCTTCCAAGTCAGCCAGCTGGCCGATCCCGCCCGAATAGATCAGGCTGCCCTTCACCGCTTTCACCACGCGGCGCACTTCCTCCAGGTCCGGCCCTTCCAGCATGCCGTCACGATCGACATTCGTGAACACGAGGTCGGTCGCACCGCGCTCGGTCAGACTGTCGATCACCGCCTCAGTCGTGATCTCCGTCGTCTTCGTCCAGCCGGACGTCGTCACGTGCCCGCCGCGCACATCGACCGACACAAGCACCCGCTCTCGCCCATGCTCCCCGAGTGCCTGCTCCAAGAGCCCCTCCTGCGTAAACGCAGCCGTGCCGAGGATCACGCGCGCGGCCCCCGCCCCCAGTGCGTCGCTCACCGCCTGTGTCGAGCGCAACCCACCCCCGTACTGCACCGGCACGCCCAGCTCACCCGCGATCCGCCGCAGGTGCTCCAGATTGACCGGCGCGCCAGACTTCGCGCCGTCGAGGTCGACCACGTGCAGGTATTCCGCGCCAGCCTGCACCCAACTGCGCGCGGCGGCGAGTGGGTCCTCGTCATAGACCTTCCTCGCGTCGAAATCGCCCTTCACCAGCCGTACCGCGCTGCCGTCCAAGATGTCGATCGCGGGATACAGGATCACGCCGCAATCCCGCTTCCGAAAATGGATTGCGTGCTCACGTCTGAAATTCGGTGCCGGCGCAGGATCACGCCGGCACCGCGGCGCGCCCGCACAACCGCGTGAAGTTCTGAAGTAGCGCCAGCCCGTGTGAAGAGGACTTCTCCGGATGCGACTGCGTGCCGAACACGTTTCCCCGCCCCACGATCGCTGGGAACGGCTCGCCGTAGTCGGCGGTGGCCAGCACCACGTCCTCATCGGCCGGCCACGGAGCGAAGCTGTGCACGTGGTACAGATATGCCGGGTCCGGCAACCCCTCGCTCAGCGGCGTCGCCCGCAGCCAGCGCAACTCGCTCCAGCCAATGTGCGGCAACTTCAGTCCGGGTGCCCGCAACCGCCGCACTCCTCCTGCCAGCAGTCCCAAGCCCGTCGCACCGCCGTGCTCCTCGGAGCGCTCGAACAGTAGCTGCATCCCCAAGCACAGCCCCAGCAGCGGCACGCCAGCGCCCACACGCTCTTCGAGCAGCTCGTCGAGTCCCGCGGCGCGAATCGCCGTCATCGCCGCTGGAAATGCGCCCACACCGGGGAGCACCAGCCCATCCATCGCGCGCAGGCGCTCGGGATCGGCGCTCACCTCCACGCGCGCGCCGACGCGCTCAAGCGCCTTCTCGGCCGAGCGGCGATTGCCCATGCCGTAGTCGACGATGCCGATGCGTGGAGTCATTTGGTGAGCGTGCCCTTCGTGCTGGGAACACCATGCTCCGTCGGGTCGATGCTCACCGCCTCGCGCAGCGCCCGCGCGAACGCCTTGAATGCCGCCTCGATCATGTGGTGCGCATTCGTCCCCGCCTCCACTTGCAGGTGCAACGTCAGCTTCGCAGCGTTCGCCAGGGCGCGGAAGAACTCCTCAGTCAGCTCATGCTCGAAGCCCCCTGTCGAGCCCGGCGGCAGCTCCGCCTCGAACAGCGTGAACGGACGGCCCGAGATGTCGATCGCGCAGCTCGCGCGCGCCTCGTCCATCGGCACGGTCACAGCGCCATACCTGGTGATTCCCACGCGGTCGCCCAGCGCCTCGTCCAGCGCCTGGCCAAGCACGATCGCCGTGTCCTCAGCGGTGTGATGCGCACCCGTCTCCAAGTCTCCGCTGACCTTCACGTCCAGATCCAGCCGCCCGTGCCGGGCGAGCAGATCGAGCATGTGATCCAGGAAGCCCACGCCCGTCTCGCGCGTGCCCACACCGCTGCCATCCAAACCAAGGGTCAGGCGCACGTCGGTCTCGCCGGTCTTCCGTTCAATGGTCGCGGTGCGGCTCATAGATCTAGATTCTCGCGCATGCGAGCCTCCATCGACTCTGCGTGCACCTCGAACCCCTCCGCACGCGCGATTGGAGCCCCAGCCGCTGCAAGTCTGCTCACTGCATCCGCGTCGATCCGTACCTCCTGCATCCGCCTGCGGAAGTGTCGCGCCGACAGCCCCGAGGCAAAGCACGCCGCGCCGCCAGTCGGCAGCACGTGGTTGGAGCCCGCCACGTAGTCGCCGAACGCGGTCGCGCTCGCCGCGCCCACGAATACACATCCGGCCGAGCGCACAATCGGGGCGAGCGCCTCCACGTCGGCGCCGATCAGCTCCAAGTGCTCGGGCGCGAGCTCGTTCGCCAGCTCCACCGCCCCTCGGGCATCCGCCACCTCCACCAGCGCGCATGCCGCGTCGCTCACCGTCGGGCGCGTCAGGACCATTCGCTCAAGGGTCTGGGTCAGTGTGTTCAGCATCTGCGCGCTGGGCACGATCGCCACTACAAGGCTGCCCGCGCCATGCTCCGCCTGCGCGAGCAGGTCGAGCGCGGCGAGCTCCATCCCTCGCGCGCCGGCCTGCTCGCCGATCACCGTCACGAGGTCGCTCGGCCCGGCGAAGCCGTCGATCCCGACTACGCTCGCGAGCTGGCGCTTGGCCTCCTGCACATACAGGTTGCCCGGGCCGACGATCACGTCCACGCGGCCGACCGTCTCCGTGCCGTAGGCCAGTGCGGCGATCGCCTGCGCTCCACCAACCCTGTACACGCGCTCCACCCCGCAAAGGCGACACGTCCCGAGGATCGCGCGGTCGATCTCGCCGTCGGCGCCCGGCGGAGAACACACCACGACATCCAGCACGCCCGCCGCACGGGCGGTCACGACGCCCATCACGACAGTGCTCGGATACGGCGCTCGGCCCCCAGGGACGTATACGGCCGCCGTCCCCACCGGAACCTCGCGCAGGGTCACGCTCTGCCCCTGCGGCAACGTCACGGTCTTGCTCTCGTCCACGCCCGCCTGGGCCACCTCCGCGACGTTCGCGATCGCCACCTGCAGCCCGGCGACGAGATCCAGTGGCAGCTCCTTGATCGCCGCGTCCAGCTCGTGGGCTCCTACGAGGAGCGGTTTTGGCTCGTTTCCCTCAGTGTCAAAGCGCTGCGTGTACTCGCGCACGGCCGCGTCCCCCCCCTCACGCACCCGGCCCACGATCTCGCGTACGACGTCTTCAACCGAAGCGCCGTCGGGGACCAGCGCGCGCACGCTCGCGGCCGCACCCCTCGGGCCACCTAGTCGCGCGACGTCCGCGACGCCCAGTCGATCGATCCTCATCTCAGGTAGTGCCAGCCGTCGCCAGACCGCGCAGTCGCCCCAGCAGCTCGTCGATCCGCCCCGCCTTCAGCTTGTGCGCAACCGGATTTGCGATCAGTCGGGCGGTACACACCATCAGCTCCTCGCGCACGACCAAGTTGTTCTCGCGCAACGTCGTCCCGGTAGCGGTCAGGTCGACGATCGCCTCCACCATCCCGGTCAACGGCGCGAGCTCCACCGAGCCTTTCACCTCCACTATCTCCGCCTGCCTGCCGGTCTCCTCCAGATGGCGCGCGGCGATCCGCGGGTACTTCGTAGCCACCCGCATCACCCCCAGCCGCCGCAGCGCCTCCCTGGCAGGGTCCGGACCCTGCTTGCTCGCCAGCACCATCGTGCAACGGCCATAACCGAGATCCAGCAGCTCATACACCTCACGGCCCCCCTCGCCATGATCCGATGCCCGCCCGCCCTGCTCCAGCAGCACGTCCTTGCCCGTGATCCCCACGTCGGCGGCGCCCGCCTCCACATATGTAGGCACGTCCGACGGGCGCATCGTGATCACGCCGATCTCCTCGAAGAGCAACTTGCGGTCGTTCTCGCGCAGCTCCTCGGTATCCATCCCAAGTCCGGCCAGGATGTCGACCGTCTCCTTGAACAGCGCACCGCGCGGCACCGCGATTGTGAGGCCGGTCGTGGAACTCATGCGGAGGGCTCCCCGGTACTTGCGAGCAGAGCTCCGGTGCCGCGCTCCTCGCCCGCCAGCGCAATATGCAACCGGTCGACCCCCAAGGCGAATCCGACCGCCGGCAACGCACGCCCGAAACGCCCCAGCAAATCGTCATAGCGGCCACCACCGCCGATCGGGGCGCCCAGGGCCGGGTCGTACACCTCGAACACCGCGCCCGTGTAATACCCGATGCTGCGCACCAGGCCGAGGTCGAAGATCACCCGCTCGGCGACTGCCGGCTCGAGCAGCTGGTGCACGTCGCGCATGCCCATCACGGCCTCGTCCGCCTCGCTCGGCGTATCGGCAAGCACCTCAGGGCCACCGCGGCGCTGGGACACCTCCAACAGCATCTCCGCGGCCTCGTCCGCGAGCCCCGACTCGGCGAGCATCTCTTCCAGGCCGACGAAGTCGCGCAAGACGAGCGCCTCGAGCAGTCCATCGCGAGCGGACTCAGGGACGCGCAGACTGGCCATCAGCGCCGGGAACAGCGACGCGTCGCCCAGGCCCACCCGATAGTCCTTCAAACCGGTCGCGTCCAGCGCCTGACAGAGCACCCTCAACGCCTCCACAGTTCCCTCCGGCGCGGAGGCACCGATCAGCTCGATGCCCGCCTGCAACAACTCTCGCGGCTGCCCTCGCTGAGGACGCACGCCCCGATAGCAGTGAGCGAAGTAGCAGAAGCGCAACGGCACCTCAGCCGTCGGGTAGCGCGTAGCGACGACGCGCGCGATCGGGACCGTCATGTCCGAGCGCAGCACGAGCGCCGCGCCGGTCTCGTCGAACACCCTGTAGGCCGGCTGCGCCTCGGCCATATCGCCGCGTGCCAGCACCGACTCGTACTCGAGCGCCGGCGTATAGACCTCGCCGTAGCCGCTCCCCTCGAATACGCCTCGCAGCGTGTCCGTGATCGCGCGCACCTCGCGCGTCTCGTCGGGCAACACGTCGCGCGTGCCGCTGGGGATGGGATAAATCATGGGAAACCCGAGACTACGCGGGCACGGGCTCGATCGCCACCCGCTCGATGTGCGCGCCCAGCTCGCGCAGGCGCTCGTCGATTCGCTCATACCCGCGGTCGATCTGGCGGATGTTGCCGATCTCGCTCCTTCCCTCCGCGCACAGCGCCGCCAGCAGCATCGCCATCCCCGCCCTGATGTCCGGCGACTCGACACGCTCGCCCCGCAGGCGTCGCGGGCCGGTGACGATCGCGCGGTGGGGGTCGCACATCACGATGTCGGCGCCCATCAGGATCAGCTTGTCGGTGAAGATCAGCCGGTTCTCGAACATCCACTCGTGTACGAGGATCGACCCCTCGGCCTGCGTCGCGAGGGCGACCGCGATCGAGGTGAGGTCGGCCGGAAACGCGGGCCACGGCCCGTCTTGGATCTTGCTCTTGTACTCGCCCACGTCCGCCTGCACGATCAGCTTCTGCCCGCCCGGCACGAGCACATCGTTGTCCCGGAGCTCCGTTCGCAGCCCCAGCCGCTCAAATACGAGTCGGATCATGCGCAGGTCGCCGGGGACCGTGTCCTTGATCAGCAGCTCTCCGCCGGTGACACCGGCAAGCGCGATGAAGCTGCCGATCTCGATGTGGTCCGGGGCGATGACATGCTCGCACCCATGGAGCGTCTTCGCGCCGTTGACGGTCATCAGGTTGGAACCAATTCCCTGGATGTCGGCGCCCATCTTCACGAGCATGCGCGCGAGATCTTGCACATGTGGCTCCCAGGCGGCGTTGGTGATCGCCGTTGTTCCCGGCGTGAGCGCGGCGGCCATCAGTGCGTTCTCCGTCGCCATCACCGAGGGCTCGTCCATGAAGACATCCGTCGGTTTCAGCCCGTTCGGTGCGCTCAGCACGATCTCGCGCCCGCAATCCGCCGTCGCGCCCATAGCCCGAAATGCGTCGAGGTGCGGGTCCAGGCGCCGACGGCCGATCACGTCGCCGCCGGGCGGCGGCATCACAGCGCGTCCAAACCTTGCGAGCAGCGGGCCCGCCAGCAGGAACGAGGCCCGGATCAGCTCCGCGAGCTCGCGCTCGATCTCAACCCCGTGCACGTCCGCGGCGCACAGCGCGACCTCGTTGGGTCCGCGCCAGCTCACCTGCACCCCGATCGCCTCGAGAATGCTCAGCATCGCGTCGACATCGCGGATCCGCGGCACGTTTGCAACCACGACCTCGTCCGCGGTGAGGATCGCGCTGGCCAGGATCGGCAACGCCCCATTCTTGTTTCCGGCCGGCCTCATCGTGCCGGCCAACGGGACCCCGCCTTCGATTACGAACTTCTCCATTTTCCGTTCTCTTCGGCGGAATCTCTCGCCCTTCACGGGGACGCTGATGTCGCTCGCGGGGACACTCATATGGGCCTCTTGAAGCCTAACAGCCATCTCCCCTCTCCAGTTCGAGGCTTGCTCGCTCTGACCTGCCTCTGAACGCTTGCTCGGTGGACCGGACGAGGGATCGGGATATGGGCAGTAGCGCGACCGATCGCGACGATCACCCCTGAGGGTGGGTGAGCGTCTGGGGGTAGGCGAGGTCGAGCACGATCTGCGATAGGTCCGCAATGAAGTCCTATACTAACTGCGTAATCTTCCGTCGAAGTTGCGCTCTAAGTGCGTGGTCTTCTGAAAAGGGGCCCTTATGTCTGCTGATAAGTCGCAGAACTTGCCTGAGATCTTCAGGCCCAAAGATCCGAAATGGGCCAGCGCCGCGGCGGGGCGTGGTGAGATCCGCCGTCTGGCTCGCGGGCTGTACTCGACCAACCTCGACGAGGCTCCCGAGCAGCTTCTGCGCCGCCGCTGGCACGAGGTCGCCGCGCTGTATTTCCCCGACGCCGTGATCGTCGATCGCAGTGCTGCCGCCTCCGGCCCGGCCGCCGACGGATCGCTGTTCCTCGACAGCGGCCCCACACCCGCCAACCCTCGCCCCGTGAGGCTCCCCGGCCTGATCCTGCGACCACGCAGCGGACCGGGCCCCGTCGAGGGCGACATGGAGTTCGCCGATCTCTGGATGGCGAGCCCCGCGCGAATCGCGCTGGAGAACGTCCGGCCCTCACGCGCGCGCTCGGGCGTGGCCCGCACCCTGCGCCGTGAGGAGCTCGAGGAACGACTCGATCGCATGGCACGTATCAGAGGCGAGCAGGCACTGAACGAGCTGCGCGACGGCGCACGCGAGATCGCCCCGGCGCTCGACGCCGCGAAGCAGCTCGCCGAGCTGGAGGAGCTCATCGGGGCGCTGCTCGGCACACGCGAGGCAAAGTTGCGCACCCCGGCGGGGAGAGCGCGCGGCGCGGGCCTGGGCTACGACACCGACCGGCTGCGGCGCTTGGAGCTGCTGCGCGCCGAGCTCGCCACCCAGGACTTCGCACAGCGCCCGGCCCCAGAGGATCCCGAGCGGCTGTTCGCGTTCTTCGAGGCCTACTTCTCCAACTGGATCGAGGGAACCGTCTTTGAGATCGACCAAGCCGAGGAGATCATCTTCGAGGGCCACATCCCCGGACAGCGGCCCGCCGATGCGCACGACATCCAGGGCACGTTCGACGCGATCACCGATCCCGTGCTGCGCAGCACGGCACCCGCCAGCGTCGACGAGCTCGAGACCTGCGCGCGCGAGGTCCACCGGCGCATCATGCGGGGACGAGGAGAGCTCGGCCCCGGCGAGTACAAGGAGCAGAGCAACAGGGTCGGCATGACCTTCTTCGTCCACCCCGACCTCGTCCGCGGAACGCTGCGCGAGGGCTTCACGCTCTACCGGACGCTCCCAGCCGGGATGCCCCGAGCGATCTACGCGATGTTCCTCCTCGCCGAGGTCCACCCGTTCGCCAACGGCAACGGCCGCGTTGCCCGAGCCCTGATGAACGCCGAGCTGAGCGCCGCCGGACTCTGCCGCGTGATCGTGCCCCTGTCCTACCGCGACGAGTACATGAGTGCCCTGCGCGCACTCAGCCAGAACGAGCACCCCACACCACTATGGCGCATGATCGACCGCGCCCAACGCTGGGCCGCACACATGACATGGACCGACCACGACCACGTGCTCAACCAGTTGGAGCAGACCAACGCACTCGTCACACCCGAGCGCGCTCAAGAGCTCAACCTGCACCTGCTCGACCCGCCTGAGTCACGCTGAGGGCTCCGGCCTCGCCGGCCGCCAAACGCCTGAGCGCCGCTCCGGTCGAATGGCGTGGCAGGCTGACGTCAACGACCGCAAATGCAACTTTCGTTGCATCTTCTCTGCGTCGACTTGGCTCTAGCATGCCGTTTTTCGGTATGACCCCTAACACGTACACACGTTCGCATCGCTTCCGTCCGCACTCAGATCTATCGTACGAACAGATGTTCCCTTCATCGAGAACCTCCACCCTCGCACGGCGCGCGCTCGGTGCGCTGCGCCTCACCCGCTCGTTCCTGCTGCTCGAGGACGACTACTCCGTCGACTGGGAGGTCGACTGGGACGAGCCCTCCGGTGAGGCTCATCCGCATCGAGTGCCGCTGCGCAAGGGGTTCGTTCGCCGAAGGCCGGGCGAACCGGTCCAGAGGCCGCAGCTCTGCCTCTCCCCCATTGCTGCTCCGTCGACCGGGACGCAGCGTGGCGGAGCGCGTCAGCCCTCTGACATCCTGTGCGAGTCGAAGGTCACGCAGAAGCTCTAGTAGTCGATCGAGGAGGTCTCAGATGGACCAGCGGGTCAGCGTCGTAACACTGGGGGTCGATGACCTGGGACGCGCACGGCAGTTTTACGAAGCGCTCGGCTGGCATAGCGATACTCCCGAGGAGATGGAAGTCGCCTTCTTCCAGGCCGGCGGCATGGTCCTCTCGCTGTGGGATCGGGAGAAGAATGCGCAGGACAGCGGCCTCGAGCTCGGCAGCGGCTTCGGCGGCGTGACGCTCGCGTACAACGTCGGCTCGCCCTCGGAGGTAGACGTGACGATCGAGCAGGCCCGCAACGCCGGGGCCACGATCTCGCGAGAGCCCGGCGAAACCTTCTGGGGCGGTTATTCGGGGGTGTTCGTGGATCCGGACGGCCACCCCTGGGAGATCGCGCACAACCCCGGCTGGACGCTGGCCGCTGACGGTAGCGTCACCCTGTCCGCCTAGGCGTCCTGACATTGGCGTGAATAGACGTAAAAAGGAATAAATTGCGTATGGAAAGAGCTGATACGCAATTTATTCCTTTATTTACGTCATCCCGGCTCGTTTAACGACGATGGGCCGCCCGGAGGCGGCCCATGTCTTCTGCGACTTCATGAAAAAACCGGCGGCGTCCTACTCTCCCAGGCCCTTGCGAGCCAAGTACCATCGGCGCTGAGGGGCTTAACTGCTCTGTTCGGAATGGGAAGAGGTGTTTCCCCCTCGCCAAGGCCA
>Ga0182024_10005044_pt1 | contig 29869 bp, 27 predicted proteins | sample P32metaG_FD_120480 | JGI IMG/M metagenome (GOLD analysis project Ga0182024, IMG submission 120480) | Permafrost microbial communities from Stordalen Mire, Sweden - P3-2 metaG (Illumina Assembly) | ecosystem: Environmental > Terrestrial > Soil > Wetlands > Permafrost | place: Sweden: Stordalen...
CACCTAAGTAACTGCGGCGCGAGCTTGAAAACGCGTTTCCTGCCAGATGTCGGCGGCGACGATTTTTGCCGGGCGGACGACTGCGTCCCAAATATCCACATAGCGCGTGTAGAGGGGCGTGAAGCCGAAACGCAGGATGTCGGGCGCGCGAAAATCGCCGATCACGCCTGCCGAGATCAGAGCCTGCATGATCGGGTATCTGTGCGGGTGGCGCAAAGCGACCTGGCTCCCGCGCAACTGGGCGTCCGTTGGGCATGCGACCTCGAATCCCGCCTTTGCGCAGCCCGTTTCCACGAGCGACAGAAACAGATCGCCGAGGGTCATCGATTTTTCGCGGACATCGCCCATCGCGATGCCGTCGAACGTCGCCACGCCCTCGGCCAGCGCGGCCATGCCAAGGATTCCGGGCGTGCCGCAGAGATAGCGCGCCATTCCGGGGGCAGGGCGGTAACGATCGCCGAACTCGAAAGGTGCGGCGTGGCCCATCCATCCGGTCAAAGGCTGGTGCGACGCAGTCTGGTGGCGGCGCGCGACGTAGAGGAAGGAGGGCGCACCCGGTCCGCCATTCAGATATTTGTATCCGCAGCCGATGGCGAAATCGGTCTGGTCGCGGTCGAGATGAAGTTCCATCGCGCCCGCACTGTGGCTCAAATCCCAAAGCACGAGGGCGCCGGCGGCGTGCGCCGCTCTGTTCAGCGTGGCCATGTCGTGCATGACGCCGCTTTTGTACTGAACATGGGTAAGAACGACCAGCGCTGTGTCTTGGTCAAGCGCATTACAAACATCTTTGCGCTCCACCGTGCGTAGCGCGACCATTCCCCCGAGGAGCTCTTCCAAACCCTGCAAGACATAGATATCGGTTGGAAAATTTCCGCTTTCGGTGATTATCACCCTCCGCGGCTTCTGGAGGCGGAGCGCGGCTCCCGCGAGCTTGAACAGATTGACCGACGTCGAATCGGCGACGATGACTTCGTCGGCGGCCGCTCCAATAAGCAACGCGATACGCTCGCCCAGGCGAGCTGGCATTCCGATCCAGTCGTTTGCATTCCAGCTGCGAATGAGATCCTGCCCCCACTCGTGCGCGATGACGTTCGCAAGCCTCGCCGGCGCGCTCGCGGGCAGAGCACCCAGCGAATTGCCGTCGAGATAGATGAGAGCCTCGGGAATCAAGAATCGTTTGCGTGCGTGTGCCAGGCGGTCGGTGGCATCCCGAGCCACGCAATCGGCGCGCTCAATGGCCATCCAGCCCGTCACCACGCAAGCGTCCGGAAACCTGGCGCACCAGCCGTCAACCCGTCTGCCGCCGCGGATGGTCTATGACGATGACTTTGCCATCGGTGATCGCGCGGACCGAATGAGGAAGGTTCGCTGCAACGATGGCTGCGAAACCGGGTCCCGCACGGTGAGTGACGCCGCCGATCGAGATTTCCAGTTCGCCCTCCAGGATTTCCCACACCTCCTCCTGCGGGTGCGCATGCTCGGGAATGGAGGCGCCTGTGTCAAACTCGTAGTGGACGAAGGTCATGCTGGGCGAATCGAAACTGCGCCCCCGCCATCCCGGTTTGCGCTCGACCACAGTCAGTTCGTTCGTATCGACAAGGGTCATGCCGGCCCACATTTCGGCGTGGCTTCTGAAAATGGCGGGGACAGGTTAGCCGGTGCCGGAGGGCCACCCAAGTGCCCCGAACGCACATGGTTCTTCTCCGCCCCGGGAGTACCGCGTTTCCGGGAAAGCCTCCCCGATTTACAGGTGACCGTCACGCGCCACTCTCGGGAGACGCCGCAGCACGCGTGAAAGTGATGGTGATCCGTGTGCCGAGACCGAAAGTGGACTCAACGTCGAGCGTGGCCCGGGCATTTTCGCGAAGAGATTGAACGATCAGCGCGCCGAGCTTCCCCCGCTGGGGCCATTCGGCGCCCGGCGGCATTCCCACGCCGTCGTCAGCGATGAGCACGCGGCAAATGCCGCCGTCGACCACGCTGTGCAGGGTGATCGTGCCGCCTTCGCGACCCGAAAAGGCATGTTTGAGCGCGTTGGTCATGAGCTCGTTCACGACAAGCCCCGCCGGCATCGCGACGTTGATCGACACGGGGTAGGCATCGACCTTGAGATCGAGCCTTACGCCCTCAATTGCATGCGAACGCATCACGCCGGAGGCGATCCGGCTCAGATAAACTCCAAGGTCGATCTGCTCGTGAGTTTCAGCTGCGCTCAGTGCATCGTAAAGGAAGGCGAGCGCTTCGATGCGGCCGGCGAGGCGATCGAAATGCGCGGTGGTGGTCGCGGCGGGAACGTTTCGCGCCTCCAGGCGAATGAGCGCCGTGATCATCTGGAGATTGTTCTTTACGCGATGCTGCACTTCGCGAAGCTGCACGTCCCTGTCGCGAATCTTTTTTTCCAGTTCTTCGCGGATTTCGGGCGCGAGGGAGCGTACGCCCACCAGCGCCGCCAGACGGAACACGGCTTTCCCGTTTTCATCCTCAATGACGTTGGAATAGGCATCTACGACAATGGATTCCCCGTTTCCGCAATCCATGCGGAAGGCGCCAATGTAATCCGTTGCCTCGATGATCGCGGTTCCCAGGCTGCGCTGCGCATTTTCGCCTGCTTCCCGCCCCTTCAGAACGTTCCACGGTTTTCCTTCGAGCTCCGCCGCCAGCTGGCCCGAGACTTTCTCGAATTCCGGATTGGCATAAACGATGCGCTCGGCCCCCTTCATCTGCGCGACGACGATCGCGATGGGCACCTGATCGAGGAAATGCCGGAACTGTTCGCTCTCAAGCGCGTCGGCAAGGTCCGGAGACGACAGCAACTCTCCGACGGCTTCGACTTTATCTTCGTCCGAAGTCATTCCACGGTCCTTATGAAGCTCCTGGCGAGTTCGAACGGCCGATTGCAATTGCACGAGAGCGGCTTTCATCCTAGCGCATGCCACTCCCGGCATGCCAATCGCAAGGGCCGGAGAGTCCTCGCCCTATTTCCTGGAACGGAAACCTTTGCCCAGCGCGCCGAAGGCCTCGCCGAGGAGGGCACGAAGATCGCATTCGAGCTTACCGGCCAGATGCAGCATCACCGCGCCATGCAGCATGGCCCAGAAAACGCGGCTGATGCGTTCGGGATCCCCTTCCAGAATGCCGGCATCTACGAGGGGATGGATGTGGCGCGTAAGCGTCCTCCGCGCCCGGCTCGCTGCTTTCTCGAGTTCCGGATAGTCCGCGTCGCTCTGCGAAAGGTCGAACATGAGCTTGTAGCATGCGGGATCTTCGAGGGCGAATCGGATGTAAGCTTCGCAAGCTGCGGCGGCGCGTGCGCGCGCATCGCCACGCTGGGCGAAGGCATCTTCCAGCATCCGCGAAAATCTGTTGAAGGCGCGCGCCCGCACCGCGGCCAGAATCTCGTCCTTGTCTTTGAAATAGCGGTAGGGCGTCATCGGGCTGACGCCAAGCTCGCCGGCAAGACGGCGCAAGGTGAACGCCTCCGGCCCCTCCTGGGCAAACAGATGCCCCGCCGCGTCGCACATGCGATCCCGGAAATCCGCTACTTCCATTTTCGACAGAGCCCGTGGCAAGGGAACGACCCGATCTTGACAGTTTATTTATTACAGCATAAATTTACGCGGTAAACAATTGAGAAAAGCCATGGATCCGGTCGCCAGTCACCGCCTCTATCTCACGGGCAATTTCGCACCCATCTGCAGCGAGGACGACATTGCGGAATTGGCCGTCTCCGGCGAAATCCCACGGGAACTCGTGGGCGTGCTTTATCGCAATGGGCCCAATCCGCAATTCGAACCGCGTGACGCAAATCATCACTGGTTTGCAGGCGACGGGATGATCCACGCGTTCAGCTTCGCGAACGGGAAGGTTTCTTATCGCAATCGCTTCGTGCGCACGCCCAAATGGGAAATCGAGCACGCGGCGGGTCGCTCGCTTTTTGGGACGTTCGGGAACCCGCTAACCACCGATCCGTCCGTGCTCGGCAGGGATAGCGGAGTCGCCAATACAAACATCGTTTGGCATGCGGGCCGGCTGCTGGCGCTGGAGGAAGGTCATCAGCCCTTCGAACTTGCTCCGTGCACGCTTGAACCCCGTGGCTATGTTCCGCTCGCAGGGCGCGCCAATCGCTTCACCGCTCACCCGAAGAAGGATCCGGAGACAGGGGCCCTCGTTTTCTTCGGTTACATGGCCGGAGACGGGTTCTTTTCGGATGAAGTGGCCCACGGTGTCGTCGATGGCGATGGGAAGGTCGCCCGTCTCGACACCTTCACAGCCCCCTATCCGAGCATGATTCATGATTTCTTCGTGACGAAGAACCATGTCGGCTTTCCGGTGCTGCCGCTTACGGGCAGCCTCGCCCGCGCAATGAGCGGGGGTCCGGCTTTCGCCTGGGAGCCGGAGAAGGGCTCGCATGTCGGTATCATGCGGCGCGACGCGGAGATGGGGACGATGAGATGGTTCACCACCGACCCCTGTTACGTTTTTCATGCCATGAACATGTGGGAAGACGGCGACAGGCTCTACGCCGATGTGATGCAATACGAAAACGCGCCGCTGTTTCCCAATGCCGACGGCTCACCCGGCAAGCCCGGTTCGGCGAGGCTCGCCCGATGGACCTTTGATCTTTCAGGCAGGAGCGACACGATCGCGCGCGAGTTTATCGACGATGTGGCAGGCGAATTTCCCCGCTTCGACGAGCGGCGCGCGGGGCTTCCCTATCGGCACGGCTACTTCGTGGGGCGCGTGCATCCCGGCGCGGAGGGAGCGTTCGATTCCCTCGTCCACATCGATGTGCTTTCCGGAAGGAAACAGTCTTTCACGTTTCCGGACGGTGCGACGCCCGGCGAGCCGGTGTTTGTTCCGCGCGGCACAGAGGAGGGCGACGGCTGGCTTCTCTGCGTCGTTTATCAGGGCGACGGCAATCGGAGCGATGTCATGGTGTTCGATGCAGAGGATGTGGCCAGAGGTCCTGTCGGAACGGCGCGACTGCCAGGGCGTGTGCCCTTCGGATTTCATGGCAACTGGGTGGCGCAATAGCGAATCTGCCCGGGATGCTCCGCCCGGCCGGCAGGCGCGCAGTCAGGCTTGCATGCCTGCCCAGGCGCAGCGAACGCTCGACACCCTTCGCGGCGGTTCTGACTAATCGTTGCCGTCGTTGCCGCCGTTGTTGCCTTTGTTGTGGCGTTGGGCGAGCGCGGCCTTGCAGCTGTCGCTGAGCTTGTCGAGGTTGTTCTGCAGACAGCGGCGCTTCTTTGGTTCGGCCGAGCAAAGCTTCTGGATGTCATCGGCGCAGACGGCGCGCAGGCCTTTCCCGCGCTTGCCGGACATTTCGCCGAGCGCGGACTTGCAGCTGTCGCTGACCTTGTCGAGGTTGTCCTGCAGGCATCGACGCTTCTTTTGTTCGCCGGAACAAAATTTTTGAAGGTCGCTGGCGCAGGCCGTGCGGAATTCCTGACGGCCGGCCGGTGCCGCAACTTTGGCACTTTGGTTGTTTTGCGGTCCGCACGCTGCGATCGGGCCGCCCACCAGAGCAAGAAGGGCGAACAGCGCGGGCAGGCGCAGTGGCGTTGATGTGATGCCAGACATTCTGGTCCTCGCGGATTTCCTCTGATGCGCCTCCGTAGGGTCGGCGGATGCGATCGGTTCAACCATGCTGCGGCCACGGAATTGCAAATCCGATGCAACCGCAGAACGGCACTGCCGTCAACCCGAACGCGATGGCGGCCTCGCCAAACGGATGCGATTCCCCGACCCGGGGCGCATTTCTAATCCCACGCCTGGACGAGATAAGGCCGGGTCGTGTCGCCGGTCATTTCAACGACGGCATGACGCGTCTCATGACGACCGGCATATCTGGCTTCGACATCGACCTCGAAGGAGCGGCCCTCCAGATCTGAATCCGTCGCGATGGTGGCGCCGCTGGCCGTGTTTGGGCCCGTGTGCAGATCTGTCTGCGAAAAAGCGCCCGCGCGTTGGGCCATGACTTTGTCCACCTGGCCCGGATTGCCGGGATTGAGGGCGGCCAGTACGGAGCGAGGAGCGAGATTTTCGTCGGGGCTGTCGTTGCGGGAATAGACAGTGAGAGAAGGCCGCACGCGCTCGAACAAGGCAGGCGTCATCCCGAGCACGAGGTTGAGTTCCGAAACGGTCTGGAAGTCGGCGTGCCTCGGGTGCCACGGGACCCCGGCCGCGGTGTAATCGGCATCCGTACCGCCATGCAGCGTATGCGCATCCGCGCTGCCCGTTTCTGTATGCCATTCGACGATGCGGTCGGTGATGACGCTCGCGGCCTTGCTGTCGAGACCCACCGACTCGAAGAGGGTCTCCAGAGTGTCGTCGTCCGCTTCGTTGAGATCGAATTTGCCGTCTTCGTCCTGCACGGAGACAGTCATGTTCACGCCGTCGTAGGAGAATGCGTAGGGAAAACCATCTACGCGCCAGCGGCTTGCCGGCCGCGCATCGTCAAGCGCAAGAATTGCCCGAACCACCGCCGCGTCGAGATCGGCTTCAAGATGGGCCCGCGTGAGCGCGCGCCGCTCGGTGCGTACCGAGGTCACGGTCAGCTCCTGGGTTGCGGCCGCCATCATGGCAAGCATGGCCGTGGTCCACAGGACCGAGATGAGAGCCCAGCCGCGCTGGCCTGGCTGCTCGCGGATCGAGGCTTCAGCCCCGCTGCTCGAACAGCGGCTGAACCTCAGGAAGCTTATGGCGAAGTTCATCGGTAACCGCGCGTGCCTTCTTGATATCGTCCACGACATGAGGGGTGATCAGTACCATCAGTTCGTCCCGGTTTACCTGATCGGACGTGTCGCTGAACAGGTGGCCGATATAGGGAATGTCCTGCAGGATCGGGATGCCATTCTTCGTTTTGCTCACCTGATTGCTGAAAAGACCGCCCAGCGCCACGGTTTCGCCGTCTGCCACGGAAACGGAGCTGACGATCGTGCGCTGCTGAATGGTTGGCGAGTTGATGCTCGAGCTCGTCGTAGTGGTCGGCTGGGCAACCTCCTGATCGATATCCATCATCACCTGCCCACCCTTGTTGACGCGCGGTGTCACCTGCAGGATCACACCGGTGTCGAGGTATTGAACGCTGTTCACCTGGGGCGCATTGGTATCTATTGTGCTGACCGCGGTTGCGGTGACGATCGGCACCTGGTCGCCGACCTCCAGCTTGGCCGTTTGATTGTTGAGCACCATCACTTCCGGCGCCGATAGGACCTCCACATGCGTCACCGTGGCGAGGGCACTCAGCACGGCACTCAGGCTGTTGCCGTTGGAGAACAGGTAGGAAAAACCAGGAAGGGCCGGCACGAGTGGAGCGGCGGGCGGTGCCGCCAGCGCAGCGGCGTCCGTCAGCGTAAAGGTGCTGATGCTATTGGGCGTGCTGTTGGGTTTGTAGAAATACTGGAACCCGAACTGCGTGTTTTTGGTCAACGTGACCTCTGCGATCGCCGCTTCGAGAAGCACCTGCAGCGGCGCGATGTCGAGCTGCCGCAACGCATCCTGAATGACGGCGTATTCGCGCGGCGTGGCCAGAATTACGAGCGCGTTGTTGCTTTCGTCCGCCGTGATGTTGACCGTGCTGATGCCTTCTCGCGAGACGCCGCCCACCGTTTCGTAGCGGGCGCCGGTGCGCGCGCCCTGCTGCTCGATCGGAGTGGTTACGGGCTGAAATGGAGCAGGCGCGCTCTGGGTCCGGCTCGCCATCGATGTCCCGCCGGTGGTGGAATTCTGGCCAAAGCTCGTGCCGCTGCCCAGGCCCCCGGGGGCGCCCGTGCCGCCCGTGGTGCTCGAACCGCTTGTGCTGTTCGAAGCACCGAAGCCTGTCGCGCCCCCTTGCGTCGAATTGCTGTTGCCTCCGAAACTCGACGTCGTGGACTGCGCTTGCTGGCCGCCGCCGCCCTGGGTCTGTTGCGTGGTCGATTCCGTCGAGCTTGAGCCGAACAGCGTCTTGAGCAGCGTATTGGCAATATCGCTCGCCCGTCCGTTCTGGACACGATAGACGTAGATTTTCTTGTCGTTGCCCTCGCCCGGCCTGTCCAGACGCACGACCCAACCCCGCAACTGCTCAATGTAGCGCTCCTGGGGCGAGATCGCGAGCACCGCGTTCAGCCGGTCGATGGATACGAACCGCACGATTCCCGAGATCGGGCTATCAGGTCCTCCCACCAAATCGGTTAGTTCCTTCGCAAGCTCCTCGCCGTCCATGTGTTTCGGCTCAAACAGCGCGAACGACATTCCGGAGAGCCAGTCCACATCAAACAGCGCGACATCCTCGATCAGCGTCTGGCGCTGCTGGGCGGTCCCCTCGATGATGAGCATGTTGCGCGTGGGATCAACCCGGATCGTTCCCTCGGAGTTCGCTATCGGCTCGATCAATTTGGCGAGCGCCGCGGCGCTTACGTATTTGACATGCACGACTTCTACGCCATAGCCCATCGAACGCGAGACACTGGCGGGAGCAGACGTGCCTGCCTGCCGGTGCGCGTCGGCGATGGGCATGATTTCGTAGATGCCATTGGAATGCACGAGCGCGAGCCCGTTGAGGCCGAGCGCCTGCTCGAGCGCGGGCAGCACCTGGGCGCGGGCGAGAGGCTGGCTGGTCTGGATGGTAACCGTGCCGGCTGTGTTGGCGGAGATCTCGTAATTGAGCTTCAGATAGTCGCCGAGCACGGCTTTGGCGACGTCACGCACGTCGGCGTTTACGAAGTTGAGCGTGATGCCCGAAGGTTCTGTCTGCATTCCCGCGCTCTGCCCCCCTGCGTCGGAAACGTTGCCGGCCGCTCCGGGCGCTTGGCTTTGCGGCCCCTGCAGCCCGGGCGGCATGCCCGGCGTGCCCTGCGGGGGGCCGAATCCCGGCCGGACGGGAGCCTGTTGGTCAGGTTGGGCGCCAGCGGGCGCTGCGAGAAATATCAGGGCCAGAACCGGTAAAAGCCGGGTATATGTCGCGCGGAATTTCTCCTGCTTCGTCAGTATCGCCATCACCAAGCCTCTGAACACTTGTCCTTATAGTCGGATCGGGACACCGCCGTCCCCTTTTTTTTCGGCCGCCATTCGCACCCTGCCGCTGAATGAGTCGCCATACGATGATTTGGGATCATTTCCACCGGCGGTACAACGCGAAGGAGAACCACCAGTGTGTCTCGAACAGATCAGTTCACCTCAATGAATTATCTTTCACCATGAAACCCCCGCAATGCCGGATCTCCCAAAGAAACTGCAGCGCCCTCGCAATTCACGTTTGACAAGCGCGAGAAATGTTTGCGCCGGCGAAGAGAATAGGCGACCGCGGCCTTGCGAGCCCGAAGTTTCAGCGCAGATGCTTTCGTACCACGAGCTTCAAACCAGACCAAACGTCCGTCACCGCGCAGACCTTGACATCGACGAGATCGGTCCGCAGTGCCCGAGAACGCACGGCATCCTCCGTCACGTCCGTCGGGATTCTGGAGGATTTCTTGTACCACGAGACCCAGATCGCGCCGGTGGCAGTCATAATCTCGCGTGCCCTCGGCAGTTCACGGTCGAGTACTTCCAGCGAGGTTACGAACAGGTGAACGAGATCGCATCTCCCTCCGGCCGGGTCCGCCTGCAACGACACTTTTTGCGGCAGCGGCTCCAGCCATGCGCGATAGCCTGCGGGAGCGGCAATTGTGCAAACCCTCGCTCCGGGCTAGATGCCGAGCTTTTTTGCGAGCAGCGTGTCTGAATAGCCCGCCATAAAGGGCGTTCCGCCACGGACTGCTCAGCGCTTCATCTCGATGACGTCGAAGGTGGATTCTTGGCCCGGATAGGGAAGTTCAACGCGGGCCGAACGCGGTCCCGTCGCGACCAGCAGGCCGATCGCGTCGTCCGGCGTGGCGGAGGCGCCCGCAGACGGACCGTTGCCTGAGTAAGAGTGCGGCGGCTCTCCGTTGACAGAGAATCCCCCGAGAAAGACGAAGCCGCCCTGTTCGCGCGGATAGAGATATCCGCTCACGCGCTGCGAGCCCGAAACCTTCCGAAAGAAGAGCCGGTGCCCTTCGCCACCGATTCGGCAGCGAAACCAGGAATAGACGAGATCCGGCGTCATTCCTCCAAGCTTGATGGTGCGGCAGCGCCAGTCGCCTTTGAGCGAAGCGGCGGAAACAGGTTGGGACTGAGGATCCATGACCGCATGGATAAGACCGATGTCCCGGCCCAATTGCGCCTCCGTCAGCCCCTTCGTCCGCGCCTCGTCCAGCCTTGCGAGCCTGCTGGCATCCTGGGGAGATGCCTCCTCGCGCCAGCCTGCGAAGGCAGAGGAAGCTGCCGCCAGGGCGGCGAGTGCGATCAGCGAGATCCTAAGCGTCCGCGCGTGCATGAATCTTTTCCCCTTCCGTTGGCTCTTGATCGCCGTTTTCACCGCCCGGCGCAACCCAGCCCTTCAGGTCGGTGCTCGGCGGCATGCCGATGATATTATATCCCGCGTCGACGAAATGTATCTCGCCCGTGACGCCGGAAGACAAATCGCTCAGGAGATAGAGAGCGGCGTTCCCGACATGCTCGAGTTCGATGTTCTTCTTGAGAGGGCTGTGAGCTCTGTTCCATCGGAAAACAACTCGCGCCTCGCCGATCACCGAACCGGCGAGGGTGCGCATCGGGCCGGCGGAAATCGCGTTGACCCGGATGCCGTCGCGGCCGAGATCGGCTGCAAGATAGCGCACGCTCGCTTCGAGACCGGCCTTGGCGACGCCCATCACATTGTAGTTCGGGGTGACCCGGCTCGCGCCCAGATAGCTCAGCGTCAGGAGCGCACCGCCGCGGCCGCCCGACACACCGGGCACCATCAGCCTTGCCGCGCGCTGCGCGACCGCCGTGAACGAGTAGCACGAGATGCTCAGGCTACGGACGAAGTTGGCGCGCGTCGTATCGACATAACGCCCTTTGAGCTCGTTCCTGTCCGAATGTGCGATGGCGTGAACGAGAAAATCCAGCGTTCCCCACTGCGACCGGAGCACGGCAAAAGCCTCGTCGAGCTGGGCGTCGTCCTCGACATCCGCCGGCAACACGATGCGCGCGCCGATCGAAGTGGCGAGCGGCTTCAGTCGTCTGGCCTGCGCTTCGCCCTGGTAGGTGAAGGCCACTTCCGCGCCATGGGCTGCCAGCGTCCGCGCGATTCCCCAGGCGATGGAATGGTCGTTGGCGACCCCCATGACAAGGCCTCGCCGTCCATCCATCAAGCGCTTGTTTTCGTTCATCTTCATTCGCTCCTGTCAGGCGCGATATCGCTCGAAAACCAGCGTCGCATTGGTTCCGCCGAAGCCGAAGCTGTTTGACAGTACGCGTTCGATCTTCGCATCCTCTATGCGCGAGCGCACGATCGGCACGTCCACAATCTCGGGATCGAGCTGTTCGATGTTGGCGCTTTCGGCAATGAAGCCTTCCTGCATCTGCAGGAGCGAATAAATGGATTCGTGCACGCCGGCCGCCCCCAGCGAGTGGCCCGTAAGCGACTTGGTGGAATTGACTGGCGGAACCCGTGTTCCGAACACCTCGCGCAGCGCCGCGATCTCCGCCAAGTCGCCTACCGGCGTCGAAGTGCCGTGTGCATTGATGTAGTCGATGGGTCCGTTCACCGTGGCAAGCGCCTGGCGCATGCAGCGCACCGCGCCTTCGCCCGAAGGCGCCACCATGTCGTAGCCGTCCGAAGTCGCGCCATAGCCGACCAGTTCGGCATGAATTTTTGCGCCGCGTGCCTTCGCATGTTCGAGCTCTTCGAGGACGAGGACCCCGCCACCGCCGGAAATGACGAAGCCGTCGCGATCCTTGTCGAAGGCCCGCGAAGCGCGCTGCGGAGTGGCATTGTAATGCGACGACATGGCGCCCATGGCGTCGAAGAGGACGGACAGGGTCCAGTCGAGCTCTTCGCCTCCGCCCGCGAAGACGATGTCCTGCTTGCCCCATTGAATGAGTTCGCCGGCGTTGCCGATGCAGTGGGCGCTCGTCGAGCAGGCCGAACTGATGGAATAGTTGACGCCCTTGATCCGGTACCAGGTCGAGAGCACCGCAGAGCATGTGGACGACATGGCCTTCGGCACGACGAAAGGCCCGACCCGTTTCGGACCTTTCACGGGTTCGCTGCGTGCGGTATCCGCCGCCGCAACAATGGCTTTCGTCGAAGGGCCGCCGGACCCCATGATCAGCCCGGTGCGTGGATTGACGATGTCCCTCTCTTCAAGTCCGGAGTCGGCCAACGCCTGCTCCATCGCCAGGAAATTGTATGCTGCGCCATCGCCCATGAAGCGGCGCGCGCGCCGGTCGATCGTCGATTCGATATCGACCTTGAGGCTGCCCTGAACCTGACAGCGAAAACCCATGGCGCGATAAGTCTCCGCCGCGACGATTCCGGAGCGCGCGTCGCGCAGCGCCGTGGCGACTTCGGGCGCGCTGTTTCCGATCGAGGACACAATGCCCATACCGGTGACAACCACGCGCCTCATGGCGGATTTCCCTTCCGTTCGTCCTTCCCCGAACAGGAGAAAGAATTGATTCAGGCCGGAGCCGCGGCGGCGAGCGCGGGTTGCGGTTGCTCTACGAACAGGCCGACGCGCAAATCCTTGGCCTCGTAGATCACTTTTCCATCGACCTTCATGAGGCCGTCCGCAACGCCCACCACCAGCCGTCGCATGATCACACGTTTCAGATCGATGTAGTAGCTGACGAGTCGCGCGCTCGGCAGCACCATGCCGGAAAATTTTACCTCTCCCACGCCAAGTGCGCGTCCGCGGCCCAGTCCGCCCAGCCAGCCGAGAAAGAATCCAACCATTTGCCACATTGCATCCAGCCCAAGACAACCGGGCATGACCGGATCATTCTGGAAATGACACTTGAAAAACCAAAGGTCGGGGCGGACGTCCAGCTCGGCCTCGATCTCTCCCTTGTTCTGGCTCCCGCCACTTTCCGAGATTCGTGTAATGCGGTCGAACATCAGCATGGGAGGAAGGGGCAGCCGGGCATTGCCCTCGCCAAATAGTTCGCCGCGAGCGCAGGAAAGCAGACCCTGCAGATCAAAGGTCGATTGGCGTCCCAACATCAAAACCATCCGTTCACCGGCCCTTGACAAGGCGGCTGATTGTCGATCACCTACAGATTAGAAATGTTCTAATCGGCAGGATTGGAGCATATCCTAGCAAAGATGAGCCGCGAGTGTCAGCCGCGCAAGAGTGGACGTTCGCCCGACGCATGACAAGCCGCGAGAAACCGCCAGCAGTGGCGACGAAGTGGAACGCGAAGTTGCGTGCCGCTGGCCTGCGGCCCACGCGGCAACGGTTGCTGCTGGTAGAGCTGCTGTTCCGGCACGGCCACCGCCATGTCACCGCCGAGCTTCTGCATTCGGAAACGAGGGAGGCCGGTTGCCCGTTGGCGCTCGCCACCGTTTACAATGCGATGAACCAGTTCACGGCTGCGGGGCTTCTGCAACAGGTGGTCGTCGACCCCGCTCGGTCCTATTTCGACACGAATACTGACGCGCACCAGCATTTCTACGACGAGGAGGAAGGCGCCCTGATCGACATTGCGGGCGACGCCATCGCCGTTTCCGGCCTGCCTCCGCCTCCCAAAGGCACTGCGATTGCGCGTGTCGACGTTGTCGTCCGTATCCGGCGGGCTTAATTCCAAAATTCCAACTTTGGAATTATTCTAATCTGTTGACAGAGGGCCGGCCACGCGGCATGTTGAGACGAACAAGCCGTGCGTCCGTCGGCGCGCGACGCTAGCGGTCTTCAAAAGGAGGAAGTCATGACGCTCAAGGGCTCGAAAACGGCACAGAATCTCAAGGATGCCTTCGCCGGCGAGAGCCAGGCGAATCGCCGCTATCTCTATTTCGCCCAGAAAGCGGACGTCGAAGGCTACAACGACGTGTCCGCCGTCTTCCGTTCCACGGCGGAAGGCGAGACGGGCCATGCTCATGGACACCTGGAATTTCTGGAAGCGGTAGGCGATCCGGCAACGGGAGAGCCGATCGGCGGCACCGACCTGAACTTGAAAGCCGCCATCGCCGGCGAAACGCACGAATACACCGATATGTATCCCGGCATGGCTCGCACCGCCCGCCAGGAAGGGTTCGAAGAAATCGCCGATTGGTTCGAGACGCTGGCCAAGGCCGAGAAGAGTCACGCCGGCCGGTTCCAGAAGGCGTTGAATTCGTTGCGCGAATAGGCCGCGGGACTCGGAAGCCCAAAGCGAAGCGGGAATCGGTCGTTAGCTTGCACGCAGGACACCAGAGATGAGAATTCTGCATTCCAACTGCAAATCCTGAATCCGCTTTCCGATGGCCAGCTCCAGGTGAGTGAAGGCAGCCTTCAGGCCCCCAAGCGCGAGCCCATCGCGTGGCAGGACGAAGATTTCGACGACCCGCAGAAGCTCGATTCCGAGATGCGGCGCGTCTTCGACATCTGTCATGGCTGCCGGCGCTGCTTCAATCTCTGCGAATCGTTTCCGCGCCTCTTTACGCTGATTGACGAGGGGCCCACGGGTGAAGTGGATGGCGTCAGCTCCGACGATTTTCCTAGGATCGTCGACGCCTGCACGCTTTGCGACATGTGTTTCATGACCAAGTGTCCCTACGTGCCGCCGCATCCCTTCAACGTCGATTTCCCGCACTTGATGCTTCGTTTCCGCGCGGCGGAAACGCGCAAGGGCAGGAAGGATTTCACGGCGGCGCAGTTGGCGGAAATGGATCGCAATGGAAAGCTGGCGGCGCCGATGGCCCCCCTCGTCAACTGGGCCACCGATCGCAGCAACCGCATGACACGTCGCGCGCTGGACGGCGCGCTCCGCATCGACGAGCGCGCCACGCTGCCGCCATTCCATTCCAGGACGTTCGTGTCCGCCGCCAGACGCGGGCCGGATTGCCGCAACCCGGCCGCTCCCGCCTTTGCGGCGGGACGCAGGGCTGCGCTCTTTGCGACCTGTTTCGTGAACTACAACAAGCCTGCCATCGGGAAGGCTGCGCGCGCGGTGCTCAATCACATCGGGGTCGAGACGAAGGTGACGTATCCCGGCTGTTGCGGCATGCCCTTCCTCGAACAGGCGGCGCTCGAGCGCGTCGCGGCGAGCGCCGCGACCGTGTCGAAGGCGCTCCGGCCCCTGATAGAAGATGGATACGATATCGTCACGCTTACCGCATCCTGCGGACTGATGTTCAAGTTCGAGTGGCCGCTTATCGTGCCGGACAATGAAGACGTCCGATGCCTTGCAAAGGCGACGTTCGACATTGACGAATACGTCGTGAAGATTGCCCGAACGCACGGCTTGCCGACAGGCCTGCGCGCGCTCGCCGAAGGAGTGACCGTCCATCTCCCCTGTCACGCGCGGGCACAGAACATGGGGCCCAAGGCAGCCGAAATGCTTCGCCTCATTCCAGACACGAAAGTGGATGTGATCGAGCGATGCTCGGGACATGGCGGCACGTTCGGCGTTGTCAAGCCGACGCACGAAGTGGCGCGCAAGGTAGGACGCCCCGTGTTCCGCGCGGCGGCAAGTCAGGGGAACGGCCATATCGTCTCGGACTGTCCGCTTGCGGCCGCGCACATCATGCAGGGTGCCCGCGAACTCGCGGCGGCCGACGGTGTCGAATTCAAACCGCGATCACCCGAACATCCGATAGAGATATTCGCTCGCGCCTACGGACTGGAGGAAGAGGACTGATGTCATCCCGAGAGCAGCGAATCACGGAAGCTGACATTCTTCCACCGGAGGAATTTGCGGCACGACGCGCGGAATTGCGCCGACGGCTCCTTGTCGCGAAGAAGAACCGGCGCGTGGAAGTCGGTCCGTTCGCTGCCTTCTACTTCGAGAATTTCGACACGATGTGGCTGCAGGTGCACGAAATGCTGCACATTGAAAAAGGCGGCGAGGAACAGATCCAGGGGGAACTGGACGCCTACAACCCGCTCATCCCTCAGGGCCGCGAGTTGATTGCAACCCTTATGCTGGAGATCGACGATCCTGCACAGCGCGCGGCAACGCTGCTGAAACTGGCGGCCATCGAGGACAGTGTCGCAATGGACGTCGACGGACTGCCCCTAAGTGCAGCACCCACCGAATATGAGGACCGCACAACGCCGGACGGCAAGACCTCCTCGGTGCATTGGGTGAGGTTTGTCTTCTCTCCGGAAGAGATAGCGCGATTTCGCAGCGGTAAAGGTCGGGTCGCACTGGAGATCAACCATCCCAATTACACTCATATCGCGGTCCTGTCCGCAGAAGTGCGCGCCGAACTTGCGCGGGACTTCACGTAGCTACGTGCCTCGATCTCGGTTGTCCTGTTGAAGGCGGCTTTGCCGGCAACGTGAATCGGGCTGACGGACGGTCGCCTGTCTTGAGTCGAAACGTCCGGCGCACTACCAGCTCGGGCCGTGAAGGCGTCCATCCGATGCCGTTGTAGCGCCCCGGGCGAAAATTCAGATCTTGAGTCCACCACGGACGATGGCGTCGTACTTCCGCGCATCGAGAGGTTCGTATTTTAGCGATTGCGGATCGAGCACATAGAGCGGGTCGGGAACACTGCGCGGATCGAATCCTTCCTTCACGAGGTCGACCTTGCGCTGCTTGAAAGTGCCGGTGAGCTCCATTTGAGGCGTCAGCCTCAGGAAGATCGGGCGAGAATAGCTGGGCAGATTGGCGCCTAAGTGTTCCACGAGGCGAGATGGATCGAAAGCGGAGGTTACAACGAGTGCCGCCATGCCGGCGCGCCCTTCGCTGCCGGGAACGGCAACCCCATAGACATTCGCTTCCGAAATGCCATCGACGACGGACAGGGCCTCCGCCACTTCGCTGGTCGCCACATTCTCACCTTTCCAGCGAAACGTGTCGCCGACCCGGTCGACGAAGTAGAAATAGCCGTGCCGGTCGCGCTTCATCAGGTCGCCGGTCCGGAACCAGGCGTCGTCCGGCGCGAAGACATGGCGCAGGATCTTTTTCTCGGTGTCGAGTTCACGTGTGTAACCCTCGAAATTCTTGCCCTGCTCTTTGGCGATCTTGCCGACGGCCTCGCCGGTTTCGTCGTCCCCGCATTCGATGCAGAAGCCGTTGGCGTCGCGGACCGGACATTCCCGCTCGATGTCAAATCTCACTATTCTGGTGGTGAACAATCTTCGCATGTAGCACGGGATTCGTCCCACCGCGCCGATCTTGCCGTCATAATTCAGAAGCGCGACATTTCCTTCCGTGGCTCCATAAAATTCGACGATTTTCGGAATAGCGAAACGGGACTGGAACGCTTCCCAGATCTCCGGTCTCAAACCGTTTCCGACGATAGCGCGCAGGCGATGATCGCGCTCGTGCGGGGAGGGGGGCGCATTGAGGAGATACCGGCAGATTTCGCCAATGTATTGGAAGAACGTCGGCCGATAGCGGGCACAATCATCCCAGAAATCGTGGATGGAGAATTTTCGACGCAGGACCACGGAGCCGCCGGCAGTCAGCGCGACGCCGAGCGCGCAGATGCCGCCGGCGGAGTGATAGAGAGGCAGGGCGTCATACATCCGGTCCGACGAGCGCGCCCCCAACGCACCTGCAAATCCTTGCATCATGAACAGCGTGCGAAGATGGCTGACGACTGCCGCTTTGGGCATGCCGGTGGTGCCCGAGGTAAAGATGTAGAAAGCTCTGTCGGCGCAAGTCAGCCCCGCGCGCCATGCCGGATCCGCGGGCGCCGCAGGAGCGGCGCCGAGTGCGGCGTCGAGATCTTCGCAATGGGGGTCGGCGCCGCCGGTGATCCATGCCACCGGAGGGTCTTTCACCAGCGGACGCGCACCGAGATACGCCGCCGCCAGTTCATGGCCGAGGATGAGATGCCGGGCTTCGGTCGTCGAGATGGAATAGGCGAGCGCCGCGCCCCGGAGATTTGTGTTGATGAGCGCGGCCACCGCTCCGACTTTGAGAAGGCCAAGCCACGCGACCACATACTCGGGACGATTTTCCATGAGCAGCGCGATGCTGGCGCCTCGACCGATGCCCTGGGCGTGCGCCCAATGGGCATATCGATCGGCCGCGGCAACCAGTGTGCGGTAGGTGAGGACGTCGTCGCCGAAAAGGATCGCCGGCGCCTCCGCGGTTTTGCTCGCCCAGCGTTCGACAATATCGACTATGGTAATGTGAGAGTCCGGCTCGACCCCACGCAGGCGCCAAAACGTGCGTGCAAGGCTCGCGATATAGGTGGACTCGCGCGAAGCCGCGGAGAGAAAATCCATCGACGAATCGCGCCCCTTTGGCGGTTCACGGCAGGATAGGCAGCGACGCTCGCGGCGTCCACGAGAGATGTGCAGCGAAAGGTTGGACTTCACGGGATTGAAATGTCCGCTGCCTGCGCTTCTTGCGCGCCGGGCACTTCGGCGAGCGGTTCCGGGCGCATCGATTGAAGTTCTCGCAGACGACCCGCTTGCAGCGATCGATGTACCGCATATGTGCAGGCAGGAGGGATACGACGTGCTCGCACTGGAACGGAAGACTGGGCTGACGCGGCTGGTTCTGCGTCGCCCCGCCTGACAGGCGCGCGCCCTTGCCGGTGTTTCTCATCATGCTCGCCATTGCCCCTGTTATCGGGAGCTTCCTGGGCGTTCTCGCGCAGCGTTTGCCCGAGGGCCGCTCTGTCGCGTGGTCGCGCTCGGCTTGCGACCGCTGCGGTCACGTGCTGGCGCCGGCCGATCTGGTGCCGATCGGAAGCTGGCTCGCCTTGCGCGGACTCTGCCGGTACTGCCGCGCGCCGATCGGTCGTTTCACGCTGGCCATCGAACTTGCGGCGGTTGGCGTGGTAGCCTGGGCCGCGCTGCAGACATCGGGATGGGCGCTGGTTGCCGATTGTTTCCTGGGCTGGATGCTGCTGGCTCTGGCGGCTGTCGATTGGCGGGCGTTTATCCTGCCGGATTCTCTGACGCTGCCTCTGCTCGCCAGCGGTCTTGCCGTGGCGTCTTGGCTCCGTCCGCCCTGGGTTGATCATTTGATCGGTGCAGCGGCGGGTTTTGTTGTGTTCTGGTTCCTGGCACTTGTCTATCGGCTGCTGCGGGGACGCGAGGGCCTGGGACTGGGCGATGCCAAGCTGCTCGCGGCCCTCGGCGCGTGGCTTTCCTGGCAGGGTCTCCCGACAGTGCTCCTCTGGGCCTCGATGCTCGGCCTTGGTTTTGCGCTTGTGCGCGCCGCGGCAGGCATGGGCCTGAGACTATCGGATCGCATCCCCTTCGGAGTTTTTCTGGCCGGCGGTGGCTGGCTCGTCTGGCTCTACAGACCGCCTTGGCTTGGGTGGTGACCGGCGCGACGCGATCCGGATCGACGGTTTGAAAATGTCCATGTAAGGGCCGGAATCGCAACGGTTGTCGTCTTGCTCGTGCGCCACGTTCAACGTAATGTCCGCAGCAGAACGCCCGTAAGGGCGCGAGACCGTCCGATTGGCGGACGGTTCCTCAAGGGGACCACCCATGAAAATAAGCAGCTACCTCACCGCCGGGGTATCGGTTCTGGCACTCACAGCAATCGCTGCGCTCGCCACCGACGCCTCCGCCAATCAGATTTTTTACCCCTACAAGAAGGGGGCCATGCGCGTCGATCCGAACAGGCCGATGCTCCATGTGGGTCCGTACGAACCCCTTTACGTCGCCAAGAAATCCGGATCCGGCACGTGGACGGATACGACGGCAAAACTTCCTTTCGTGGACGGGCCCTGGAATCCCAAGCAGCTCACCGACGGCACCGTTCTCGTGGAGGACTTCTGCACGTCGCCCGAGCAATGGTACAAGCTTACGCCGGACAACAAGGGCAATTACGTGAACGGCACCTGGAGCGCGATTGCGACGATGCCGACCGGCTACTCGCCGCTCTTTTTCGCCTCGCAGATCCTGACTGACGGCCGATTGATCGTAAATGGCGGCGAATACAACGATTGCAGCGGCGACTGGACCAACAAGGGTGCGCTGTATGATCCGGTGGGCAACACCTGGACGACCGTCAATCCACCCACTGGCTGGAGCAGCATCGGCGACGCGCAAAGCGTGATCCTGCCGGACGGCAGCTACATGCTCGCCGATTGCTGCGGCACGGCGGAAGCGATCGCCTCGATCAGCGGTACCACGGTAACCTGGAAGAGCACGGGAACCGGCAAGGCCGACGACGACGATGAAGAGGGCTGGACGAACCTGCCCGGCGGAAACGTCTTCACTGTCGACACGTGGAAACTGAACTCCACCGGCGACAATTATGAAATCTACGATACGTCGACAGGGGCCTGGACGTCGCAGGGATTTACTCCGGATATCCTGACCGAAACGAGCACCCGCGAACTTGGTCCCGCAACGCTGACCCCGCTCCATGGCTCGAAGGGTACCATCCTTCAGTTCAGCGCCCAGACGACGACCGCTATCAACGACGTGTACGATGTCGCGAGCAATACCTGGAAGTCGGGTATCGCGATGAAAGTCGGCAGCACGGTATACGATAGTGCCGACGCACCGGGAGCGACGCTGCCCGACGGCAGGGTCCTCGTAGAAGCGAGTCCCGGCACCTTCTCCACCCCCTCTCACTTCTGGGAATGGAGCATCAGCCGGAAGGGCAGGGTGAGCGCGACGCAAGTGAACGATACGAAGCAGGCGGCGAACACGTCCTCCTTCGAAGGCAACCTGATGGTTCTCCCGACAGGGCAGGTCATATGGGACAACAGTCAGGTTACGCCCAACGAAGTTGCCATCTACACGCCGAAGGGAAGCCCGAAAGCGGCTTGGTTGCCCGTCGTGTCAAGCGTGTCGGCGACGCTCAAGGTCGGCAGCACAAAGAATGCCTTCTCGGGCACGAACTTCAACGGCTTCGATCTGGGTGGGGCCTACGGTGACGATGCGCAACAATTCACCAACTGGCCGCTGGTGCGCATCACCAACACCAAGACAGGCGACGTCTGTTTCGGACGCAGCTACGGGTTCTCGACTATGGGCGTCTGGACCTCGGGCACTACGAATGCGGAGTTTGACCTTCCCAAGACCTGCGAGACGGGCGCAAGCACGCTTCAGGTTATCGTGAACGGCATTGCGTCGACGGGCACTTCCGTCACGTTGAGCTAAGTTGCGGCGGAAGCAGTTCCGCGTAACGACAGACTGATCATGGGCGGGGCGACCCGCCCATGATTTTTTTGTCCATTCATCGTTGCGGCCGTCGGCGCACCGATCCCTGGCGAACGAAGGATCGGGCATTGCGCGCGGCTCGAAGGTTGCCGGGTACTTATTGAAAAAAACTATGCGCGGTTTTTCGTTCGTTCGCTGCGATCGAGAATGCGGTCAAGCCATGTGAGCGAACCGGCAGCGATTTTTTCCCATCCAGGTTCCCCCACCAGCCAATGGCTGTGTCCGGGCAGTTCCTCGAAGCGCGCCCGCCCTCCATATCTGCGCGCGACGCGGCGCACGGTTGCAGGCGGATTGACTCGATCCCGGGCGCCTGCAAGGCACAGGGTGGGGCAGGTCACCGCGCGCGGATCCACATAGGTGGCGCGGCCCGAATCGAACATCCAGTGCAGGACTTCGAAGGTGGCAAGTCCGGACTCGGGCACAAGGCGCGCGAATATCCGGGCGCGTTCGTTTTCCGGTACGAGATCGAGCGCATTCGCGGCCGCGATCCACCGCCGGGGCACCAGCGGTTTTCGCCAGAACATTCCGTCCATAAAAAGCGTCTGCGCCGAGACGAACTCGAATGGCGTGGAAGGCAACATCCCCCACGGCGCCGACGGTGCGAGCAGGATGAGAGCGCCCAAGCGCCGGCGCGCAGCCAGCATTTGCGCGAGCAACCCGCCCAGCGAATGTCCAATCAGAATCGGCCAGTCCCCCAGCCGGTCGAGCAGCCCCGCCAGATCCTCCGCATAGTCCCGGACACTTGTTCGCCCGAGTTCGCACAAGGTGCCCGCGTCGGGCTGGTGATGCCGCAAAGTGGGAGTGTGTACCTCATAGCCGCGCCGCTCAAAAAGCGTACGCCAGCCGTCGAAGACCCAGCCACCACTGAAGGCGCCGTGAATCATCACCGCTGGAGTGCGCCGGACGCTCACGGCAGGCGTTTCATGCCTTGGGCGTGGCGAGATCGCGGAAAGCGGCAATTACGCGTGCATAGGTGTCGCGTTTGAAGGGAACCACGAGACGCGGAAGTGCTTCGAGGGCCAGCCAGCGCCACTCTGCGAATTCGGGCTCCGGCGTATGCACGTCGATTTCCGAATCCTCGCCTTGAAACCGCATCGCGAGCCACTTCTGACGCTGTCCGCGATAGCGGCCGCGCAGGGCCACCCCGACAAGGTGGGGGGGAAGGTCGTAGGAAAGCCATCCCTCCAACTCGCGCAGCAGCACCGCGTTGCGCGTACCGATCTCTTCTTCCAGCTCGCGGTATGCGGCTTCGACCGGAGACTCGCCATCGTCGATGCCGCCCTGCGGAAACTGCCAACCCTCCATTGTCTGGTCGATGCGCTTGCCGACCAATGCCTCGCCGTCGTTGTTCAACAGCATCACGCCCACGCATGGACGGTAGGGCAGATCGTCACGATGCGGTCGCGGTGTGTTGGAAGACATGCGGGCAGGGACCGTCGACGAGGCGGCCCCACTATGGCCGAAGCGGCGACGCGAAAAAAGCCCGAGCCACCCCGTGCGCCTTGAAGCATCGGGCTTCGCCCGATCCCATTCACCTGGCGCTGACGCGGCCGCCCTGAGAGAGGGTTTTCCGGTTCATCCACTGGACGGCATAGGCCAGCTGGAAGTCGCCGATCGTCTTTCCGGACGGGGGGCGCGTAATGTTCAGTTTTGTCGTCGAAACCTGCTGCTCCGCCACGAGATGGTGTGGAAGATCGGCTTCGCTCGGCTGCTCGACCCTGGGAACGTCGGCTGTTTCATCACCCTGCGCCACAGCGATATCGGGAACGATGCCGGTGGCCTGTATCGAGCGGCCCGACGGCGTGTAATAGCGCGCCGTCGTTAAATGCAATGCACCGTCCTCCCCGCCGCTGAGCGGAATGATGGTCTGCACCGAGCCTTTGCCGAAAGATGTCATGCCGACGATCGTCGCCCGCTTGTGGTCCTGCAGCGCGCCGGCCACGATTTCCGACGCCGAAGCGGTACCGCCGTCAATCAGGACCACGAGCGGTTTTCCGTCGGCGATATCGCCCGGCTTGGCGTCATAACGTTGCGTATCCTCGGGCTTGCGGCCGCGCGTCGAAACGATCTCGCCGGACTCCAGAAAATCGTCGGAAACGGCGATCGCCTGGTCGAGCACGCCGCCGCCATCTTCGCGCAGGTCGATGATGTAACCTTTCAGTTGCGGTCCGATCTGTTTTTTGAGGCTTTTGATTGCCGCCTCGACTCCGTCATTCGTTTCCTCGTTGAAGGCCGGGATGCGGATATAACCGACATCTCCCTCGCGATGGAATTTCACGGCCTCGACACGGATCGCGGCGCGCATCAGATCGACCTCGAGGGATTTCTGCCCCGCCGCCCGCATCAATGTGAGATGGACCTTGGTTCCCGACCGCCCCCGGAGCAGATCCTGGACCTTGTCCAGACTCAGGCCCTGAAGCCCCCGCCCGTCGATCGCAAGGATGGTGTCACCGGCCTTGATGCCTGCATGCGACGCAGGGGTGTCGTCGATCGGAGAAACGACCTTGACGATGCCCTGATCCGCCGAGATCACGAGGCCGATTCCCCCATAACTTCCCGATGTCTTGACCTGCATGTCGGAAAACGTCTTGGGATCGAAATAGCTGGAATGGGGATCGAGATCGGAAATCATCCCGTTCAGGGCACTCTCGATCATCTTGCGGTCGTCGGGCATCTCGACGTATTCGGACCGAACGGTCGCAAAGGCCGCTCCGAAGCGATCGAGTGCCCGATATGTCGATTGGGCATCGGTGTCTGTCGCGCTTTGCGCCATCGACAGGACGAAGAACGCTCCGGCAAAGCCGGCTGCAGCTCCGACGGCGGTAAGTGCCATGGACCGCATGTAAGATATTTCCTTCTGCCGGCCGATCCGCTTTTCTCGCCGGATCGGCCCGGACGTTGGCGGCTACAAATCAGTTCGCGACCGCGCTTTTTCCCGAAGTGTTCATCGCCAGTTTGCCGCGCAGAAGATCCAGCGCATAGGAGAGCTGGAAGTCTTCGATTTTCTTCCCGGCAGGGGGGTGTATGACGGCCGGCGCAGCCTTCTTGGTACTGCCCTCGCCGTCAAGGTGCCCCGGCAAGTTGGCTTCGCTCAAATGTTCGAGCTTGGAGGCGCTGTCCTCTTCATCGCCTTCCGCGACCGCGACGTCGGGCACGATGCCGGTCGCCTGAATCGAATGCCCCGAGGGCGTGTAGTAGCGCGCCGTGGTGAGCCGCAATGCACCCCCCCCTTCTCCGAGCGGGATGATCGTCTGTACCGATCCCTTGCCAAAAGACGTCATTCCTTCGACCGTCGCGCGCTTGTGGTCCTGGAGCGCACCGGCCACGATTTCGGATGCCGACGCGGTGCCGGCATTGATGAGCACGATGACCGGCTTTCCTTCGGTGATGTCGCCGGGCTTGGCGTCATAGCGCGCCGTGTCTTCAGGGTGACGGCCGCGCGTCGAGACGATTTCGCCCGAATTCAGGAAATCGTCCGAAACCTGGATCGCCTGATCGAGCAGGCCACCCGGATCGTTGCGCAGATCCAGAACGTAGCCTTTGACGCCCGGTCCTATCTGCCGCTTCAGTTCGCGCACGGCGCGTTCCAGACCCGACGCGGTCTCCTCGTTGAAGGCGCTGAGCCGGATATAGCCGATGTCGCCTTCGCGGTGGAACTTTACGCTGTCCACCTGGACGATCGCGCGGGTCAGCGTCACATCGAAGGGTTTTTTGGCGCCGTTTCTCAGTATGGTCAGCGTGACCTTGCTGCCCTGCGCGCCGCGCATTTTCTCGATGGCATCGTTCAGTGCCATCCCCTGTATGGGGGTTCCGTCAATGGCTGCAATGAAGTCGCCGGGCTTGATGCCCGCGCGCGCCGCCGGTGTATCGTCGATCGGCGAGATCACCTTGACCAGCCCGTCTTCCATCGTGACTTCAATGCCGAGGCCGCCGAACTGGCCCTTGGTCTGGATTCTCATGTCGGCGAAAGCCTTGGCGTCCATATAGCTCGAGTGGGGATCCAGTCCCGATACCATGCCTTCGATCGCGGAAGTCACAAGCTGGCCGTCTTCCACCGGATGAACGTAGTCGGCACGAACGCGCTCGAAGGCGTCGCTGAAGAGGTCCAGCTGCTTGTACGCGGAGTCGTTTGCGCCATGCGCTGCAGGGAAAAGCATCAGGGCGGCGCCGAAGCCCGCCACCATCCCAAGGCCCACGAATGCAAAACGCCTCATGATCGATTTGCCTTTCTCAGTTCAACTTCCAGCCAGGGCGCCGGATTGACGCCCTTTCCGTTCTGCCGCAACTCGAAGTAGAGCCTTGTTTCCGCGCCGTTTCGCGGCATCCTGCCGATGGGCTCGCCGGCCAGCAACTGATCGCCTGCCCGCACGTCGACACGGTCGACACCGGCGAGCACCAGATCGTAGCCGCCCGCCATGCGCAAGATCAAGACTTGTTCCGCTTTATGGTAACGACCGGCGAAAAGCACTTCCGAATCGGCGGGCGCGACCACCTGGGCCGCGGGCGGAGCCAGGAAGGTGATTCCCGGCGCGTGCGGCCCGTCTTGCGTGACGCCCTCACCCTGAACGAGGCGCCCGACGACAGGTCGGACCAGCGCACCGCGTTGAAGGCGTTGCCTGCCTTCCGCATTGCGGGCGGCCACGACGACGAGGCTCTGCGTCGCCGGCGTGGCTCGAAGTATCGCCACTCTGCGCAGGAGCGTTTCAAGATCTGCCGCGTGATCGGCGGCCGCATCCAGCTTTGCCGCAAGATCGCCGTAGCGGGCGCCAGCTTCGTCGGCCTCCTGGGCCTTCATCGCGAGAAGTTGGTCGATTTCGCGACGTGCTCCGGCGAGCAACGAGGCGTTGCGGGCGACTTCCGTTCGGCGCCGCAGGAGTTGCGACTCGGTGCGGCGGAGCAGGTCAAGCCGATGCGCCAGCTCCGCGGCCGCGCCGTACAACCTGGGGAGCGTAGCACCCAGCAACATGGACGCATGCGCGGCGGCGAGCGCATCGTCCGGACGAATCGTCATGACCGGGGGAAGGTCATGCTCGACCCGCTCGAGTACCGCGAGAAGGCTGGCGACCTGCGCGCGCTGCCGCACAAAACTCGCGGAGAGTGTTCGCCCATCCCGGGCGAGTTTTGCCACATCGTCGTCCAGCCTCAGCTTGTCCTGCTCCAGACTCTGCACGCGAGCGGCGGTTGCGATCAGGCGTTGCTTCAGAGCCGCCGCTTCTGCCTGCAGGGCATCGCTTCGGCGCTTTGCGTCTTCCACTCCCGGCCGGGACTTTGCAATTTCCTCCTGCAACATCCGATATTGCGCCGAGGTGCTAGGGAGATGCCCCAGGGTCTCGGCGGGAAGGGCGCCGGAAAGTGGGGCACCTGCATTGGTTGCGCGCGAATGGGATTTCGCGCCCGGTCCCCCAAGCGTCGGAGATGTGGCGAGAACACTGCCGCACATTGCGGCCGCCAACGCCAAGCCGAGGATGCGCGTCAGGCTCGTATCTCCGCGTCGGCCGGGGCGTCGATCGCAAGGGACTGGCCCGCCATTTCCGGCGGCTCTGTGATTCCCATCAGATCGAGCAGAGTCGGCGCCACGTCCGCGAGCCGGCCGGCTGCCAGCCTCAACGTCCGCGGCGCATTGCAGACAATGAGCGGCACCTCGAAGGTCGTATGGGCGGTGTGAGGTTCACCCGTTTCGGGGTGCCGCATCATTTCCGCATTGCCGTGATCGGCCGTGACCACAAGAACGCCGCCGGCTTTCTCGACCGCCGCGCGAAGGCGTTCCAGACAGGCGTCGATCGCCTGCACCGCCTTCTCCGCGGCGGCCTGGATGCCGCTATGGCCAACCATGTCGGCATTGGCGTAGTTGACGACGATCAGGTCATACTTGCCGGATTCTATCGCCGTTTCGAGCCTGTCGGTGACTTCGAAGGCCGACATTTCCGGTTGCTCGTCGTAAGTCGCAACCTTTGGGCTCGGCACGAGAATGCGATCTTCTCCCGCAAACGGTTCTTCGCGCCCGCCGTTGAAGAAATAGGTGACGTGCGCGTATTTTTCGGTTTCGGCGATCCTCAATTGCTTCAGCCCCAGGCGGGCCGTCACTTCCCCGATTGTCCCGCTGAGAGGCTGCGGCGCAAACAGTGCGCCCATGAAATGTTTCAGCGATTCGGAGTACTCCGTCATTCCGGCCGCGGCCGAAAATCTGACGGTTCTGGATCGCACGAAGCCGTCGAAATTCGGATCCAGCAGCGCCGTCGACATCTCCCGTGCGCGGTCCGCCCGGAAGTTCGCGAACACCAGCGAGTCGTTATCGTGGACCCCGCGATAATCGCCGATGACGGTGGGTATGACGAACTCGTCCCCGATGTCCTCGCCGTACGAGCGCGCGATGGCCGCGTCCACTGTCGCGGCGTGGGCCCCTTTCGCGGATACGATTGCTTCATAAGCCCTGGCGATTCGATCCCAGCGCCTGTCCCGATCCATCGCGAAATAGCGACCTGCGACGGTGGCGATGTGCGTATCGGCGAGCCCCGCGATCGCGCCTTCGAACAGGCGAAGATAGTCCCGCGCGCTGCGGGGCGGCGTATCGCGTCCGTCGAGGAAGGCGTGAACGCGGGAGCGCAGCCCCGCGCCGGCGGATGCACGCAACAATGCCACGATGTGGTCCTGATGGCTGTGGACGCCGCCGGGAGAGACAAGTCCAAGAACGTGGACCGTTCCGTTCGCCGCTCTTGTTCTTGCGATGAGATCGACCAGCGCCGGCAGCGACGCGAACGAGCGATCTTCCATGGCGTCGTCGATCCGGGGCAGGTCCTGCATCACGATGCGGCCGGCGCCGATATTCATGTGACCGACTTCCGAATTGCCCATCTGGCCGGCGGGCAGCCCGACCGCCCGGCCCGAGGTTGCTAGGACGGTGTGGGGGCAATTCTGCATCATGCGCATGTAATTCTTGGGGCGGCCGCGCGTGATCGCGTTGTCCTCCGTGTCCGGCCGAATTCCCCAACCGTCCAGGATGCAGAGCACGGCCGGGCGAGGTCGGGAAGAACGCGCGAACATGCGTCAAAGATACGGGCGCCCGGTTGACCTGTCCACGCGCGCCAGGTTGCCCGGGGTCAGGGCAGGTTGTGCGTGGCAGGCGAGAACTCGGACCAGTCCAGTTCCGGAGCTCTGGGAAGAGTCCGCGGATCGTCGAGGCGATAGGGGACCCAGGGCCGTCCGGGCTGCGGCTCGACCACTGCCTGTACCCGCCCCTGCGGCGCCAGCAAAATGCTGAGTGGCTCGACGCTCCAGGACTGCAGCAATTCGCGCCGGAAGCGGCCCGCTTCGGGATCGATCACACGCATCGCCTCTGCGAACGGCACCGCTCCGTGATGCGTTTTCACGAGCGCGCGCAAGTCCTGAACATAGGCACTCCAGCGCGCGGTCATCACGGTTTGCGCAGCCGCCTGGGTAACCGCGGCCGCCAAAAGAATCGTGAGAACGGTGGGAGACGCAAAGCGCAGGGGCGTGACATTGCGGCGGCGCAGGAGAATGAAGCTAACAATCAGCAGAGTCGAAAACGCCTGCGGCAGACCGCGCGCATCGAACGACAGATGCGGCGCGACGATCCGATCCGCCATGGTTGCGAACAAAATTGTCGCGAGCAGGAAAATCAGAATGGCTGCCAGGGGCAACGCGGCCTTCAGGCGGCGTGACTCGCGGAGGCCTCGCGCACCTGCCGCGAACATCGCCGCGACTGCGACAAGGCTGACGAACGCAGGAATGTTCGGCGAACGGCCGTTTCCCAGAAAGCCTCCCAGGAGGCCTGCCAGGAAGTCGCTGCGCTCGATCGCGCTGCGCGGAAAGACGATCCACCACCCCAGACGGATCGCGCCCGCGGCCGCGACAATTGCGATGAAAAGATTGGCAGCCTGCTCAAATCCCTTCGTACGGCCGGCGCGATGAACGGCCAGCGCCGCAAGCACACCAAGAAACAGAACTTCCGATTCCTGCGCGAAGGCGCACGCCACCGTCATTGCCAAAGCCGCAGCGGCGCCGGGCAGATGGTTCGTCCGAAACATCACAAGGAGGAACACGAGCCACATCAGGCACGACGCAATCACGCCCTCGCCGATGCCTATCAGATTGGTCACCGGGATTGTGAGAACGAGATTGAGCAGCGGTCCGGCAATCCAGGCCTTCTCCGTGCGCGGCAATACGAACCAGCACAGCGCCGTCAGCAGCACCGGCCAGCCCGACATGCCCGACGAGAAGAGGACGCCGAGGGTCCACAGATCATGCACGCCCAGACGCACCCCCATGATTGCTAAACATTGCTGGAGAAATTCCACCGTCAGCCGCGCAGGCTCGACCCACTTGAATTGGCCGTTGGACGCGATGGCCAGAAGATAGTTCGAGCCGTCGTAAACGAGATCGCGTGCCGCCAGGACGGCATGGCATGCCGTCAGGCCCGCAAGTGCGATTGCAATCCAGAAGATTCGCGACAGGTTCCTTTCCGCTCGAGCCGGGTCGACGGACCAGTCGAAAATCCCCTGGCGGTCTCTTTGGATCATTCGGTTCCTTTGCCGTGCGTCGCGAGAAGAGAGACCGCGAACAGATGCGCCGAGTTTCTTAAAGCGAATTCCGATCACGTTGAATCACGCAAACGCCCTCTCATCTTTCCTCCCCCGCGCGCACTTCGCGCGTGGGGGAGCGACTGTCTTTGAAGTCAAGCGATTTGCCATGGGGATTTGTCTCTGAGGATGGCGTTGAGGATGGTGAGG
>Ga0182024_10005045_pt1 | contig 29866 bp, 27 predicted proteins | sample P32metaG_FD_120480 | JGI IMG/M metagenome (GOLD analysis project Ga0182024, IMG submission 120480) | Permafrost microbial communities from Stordalen Mire, Sweden - P3-2 metaG (Illumina Assembly) | ecosystem: Environmental > Terrestrial > Soil > Wetlands > Permafrost | place: Sweden: Stordalen...
CGGCATTGTCAGACTCAACTCGGCCGAATTCTTGCTGCCTGGCGTCGGCACGTACAGCGTGAATTTCTCGGTGTCCGTCACCGAGCCGAGCCAGCTGGTGATTGCTCTCGACTCGGGTGGTGTCGTGATCGAACTGCCCTACACCGTGTACGGGAGAGCGACCGGGACGAGTCAGATTGCCGGCGATGCGCTCGTCATTACCACCGTCGCGAATTCGACGGTCGAGCTTCGCAACCCAGCGGGAAACACGCCGGCGATCACGATCACACCGCTCGCCGGAGGTGCGCAGCCCGCCATCGCTTCCATCGTGATCCAACGGCTGGGCTGAAGGTGACCACCCGCGGGGACTTCCTCGTCACGCACAATCAAAGGGAACCATGAAAACGCTAACCATCACACTCACCGCGCTGGCTCTCGTCGCCATACCGGCTACAGCGGGGGCCAAGACGGTCCATCATCCGGTGCGCCAGCATCGTGTCGTGAAAAGCCACAAGGCGAATCGACTGACTGCCCTGCGCCACGGTCAAACGAATCGAAGCCGAGGTACCGCTGATAAAGGCCGAGGCCAACCTGGCGCGGGCCGAAGCTGAACTGGTGAAAGCGAAGAACGAAGTCACGAAGGCCCTTAGTGAAGGATCGGAACCAGTGCCGGCTGCTACTGCCATTGGCAGGACAGTGTTGCCGCAGAAAAAGAAACGCCACAGGAAGAAAAAGAAACCGAAGCTGAACCGGAAGCGTAGCTCGCTTACCCACGTAGCGCAACGGCCCGCTTCGGCGGGTCGTTTGCAGTCCTACCCCGTCGCGGGAACGACCGGAGCGAGGGCGCAACGGCAGTTAGGATGAGCGGGAGGTTGCTCTCCACCGTCGAGGGCATACGGGGATGCGCCCGCATTGGTTTCGCACTCGTCGCACGCATCGGCCTCGGCAAGCCATTCGACTTGGTCGATATTCGCTTCACTGTACGTCTGCGCCGACGCTTCAGTCGATGCCCGTGCGTACTCTGTGTTAGCGATCATTTCTGCTCTCGCCGGATCGGATACCACTTCGCGAACGGCTTTGCCAGTGGCCTCCACCGAGTCACCTTTGGCGAGCCCCTCACTGATAGCGTTGCCGATGCGGTCTGTTGACCGTCAGTCATCCCTTTGATGGTGACGCCGATTCGATCGAGCGCTTCCCTCATGGACCATGAGGGGCGTCGGCCACGAGGGTGGCGGGCATGGCTCCACGCTCAGCCCCTCAGTGTCAGAGCTTGCGAAGCTCGCGGAGGATTTCGAGCAGATGTAGGCCATCTGCCCAGGCGTACGGAGTGATCTGGGAGATTCGCGCGCTCGGCTGGCATCGGCTGGTGGAAGCCGGATTTGTAGACGCTTGCGCTCCGCGCTTACAGCCCCGTTTGGTGCTCGATGACCTTGGCGGCGACATCCGCTAAGAAGCTAGGTCCCGCGTCCTGAGCCGCCTCCCAGAGGCTTCGAAGGCGTCCGCGCTGCTCTGCGGGAACAGTCGCATCGCTGGCCCGCTCGTCAATCGCGCTCAAGAACTCGGCCATAAACGTTGATGAGCTACCCGGCGTAGGCCAGCCCGAGCAATGTTGAAGCCCCTTCTCGGTGGGCTCAATCAAGAAGGGGAACCCGTTGGCCGCGAACTGTGCGGCGATGTATCCAGCCTGGGCAAGTGCTCGGAAAGCGGGCGCAGCGTCCTCCTGGGTCACTTCTAGAGCGTCACAGACGCCATCGCCACTCGCTAGGCCATTGGACTCCATGAGGGCGTATGTGGCGCGGAGGATCGGCTCGGTGTTCGGCCAGTCCATCATCAGCGAGACGCTACCAGCCAGCTACCGCGCCAAGCCCGTGTATCTGCGCTCGTAGGCGCGCATCCAGGCGACAGCTATCCCGCCGACGACGCGGCGGATCTTCTAGCGCAAAAGCGGGAGGGCAGCTAGGCAGGCGGCGCGCCCGCCCTGAGCCCCGTTCCGGCGCTTCTACGCCCCGGTCCCCATTTCGGGAGCAGAGTGCTCCCGAATTGCTCCCGAAAGCTCCGAGACAGACCGATTCAGCGAGGGTCCGCCTTGCACCTCGTTGCACCCAGAAATATGATAATTAGCAGCGATTTTGCAGGTCCCTGCACTTCGCTGCATCTTTCGTGTTGCAATCGGGGAGACAGGATTTTAACCTGCGATCGCCGGCGATTTGGACCGGTTGGGCAGCAAGACAGGCTTGTGCCCAACGCTTCGCCGTCGCGAAAGAAAAGCGGGCGACGTTCCATCATCTACGCTCGCCGAGTGAGGCGGAGCTGTGTCGGAATGGCATGCGTTGTCGCGGTGCTGGCACTGGGATGCGGCGCGGGCGGGCCATCAAATCGCTCTCTGCAGTCGGTGCAGTCGTGTCTGCGGTCGGCACGCCTGCCGTTCGAGGTTTTGCGTCTTCACCGGCCAGAGGCTCCGAGCGCCGTCCTGAAAACCGCCGACGCCCTCATCGGCTTGTACGCGAGCGAAGCCGACGCCAGACGCGCGGCACTCGGGATGGCCCGCAGCACTCGCGTGCGTCAGTACGGCAACATCACGGTCCTCTACATGGAGGTTGAACCGTCTCAGGTGATGCGCAGGATAACTGAGAGCTGCGCTTTTGGAGTCGGTGCATCGGTAGCTAAGCTCGTCGACGCCACGCCGATCGATGTGCCCCCCCCGGGTTTGAGCCGCACAGCAGCGCGTCTCTTTGTCACAGGACGCCAGGAGGCTACGGTCGACGGCTGTCTGGCGTGCCATCGGATAGGAACCGAAGGCAACGACGGGCCAGGGCCGCCGCTGAACGGTCTCGCCGAACGCCTTTCGCCAGCACAGATCGCACGCGCGCTGCGCTATCCGGCGGCTCCCATGCCGTCGTACCGACGCGTGCCGGCCCAGAAGTTCTGGGCGCTGGTCGCCTTTCTTGCAAACCTCCGCCGTCGCTAGGCAACGACGGTTAGTCGGTTAAAGAAACGTGGGTCATGCCCGCACAAAGCAGTTCCTTGCCGTGCCCTCGGCGTGCGCCGATGCGAAGGTCGGCGGGGCACGATAATGAAGCCATGACCCTGCGAGGACTTCTGCGCCCGAAGCGACCCCTCGACTTCGGCAAGAACGTGGCGACGCCACAGGACGCTCGGCGCGTGCTCACGCAGGCGCTGAAGCGGCAGAACGAGCGTCTCGCTTTGTCGGAGGCCGAGGCGGTGGACGTCCAGCTCGTCGCGCAAGTCACGCCCGCGGTTGAGTGGCCGAAGCTGCTCGCCTACTGGGAGCGACGGAATCCTTCCGGCGTCGCGAGCTGGCCGCGTCGGCTTGACCCCGGCGCCCACGCACTCAACCTCTGGCCGCTACCGGCGGGTCGGGTGGGTCACGCTGCCGGACTCGGCGCAGACGTGCGCAAGCGTCAGCCGAAGAAGATGCTCTCCGCACCCGGCCTGACTGTCTTCGACCCCGAGAAGGGCGCGAGCGATGCGACGACGGCCCTGGCCGTCGTCTGTGCGACCTGGCTGGAAGATGTCGGCATGACCGACTTCCAGGCGCTGCGCCTGGCGCCGCCCGTGCTGGAGACATGGGCTATCGGAGGTCGGCTTCTCTCGCGTGCTGTCGTGGACTTCGATCTGGAGTGGCCGTTGCGGGCCGCGGACGAGATCTAACGCCGACCGGGTCGAGCGTGAACTCGGGCTCGACTTAAAGCACTTCGACCGGCGTGTCCGAGCTGGTGGTGGTGCCGTTGCCGAGCTGCCCGTCTACGTTGTAGCCCCAGCAGTCGACGTGTTTGGTGGATAGCAGCGCGCACGTGTGGAGGCCGCCGGCGGTCGCCTTGGTCGCGGTTGAGATGCCCTGTACTTCGACCGGCACATCCGAGTTGGTGGTGGTGCCGTTGCCGAGCTGCCCGTCTACGTTGTAGCCCCAGCACTCGACGTGTTTGGTGGACTGCAGCGCGCACGTGTGGAAGGTGCCGGCGGTCACCGCGGTCGCGGTTGAGATGCCCTGCACTTCGACCGGCACATCCGAGTCGGTGGTGGTGCCGTTGCCGAGCTGCCCGAATGAGTTGTAGCCCCAGCACTCGACGTGTTTGGTGGATAGCAGCGCGCACGTGTCGGCCTGGCCGGCGGTCACCGCGGTCGCGGTTGAGATGCCCTGCACTTCGACCGGCACTTCCGAGTTGGTGGTGGTGCCGTTGCCGAGCTGCCCGTCTGCGTTGTAGCCCCAGCACTCGACGTGTTTGGTGGACAGCAGCGCGCACGTGTGGAGGCCGCCGGCGGCAATACTCTGCCCGGTCGCACCGTAGGCGGCACCTGCACTCGCGCACAGACAGACGGCCACCGCCGTGAGCGCTACCGCCAAGAACCCGCCAGCCGCCTTGCTCTCGACTCTGAGCGCTGCCGGGGGGCTCGTCTCATGCGCACTGCAACATCCGCTCGACATGCTCCCCCCGATTCCTGTGGCGGCTTCGTGCCGAACGTCCCGGCCTCACACCATCAAGCTATCACGCCAAGCACGCATGTGCTCGCATCGAATTTGAGACTCCTTCTTAGAGCAAATAGAACACAAATAGAACATGATCTTGGCTCCTGCCTGTTGTCGGGCACTGCAAAAGACACGGATTTGCAGGGATTCCATCAATCGGGGAGACAGGATTTGAACCTGCGACCGCCCGGCCCCCAGCCGGGTGCGCTACCAGACTGCGCCACTCCCCGTGGTCGGCAAGCGGGCGACGGGAATCGAACCCGCCCTAGAAGCTTGGAAGGCTTCTGTGCAACCACAACACTTCGCCCGCACGCCCGTGCTCATCCGTGCTCATCTTACCGGCGCTCCTCGCTCGGCACATCCCCTGAGGCGTCCGCCAGCCCCGGAGGCGGCCAGGGCCCGGCCCAGTTGTCGCGCGCTCCGTCAAGGGTCACCGTCGAGCCGTTGAATGCACGCCCGAGCGGAGAGGCGAGAAGCGCGACGAGCCACGCGTGCTCGTTGACCGAGCCGAGGCGCTGCAGGGGGACCGAGCGGGCGACGCCGGCGCGAACGGTCTCTGGATACTTGACGAGCACCTCCGTGTCGAAGTGCCCGGCCGCGACCGCCGCGACGGTGACGCCGGCGTCCGCCCAGCGCACAGCCAGCTCGCGCGTGAGCGCCTCGACGGTCGCTCGTGCCGACCCCGAGTGCGCCATGCCGGGCATCCCGTGGTGCGGCGACAGCGTGACGTTGACGATCGTTCCGCCTCCCGCCGGTCCGAGCGCGTGCTCGAACGCCGCCTCGGCCATGTTGAGGATGCCGTCGACGTTCAAACGCCATACCGCCCGCCACCCCTTCGCCGCGATCAGCTCCGCCGGCGTGAAGTACTGACCGCCGGCGTTGTTCACGAGCACGTCCAACCGCCCGTGCCGCTCGAGCACGCTCCGAACGAGCCTGTGCGCCTCCTGCGGCTCGCGCACGTCTCCCGTGACCTGGTCCGCTTTGCCGGCAGCCGCGCCGATCTCCGTCGCGGCGCGCTCGAGCACCTCGGTGCGCCGGCCCGCGATCGTCACCGCGGCTCCGCAGCGCGCGAGCTCCAACGCGGTGGCCTTTCCCAAGCCCGTGCCTCCTCCGGTCACAAGCGCCACCCGTCCGCGCAGCAGCCCGGGCGCGAACACCTGCGAGTCGGCATGTCGGCCGCTCATCGCGCACGATCATAGGCTGCCGCATCCGTCCGAGGCCCGCCCGCTTCGCACGTCCGAGCACCCACGTTGCGGTCCGTCCCCCGGCCCGTTTAGGGTTTGTCCGTGTCCCACAGGCCACTGGCCCTCGTCTCCGGCCTCACCGTGGGCGACTACCTGCTGTGGAACTGGTCGTTGACCAACGGTCACGACGTGGTCGCGCTGATCGCCGGATTGACCCTGCTTCCGATCGGTGCCGCCTGGGTCTGGCTGCTCACGCTGAGCCTTGCTCGCCTTGCTCGCCTGCTCGTGCGCTCCGCCCGCCGGGGCTCGTCGATCTCGGCCAGGCGTCGCGGCGCCGGCGCCGGCGCCCACAGAGATCCGCAGCGGGCGCGCGAACCGGGTGTCGCTGCCCGGGCGCTGGAGGAGCCTGCCGGCGCATCTACCGCCGCTTCCTCGGGTTCGCCTTCACGCAAGCTCGCCGCCTGAGGCGATCGCCGCGACGCCCGTGAGCGACCGCATCAGGCGCCTGCTTCCCCGCTCCAGACGAGTTCGCCTGACCCTTGCGGCGCTCCTGCTCCTGCTCGCCGCGGGTGCGCTCGGGGGGTACCTCTACGAGCGCCATCGCACGGGCAGCATCTATCACCCCCACGCGCGCTTCGTCCCGCAGCCGACGCCCAAACTGCCGGTGCGCGGTCCGGACCGCTTCGCCTGGCCGCTCTACGGCTACACCAAGGACCACACCCGCTTCTTCCCCGCCCCCGCCCGTGTGCGTCCGCCCTTCGGGCGACTGTGGGCGCACAGCGTCGGCTCGCTTCTCGAGTTCCCGCCCGTGATCTACGGCGACCACATCTTCCAGCTGGCCGACGATGGCGTGCTGACGGCCACCAACAAGTACACAGGTCACCCGTTCTGGTCGCGCCGGCTCGGCCAGCTGTCGGCCTCTACCCCCGCCATCACCGCGAGCACCGTGTATGCCACGGTGCTCGCGAGCGCGAGCGGAGGGTCGCCTGGCCGCGTCTACGCGCTCAACTCCGCCACGGGGCAGACGCGCTGGTCGCGCGCGTTGCCGAGCCCGAGCGAGTCCTCCCCCATGCTCGACCGCGGGAAACTCTTCTTCGGCTCCCAGAGCGGCATCGTCTACGCGCTCAACGCTCGCGACGGCAGCGTGCTGTGGACCTATCATGCGGCCGGCGCCGTCAAGGCGAGCCCGACGCTCTCGGAAGGCAAGCTCTACTTCGGCGACTACTCAGGGCACATCCAGGCGGTCTCCGAGCAGACCGGGCGCCGACTGTGGGTCAGTGGCTCCGAAGGCGCCCTGCTCGGCAGCGGCACGTTCTACTCGACGCCCGCGGTCATCTACGGGCGCGTCTTCTTGGGAAACACCGACGGGCGCATCTACGCGTACGACGCCGCGTCCGGAAAGCTCGACTGGGCCGTGCAGACGGGTGCATATGTCTACGCCTCGCCCGCCGTGACGAACGCGCCCGGGCTCGGCCCAACCATCTACCTGGGCTCCTACGACGGCAAGTTCTACGCGCTCAACGCCCGCTCCGGGCAGATCAGCTGGCAGTACAACGCCGGCGGGCGCATCTCCGGATCGGCCACGATCATCGGCCGCACCGTCTACTTCGCCGACCTCGGCGACCACCGCACCTACGGTCTGGGCATCTCCACCGGACGGGTCGTATTCGAGATGGACAGCGGCTCCTTCGACCCGCTGATCAGCGACGGGGAACACATCTACTTGACCGGAACGACCGGCCTCTACGCCCTCGCACCGCTCTAGCCGGCGCCGCCGAGCGCTCGCGCGAGCAGGTTGCGCGTCATCGCCACGACTCTCGGGTCGGGAGCCGGCGGCGCGTCGGGCGAGGACTGTGGGACGGGCGATAGCGCATACTCCCAGCCGAGCGTCCCCGTGGCGAACACGAACGCTCCCGAGCGCGCCGTATATAGCGTGCTCTCGGCGACCGTGCCATGCACCGGCGAGGGCTCTGTCGCGGCCCCGCACACTCCTGCGCCGAACCCCACCAGCACCGTGTCCGGCGGCGTGGCCGGCGCGCGCTGATCGAGCTCATAGCCGACGATCCCCGGGATTCGCGTCGAGGCCGTCACACCCGTGTGGGCGAACAGCCACGCCGGCTGCATGTCCGCGGCGGGCGTCCATGCGTAGTAGCGGTACACGGGCGGTCCCGACTGCGCCACGCGCGGCGTGATGCAGCCGTTGTAGGCGCTGCCGACGAGGTTCGCCCCGCCGAACGGAAACGGCCCGCTCGCTTCGGCGCGCTCGGGGTCGATCGCCGCGTGCTCCTTGTAGGCGACGATCCTGTGGTCGGCCTCGCCGACCTGACTGGAGCCTTCGCCCGCCGGCGCGAACCGCACCCGCCAGGCCATCGTGTCGGAGCTGATGAAGATCAGGTTCGTTCCGGCGTCGCGCGCGCGCGCGAACGCGCTCTCGGCACGCTGGGACCAGTACTCGGAGTGCCCGACATCGATCAACGCGCGGACGCCCAGCACCTGGCTCGGATCGCGATCGATCGAATCGATCGTCGTATACGACGCCGGATAGCCGTAGCGCTCGAGGAAGCGCACCATCGCCACCTCGCGAATGAAGAACTGCCCGGCGCCCGTCTGGCTTTCGTAGGGACGGTCATAGGAGACTTCCACGCCCTGGCTCGTTCCCGTCGCGCCCACGCGCTTGGTTCCGCCCGGATACAGGCTGTCGCCTCCCCACGCGTTGTAGGCCTCATACGTGGCCGTCGGGATCTGCACGAGCAACGCCCCCGGCCGCTTCGCCCGCACCACGAACAGGCAGTCGCTCTGGGCCCCGTCTGAGGCCTTCAGCTTGACGATGTACACGCCGCTCGCGAGCGCCTGCGGGATCGCAAAGGAGAGCGTCGCCCGCCAGCGGCACTCGGTCAGACCGGTGTAGAAGCGATGCGTGCACGGCGGCTGGCGCGTCGCCGCCAGGGGCCTGCTGCGGAGCACCAGCCGGCCGCCGCTGCCGCCGTACCAACCCATCCGGTAGACCCTCAGCGTGACCTCCCGCGCGCCCGGAGCGTTGACGTACACGCGCTCCGTTTCTCCTGCCTCCACCGCCTGCTCAGCCACGTAGCCCTCGATGGCTCCGGTTGCCGCGCCGCCGAGCAGCGTCGACGGACCGGGCAACCGCCAGGCGGTCGTTCCCGGCGCGCGGTTCTCGGCCGCGATCGATGGTGGCGCGCCTTCGGTGCGAACCAGCCAGCGATAGTCGGCCGACGTGGCGCTCGACCCGTGGCTCGATTCCGACGGCTGCCGCGCGGCCTCACCGCCACCCCCGCAGCCGACGAGCAGCGTGGCAAGCACCGCGAGCGCGCACCCAGCAGAGGGATGCGCGGCGATGAATCTCACCTCAACAGCCGGGCCGGAGTCACGGCGTGCCGTCCACACGGCAGGAGCCCTCCAGTCCCAGCGCCCGCGCGAGCGAGAATCGCGCCTGCACTGTGAGCGCCCCCGGCGCGCGCGCCACGACCGACGTCCAGCCGCCCGGCGCCGGTCCCACGCAACCAGCGCCGCGCGTGACGGTCAGATAGCGGCTGAAGTGCACGCGCACGAGGAAGCGCCCGCGCGAGTACGCGCTCAGCGCGAACGTGTCATGGCCCAGCGCCGTCAGCCGTCCGGGACCGCTGGCGAGCGGCGTCGGCGAGAGCACCGCGTAGAGGCGCCAATGCCGGCTTGCAAAGACCTCGCGCAAGTAGGGCAGACCCGCTCGGATCAGGTTTCCCTCCTGCGCGCTGGAAGGATCGAGCGCCGTGTCCGGCAGCGCGACGTAGCTGACCGCCTCCTCGCCCAGCCAGCGGCGATAGGCGTCGGCCGTCAGCCCTCGTGCGAGCAGTACCGCGTCGAAGCGAGCGTCCAGCTGCTTCTCCCACCCGCGCGCGAGCGAGACCGTCGGCGCGAGCAGTGCGGCCTCCCAATGCGAGCGCGTGAGCGGGACCTCGACGCGCACCGGCGCGCCCGCGTGCGCGGCCAGGAAGCGCTCGACCGGCGCGTAGTAGGACGCCTTGGTCGATTCGTTCCCGGCGACAGCGAGCGTCTCGCGCACCGGTCCCCATCCCACCCAGACCGCCGACACGCAGAGCGCCACTGCGGCCGCCGGCGTCAGCCCGAGGCGCTTCCACGGCCGACGTCCGCGCGCCACCCGGTCGCGCGCCACGAGCGTTTCGCCACCGGTCGGTCCGCCGGACCGCGCGCCAAGCGCACACAAAAGCAGTGGCCCCGCGAGCAGCACCGCGTAGCGCTCGATGTTGCTGCCCATCGGTGAGCGGATCAGCAGAAACGCGACGCAGCCGAGCAGATACACGACTGCGCCCGTACGCAACAGCCGCTGACCCGGAGGCAGCGCGTAGAGGAACGTGACGACCACGAGGGCAGTCGCGGCGAACGAGAGGATCGGGTAGGGCTCGGCGCCGCCCTCGGGAAAGAGCAGCGTGAGCGCCACGACTATCGCAGCAACCGGCGCCGCCAGAACCAGCACCGACCGCCACGTGCTCCGGGCGAGTGCGTGCGTGAGCGCCGCGAGCGCCAGCAGGGCGCCCGCCACGGGACTCGATGCGGCACACAGCGCCGCGAGCACGGCCGCCGGAAAGCTGCGCGCACGAACGAACGCGAGCACTGCGCCGAGGGCGAAGGAGACGCCGAGTGCGAAGGCGAGGCGTCCGATCCAGATGTCCGCAGCCGCAGCGCACGCAAACCACGCCGCGCCCCACCGCGCCGAAGGTCCGTAGACGGCGAGCGTCAGACGCTGAAACAGCGCCGCGGAGGCGAGTAGGGACAGTCCGGCCACCGTGCGCAGGCCGAGCAGCGCCGCGAGCGGCGGAAACAGCAGGCTGTAGCCGGGTAGGTTGTGTCCGGCGTACCAGTGCTCATCCCAGATGGCAAGCCCAAGTTCGCGAAAGAGTCCGACCCGGTACACCTGAGCGGCCAGGTCGGGGGTGCGCGGATCGACTATCAACCACAGCGCCAGCAGCGTCGCTGCGAGCCCCACGACGACCATGGCTGCGGCGTCGAGCCGCTTGGTCGGAAGCTCGAGCCGGGTCCGCCGTGCTACCCCACCCGACCCCGGCTCGCCCGCCAGGACGGCGACGGATTCGTAGGAGTCTGAACCGGTGAGAGATCCTGAATTAGCTCTGGAGCTCATCCGCACGCGAAGATAATGATGACGATGAGGGCCACGACTCACATCAGCGGCCTGCGCCGTGCGGCGCGCGGCGGCTTCGCGCTGGCCGCTCTGGCGGCTGCGACGGTGGCCGCCGGCTGCTCCACCACCCATCCGCGGCCGATCGACGCGAGCGCGCTCGCCGAAGCCCAGACGTTCCCCTACTACAAGGTGTACTGGGTGGGCCCGACCTTCGATCGCTACCCGCTCGCCGCCGCGGATGGCCAGAAGGGCTACAACACGGCTGTCGGCGACAGCGTCTACTACGGCGACTGCGTGCACGGCAAAGGCATCTTCGGCGGCGGCAGCTGCCTGCTGCCGCTGCAGGTGACGACCGTGATCTACCGCCTGCACTCCAACGCCACGCTCGGTCCGCAGCGCAACATCGTCGTACGCGGCGTTCCCGCGACCGTCTACGACGAAGGGCGTTCGATCGAGCTCTACACCGGAAGGGTGGCGATCGACATCTTCTCCGACACGTTCTCCCACGCGCTCAGCGCGGCCTACGAGCTGCTCCCGCTGAACGCGCCGGGCTCCGCCTCCGGAAATCTGCCGCCTCCGATCTACTGCCCAGGGCTCTCCGGCGCCCTCGACGCGACGCTGGGTCGCGTGCTGGAACGACTGCCTGAGCGGGCCTGTCAACGCGCAAGTGCGGCGCTCGCCTTCGCGCACAGCCTGTCCTGACGCCGGCGGGCGTCGATTGTGCGCCAGCCGAGCCGTCGATCGCGCGAGCCGAATGCACGCTCATGCCGCCGTCGTCGGACCGATCGCCACCGTCGAGCCGTCGGTCGCGCGAGCGCGAAACGCTTATCCGGGGAGCGCCGGAGCGACCGGCTTACCGATCTCGCGACGCAGGCTGTGAAATGCGACAGCGCCGATCACCGCCGGCACCCACAGCGATATCGCGCGATAGATCACGACCGCCGCCAGCACCTGTGATGCCGGACGCGCGCCGAACAGGACGAGCATGCCGACCAGCCCGCCTTCCACCGCGATCAAGCCGGCCGGCACGGGAATCGAGTTGGCGAGCATGCCAACCAGATAGGCCATGGCGACCACCCAGATCGAGGGGGCGTGTCCGAATGCCGCCAAGCACGCGTAGAGCGCGACGTTGTCGAGCAACCAGTAGGCCACGGCGCCAAGAAGCCTCCAGTCGCGCCCGCCGATCAGCTGCAGGGCTTCTGCGACGCCGCCGCTGACGGCACTCAGCGCCACACCCGTACGACCGCGCCCCAGGGGGCGACCGCTGGCGGCGGTCCGACGAGCCCAGGCGGCGAGCGCGAGGGTTCCCAGGATCGTCGCGAGCGCCGCCCCTGCCGGAAGCAGCGTCAGCAGTGGATCGCGCGAGCCAGGGAGTACGCCGAGCCACATCGGAACGCCGATCAGGAGCACCGCGCCCACGTTGACTGCGCTTGTGAGAACGAACACGAGCACCGAGCGCCGGGCGATACGCTCGATCGACAGGCCCTTCGTCCGCAGCACCCATGCCCCCAACGCGATTCCCGCCAGGCCGCTGACCGAGACGACCGAGTTCACCGCCAGCTCCGCGAGTGAGAGCCGCGAGGTCAGGCGTGCGCCCAGCCCGCCGAAGACGAGTCCGAACAGCACGACATAGCCGACGCACGAGAGGACCTCAAGGACGATCCCGGCGACCACCCATGCGACGTTCGCGTCGGAGATGCTCTCCGCCGCAGAGCGCAGGCCGGGAACGCCGAGCAGCAGCGCCACGACGAGCGCGAAGAACACAGCCAGGCTGATGATGCTGTTACGCAGCGAGCGCGATTGAGCCGCCATCGGGCTGCCGCCCTCATCCGGCGCCGCTGCACCCCCACGACTGTCATCTCTGGAGGCGATGGGACCCATTCTGTCCGCTTTCCCTCGATAGCTCCTCGCGACACAAGTCACGGTAGCCTCATCGCCGCATCCCACCGCTCGCTCGCGAGCTCTCGCGTCGCGCACGCCCCGATCGCTGCGCGGAGCGAGCCGGCGCCAGCAGTCGCGGCGTGCGCCGGCGCCAGCTGCCGCGGCGTGCTGCGGCCGGCCCCGGATCGCTGCGCTTGAGTGAGCCGCCTTACGCGGGGTGGGTGGGCATGCGCTCGAGCTGCCGGCCGGGCGGGCGCGCCGAGCTACTGGTCTTGCGATCAGCGGCCTCCGCGCGCGCGGCCACTCCTACCGTCGCCGCATTGGCGCGTGCGGTCTCGCGGAAGCGTGCCGGTGAGAGTCCGTAGCGGCGACGGAACGCGCGCGCGAAGTGGGGCGCCTGGCGGTAGCCGACCAGGCGGGCGACGTCTCGCACCGCGATCCCCGGCTGCTCGATCAGCAGCTGCGCAGCCGCCGCCATGCGTCGCCCGAGAAGATCCTCGTGGAAGCTCTCCTCGCCGAACTGCGCATACGCCCGCTGCAGCTGTCGCGGCGAGCTCGACAGCGCTCCTGCGACGACCGCGAGCGTCAGCCGGCGCCGGTAGTGGCGCGCCACGATCACGCGCGAGAGCAGGTACAGCCGGCGACGCGCAGAGCAGGTGTCGGGATGCACATCCACTTCTCCGACCCGCTCCCCCCGCGCGGGACCCTCACGCGGCGTCGCGAGCCGGTCCTCAGCGCACGTAGCGAAGAGCCATCCGCTCCGCCGCCGCCCGGTAGGAGCCGCCGAACAGCAGCGCGTGCACGAGCAGCGGAAGCAGCTGATACAGACCGACCCGCCCCTCCCAGCCATCGGCCAGCGGCGCGACTTGCACATATGCATCGAAGACACCTTCAGAGGGCGCCCCGAACAGCCTCAGCATCGCGAGATCCACCTCGCGGTGACCGCCGTAGGCGGACGGATCGATGAGCCACGGGCGCCCATCGGCGCCGGCCATCACGTTGCCGCTCCACAGATCGCCGTGCAACCGCGCGGGCGGCTCGGGCGGGCCGGTCAGCTCGGCGATGCGCTCGCATACCCGCTCCACCGCGTCGATCCCCGCCGGCGCCAGCGCGTCGCGCTCTCGCGCGATGCGCGCAAGTGGGCGCAGGCGCCGCTCGGCATAGAAGGAGGGCCAGTCGTCGGTGGGGTCGTTCGGCAGGCCGAGCGAGCCGAACCGCGAAGCCCCGGCCACGACGCGAAAGTCGCCGAAGCGTGGAGCGCCGGCGAGGTGCGTCTGGGCGAGGCCCCGTCCCAGCTCCTGCGCGCCGGCGGAATCGAGTCGCCCGCCCTCTACCCACTCGAGCGCCAGATAGCCGTCGGCGACCTCCAACACGCGCGGCGTGCGCACCGAGCCTGGCTCGGCCAGCCACTCAAGCCCGGCCGCCTCGGATGCGTACTCGCCCGCGGACGCGTCGGCGCGCGTCTTGACGAACGCCTCCGTGCCGTCCGCAAGAGCGACGCGGAACGCCTCGTTGATGTCGCCGCCGCCGACTCGCCCGAGAACCCTCGCACCGGGCGGAAGGCTCACGCGCGCTCGCCCTCGCAGATCTGATCCAGCAGACCTTGACAGGCCGCCTGCACGAGGTCGAGCACTTCGACAAAGCCCCCCGGCGCCCCGTAGTAGGGGTCGGGCACGTCCAGGTCCTCCGCTCCCGCGCTCGCGGGGTCGAACTCGCGCAGCAATCTCACCTTGGAGCGCTCCGCCTCGCCGGGCGCGAGTTCTCGAAGCTCGCGCAGGTTCGAACCATCCATCGCAACGATCAGATCAAAATCCTCAAAATCCCCCTCTCTGACCTGGCGCGCGGCGCTCTCGAGCACGATGCCACGGGAACGGGCCGCGGCGCTCGCCCGAGCGTCGGGCGGGCTGCCCACGTGCCAACTTCCCGTGCCCGCGGATTCGAGCTCGATCGTGTCCGTGAGCCCCGCCTCGCGCACGAGCGCCCGCATGACCCCCTCAGCGGTAGGCGATCGACAGATGTTGCCGAGGCACACGAACAACACCCGCACCACTACTACTAGCCCCCCGGCCTGCTCGCGCCTCCGGCGATCGGCGAGCGCATCTACTCCTCCCCCAGCTCGAGCACCGCCAGGAACGCCTCCTGGGGGACCTCGACGCGACCGACCTGCTTCATCCGCTTCTTGCCCTCCTTCTGCTTCTCCAGCAGCTTTTTCTTGCGCGTGATATCTCCCCCATAGCACTTCGCGATCACGTCCTTGCGATACGCCTTGACGGTCTCCCGCGCGATCACGTGCGAGCCGATCGCCGCCTGAATCGGCACGTCGTACTGCTGTCGCGGAATCCGCTTGCGCAGCTTCTCCGTCAGCGCTCGGCCCATCTCATAGGCCTTCTCGCGATGCACGACCATCGACAGGGCGTCCACCGGATCGCCGGCGAGCAACACGTCGAGCTTGACCAGATCCGACGGCTTCATCGCGCTCAGCTCGTAGTCGAGCGACGCGTATCCCCGGGTGCGCGACTTCAGCTGGTCGAAGAAGTCCAGCACGATTTCCGCGAGCGGCAGGTCGTAGGTCATCTGCACGCGCTCGGGCGAGAGGTAGTGCATGCCCGCGTGCTCGCCCCGGCGTTCCTGGCAAAGCTCCATGACCACGCCAACGAACTCTTTCGGCGCGATTATCGAGGCCCTGATGAATGGCTCGCGGATCTCGCCGATCGTGCCGGGGTCGGGCATGTCCGACGGGTTGTGGACCTCGAGCGCCTCGCCGCTGGTGAGCGTCACGTCGAACTCGACCGAGGGCATCGTCGCCAGCAGCTCGAGGTCGTACTCGCGCTCCAGGCGCTCGCGCACGATGTCCATGTGCAGCAGCCCGAGAAAGCCGCAGCGGAAGCCGAAGCCGAGCGCGTCGGAGGTCTCCGGCTCCCACGACAGCGCCGCGTCGTTGAGCGTCAGCTTCTCCAGCGCGTCGCGCAGGTCGGGGTAGGAGTCGGAGTCGATCGGGAACAGCCCGCAGAACACCATCGGCTTGACCTCGCGATAGCCGGGCAGCGCCTCGGTCGCCTCCGCCCCGCCGGCCGACCTCGCCAGCGTCGTCAGCGTGTCGCCGACGCGCAGCAGCGTGACGTCCTTCAAGCCCGTTATCAGGTACCCGACCTCGCCCGCGGCGAGCTGGTCGGTTCCCATCATCTGCGGGCTGAAGAAGCCGATGTCGTCGATGTCGGCCTCGGTCCCAGTCGCCATGGCGCGGATCCGCTCGCCCTTTCCGAACACGCCGTCGACGACCCTGATGTAGGCGATCACGCCACGGTACTGGTCGAACTCGGAGTCGAAGATGAGCGCGCGCGGCGGACCGCCGGGCTCTCCCGACGGTGGCGGCACGCGCGCGATCAGCTCCTCGAGCACCTCCGTGACTCCCTCCCCCGTCTTGCCGCTGATCCTCAGGATCGACTCGGGCGGCTCGCCGATCAGCTCGCTCACCTCTCCGGCCACCCGCGCGGGCTCTGCGCCGGGCAGGTCGATCTTGTTCAAGCAAGGGATCAGCTCCAGGCCCGACTCGACCGCCAGGTAGGTGTTCGCGACCGTCTGCGCCTCGACGCCCTGCGAGGAGTCGACGACCAGCAGCGCTCCCTCGCAAGCGGCGAGCGAGCGTGAGACCTCATACGTGAAGTCGACGTGTCCGGGCGTGTCGATCAGGTGCAGCTGGTAGATCTCGCCATCGCGCGCCGTGAAGAAGACGCGGACGGCCTGCGCCTTGATCGTGATGCCTCGCTCGCGCTCGAGGTCCATCGAGTCGAGCACCTGGGCGCGCATCTCACGCGCCTGCACCGTGTGGGTGAGCTCGAGGATGCGATCGGCCAGCGTCGACTTGCCGTGGTCGATGTGCGCGATGATCGAGAAATTGCGGATGTGCGACTGATCCATGGGGCACTACAGCGTAGGGCGTCGGACCCGCTAGCCTTGACGGTCCGGCGGATCGCCTACTCGGCTGGGACCTCCTCGGAGGTCCAATCGGGCAACGTGCCGGCCCTCGGGCCGGCGGCCAGTCCCGGTGGTCGGGAGTGTCACGCCGCCCAGGCAAGACACAAGTCCTGGGACGTAAGTAGTAAGCGGCGATCTATGACCGGGCGGAACCGGGCGGGCCAATGGCTCGCCCGGCCGCATGCCCAAAGCGAAGCATCGCCTAAGTGCGACCCAGCTGCGCGCGGATCAGGCGACTGACCTGGTGGGCCTCCGGTACGCGCATTGCGAGCACGGCGCGCGTGTACAGCCACAGGCCTGCAGCGGCGGCGGCGCCAACGGAGACGACCTGCGCGGGCAGCGAACGCCCCAGCAGGCGATCCAACAGGTACCACACGACCCACGAGACGCCGGCGAGCAGTGTGGAGGCCAGCGCGATCCGCGCGGTGATCATCGTCGTCTGTGCGCCTTCAAGACGGCCGTTGAAGCCGATTCGCAGGCGGTGGAGCTGAAGCGCGGTCATCACCGCATTGGCGGCGACCGTGCCGATGATCAGCCCGGCGATACCGAATGGCTTGTACAGGCCGATGCTCACGATCACATCCACGACGATGTTCAGCGCGGCGAGCCGAGTGGGAATCCACGGTCGCTGGACCGCGAAGAACGTCCGCGTGAGCAGCAGGTTCAGGCCGCCGAAGGGCAGGCTGAACGCGAACCAGAACAACGCGATCGAGACGACGTGGGTTGACTGCGGGTTGAACTGGCCGCGCTGAAACACGAGCCGCACGATTGGGGTCGCGAGCACGATCATGAACGCAGCGGCCGGAATCAACAGGAGGTTGATCTGGCGCATGCCGATCCCAACCGCGCGTCTCATCCCGGCCGCGTCGTGGCGGGCGGCCATGCGGCTGAGCGTCGGAAACAGGACGGTGGCGACCGCCACGCTGAACATACCCTGCGGGAGCATGTAGATGCGAAACGCGTTGTCGATCGCCCGCGGCGCTTCCTTGGAGACGAGCGTGCCGAAGACGGAGTTGATCAGCTGGTCGAGGTTGACGATCCCCAGACCGATCGTCACGGGCAGCATCAGGGTGAAGACCTGCTTGATGCGCGGGTCGTGCCAATCGATCGAGAACTGCAGGCGGAAGTCGATCCGCCCGAGCGCACCGACGGCCATCAGCAGCTGCACGAACGTCGCCACCAAGATCGCGATCGCATAGGCGTGAAGCTGGTCGCCGTTTTCGTAGCCGCCGTGAAAGTGCGGGCGCAGGACGATCAGCAGCACGAGGATCACCACGTTCCACACAGCCGGCGAGATCGCCGGGATCGAGAAATGGTCGTAGGACTGCAGGACTCCCACCAGCAGGCCGTTGAGCCCGAGGATCAGCACGACCGGGAAGAGGATCTGTGAGAGGCCGGCCGTGAGAGCGTCGAGGGGACCGTTGAACGTGGGGCCGGTGAACAGCGGCATGATCACGCCGGCGGCGAGAATGAAAAAAGCGGTCACCACGCCGAGGACGATCAACATGATCCAGAAGAGGGTCGAGGCCAGCCGGAAGGCCTCCTTGCGACGGCCCTCCTGGAGCAGATCGGTGAACACCGGCACAAATGCGGCCGACAGTGCGGCGTTTGCGAACAGGTTGCTGACCAGGTTCGGGATCTGGAACGCGATCGTGAACGCGGACGCCGGTCCACGCGTGCCGAAGAAGCTCGCGGCGACGATCTCCCGCACCAGCCCGGCGATCCGCGAGACGCCCGTGGCGATCGCAAAGATGGCCGTGTTGCGGGCCACCCGCCCTCCGCCGGCCGGCGGTCCCTGGCCCACCGGCAACTCCGCTGCTTCTGGTATCGAGGACAAGGCCGCTATAGTACGGCGACTTCGAGATGGCCAATATTCACTCACAGAAGAAGCGGATCCTGCGCTCCGAGCGCGAGCGTCTGGAGAACCGCAACTACACCTCCGCGATCAAGACGTACTTCCGACACCTCGAGGCGGCGGTTAAGAGCGGCGACTCCGCAGCCGCCGACTCCGAGCACGTGCGCCTGCAGAGCACGATCGACAAGGCCGTCAAGCGTGGCGCCCTGCACCGCAACACCGGTGCGCACAAGAAGTCCCATGCGGCGCGCGTGCGCGCCGGCTCGTCGTCCTAGCAGCTCGCGGCCGGTCGGCGAGTCGTCGCTTTTGCCTGACCGGTATCACCATGGCGATACACAAGCGCTGGGAAGACGCTGATCGCCACGTCTCCTTTTCTGAGCGGTATTACCATGGCTATACACGAGTGCTGCGACGACACTGATCGCTGCGTCCACTTTCCCACGCGTATCACCATGGCTATACGCGCGTGGCTATACGCGCGCTTCGAGTCGCTGCCTACGCTGTGATCGGCTGCCTACGCTGTGATCGGCTGCCTACGCTGTGATCGGCTGCCTACGCTGTGATCGTCTCAATAGCCCGTACGGCAAGCGTGTCCTCATCCAACGCCGCCAACGTCGAGCGGCCGGCGCCGAGCTGTGCGCCACCGCGGGAGTCGAGCTCGAGATCGGCAAGCGCGCCCAGTGCTTGCCGCAGCCGCTGGGGATCGGTGCGCGCGACATCCGCCACGAACCGCTCGGCAGCACGCGCCGGCATGCGCAACCCGCGCTTGACCTCCGCGCTGGACTGACCCGCCTGCAGGCGCAGGGCGATGGCGAGCGCCTCGCGCAGGCGCTGGGCGATGAGGTAGATCAGCCCCGACAGCCGCTCACCCTGCTGGCGCAGGCGCAGATAGCAGCGAATCGCCTCGCGCTCATCGCCGCCGACGAGCGCGTCGGCGAGCGAGAACGCGCGCCGCTGCGCCGAATGAGCGGCGCAGCGTTCGATGTCATCCACGCCGAGTGCTCGCGTCGGCTGGCCGTCCCCTTCCAACGCCAGCCTTTCGAGCTCGCGCAACAGGCGCTGCTGGCGTTCGCCGACTTGGCCTACGAGCGCCTTCGCCGCCGCCCCATCGAGTGACAGACCCACACGCGTGGCCTGCTCACGCGCCCAAGCGGCCAGCTCCCATGGCTTGACGGTCATCTGCGCCACGACCTGCCCGCCGGCGCTCCTGACGGCCTCGTGGAGCGCTGCTGGCGCCTTCACGCGGGCCTCCTCGCGCGCGAACAGCGCCAGTGTCGTCTCCGGCGGAATCGCTTCGAGCGCCGGCGCCAGGTCACACTCCACGTCCGCCTGACGCCAACGCTCCACGCCTTCGACGAGGATCACGCGCCGGCCGACGGCGAGCGTCATCGCCGCGAGCGCGTCGGCGACGCTCGCGGGCGTTCCCGTCTCCCCCTCGAGCAGCTCGACCCCGCCGGCGCCTGCATGCCCTTCTTCCACGAGCGCGCGCAGCCCGGCTCGCCGCTCGGCGATCGCGCCGTGGTCGTCGCCGTGAATCAGGTAAGCGGGCTTCAGGTCAGCCATCACCCGAGTCTACGCGCCGCCACGACGGCGATCGCGTGCGACCGGCCAGCTAACGGACGACGAGGTTCACGAGCTTGCCGGGCACGACGATCTCCTTGACGATCTCCTTGCCGTCGACGTGCGCCCTGACGTTGGGGGCGAGGAGGCACAGCTCCTTCAGCTCCTCCGCGCTCGCGTCCGCGCTGGCCTGCACGCGGTCTCGCAGCTTGCCGTTGACCTGGCAGACGAGCTCGTAGGCCTCGCTCTCCAGCAGCTCTGCCTGCGCCTGCGGCCACGGTTGCTCCCACACTCGCTCGCCGGTCAGGCGATCGTAGATGTCGGCGCTGACATGGGGGGCGAAGGGAAACAACAAGGAAGCGGCCGTGGCCAGGGCGAAACGCAGGGTCTCCACCTCCACCGACTCGCGCAGTCGCGAGCATTCGTTGAGGAGCTCCATCACGGCGGCGATCGCCGTGTTGAACGCGAATCGCCACAAATCCCCGCTCACCTTCTCGATCGCCCAATGGGCCTTTCGCAGGAGCGCGAGATCGTCGCCCTGCGCCGCCGCCGGGCCCGCAGGCTCGCCCGCGTCCGGCTGGCTGCGATCGGCGGTCTCCGACGCCAGGCGCCAGAGCCTGCCAAGGAAGCGGTGGACTCCCTCCACGCCCGCGTCGCTCCAGTCGGCGTCCTGGTCGGGTGGCCCGACGAACAGGATGTAGCAGCGCGCCGTGTCGGCGCCCACGCGCTCGACGATCGTCCTCGGCGAGACGACGTTGCCCCGCGACTTGCTCATCTTCGCGCCGTCCTTGGTGACCATTCCCTGGGCGAATAGCGCCTGGAAGGGCTCCTGAAAGTCCACGTGGCCGAGATCGGCCAGCGCCTTGGTCAAGAAACGCGCATACATCAGGTGCAAGATCGCGTGCTCCACCCCGCCGATGTACTGGTCGACCGGCATCCACTCGCGCAGCGCCCCCGGGGCCCACGCCGCCTGATCGTTGGCGGGGTCGCAGTAGCGCAGGAAGTACCACGAGGAGTCCACGAATGTGTCCATCGTGTCCGTCTCACGCAGCGCATCTCCGGCGCACGTGGGACACGTCGTGTTGACCCAGTCCTCTGCCGCCGCCAGCGGCGAGCGGCCCTTCGGCGTGTAGTCCTCGATGTCGGGCAGTTCAACGGGCAGCTGAGCGTCGGGAACGGGGACGATCCCGCAGCGCTCGCAATAGAGGATCGGGATCGGAGTGCCCCAATAGCGCTGGCGCGACACGAGCCAGTCGCGCAGCCGGTAGTTGACCGACGCGTGGCCCTTGCCCTCGCGGTCCAGCCACGCGACGATCGCGCTGAGCGCCTCGCGGTTGCCCATGCCGTCGAAGTCCGGGCGCGAGTTGACCAGGGGCCCGTCACCGGTGTAGGGCAGCCCCAGCTCATCGGTGGCGGCGGCATCGCTGTGATCCTCGGCTGCCCCCTCTGCCTCGATGACACGCCGGATCGGCAGGTCAAAGGCGCGGGCGAAGGCGTAGTCGCGCTCGTCGTGGCCGGGCACGGCCATGATCGCACCGGTGCCGTACTCCATCAGCACGTAGTCGGCCACGTACATCGGGATCTGCTCGCCGTTGACGGGGTTGACGACCGTCCGTCCGAGGGGGACCCCCGTCTTCGGCCGCTCCGCGTCGCCGCGGTCCTCGTTGGGCTCGGTCAGCGCGTGATTGACATATTCGCGCACCGCATGCTCGTGCTCGGTGCCCTGCGCCAGGCGGACCGCGTCCGGATGCTCCGGCGCCATCACGAAGAACGTCGCACCAAACAGCGTGTCAGGGCGGGTGGTGAACACCGGATAGTCGATACCCAGCTCCTGGCAGCGGAACGTCACCTCGGCGCCCTCCGAGCGCCCGATCCAGTTGCGCTGCATCGTCTTGACGTGCTCCGGCCAATCGATCCCCGCCAGATCGCCCAGGAGCCGCTCCGCATAGTCGGTGATGCGCAGGAACCACTGCTCCAGCTGCTTGACTTCGACGAGCGCGCCACATCGCTCGCAGCGCCCATCGCCATCGACCTGCTCGTTGGCGAGGACCGTTTGATCGTTCGGACACCACTTGACCGCCGCCTCCTTGCGATAGGCGAGGCCGGCGCGAAAGAGCTCGAGGAAGATCCACTGCGTCCAGCGGTAGTAGCCGGGTTCGCTCGTCGCCAGCTCGCGCGACCAGTCGATCGAGATACCCCACGAGCGGAACTCGCGTTGGAAGGAGGAGATCGACTCCGCCGTCGAGACGCGCGGATGGACCCCCGTCTTGATCGCGTGGTTCTCGGCCGGCAGGCCGAAGGAGTCATAGCCCATCGGATGCAACACGCGGCGGCCGAGCCGGCGATGGAAGTGCGCGATCGCGTCGCCGACCGAATAGACCTTCAGGTGACCGATGTGCGGCTCGCCGCTCGGATACGGGAGCATCTCGAGCACGTATGACCTCGGCGCGTCTGGAGCGTCGCCGGCCGATCCCGCGCGCGGATCCCTGCGCGCGGGAGTGGCACTCTCGTTTGTCACCTCCCACGTGCGCTCGCTCGCCCACACCGCCTGCCAGCGACGCTCGATCTCGTGGGGGTCGTATTGGCGCTGCGCCATCGGACGACGCAGGTTAGCGGGCGGATTTGAGCGGCTCTCGATCCTGCACCCGCGACCCCGTCGGGCCGCCCGCTCGGCGACGTGTCTGACCGCTCGCCCCTACGCCAGCACGAAACGGCTGTTGTCGCGCAACAGCTCGACGATTGCGGCCGGCGCCTTGTGTGGCGCGCCCGCGTCGAAAGGCGGCTGCGGGTCGTACTCGATCCCCAGCTGAATTGCCTGGGCGACGTCTTCGCCCGCTACTCTCGCCGCCAACGCCAGAGCCATGTCGATCCCGGCCGAGACGCCTGCGGCGGTGACGATGTTGCCATCGAACACGACCCGCTCAGACACTGGCACGGCACCCAGGCGGCCGAGCTCTTCGAGCGCAAGCCAATGGCTGGTGGCGCGCCTGCCCTCCAGCAGGCCCGCTGCGGCGAGGATCAGCGAGCCGGTGCACACGGACGTCGTCCACGTCGTCGTCTCGTGCGCAGCGCGCAGCCAATCGACTACTCCGCCGCCCGCGCGCGCGGCGACCTCGCCGGGTCCTCCCGGGACGAGCACGATGTCGGGATTGCCGACGTCCTCGATCGAACGCTCGGCGAGCAGGGTCAGCATCCCGTTGTCCGTGCGAACGGGACCAGGCTCGGCGGCGACGAACGTCAGGCTCGCGCCCGGCAGGCGGCTGAGCACCTCATACGGCCCGATCGCATCGAGCGCCGTGAGGCGCTCATAGAGGAGGATCGCGATGTTCATGTCATGGTCTCCCTGCTGTCGTGCTGCACGGTTGCTTGGTCTCTGTAGCGCGCGATGACCGTGCGGCCGACGCACTTGCCTCACGCAGCGACGTCCGAGCCGGCTGAGTGGGCTGTGTTGGCTTGGAAGCGGCGGCGGTACTCCGCCGGTCCGACCTCGAGCACGCGCAGGAACACGCGGCGCATCGTCTCGGCCGTTCCGAAGCCACATGCGCGGGCAACGGCCGCGATCGGGTCGGTCGTGTCCTCGAGTCCTCGGCGCGCGGCCTCCAGGCGGATCCGCTCGACGTAGCGCGCCGGCGTCAGGCCGGTCTCCGCGCGAAAGGCACGAGCGAAATGGCGCGGGCTCATGTGGGCGCGCGCCGCCATCGCCTCGACCGAGTGCTCGCCCGCAACGTCCTCGACGACGAGCCGCTGGACCTCGCGCAACGGCTCGCGTATCGGCTGCTGCGCCGCGAGCGTCGCGCTGAACTGGGACTGGTTGCCCGGCCGGCGCAGAAACAGCACAAGGTGGCGCGCGATCGTCAGCGCGGCATCGCGGTCCAGGTCCTGCTCGACGAGCGCCAGGGCGAGGTCCATTCCGGCGGTCACGCCCGCCGAGGTCCAGATCTGCCCGTCGCGCAGGAAGATCGGCTCGGGGTCGACGTCGACGCTCGGGTACTCGCGCGCAAGCTCCGCCGCCGACGCCCAGTGGGTGGTCGCGCGGCGGCCCTCGAGCAGGCCAGCGCGAGCGAGTAGAAATGCACCGGTGCACACCGAGGTCGTCCGCCTGGCGGTGGACGCTGCTCGGGCGATCCAGTCGATGAGCAGGCGATCGCACGCCGCCTCATGGCAGCCGGCGCCGCCCGCGACGATCAGCGTGTCGATGTCCGCGGCCAGCGCATTCTCCAGAGCGGCGTCGGGCGTGATCGTGAGGCCACTGGACGTGCGCAGCGGAGCGCCGTCACTGCTGAGGATCCGCATGTCATAGCCGCGTCCACCGCGACCGGTCGCCTCGATCAGCGCTCGAGCGCCCGTGAACACCTCCAGCGGGCCCGTGACATCGAGGCTCTGCACGCCGGGATAGACCAGGATCGCGACCTGTCGTCGGAGCGGACGACGTTCCATCGCTCGATCATGACCGCAATTTGATCTGTCCGCAAGGACAAATTTCCAACGTTTCCTGCCATCGGGCGGACTGAGCCCCTGGAGGACTCGCGCGAGCCTCGGCGAATCGGTAGGGCGCCAGTCCGGCAATGACAGATGCCGCCTGACCCACTGAGAAGGGGGACCACATGTCGGATCGCTTGAGTCGTCTCGCGCCGCTCACGGGCGTGGTCTTTGCGGTGCTGGTAGTCGTTGGCGTCTTCACGGGCGGCGAATCGCCGAATGCGAACGCGAGACCCGCGAAGGTGATCTCCTACTACGCGGCAAATCGCTCGGAAGTCGAGACCTCCAGCATTATTTTTGCGATCGCGTTCTTGGTCCTGGTTCTGTTTGCGGGATCGCTGCGCTCCTATCTGCGCCGCGCAGCAGCGGCCGAGGGGCTTGCTGCGATCGTTCTGGCGGGCGCGGTCTTGATGGCCGCCGGTGCCCTTGTCAGCTCCGCTGCGGAATATGGCCTGGCACACAACCTCAGCGGGCTCAGCCCGGCGACGGCTCAGACGATGAACCTGATCAGCTCCGAACTCTTCCTGCCCGTGATCGGCGGGGCCTTCTTGTTCGCAGTCGCAAGCGGTCTCGCGATCCTGCGTGGAGCGCGATTGCCAAACTGGCTGGGCTGGGTGGCGATCGTGCTGGGGATCGTCGTGCTCGTGCCGCCGGCGTCGTTCCCCGCGTTGCTCGGTTTCGTGATCTGGTCGATCGTGGTGAGCATCCTGATCTACGTGCGGAGCGGTCCGGAGAAGTCGGCACCGACGCCACATGCGCCCGACCCGTTGGGAGCGCCGAGCGGCTGACGCCGTCCTCGCCCACGCGCGTCAGGTCCTAACATCGTCGAAATGCACACCGATGATGTCTCGGCGCAGGTAGCGGGCATCCTCGATAGCGCCGAGCGCGCCGCGCAGGAGCTGCGCGCTCAGGCGGAGGCGCGTGCGCGCGAGCGCATCGCGGAGGCCGACCGCGCCGCCGACAATCGGGTTCAGGCCGCCGAGGCCGAAGCCGAGGAGATCCTTCACGCCGCCCGCTCGCAGGCCGAGCTCGCGAGAAACGAGGCGCTTTCCGCGGTCGCAGCGATCCACGCCGAAGCCGAGCGCGCACGTAGCGAAGCCGAGGATGCGTCCGAGCACGTGCGCGCCGCCGCCCTCGAGCAGGCCGAGCAGGCACGTGCAGTCGCTCACGCGGAGGCCGAGCAGGTCCGTTCGAGCGCGCGCGAGCAAGCCGACCGCCTCGCGGCCGATGCCCGCGATCAGACCGAGCGCCTGCTGGCCGCCGGCGGCGAGGATCTCGAGAAGCTTCGCGCCGGAGCGGACCAGCAGGCACAGGAGATCCGCGCGAAGGCGCGCGCCGACGCGCGCGAGATCGTCGGCGAGTCCCACGTGGTCGCGCGCGAGGTGCTGCGCGAGGGGAACGAGCTGTCGCGCAACCTGCGCGAGCTGTCGGTCTCGCTGCGCAACAACGCCGAGCGCCTCCTGCGCGATGTCCGCCTTGCCCACGGGGGCATGACAGCGCGCCTGGACCAGGCCGGCCCGGGCGCCGCCGCACGCGGCCCAGAGGAGCCCGGCGAGGACCTCGACGTGCCGGAGTTCATCCCGCCTGAGTGACCATCTCGGTACGTCGTTCGGCGAACGTCGCCGCCCGCCGCGGTCGACGCCGTCGCCGCGTATTCGCCTGAGCTAAATCGTTGTTTCCTCGTCCCGATAGACGAGGCTTCCGGCCGTCGTGCCATACGTGTGCGACTTGATCCGACAAGGAACAACCAAGCCGAGGGAATCCGGTGGGCTGACGACTACGAGCTCGATGCGATGATCCGAGAGCGACGACTCGCTCTGAGGAACGGGGCCGAGCCTCCGGTAAACTGATCGGCTGTCGTCATCCCGGGGCTATAGCTCAGCTGGGAGAGCGTCGCGCTGGCAGCGCGAAGGTCGTCGGTTCGAGCCCGACTAGCTCCACTTCGAGGAAGGAAGGCGGCCACAAGCCACCAAGCGAGCCCCGCACGCGGTTGCACGGCTGCATCTGCACCGCTTGAGCAGGTCCGCCACCGATCCACTTGCCTCATCGCCGAGGCGTGCTTGCTGGAGGCGGCGGCGCGTTTGCAGCTCCCGGAGAGCGTATCCTCAGCCGGGATGCCCCGGAACGACCACCGCGTCGGGTGATGCGACGACTCCAGCTCGCGCGCACCGAGCGGGACGCCACGGAGCGCCTGCCGCTCGGGTCGCGCCCAGCGCGCGCGCGGACGCCCGGCGGCGTCTTGTTGTTCGCCCTGCTGGCCATTGCACTGGCGACGCCGGCCTTCGCGATGGCCGCTCACGCGCCCGCGAGCGTCCCCAGCTGCACCCATTTTTCGCGCGTCAAGATGGCGCAGCTGATCCATGTAGGCTCGCTTGAACTCGAGGGGAGAGGCCCCGTGGGCAACAATTGCGAGTACAAGGGGCCCCACGTACCGGAACACTATGCGGACTTGCTCGCTGTCTCGGTCACTGCCACGAGCAAAGCCGTGTTCTTGAAGGCCCAGCATCTGGCGAAAACGGCGCCCGGGGTGTATGGGGCCGTCAAAATCCGCGGAGCGGTCGCGTTCGACGTGATCCACGTGATCCATGGCGAAGGGGCATGTCGCTCGCCGGGAGGGACTCTCGGCGAATTTGGCCCACCGCTCTGCAGCGGGCAGCCAGACTGGTCGACCATCACCGTCTACGCCTACGGACCCCTGAAGCCGAGGGGGCCAAAGGCATTCGTGACGGTCGGCTTGGCGGGCCAGGAGGAAAACACGTTCCTGGGCTACGTGATCTCCATTGACAAGAAGATCCTGTCCGGCCAGATTCGTTGAGCCGTCGAAGGGGCCGGGGCGCTTAGCACCGAGCGCCATGTCGTATCGCGGCCCAAGTCGAGGCTACAGAGCGCCTCCCTTGGCTCCAGGGCCTCCGCCCCCAACCGTCTACATCGAGAAGCTCGCTCGAGCTTCAGACCCCGGGAAGGTAGTCGATATCCGGCGAGCGTAGGGCGATGCCCAGACCTCGCAGCCAGACCCGCCCGGACTGCGGATAGAAGCACATGTCGTTGGGCTCGCGCGTACCGTAGGCCAGATAGGTCAGGCCGTCGGTGCCCGCGCGGAATGCGTGGGCCACGCCGGTCCCGGCCGGTCGGGAGATCACGTCCGCCGGGCGCAGCGGGTGCTCCTCGGGGCTCTGCTCACCACCCGACCACAGCTCGACGACGCCGCTGCCGTCGAGCACTACGAAGAGCTCCTCCTCCTGAGAGTGGCAGTGCGGCGAAGCTCCCTCTCGCCCCGCGGGCAGGACGACGTAGTTCAAGCCCGTCGCGACGGCTCCTGCCGCCTTGCCGGCGAGCCGGGCGCGCCCATCGAAGATCGCCGGGACGTCGCTCAGCGCGACAACATTGCGCGGCTGCTCTGCATTGGCGGGCGGGCACTCCGGGGGACCCGCCGCCGCCTCGCGGGCGAACGGCGAGTCGCCTTCGCCGAGCTCGACCCAACGCGGGAAGGACCATGCGATTCCGGCGCGAGGCAGCGTCGAAAGCGCGCCGTCGGCCCGCTGGCCGAAGACGAGCACGTCGAGGCCACCGGCTCCGCCGCGCAACGTGTGCGGGCCGCGTTTGGGTCTGTGAACGATGAAATCGGCGGCTCCGACCGCGTAGGTCTGACCGTCCTGCCACAGCAGCCCCTCGCCGCCCAGAACGAAGAAGATCTCCTCGTCGGCACCGTGCTCGTGCGCAGGCGTGGAGAAATGACCCTCGGCGACCTCGATCCGACGCAGGCCCACGGTGCGCGTGCCGACGTCCCGTCCCAGATCGCGCCATACGCCCTTGATGTGTCCGACGGCGAGCTCGCCCGATCGGCTCTCATACAGGTTGGCGATCTTCACCGGCCCGACGCTACCAGTCGCGACCGGTCGGGATCGGCCAGCAGCGCGCGCGCCTCGGCGCTCGACTCGGTCGCGCGGATCAAGACCGACAGGACGGCGCCTAGAAGTGAGGCGGGAACGGTGTCCGGCTCGGTGAGCTCGAGCATCGCAAGGCCGATCCCCAGCCCGAGCATCACGTTGGCGAACTGAAACTGCTCCGCGACGTCTGCGGGCGGTTGGAGGCCGGCGTCGGCCGCGCCGTCGGCGGCGAAGCGCATGAACGTCGAGCGCAGCAGATCAAACCCGCCCGCCAGCCGCTCTCGCAGGAGCTCATCTCGCTGCGCCTGGATCCAGAGCTCGACGAACAGGCGGAACGCGTCGGGATCCCTGTCCAAGTCCTCCATCCAGCGGTCGCTCCCCGCAAGAGGACGCTCCCAGGTCGTGCGCTCACGATCGAACAGCGCAATCTGCTCGGCCACCTGCTCGGCGAGATGCTCCTCCATCAACGCCAGCAGCAGGTTCTCCTTGCTCCCGAAATGCCCGTAGACGGCGCCCTTCGTGAATCCGGCCTCCGCAGCCACCTCGTCCAGCGTCGCCCCGCCGAAGCCGCGCCTTGCGTATACCCTCGCTGCAGCCTCCAGCAGGCGCGCCCTCGTCTCGGCCTTGCGCGCGCTACGGTCGAACTGACCACGTGGCATCAGCGCGCCTCCCTGCCCTGACGTCGCCGGCGACCGCGGCCTCGGGGACGGCCGAGGCATGAAGCCCTTGACAGATACCCACTAGTAGATATACTCACGTGCATAGTTTAGTCTAGCGCGAGGAGCTCAGGATCGAGACTCAGCTGCCCCCCGGACCGCGCATGCCCACCTCGTTGCAGACGATCGGCTGGTGGAGTCGTCCGACGGCGTACCTCGAGCGTTGCCGCGCGCGCTACGGCCGCCGCTTCACGATCCGGCTGCTCGGCGAGCCCCCGTTCGTAGAGCAGCGCAAGCTCCATGACCGCATGCCCGCCGCGGCGTTCCCGGCCGAGGTGCTCGCATGCGCGGCGGTCATAGCTTGAGCACATCGCCAGTCATGCGGCGTGCCACGCCGGCCGATGTGCCTGCTCTGGCGCGCGCGCTCGCGCGGGCGTTCATGGACGACCCCGTCGCGAGGTGGGCGTGCGCTCCCGATGCCTTGCGCCCGGCGGTGCTCGAGCGCTTCCACGCGACTCGAATACGCCATCTGCTCACCCACGAGGAGGTCTGGACCACGGTCGATCTCAACTGTGCGGCGGTGTGGGCGCCGCCGCGGCGCTGGAAGACGACGGCGCGTCAAGACGCGGCGCTCGCCGGCTGCCTGCTTCATCCTCGCCTGATCCCGCGCCTGCCCCTAGTCGTGACGGGCTTCCTCGGCATCGAGCGCAAGCATCCCCGCAACAGGCCACCCCACTGGTACCTCGCCGTGCTCGGCACCGATCCC
>Ga0182024_10005046_pt1 | contig 29865 bp, 30 predicted proteins | sample P32metaG_FD_120480 | JGI IMG/M metagenome (GOLD analysis project Ga0182024, IMG submission 120480) | Permafrost microbial communities from Stordalen Mire, Sweden - P3-2 metaG (Illumina Assembly) | ecosystem: Environmental > Terrestrial > Soil > Wetlands > Permafrost | place: Sweden: Stordalen...
CATCATGGTTCTCAGATACCGGTCTCCTTCTTTACTGATGCTCTTCTGTGGCTCGCTCTCTCCGGAGTTCCTCCGGCCAGGTCGCAACCCCAGAAAACAACCTACCTCGCGACTCTTCAGAAAACGGTGTGGGTCTTCTATGGTCAGCACATAGGTCAGCGCGATCTGCGTTCCTACACCCTTCACTTGCTTGAGCAAGGACACTTCCGGGTACACTTCCTTGGCGATTTTCTCCATCCGCGCGTCGTATTCCTTGATGCCCTCGTTCAGCGATTCGATTTCTCTGAGCAACGGCTCCAGAACAACGAGGCAATGCGATTCTCGGTGAGGCTAATCGGCCCGCCCGCTCATGGGCATACATGGTCATGCGGATGGCGATTCTTGCGTACGTTGGTGGTAGGCTTGATTGCATGGCTGCGGTTCGTAACGCTCGAATCACGGTTGGCTTCTTGAGCGGTAGCGGGGCGAAGGTCCTGGTATTGCGAGTTCATGGTTCGAAACTGAGAACGGTAGATACTTTGCCTGCGTTCAATCCTTTCCGAGAGGATCGAGATCAATCTCCTCCGTCACTTGCGAAGCAGGGGCATTTCTCGGAGTGTTGCGATAGCCAAGATCTGCTTGCGCTTTTTCGACGGTGAGACGGGCGTAATATTCGGGGTTCGATTTGCCCGCTGATCGATGCCGCGCAATCCGTTGAACGACGGCTTCGGGATCGTCGCCTCGCGCGAGCGCGCGTTTGGCGAAGGCCCAGTCATGCTCCGATTGACTGGGCGCATACGCGCCTGATTCTCGCTTCATTCGCGTGTAATAGTTTTGGCGGGGCGAACCCTGGCCGTCCATGTGGAGTTTGAAATCACGCCAGTGGTGGGTCTCGATGGAATGTTGGCGGGCCTCGACATAGAAAACCACATCATATTTCTTGTTCGCAAATCCGGGGAGCCTAAGAACGCGCGTAGCGTCGGTAGCGGCTGGATCGCCGCCGAATTCGCGAGCCAGCGCGTGAAGGAGGGCTTCCCCCTGCTCGAGCGCCATGCCTTCGACTTTCCAGATGATCTGGAATTTATCTGGGGAACTCGTTAGAACGACGTTGGGCTTTGGGACTAGACTCGATTTCTGAATTCCTTCAAGTGCCTTTGCTCCGCCGTAGTCAAGGTCGATGTACACATGCCGAATGGCCGCGATTTCATCCTTCGTTCGTGTCGAGGCATCTTGCTTGAGCGGGTTCATGCCTATATAGATGTCTGACCCGGTGGCGTTCTTGTGGCGAAGCCACGCTTGGAATTCCGGACTGGCGGCTTTCTCAGCGGTGGTGATGCGTTGCACAGTCTCGCGAACATCGCGATTGAGAGCAAGAATGGCGATTCGATTGACGCCCTCGAACTCATCGAGAATGTATTGTGCTGCTGGAATGGTTTCGTGCTGGTTCATGGTTGTTCCTTGTGGCACTCGAAGACCACAGCGTAGTTGTATACGTCGCGGTCGGGGTCGTATCCATGGATTTCGAGGACTTCAGAAACGAAACGCCGGCCAGGCCGCCGTTCGAGATGAACCACGACACTCACGGAATCTCCGACGTTGTTTTTAACGGCGCGGTAGGGAATGTCCACGCCACTCTGCAGCACGCAGCTCGTGAAGCGGGCCAGGCCTTGTAGGGCGCTAGCGGCGTGGACGGTGGAGAGACTTCCGGAGTGCCCCGTATTGAGAAGTTGCAGCAGGTCGAAGGCCTCGCTTCCCCGGATTTCTCCGAGGATCAGCCTGTCTGGTCGGTGGCGAAGCGCGGCCTTTAAAAGATCACGAATGGTGATCGCGGGAAGATCGTTTTGTGCCTGGCGGGCCTCAAAGCGGACGAGGTTGTCCTGAGCAAGATGGATCTCAGAGGTATCCTCAATGAGGAGAATGCGCTCGTCCGAAGGAATGAATTTCCCGAGCACATTTAGCAACGAAGTCTTTCCGGTCCCAGTAGAACCGGTGATCAGAATGTTCCTACGTGCCAAGACATAGGATTCGAGCTGATGGGCGAGCCACCGTTCCATCGTGGCCGTTTGCACCAGGTCATCGATATTGAAGTGACGGGAATTGAATTTTCGGATGGTGAGCGTTACCCCGTTCACACTGCAAGGTGGAATGACCACGGCGACGCGGCTTCCGTCCGGGAGCCGCGAGTCCAGTATGGGTTTCGCATCCGAGATGTCGCTGCCAAGGCGCCGTGCGATATTTTTCACCGCGATCATCAATGACTTTTCACCCAGATGAATTCCTGAGATCGCTTCGATGAATCCGGCCTTCTCGATGAAGATGTGGTCCGGGCCGTTCACCATAACTTCGCTGATGGAGTCGTCGCGAATGAGATGCTCGATCGGTTTGAGAAAAGGCAGGATCGTTTCAAAGCCGTTCATCAGAGCCCTCCCTCTCGAAGTTGCTCGAAGTAGGATTTGTTTGGGTCGTTGTAATAGGGTTTGAGGTAGCAAAGCGTCGGCGTCAGGGGATTCGTCCCGTCATAGGCCATGATTACGGATTGTGCGTTGGGCAGCTCCATGAAGGTCTTGATATCGAAGCGATAGTCGGTGTACGGGCTGTAGCTTTTGGACGCGGTGATATTGGCTTTGTGTGAGAGAGCCTTTCCGGTGAGCAGGCTGACCTGCGCGTCGTGGCCGCTTTCGGACAAGTTGTAGCTGGCCTTCAGTTTGTCTTCCCGTCCGCAGAGATCGCTTGCCGTGCGTGCGGAAAAATCATCTGAAAGACAAAGAAATATCTTCGTGCGAAATGTCTGGAGAAGCGTTCGCCAAGATTCGCCGGGCAGAGCGGATTTGAGTGAGCTGATGCTCTGCGTCGCAATGATCGGAATGCACTTCGGCTGCCTGGACAGGCTGAAGAACTTTTCGTCCCCGGTGGGTTCGCTCTCACCGACGGTCGCGAAATGCTGATATTCGTCGCAGAGAAAGAGAACCTGGCGGAAATAGGCGTCTCGGTTTTTCTCCATCTGCGGAACGCGATTCAAAACGGCCCGTTCGAAATCGAGTTTGAGCATGACCCCCAGCGCCTTGGCGAGGCCCGCATTCATCGCGATAGGAAAATTCAGAGCGCAGAGGCGTCCATTTTCGATGAGCCAGGAGAGAGAGGGCAGCGGCCTTCCGAATTTCCCGTCGGCATTCGCTTGCGCGTCGTAACATTCCGGCGGCGGACAGAACGTTCTCTTCACGGACGGGTTGTCGTCAAACAGCGAAAGAAATACCGAAATGCCTTCGACGATCGAGGTGCGTAGTTTCGGCTCGATGCGTCTCCAGTCATGGTCATGCCATCTCTTGACGGCTTCGAGTTGTTCCTTTTTGTCCGCGGGTACGGGTCCCTTGCGCGTGGCGTTCTCCGCTTCCCATTGGACCTCCTTGTCCTTCAGCACCGCCGCAAGCCCAGGAGTAAACGCCGCCCGATAGCGGTTCGATTCTGGGTCGAGTCGGAAACGGAATGGTTCGAGGCCCCGCGGGAACTTCAAATATTCTTCTTCGGTGAGGAGTGCCGAATCCGCTTCGAATAGGCGCCTTTCGGCTTCGGCGATTTTCCGTTCAAGGGCTTCGGGGTTGATCGCGCATTCATAAACATCGAAAAGCGTCACGTAGTCGAAAGCAACCTTGTGCAGCAAGATGATGAATTTGACGAGATTGGTGTAGGCCTGTTGCCAGAATGGTTCCTTCCCCCGGCCGAACAAATTGTTGAGCAGCGAAGCAATGCTGTACGCCAATGCATACGCATCGAGGTCATTATGCAGAGGGTTGTAGCGGTATTCCGATTCGAGACTGATCTCAACGTAGTCGTCGCTACGTCCGTGACGATCAAGAATGTCCTGAACCTTTCCACAGAAATCCCCTTTGACTTCGAGAATGAGCCCGCCGATGCGGCGCTCCGGATCCTCGGCCCGGTAGGCTAGAATTTGCTCGGCGAACGGATACATGCAGCTTGCCGTTTTCCCTGAGCCCACGGCGCCGATAATGGCGATTCCCGTAAACAAGCCTCGTTCCGGAATGGTGAGCCAGTAAGGGTTCTCGGAAGGGATTTGTTTCCGCGGATGGTGCACCTCTCCGAGGACCAGTGACAGTTCCCTTCGCTCACCTGGTTCGGGATAAGGCGGAAGCTTACCGGCATGAGTTCGAGCGCGTGCCTTGAGCGCGAAGATGTACATTCCGGAGAACACGATGGAGAAAGCGATAAAGGGAGTGGTGTAGAGGAACAGCGTGTAGGAGTACTTGAAGAATAGAAAGGCGGCCACCGACCGCGCCGCCATGACTTGGAGGAAGAGGTTTCCTTCCGGGAAGGGCGCTCGGAGGTAGAGCACCATTCCCGTCGCTGCCGCGAGAAAGCAGGCCACGAGTTGCCGGGAATGCAGCAACCTCAGAATCATGCTCTTGCCGCCTTGGTTGACGGTGTGGCTTCCTTGCGTTCCGGGCTCGATTGCTGTTGCCTGCGCCAGCGGCGAAACTCGGGGTCTTTCCAGATCACCATCTTGAGAGCCGAGTTGACGACATGATCAGGCGTGCTCTCGATGAAGGTGGCGTATTTTTCGACGGCGTGCGCGACGGGCTCCTGCAATTCGTATTCGCGTTTCACCATCTCCGGCGGCTTGTTGATGATCGACATGGATTCTCCTTTTCTTTAATTGTTTCAGCGATGGACGCGGTCACGGCGGTACAGGAACGGCACCTTGAAGCCGGGGTTTTTCCCTGGGTCCAAAATCAATCGTCGCGTCGTGCGCAACCTTTGTGCTCGGTATAACTTTCGTTCACCACGGAGGTGAACGGAACCGTGAACGCAGCAGTGATTTCTAGTATTCATGCGGCGTGCACGTGCCTTTTCTGCTTTTCGTCCACCGGCGATCTGTGATTCCGGACGAGATAGGTGTCAAACGCTACCTTCCGGCCGGGAGCGATTTGCGTGAACTCGAGACGGAGTGCCGATTCATCGAGAGTTCCGGCCAGCCACGCGCGATACAGTTCTTCAAAGCGTTCGCCATGAAAACGGCGCCTTCCGTCGGAGAGAAATTCCAGATCCTCGGTAAGGGGCACGACGTACTCGTGCCGTTCCCATTTGCGCCGGACCACAAAGTAACGAAGGACCTCGCTGGAAACATCCGCCTCCAGCGGCTCTTTGACGAAGGAGCGGAACCGCCTTTCCGCGCGACCAAACGGTGTCGCCCGGGGTGCGATATACATGAAGCGGAAGGCATTCAGGTGACGGAACAGATCCTGGTAGGCCGCAAGATGCACGCCGAGATGCGCGATGCTGGCCGACCCCGAGTCCACGTAGGTGAAGGTGACCACAGGGGCAGAACCTGGGGTCTGGGATCGGAGAAAGAGCGGAAAGTTGTCCATGAAATAACGCACGGTCGGACGGCTGTTGGGGCCGCCTTCGTAGATCCTGGCCGGCAGCACTTCTTTCGGAGTTCCGAACGCCTCGCAAAAAAGGCGCACTTTATCCTGTTCGGTTTCCAGGAACTCACAATCGAGGTTTTCGAGCACGAAATCGAGCAGGACCAGTCGCGTGCGAATGTATTCGAACGAATGCCGGCGCCGGTTGCGGATGTTCTCCTTTTCGATTCGGCCGTAGAGTAGCCGGGAGAACAAATGAAACACCAAGCCGGTTCCCATGTAATCGCGAACGGACGCGTGCCCGTGGCGAAGAAGTTTTTGCGCGAACGAGGTCGAGCGCTTCCCGCGATGGGCACCGGAGAACGCTAGAAAATGTCGCAGCGTGAAGTAGCCGGAATGGGTGGCCACCAGATAAAGGAAGTGCGCCTCGGTCCTGGTGTAGCCCAAGGCCGCGATGATTTCGATCTGGTCTTCCGGGAGTTTCATAGCGATAGAATCTCCGCAGTCAATTCGCGCGCGTCGAGAACCTTCCGCAGCTTGGCGGCCTCGTCGCCGCGGGCGTAGATGGAGAACCCGGCGCGGATTTTTTCCGCCAGGTTGCGCCCTCGGTAGTGGCCGGTGGCGAGCTCGAGGTCGATGCGTGCGCGCTCGCTGTCACGGGTTTCGTACTCGACGCGTATGTCGGGAACGGAGATCTTGCCGCGAACCATCTGGAGATTGTGGCGTTCGGCGACTTCGCGCTTGCGCGCGGGTGACGTCCGTTCTTCACCGAGCTCGGCGAGGTCGTGATAAACGCGCTTCTTCATTTCGTAGTCGAGAACCACACGAAGATTCTTTCCGCCGTTCTGTTGGATCTTTTCGGCGGCCTTTTGATACAGGCGATAGAGGTCGGCGTCGTGATGGGCTTCGCGCGGCTTGGTGAACCCGTGATAGAGCACCTGGCCTTTCCCGGCAGCCTGGGTCTCGGTGAGAAAGCGATGTCCGTGTTTCGTGAGCGTGAGAAGGGTGCGGGAACCGCTTTCTTCGTGCGGGACTCGTTTGATTTCAACGAGACCCTGCCGGGCGAGATTTTCGAGATCGGTGCGGAAGCGGTCCTGGTCACCAGCATAGAAAAACTCGATGAGGTGTTCCTGGGCCACAGCACGGAATTTGCCGAATTCCACCATGGCTTGCACTTCCGATTCCCGCACGCGGTAGGTGCGCCCGCGAATTTCGTGAACCTCGCGGGGCTGCGCTGGAACTAAATAGTGGGCTCGGGAAGGAGAAAAGGAATCCACCGAGGAGATCGGTTCGGAAGAACGCGGCTGGGCATCGGACGATGGGGTGGCTGGCTCGCGCTCCGTTACCGAAGCCCGCGGCGGGAGCGGCTCTCGCGGATCGTGACCGCGCGACATCTTAGTCGGACTCCTCTTCGAGCCAGGGCGCGGGAATCGAGGTTTCCCCGACATGAAGTTGTTTGTCGAGATGAAGCAGCTTACGGCCGGTATCCTTCAGGAAGAACTTACGGATCGAAACGAAGGCCCCTGCAAACACATTCACAAACAGCGCGAACACATAGATGAGGATGGGCGTGGCGTAGGCATGGAAGAGAACGGCCTTGTAGGGAATGAAGAATTTGAGTTCGCCCATAAGCCAGAACCCAAGAGCAAGCAGAAGTGCGATGGTGACGAGCAACGCATTGGGAATCATGGGCGACTCTCCGGCATGCTCCTCGCGGTTCTGACAGCGAATCTTTTTACCGGAGGAGCAGGCGGGACTCCGCAGCAACCGAGGCTCTCCTGACGCGCGCCGTTTGTTCGGGGAACCGCAACTGCGGGGATGGGCTGTGAGGGCGACGAGGACGCGAAACGGGGAGCGAAGAAGGAAGTGGCGCTCGGAGGTTGGGCCGAGGCTGCCAGGTGGACGCCCGCGACGACACCTCGATTTTCCCATTTCCGCGAGGGTCTCATTTGAAGGCCTGGTCTTCGCGGAAATAGGAGATGGTCAGGCCGAGAGGGTTGATGGGGATCAGATCATTCGGCACGCGGGACTGGAAGATAAAGACGAAATTGGCGGTATACAGGTCGCGCTTCAATTCGCTGTGATCGGCGGGCGAGTAATAGACGAGGTAGAAATCGACGCGAGCGCGGAATGGTGGGCTTTGCAACTCTTCAAGCGCCACTTTTTTTACCTCCACGTCGATTTCGGGAGCGGCCGTGTTGATGAGGAATTTCGGGATGATGTCGTCCTTGTGGTAGGCGTCGAGAATTCCGTTGGCGAGCTTGCCATCGAGAAAGTAAAGCGACTTCGCAAAATCGTTCTGAATGGTATAACGGTTGCGCCGATAGTAGAGATTCGTGAACTGCGACAAGAAATATTTGCTCTCGGCGTCCTGCGGTTTGTATTCGAAGTTATGGTAATTAATCGCCTCGGCGCGGCCGAGGTCGTCGATGCGGATGACCAGCGGACGGAAGTTTTCGAACGTGCGAATAGTCCGCAAATCGACCAGGGCGAGAGCCACGGCGATGAGCGACAGGAGAACCAGCGCGATCTTCAGATAAGTGTTGGTCACCATGGGGTCACCGCACGATTCGAGGTACAGGCTCTTCGCGTTGTGGAACGAGGCATCGCGATCCATCTAGAACTCCTTGGCCACGGCGGCCGCGGTAGCCGGGACCGCTTCGACCATCCCGGCGGAACTGCCTCCCGCGGTGCCGCTGAAGATGTGGTTCGTCAAGGAAGGAACTTTCAGCAGGACAAAGATGGAAGCGATAAAGGTGATGAGAAGAACCGGAAACCAGCCGATGAGCTGCACGGTTGAGATGGCGCCGGTCCCCTGCAGGGTGAGGACACCAATAATAAGGTTGCCGATGATATAGACGACCGCTGCAGCGATCACTTCATAGAAGGCGTATTGCAGAAAGCAACGGAGCCAACCCCAGAACAGCCACTCGAGCTTGGGCACGATGAAGAAGGGTACAAAGATCGGCCCAACGAGCACGCACACAGCCGAGGCGATAAAGCCATAGGCGATCACCACAATCGAGATGGCCTGCGCCGCGGCCAACAGAACAATGACCACGATATAGATGGCCATGCCCAGAATATCGGTGACTCCGGGCGAGTCGATGCGCGCTTCAAAATCGCCAATGCGGCTAACGATGGTCTGCAGTTCTGCTCGGTTGATGCGATTCGCAAGAAACTGCGCTTCGTCCGTGACGAGATTGTGGAAGCTGACACCGATGCCGGGAAGAGGCGAGCTGTAGTAGTTGACCATGGCGAAGCCGAAGGCAATGGTCAGCAGCAGACTGGCGAAATTGTCGAACTGGAAGGTGTATTTTCCGCTAGCGGCCGCGAGCGCGGACTTGATGCCATACCACGCCACCAGAATGGTGGCGAACATGCGGAATAGGTTCTGGCCCATGGCGTCGAAGAAGCCGAGATTCTGCGTCAGAAGATCGTTGATCGCCTGATACATGAACTGCAGGAAATCGGTCTGCATGGTCTCGGCTCCTGTCAAAGGTCAGAGGGAAAAGCCAACTAAGGCATACGAAAGTTTTGCAACGAATTGGTCAGCGTCCCGGTGACTGCGTTCAGGTTGCCGGCCTGGGTGGCTTGCCGGGTGATATCAGCGTCGATTGCATTGGTGGTCGTTTCGCGTTGCTGCTTGGAGGCGACGACCCGTTGTTCAAGGAGCGAAGCAAGCAGTTTGTTCGAGTCCTGGATGGAGCGGAGGGTCAAAACATTCGCTGCGTTGATCTTGTTGAGCACGGAGACTTCGCTGTTGAGATTGGTGTCCGCTGAGAAGGAATCGTTTTCGAGATTACCCATCTGCGTTTCGAGAGCCAGGGCGTTCCCGCGGATCGAACCGAGCGTGGCCATGGCGGTAAGGTTGGCGCCGTCCTGGAGTTGTACCGAGGCATATTGCGAGCGGACTCGGGTGAGCTCATTGGCGTCCATGCCCGAAAGGTGATTGGGGCTGTAGGGAAAGAGTTGGGTGGTGGCGAGCTGATAGCCGCCGCCGACGGTTCCGCTGTTGACGCCGGTAATCCAGCCGCCGGTGTTTCCGAAGGTGTTGAGTGCCGAGCCATTGCGCCATTGCGAGAACAGAGCGCGATAGCGCGCTGGCATATTTTGGATACTGCGGGCCATCTGCATGGCCAGGTTGTAGTGAGCCAGGACCTTCGAGTAGGTTTGTTGTAGCTGGATGAGGTGCTTCTGTAATTGGTAGTAACGCAAGAGCGCGTTGTGGTAGTTCGTCGGGTCATAAACGATGCCGCTGCCGAACTGCGCGGAGGCGGCACCGGCCGAGAGGCCGACGGCGAGAGCAACGATCCAGATTTTTTTTCTAACCTTCATTAACGATTCCTTTCCTCAGAGATTTGTAGGCATGGTGTGACTGGTGTAGTCGGGCAGCGCGAGGTCGCCCGACAAAAAGACTTTGACCCGGTGCCCCTCGCGGATCGTCACGGTCGGAAGAACATTCAGAAAGCTGTCGAGGGTTTGTGCCGAAGATTGCCCCAGGCTTTGCGCGAAGCCTTGGCGCAGGAGGTCGGTACCTGAAGCGGTGAGCGCGCCTGAGGTTCCGCTTTCGGCGACAGCGCCGATTGCGCCGACGGCCATTGAGACGCCAAACAGCCGAAGGTAATGGTTGTTGACTTGGTCGCGAAGACCGGCGTCGCCGATCTGGTTGAGTCCCTGGAAACGGTCAAGACTCGCGGAGTAGCCGTCCGGCATAACTAGACGATGAAAGGAAACGGCGAGACGGGTCTGGCCGAAGCTTTCGACCTTGCGGGTTTCTCCAAGAAGCTTGGCGCCCGCCGGAACGAGGAGATGTTGCCGGTCGTGGGAGTAGATATCGCTCGTCACTAGGCATGCGATGGGTCCGGAGAATTGCCCATCGAGACGGTTAAGCAGAACGGTTTCGAGCACGGTGCCTTCAAAAAGAACGTAGGTTTTTCCTGTCGCCGCGGCTGGTGCGCCGGCCGGTGCGGCGACAGGATTTCGCTGTTCCTCCTTTCGGTTGCTTTCCGCAGCGGACTCATTGGTGGCGGGTGCTGTTGCCTGGGGTATTGCTGGAGGCGGCAGAGGCCGCAAGAGTTCGGCGAGCTGCGCGGCCTCAGGCGACGCCGGAGCGGAAGAGATTGGTTCCGGCGCGTGCGCCGATTCCGGACTTTTGCGATAAGTCAGCGCGACATTGGAGGCAAACAGCGAAAGATAGTCGCGCTTCTTGCGCTCCTCGCGGATGGAGTCCTCGGCATGTTCCAGTGGAACTGCACCGCCACCAGAATCCGGCCGCGGGTCAACACTGCCGGTGAACGCACGGCCCTCTTGCGCGAGAGCATTTTGCGCGACGGTCTGCTCCCGCTGCAATTCCGCAATGCGGTTCTGCAGCTCGATGATCTTGGCTTCATTGACTTCGAGCGGGGCTTGCACCGCGGGAGCTGAAGCAACGCTCCGCAAGGGCGTGGCAGATTTCTTTCCGTCGGTCAGCCACATGATGACGACCATCAGAACCGCTAGTCCTGCGAGCAGCCAGGACTGCACATTTTTTGGGAGCAAGCCAGGCGGCTTTTGGCTCTTATCGTGGAGCGTGGATTGTGAAGTCACGGCTCACTTCTCCGAAACGTTTCGCGTGAAGTTGAGCCTTTTCTTCCCCACCGTTAGATAGCCGCGGTCGAGAATTTTAGGTGCGATGTACACGCCGTTTTCGACCTGGAAGGAAATGAGATTGGGCTTGCCGTCTTTCAATTCATAGAGCGCCGGCTTCTCCCGCGCTCCGCAGCGGATGTAGGTGAACGAATCATCGTGGTAGATGGCGGAGACGAGAAACGGTTCGCGACTGAGCTTGGGATCGAGCGCGTAGTCGAAGTGCACCTTGGTTGCATAGGTCGAACGGAACTGGTTGATGGCCTCCGTGGCATGCACCTCGGCCGCATGCACATCTGCGGTTGCTTGTGAGTGAACGCTTTCCATCTCTTTCCGGTAGGCTTCGGCCTCGACAGCGCGAACAAAGCCGTGCAGCGCCGTCGCGGAAACGGATTCGTCCTTCGGTTCGACAAACAGCTTTAGATCGGGTGGCACGTTCGGTTCGCTGCTGATTTCCGTGAGCAAGAAGGAGTACACGTGGCCGCTCGCGGTGATGAGGTTCAGATTGCTGCGGATGCCGGATTGTGCGGGATGGACGTAGCACAGATTGTGCGCCCCGTTGATGATCCAGAATTCCCGGTCTCCGGTGGTGAAATCGAGGATTTCCTCGTTCTCAGGAAGTACGATCAACGTGGAGAAGCGCAGCTTGGCATGGACGGGAACGACATCCTCCTTGCCGTACTTGACCACACGCGCGCCATCGGCCAGCGCGTCCAGCCCCACAAGAAATCCGAACAGCACGAGCACTGCAAATCGGGAATACCACTTCCATGCAGATGACATGACTCTTTCTCCTTTTCTTGGACAACCTATCGCTAGGGATTCTGGTCCTCGAACGAACGGGAGGCCGCCTGGACGAGAAATGCGAAAGACCCGGAAATCACAACGCCTCCGCCGCAAGCACGTTCAATCCCTTTTCAAAGCCGTACACGTCGAAAGTCTCTCTCCGTTTGCGGTTGTCGTAGGGGTCGTTGGTATACAGCCAGTAGCTGCGCGGGTCGACGTGCAGATTCGCGATCTTGGCCAGCTCCGGAGTTTTGAGAAGGAATTGCTGTTTGGGGATGAGCGAGGAAACGAGGTTCACTTCCGTGTCGTTCAAATGAAACTGCCGGCGGTAGAGGTCCTGATCCATGTCCGGATTGGCGAGGAACATCTTGGTCGCGCAGCTTTCGACGATGATGTCGAGCAGTTCCGAACGCTTCAATTCGTCAAGCGATTGCGTAGAGAGGATCATGGCGGCGTTATGCTTGCGCCATGTTTTTAGCGCTTCGGTGACGTAGCGCTGGATGCTCGGGTTGCGCAGAAAGACCCAGGCTTCATCGATGAAAAACGCCTTGAAGGTCGACGAGATCTCGCGATTCGCGATCACGTCGTTCGCGCGATGGAGGATGTAAAACAGCAGCGGTTCAAGCAAATCCGGATAGCGGCTCATCTGCTGGAAATCGAAACATTGAAAGCGCGAAAACGAGATGGTGTCCTGGGGATTGTCGAAGAGAAAGCCGAATTGTCCGCCGCGCATCCATTTGGCGAGGGCGTAGGTGAGCGGGCGCGGCAGGGTATTCCCGAGCACGTCGAGGGTGCGCAGCGCCGGATCGAGCGAGTAGAGATTTTCGACCTGCTCGTACAGCTCGCGATCCATCGCAGGATCGAGTTTGCCGAACTGGCTGCCGAGGAGAACCTTGAGAAAGAGCGCGAGAAAGTCGAGGTTCGGCTTCGTCGGCGGAAGACAGAAAGGGTTGATGGTGAAATCGGCCGATTCGAGCCCCAGTCGCAGGTAGGACCCGCCGAAAAGACGCGTGAGACTTTCGAAACTTCCTCCGACATCGAAGATGAAGGTATACGGATCGTATTTCTGCAGATTGGTGATGAGAAAATTCAAAAGAAAACTTTTCCCGCTGCCGCTCCGCCCGAGAATCATGGAATGGGCGGTATCGCGGTAATGCAGGTTCAGAAAGTACGGTGTGCCATGACTCGTTTCGAGTACCGCCAGATATTCTTGCCGGAGATGCGCGTTGCGGGTTTCGCCTGAATGCAGTGTGAAAAGAAAGGAAAGGTCCGCGTAGTTGGTATTCAGCAGATAAAGATAGCGAAGGTTGAAGGCGTGGTTTCCGGGAACGGCGGCGAGAAACGCATTCAGCAGGTTAAAGCGTTCGTCGTAAAGCTGGGCGTCGTGCACGCTGAACACTTTGTAGAAGTCCGCAGCGGCACGTTCCACTGCGGCAAGATCGCGGTCATACAGGATGACACTCAGGGAAAACTGGCCGAAGTAGTTGCCGTGAAGTTCGATCTCCTCGATGCCCTGGCCCAGTTCCCGCACCTGCGATTCCTTCGCATTGTCGAGCAACAGATCCTGCGTCCCGGCCTCACTCATATTCACCTGGCTTACGAAGGATCGCTTGGTGTTGTGAAAATGGCGGCGCTTGGCCTGGATAGTGCGGCGGGTTTTGCCGGGCTCTTCTTTCTTCCATTCGGTCACGACGTGATAGTTGGCGGAAACAGCCAAAAGCCCTTTCAGCAGAAGTGGAAAGGTATGGGCCGAAGGTTCCTTAAGCGTCAGGACCTTGACGAAATAATCGTCCATGCGCAGGTAGGTGCGATGACACTCAAGGTGCGATTCGCACAGGTAGAAGTCGAGAAAGGTGTCGTGCTGGAGGGTCGCAGAATCGAGTTTCAGCGGGTCGAAATTGAGCGTGCGCTTCAGCATGCGAAACGCTTCTTGCTTTCCAAGTAGGCGCACGGAGACAAAGTCGCTGACCTGCGTGCGGAAGCTTTCCACCTTTTGCCGGAGAGCGGATTCGGCTTTGCCCATCTCTATGGCGTCGAGATGCACGGCAGAGTTCGTGGAAAACCGCGCCGCGAGTTCTCTCCAGGCGCGGCGGGGATTGCCGGGAAATTCCAAAAGCGTCCCCGCGAGTGAACGCCGGGCGGCGAGTGCGGGACAGAGAACGACAAAATAGATGGAAAGTGTAAAAAGGCTTGCGGCTTTTCGCTCGAAATAAGCCACGCGGTCGCGAATCGCCCCGTCGACCACGGGTTTGCCGCAAAAGGAATGCGGAATGGCTTGGCGGTTACGTTTGAACAAGAACTGATACACGCGGTAGTTCTCGTCAAATAAACGCAAGGCTGATTCGAGGCGCTTGGTCAGCGCGTCCACGGCTGCTGCTTCGAGGCACTCGTAGTCCACACCGCCCATTTCGAGAACGACGCCGACGTCCCCTGATTTCGTGATGAAGACATGAGGTCCGAGGAAGCCAAAGAGATTGACCATGGCATTGAGCGAGCCCAGCTCTTCGTAGTTCTGAAAAATCCGTTTGAGATTCAGCATGGCCTTCCTCGCACGACGGAAACGGGCGTCAGCTTCGCGGGGTCGTACTCGCGCCGTACCTTCGCTGCATGAAAGAGCAGCCGCAAAATCTGCGGATCGGTCGCTGTCGCCCAGCGAGCGGCGAAATAGAGCAACAGAAAGATGAGCACGCCGCCAAGGAGGCTCCCGAGCAGGTTGAACGTGGCGGCGCCCAGACACATGGCGAAGAAGAACAGTTTCCGCTCTGCACCAAGAATCGTGAGCGGCCGCGATAGCGACCGCTGGACCGGATTGCGTCGTCGTTCGTAACTCATCGCGTGCTCCCATTCAGGCGGGAAACAACCAGGCCAGGAAATTGACGGCGGCAATGGCCATGCCCACGCCGAAAAGAACTCCGGCAAGAACTCGCTTGGAACCGCCCTCGCCGAAAGCGAAAGTCAGTCCTGAGACGACGATGGCTACGAGCGAAAGCCCTCGCGCAATGGTGCTGGTGAAGGCCTGCTGCAGCACGTTCACCGCGTTTTCCCACGGTGAATTCGCTTGCGCGAAGGTCGGCACGGTCAGAGCCAGACCCACCGCGGCGATCGCAAGTCCGCGCGCCAGCAATCCGACACGCCGGACTACTCCAGAACGTCGTTTCATAGAAGAGCTCCTTCTGAAATTAAGCGACAAAAACGAGAACTCCCGTCCCGGCCATACCGCCGAAAGGATTGCGAACCACGCTGTTCCCGGCGTATCTTGAGACATCACGAACCTTCGGACAGCGTCGGCCGCCTCCTTGGTGTGGTGCGCGAGACGGGAGTTCGATCTGCATGTACCTATATCTGTAAGCGGCAAGGGAATTTGTGTCGCACAAAATAAATAATCTTTTTGTGCTCACGAGGACCGCGAAGAAAGAACACCTAAAACAAGCGAAGCTGCCGGTCATCGACCTTCGTTCGGCGCGGACGCCTCGCGGCGCGCCGCAACTTCGCGAGGAGCCGTTTCATCCGTTGGCGCGAAGCGTTGGAGTACTCGGCACTCGGCAACTTGCCAAGCTTGAACTGCACCAGCAGTTCTAGGTCTTCTCCCGAGAGCACGCCCCGCTGTCGGCACCGGTCGAGGAAGTGCCGGAGCAGAGCTGCACGCTCGATCGGCTGCGGTCCGTCGCCATCCGGCGCACGCTCAGGACGGTCGCTGCCAGCGAAAGCGTGCATGGCGCCGCGGTTTTCCCGCTCGGCCCAGGCAAAAGCGTTCCGCCGCAAGAGCCGCGCTATGGCAAAGGCGAGGTGCGAATCGCGGCCGGCAAACTCGGGAGCGCCGAAGGATTCAAGGAGCGCGGTGACGACGTGCTGCGCCACGTCGTCAGGCGCAAGACCGGGACGGCGCGTGATGATCTGCCGAGCGATCCGATGCAGCATGGGAACGAAGGCCAGCAGCAGAAGTTCCCGCGACGTGGCCGAGCGCTCGTTGCGCGTCGCGCGCAGGAGCTCGGCGAGAATCCCATCCTTCGAATGGGTATCGTTCCCGCCGGTCGGTACGGTGTGCAGATACGAGATAAGGTCCGCAGCGGCCGGAAATGCGGACAGAACGGCCGAGAACGCCGCGAATTGCTGGTAGGTTTCCTGACCTGCGCGTCCCGCGAATTGTTCAGCCAGCTGACGCTCCATGGCGCAGAGCAGACAGCGACAATGCAATTCCCGATTCATCACGCTTCGCTCCTTGATAGAGGCGTTGGCGCGCTATCCGTGGCGCTCACTTTTTTTTGCGTGGGACAAGTCGCATCGCCGGAGGTGGGGACGAAGCCGGCGATTCCTGAAGGGCCCGCCCGAAATGCACGGCACGAGACCCTCACCGAGCTATACCGGGAAACCGAAGGGGGCGGGTGGGCTTTCTTTTTTCGACCGCAATTGCGGACTTGCCAAAAAGAAAAGCCCTTCGGCGTTGCCGGAGGGCTTTCTCAAGTTCGGAGATTAAAACGTTCCGGCTTCCGAAGATTCGGACGAGGGTTCCGAGGTTCCGGAAGCGGGCGCTTGCGGCTCCAAGTCCCCGCGATCGAGCCTGCGGACGGCGTCGGCGCGAATCGTCCATGAGGTGATCTTCGTGGGTTTGTTTTTCTTGCTCTTGCCGTTCGCCGGCAGGTAGACGGAGCTGACCAGGCTGCCTTCGACGAGCACGTGCGCGCCTTTCTTGACGGTCGCCGCGACGCGCTCTGCCAAGAGCGGGCGGAACACATAAGTTACGTGGAATCTGACTCTGACGCGATTAAAGGGCCAGTATGGTTGGTTCCTTCCGAGTAGTCCGGTTCTCACCCTCTTTCCCTCTTTGAGCTGCAAGAGTGGATGGGGCACCGCTCTCCTCAATCAACGCAGAGCTACGCGAAGATTTTGTCAACGAAACTGGCGAGGTCCTACAACGCTGCAGGATATTTCGAACGCAACCTTCGGACGATTGAAGTGCTTGTTGATCAGCAGGCCATCCGTAAGGGACTTGCGAGCAGCACACCGTGGAAGTATTACGATCTGGGCCACGGTTACTGCACCTATGACTTCTTTGATCAGTGTCCACACCGCATGGCTTGTGCGAAGTGCTCTTTCTACCAGCCAAAGGACTCGACCGCCTCAACACTGCTCGAGGGTAAGAACAACCTCCTGCGGATGCGACAGGAGATTCCTCTTGGTGAGTCGGAAATAGCGGCACTGGATGACGGCGTTTTCGCACTGGAGTCATTATTGGGCCGTCTTGCCAGTGTTCCGACCCCTGCCGGTCCTACTCCCCTTGAGCTTCGCGGCGAGTCTCTTGTGCAGATTCAGCAAGCGCGCAGTGATGACTGAAATAAAAAAGGAAAGGGCCCCGGCTCTGCACCGGGGCCCGACGTGTTCGAGCGGTCAGAACGGAGCCGTTTCAGAAGCGCTGCTTGCTTCACCCGAAGCAGCGGAACCCGAAGTATTCACCTCGGGTTCCGGCTCGCCGCGATCTAGCTTTCGCACGACGTCGGCGCGAATCGACCACGATGTAGTCTTCGCGATCTTCGCCTTCTTGCCTTTGCCGTTCGGCTGTTCGTAGGTCGAGCTGACGAGGCTACCTTCAACGAGGACGTGAGAGCCCTTCTTGATGGCCGTTGCGACATGCTCTGCGAGGCGGGGACGGAACACACAGACGCGGTGCCACTCGGTTTTCGAGGCCCACTCGTCTTGCCCGTTTTTCCACGAGCGTTGCGTGGCGACGGAAAGAACAGTGAACTTCGAACCGTTGCTTCGCGTTTGACGCTGTTCCGGGTCGGCTCCAACGAAACCGACGAGAGTTACTGAGTTGAGGTAAGACATTTTTGAATCTCCTTTTTCTGCCCCATTTTCTTGGAGCACCCGAGAAGCGAGGGCTGCTGCTCCCAAAGCGAGCGGCTGCATTCTGGGAGGGAACCAATGACTCATGGGAGGAACCGGGAAAGCAGAAGACGCGAAGATGCCGGGCGCAGGAATTAGCCCGAAGCGGTACCCAAGGAAATGCGTGGCAGAAAAAGACAGGCATACAAGACTCAGTGAACTCGTCGGGGAGCGGACCCATTTCACGAATCAGCAGCGGTGGAGCTTTCGTTCATATGCTGAGTGGCGATGCAGGCTGTGAGCCAGCAACCAAGGCAGCGCCCCGAGAGACGCGAGCCAGTCGGAGTTCAGTCGAGATCGAAGCAACACGAAGCGTCACTGAGATTCACAAGGCAGGCAAAGAGCAGGCGTGCTCAGTGGGCGAAGCTGACTTTGAGGTTCGCAAGAATCGCCGGATGAGAAAAAACAGCGGCGGCATGTCCCAGCAAGACCAGCGCTGCGTACATCTAAAGCTTCCTCACGAAGTTCGTCTCCTCAACCCGCGGATATCTTCGATTAGCCAGGTTTGGCCTTGCCCGGAGCGAGATTCTACTTAGCCTGCACCGACACGCTTGTCCCGCTTCGAATTGAGTCTGTCGCAATGGCCACGACAAGATCGCCAGACTGCAAGTCACCAAAGACCTCGGTCTTCCCATTCACCGTCATGCCGGTCTTCACATCAACCCACTCGGCCTTTCCCTGGCGAACACGGATCACGAACGTGCGCTGCACGTCTGTGGTGATCGCAGTGATCGGTACGAACAAAGTCTGATAAGCGCGCTGAATGGGCCATTCGACATTGGCAAATGTTCCGGGGGTGACCTGAGCGTCGGCATTGTGAAATTCGAGTTCGACCTGCATCGTCCGAGTCTCTTTATTAATATCGTGCGAGATTCGGGCAATCGGGGCGCTGAAAGTTCTTCCCGGATATGCCGGTACGCTGAAAGTTGCTTGCTGACCTTCTCGAACACCGGCTACGTAAGCTTCAGGCACAGGAACAACCACCCGCAGGCGGCCGATATTCTCAACCTGAACAATTGGTTGTGCCCCCGCCTGTCCCGACGCAGGTCCAACAAGGGCGCCCGGATGCAGGTTTCGCAGCGTCACGACACCATCGAAGGGCGCGCGGATTTCTAGATACGATTCGAGCTGGGACACACCGCGCAGCGCACTCTGAGCAGCTTGGACGTTTTTCAAGGAGGCTTCCACTTGAGCCTTGTCGGCTGTGGCCGTTTGCTCGGCAACCTGAAGATCGTTGCCTGCAACCACACCTGGTGTCTGAGCAGCAGCAGCCAAATGCTGATAGGTTCCTTGATCCGAAGCCAGTTTTGCCTGCACGGAACTGAGTTGAGCCTCAGCGCCTTGCAGGCTGGCCTCTGCCTGCGCTCGCTGTGCAAGTAGCTCGGGGGCGGAGAGCCGGATGATGAGTTCACCGGCATGCACGCGGGAACCACGATCAACACTAATCGTGTCCAGGAAACCTGTAACCTTCGGATAAATATCTACCACTTGATAGGGGGTAATCTGCGCTGGCAGGGACAGCGTTGTATCGAGTTTTTCAGATTCGACCGCGACAACCGTGACCTGTTGCGGAGTTCCCGCCGTGGACGTTGAATTTCCGCTGCGCGCAGCCGGGTTGTTACACCCCGACAAAACGAAACTGAAAACATACATCGCGAAGAGCAATCTCATTGCGCAGCCTCCGGCGATTTTGCAAATGCGCTGTTCAGATCATCTGGATCGAGTGAAGGTGAAATCAGAGACGCACGGCGCTGCACAAGCGCAAAGACCGTCGGCAGGACGAGCAGCGTAGCCAAGGTCGCGGCCAGCAATCCGCCAATCACGGCTCGGCCAAGCGGTGCGACCTCTTCGCTGCCGCGCCCAATCGCCAGCGCCATAGGAATCATGCCAGTGATCATGGCGAGGCTTGTCATGAGGACGGGTCGGAGACGTTCACCGGCCGCATTTCGGGCGGCCGTCATTGCGTCCGCCCCAGCTTTCCGATTCTGTTCGGCGAAAGTCACCAGTAGGATCGCATTCGCGACAGCGACGCCAATCGCCATGATCGTTCCCATAAAGCTCTCAAGGTTAAGACTGGTGCCTGTAACGAGAAGGGTCAAGATGGCCCCCGCCAGGACTGCCGGAATACTAGACAGCACGATGAGCGAGAGCCGGATGGACTCGAAGTTTGCGGCGAGCAATAAAAGAATCACGAAGATCGCGATGGCGAGGCCCACGCTTAAGTTGCCGAAAATTTGCCGCATTGCGCTTACCTGTCCGCGGACCTGGGCGGCTACACCGCGCGGCGGAGCGCCAGCTTGTGCAATCGCCTGATCGATGGCCTCGCCAGCGCGGCCTAGATCGTTCTTCGCAAGATTGGCCGAAACGGCAATCATCCAGAGGCCGTTTTGGCGATCAAGCTCTCCCGGAACAGTGCCCGCACGCACGGATGCCACTTCAGTGACCAGTGGATGTGCCCCCGTAGTACTTCCTACCGGAATTGTTTCGACATCCTTCATCGAGGTCATTCGTGCTTGGGGAACCTGGACCTGTACTTGGTAGCTGACGCCGGAATTCGGATCGCGCCAGAAATCAGGTGCCACGAAGCGGCTTGAAGCTGTTGCCGAAACAACTGCTTGACCGACCTGCTCGGCGGTCACGCCAAGTTGCCCTGCTAACACTCGATTTATATTGATGTTGATGGATGGGTAGTGGAGCGGTTCCTCGTAACCAACGTCACGCAACTCGCCAATTTTCGAGAGCTCCTGTTGCACGCGCCCTACATAGCCCAAAACGTCGTTGTATTGCGGTCCGGTGACTGCAACCTCTACAACCGAAGGCGTGCCGAAATTCAGAATCTGGCTAATCAGGTCACCCGGATCGAACGAGAAATGAGACCCAGGAAATTCTTGCGATAAGCTAGCTCGCAGCTTTTCCTCCAAATCGCGAACTGAAATCGAGGCGTCAGGCCGGAGAGCAATATTCATCACCGCCTCGTGCGGCCCGCTCGTCCAGAGAAATACGGCGTTTATCGGATACGAAGAGCCTTGAGTTCCAACATAGCTAAGCGTCAGGTCAATATTGCCGGGTCCGGCTTCGCGAGTGATCGCCTCTAGGATTCGCCGCGCCATGTCTTCGGTCACCGGAACGCGAGTCCCCTCCGGCGCATCAAACCGCAGGCGGAATTGGTTTGCACCCGAAGATGGAAAGATTTCCCGTGGAAGTCTTGGCCCGATGAACACCACAACAGCGATTGCGACAACCGCGTACGTGCTCAGCAGAATTGCCGGAATCGCCATAAGACGATCCAACCAGGAGTAGAACCGCTTGCGGAAACGGTCGAACTGTCCCTCCGCCGTACTTGTTCCGTGAACCGTGCCTGCCTTAAGCAGCCAGTTCGAGAGCACCGGCACGAGCGAGCTGGAGAGTAGATACGATGCTCCCATCGAAAACCCCACCGCAAGCGCAAGCGGCACAAACAGCGAGCGCGCCGGTCCAACCATGAAGAAAGAAGGGAGAAAGACGGCGAGCACACACAACATGGCAAGAAGGCGCGGGATAGCAACTTCCCGGCTCGCTGCCAAAACCGCCCGTGCTTTCGGCTCGCCCGCTGCCAAATGCACGTGAATGTTCTCAAGAAGCACGGTCCCTTCGTCCACAAGAACGCCTATAGCGAGCGCAAGCCCGCCTAGGGTCATGATATTGATGGTCTGACCCGTCGCCCATAACGCTACGACGGCCATAAGCAACGCAAATGGAATCGTGATGACCACGATGAGGGAGCTGCGCCAATCGCGCAAGAACAGCAGCAAAGTGAGGCCAGTGAGAAGCGCGCCGAGGATTCCTTCGCGCAAGACGGAAAGGAGTGCATCTCGCACGTATTGGGATTGGTCCAATTCGTATGTGATCTTGATGTCTTCCGGGATAAGCGATTGGAAGCGAGCGATACTTGCGCGAACTTCGTTTACCACTGTAACCGTGGAGGCGTCGGGGCGCTTCGTTACGGGAATGTAGATGGTTCGCTTGCCGTTCAACAAAGCATAACCTGCCAGGATATCGGAAGAATCCGAAACTGTGCCAACGTCCCGAACATACACCGATGGGCCTGACCCAGTGCGCAACGGGATGTCCAGCAAGTCTGTGATCCTGCTAACCGTCGAGTCCGTGGTAATTAACGTCTGATAGTTCCCGATATTGGCATCGCCGGCGGGTTGAATGCTGTTGCCCGCGAGCAGTGCTTGAACCAAGTTTTGGGGTGACAATCCCTGAGCGCGCAGTTTGTTGGGATCAACATTGATCACAATGGTTCGCTGGTTGCCGCCAAAGGGTGGCGGAGAAGAAACTCCCGGCAAGGTTGCGAAAACGGGACGGACACGATTCAACGCTAGATCCTGAATCTCTCCCAGCGTGCGTGACGGACTTGAAAAAACCAGATACCCCACCGGCAGCGTCCCCGCGTCGTAGCGGATTACAAAGGGCGACACCGTGCCCGGTGGCATAAACGCGCGAGCGCGGTTGACGTACGAAATCGTTTGCGCCAGCGCCTGGCTCATGTCCGTACCGGGATGGAATGTCAGCTTGATAAGGGCCGTGCCCTGAATCGACTTTGCCTCCACGCTCTCGATGCCGTTGATGTAGAGGAAGTGATACTCGTAGTAGTAGGAAAGAAATCCTTCCATCTGTTGTGGGCTCATACCACCATAGGGTTGCGCAACGTAGATGACCGGCAAGTCCAAGTCAGGAAGAATGTCGATACGTGTCCGCAGCAATGCCGGCACCGAACAAAGAACCAACGCCACAACGACAACCATCACTGTGATCGGTCTGCGCAAAGCTGCACGAATCAGCCACATACTAATGGCCTCCTGGCGTCGTGCCCTGCAAGGCCTGCAAGAAACCTTGCAGGTCCCCTTGTGCATAGGCGACACCGAAAAGTCCTCGCCACACGTTCAATCGGGCAAGGGCATCGTCCGTTTCTGCTTGAGAGAGAAGATTCTCGGATTCGGCGACTTCCACGAGCGTCGCCAAACCTGACTGATAGCGGGTCCGCGATTGCGTTTCCGATTGCCGCGCCGCCGCCAATTCAGTGGGAGTTTCCTGAGCTACGAGTTCGGCGCCTTTCAGTTGATCGCGAGCCGCTCGAATCTGCCCCGTCAGGTCTTGAAGCGTCTGGTCGTAGTGGGCCTGTTGCGAGCGCTCGTTGGCCTTCGAGATTTGTTCTTGCGTGCTGCGCGCTTTGAACGCGAAAACGTCCGGGAAGAGGATCGTTATCCCAGTCACCCAATTTCCCCGCGCCGGTGCCGCGCCATTCCAATTGCCAATGATTGACCCATTGTTTGGAACTGCGCTGCCGCGACCAAACGCTTCGCCCTGCAAGAACAAGCGCGGATAATTACTCCGCTGCACGGTTTTTTCCTCAGTCTGAACCTGTTGCACGGAAGCCATCTGATCGCGCGCTAGAGGATGGTCGGACACAGGAGATTCAAGCTGCGAAGCGGTCTGCGGCAAATCCTGCAGGCGGCCTCCATCCAATTGGATTTCAGTCCCTGCCGCTCCCAGGAGAGACGCGAGAGTGTCGAGGGCCGCACGCTCAGCCTGCTGAGCTTGATATAGCCGAGTTTTCGCTCGCGCGAGTTCAGCATCGGCGCGCGAACCGTCCACCCCAGGTCGCAGTTCGTTATCGACAAGAACATGAGCGGACTTATCGAACATCTGCCAGCGGTCAACGTTGGCCTGCGCCGCCAGTACAACTTGTTGGTTTGCCACTGCAAGCAGAAAGTAATTTCCGACGGCCGACGCAACCTGAAGCTTCGTCAAAGCAAGATCGGCTTGTGACTTAGCTTCGGCGGAACGGGCTTGGTCTACCTTCGCTGAGCGAAGTCCAAAGTCCAGCGGTTCCCATGAAAACAGTACCTCCGCCTGACTACCCCAGAAGCTCTGTCCACTCGAAGGACTAATCGGCCCCTCAACACTGGGAGTGATGGGCGTTGGTAACCAGATTCCATCAACCTGGTTCTGAGTCGCTCGGCTGACCTGATACACGCCGTTCAACTGCGGGAGATACTGCGTCCGAGCAAGAGTCACTCCAGCCCGCGCCGCGGACACCTGTTCCAAAGATGCGCGAACCGCAGGATAGTGCTGAAGGGCATAGTTCAGCGCATCTTCCAGAGTCAGCGCCTTTGGCAGGGCGTTATCTTTCTGCGCGCTAGAGAGTCTTGGGAAGAGAACGAGAACGAATAGCATCGCGGCGCTCGTTCGTAGACACTTCCAAAGATTTGTAGTCACGATTCTCGTCCCTCCCCGTGAACCGATTGCATCCGGGCTTGCAAATTGCTCGGCGGCTTCTGTATGGCCTTTGTTTCATTCATTCCAATAACTCGCCCAAGAGCACCTTGACTTTATCTTTGGCCTTGGCGAGGGCCTTTCGCCCGGACGCAGTGGCTCGATAGACTCTGCGGCCCCTCCTGCCCAAACGAATTTTCTTAGATCGCAGAAAACCTCTCGATTCCAGACCATGGAGCATCGGATAGAGGGTGCCCGCGCTCATCTTGTAACCGTGGTGTTGCAGCTCCTCGATCATGCCCAGTCCAAAGATTGGTTCTTTGCACGCATGGTAGAGAATGTGGATACGGATCAGGCCTGACAGCAGCTCTTGATCCCGGATGTGCTTGATCTCAGTCAGTCTCATGTTTGATTAGCGAATATAGATATCGAAAAGCGATAACAAAATACCTGTAGCCTCTCCTTACGTCAAGTGCGATAGCGTCGTATCGAGCGCGACACTAGAACTTAGTGCTGGAATCGAATCGCACGCGACCCGCAGAAAAGCACGGCCATGCCGAACGGACCGAATTTTCCTTGACGTAATCACGGAGTGAAATAGGCTCCATCACGTCTGGCGGTGAGTTTCCCCGCTGTGGAATATGGCGGCACGCCTGAACTCTGCTCGCCTCAAATCGCTACCAATGCGGCCCAGTGCACTGGGCCGCATTGGTCCCTCAACCGGCCGCTGAGACCCTCTAAACGTCCGTGTTGATTTGACAGAGTGTCCTGATTCCATATAACCACGACCCGATGCCACTCGGTTTTGGAGCTCCATTCGTCATCGACGCTTTTCCACGAGCGCTGCGTCGCGACGGACAGCACGGTGAACTTCGAGCCGTTGCCCTGGGCCTGGCGTTGCTCGGGGTCCGATCCGACGAATCCCACGAGAGTTACGGAATTGAGGTAAGACATTTTGAATCTCCTTTTTCTGCCCCATTTTCCTGAGGCACCCAAAAGCGAGGGCTTCTGCTTCCAAAGCGAGCGGCTGCATTTTGGGAGGGAACCAAAGTCTTTGAGGGAGGAACCGGGAAAGCAGAAGCCGCGAAGCTGCCGGACGCAGGAATTAGCCCGAAGCCGTGCCCAGGAAAAGGAGCGGCGGGAAAGAGAGGATGGATTACCAACGCTACGCAAAGGGAAGAGTTGGGCGAGAACGCGCAAATAGGGCAGCACAACTGCATTCCTTGCTGAGCTGTTCGGTTTTGTAGCGACTATGTGGGGTCCGCGTTCGTTCGGTCGCGTATGCGTTCGACGACAATTCCTTTCGCGGCACAGAATTCAGAGATGATGGGATACCACTGCGCGTCGACGGCATCATGGTCCTCGAACTTGGATGCGGGAGAAAGAACGCGAACGTGGCCGACGAGAGTCATTTCGTCGGCCAGCAAAATCGGTGTGATGCGTTCACGCGCTACAGCATCGTAGTAAATGCCGAACTGTTTGTTGTTGGGTTCGACGTACCCGTCGCAAGATCCACGCGGTACGTGAGACCCCCGAAAAGCGTCACACCGCCCAGCCTTTTCGCCACCCGGCGCTCAGGTAGCACATGACGCTGTGTACATGTGAGCAGTTCGCAGGTGTGCGCTCATCAGCCCATCATTGGCGAAGATCCATACGCGCAGGTCCCGGTCGCCGGGTGCCACTCTCGCCTCCCGGATGGAATCGAACTGCGGTGAGAGGGCAAAGGGGATTCCGTATTCATAGGCAATTGCCGCTAGCGCGATCTTGGCGGCGACTTTGCGGGCTTCGATCGAGAACGCAAACGGCGTGGTGAGCGTATAGTTGGCGTCGATTACGATTTGCTCTGGAACGCCGCGCTCAATGACCTCTCGACCCTTGGCCCGTGCTCGCTCCACAAATTTAGCGCCTGCTCCCTTGGTCATGAAAAAACCGCGCCTGACTTTTCTTCCGTCCTCCGCGGTCGCGTCGGAGACCCGGTCGAAGAGTTTTGTCTGGCCGTCCGGATCCATGAATCCTTCGAGATTCTTCATGTCCAAGCCGCGAATCTCAGCGTTCACAGAGGCATTCGGAACGATGCCGTAACGGTTCTCAATCTGCAGAAGATGCAACAGAGGCGCGACGGCTTCCTTCAGTTTGCCCTCGGCTACAGCGAACTCACCGTTGCAGCGTTTGCAACTTCCGTCGACGACTTCGAGCTCTCCGCCCATGAAAGCGGGGAAAATGTGCTCATCCGTCAAATATTCTTCGCTGCGGCAAAAGATACAAGGCATGGCGGGTCAGTTCGGAAGGCGTCTGCGTGGGGGATCACCGTCCCCGGGGGTGGCGCTCGGAGCCTGGTCGAGTTTCCTCAGCAAAGTTTGCCGTTCCGCGGAGTAGATTTGCGCCCATTCATAGAGTCGCGCATTGTGGATGGCCACTGCTGCGGGAATGGCCAGCAACTTCGCGAGGTGAAAATGCCGCGTCGTGAATGCGCGCGGCTGCTTGCTGCCGATCGAGAGCAAACCGACCACGGAGTCAGACACTACGAGCGGGACGGCGATCCACGAGCGCACACCGGAAAAGGCCTTGTGGTCCCGCCAGTCACTGTCCTCGCGCGTATCGGGAACATAGGTCGCCATTTTCAAAACCAGGACGCGCTCGAGAATGGCACTGGCGCTCGTCTCGAGCGTGACCACCGGCCGGTTCACCGCTGACAGAGGAGCTTCGCGCGCGACGAACAGCCGGTCATTTTCTTCCGTGAGAATCACGCTAGCCGTGTCATACGTCACGATTTGAAAAAGCGTTTGCAGCAAGGTGTCGAGCACGGCGTCCATGCGCAAATTCTGTGTGAGGGCGAGCGTGGCTCGGCGAAGGGCTTCGGCTTCCGCCCCAGCGCTCTCGGCTTCGGCGCGCGCCGCTTCAGCCGCAACCAGGTGCTCGGCCACCTGAGCGTCCGCGAGTTTTTTTGCGGTGATGTCCTGCGCCGTCCCGTATAGTTGCCGGATGGCCTGGTCCGAAGCCCGGACCGGCGAGCCCTTCACCCATACCCAGCGAACCTCGCCATCCGGGCGCACGATGCGAAACTCTTCGTCAAAGTGACCGGAATGCACGGCGTTCTCAAGCTTCGCGAGCACGTGAGCGCGGTCCCCCGCATGAATCAAGTCTTCATACGAAGACGGGTCGCTCTCGATGCTTTCGAGTGACCTGCCAGTGACGATTTCGTAGGCACGATTCACGGCAACGACTTTCCTGGTGGCCGCGTCGAGCAGCCAGAACACTTCATCGATACTGTCGGCCATGTGCTGATAGAGGTTCTGCATTTCGCGTGCGGAATGCTGCGCCTCGACGCGTTCCGTGATGTCACACAGAATCATGGCGTGGCGGCCCGGAAGATAGTGGGCCGTGAGTGTAAAATTCACGACAACTTTCGATCCGTTGTGGCGAACCAGTTCTGTGCGGCCATGTTGAAAGGATTGGTCAAGGAATGCGCGCCACTGCAGTTCAAACTCTTGTGGATTTGTGAGAAATTGACCGAAGGAACGGCCGACGAGTACGGCGGGCGGAGCTCCCAAAATGGCGAACGCGGCGGGATTGGCGTCGAGGCAGACTCCCTGGTCGTCGAGAATCAGGATGCCGTCGAGCACATGCCGGTAGATTGAGCTAAGTTCGCGCTTGGTGTCATACGCTCCCCGGCGCTCCACAAACCAGGCGTGAGCGTACAGAAACGCGGCACATCCTTGCGCCAGGAAGACGATTGCGAAAGCTGCCACTACAAGATTCGAAGCGTACACGCGGGTTCCGAGCGAGAGGAAGAGGAGGACGCCGGCAAAAAGAAGCAGGAGACGAGAAGCGATCTGAAACCAGAGGGGCGTGCGGGCCTCGGGGTCAGAACCTCGGAGCGGTTCGGGAAAGATTTGGTTCGGAGCCATCGACGCCACAGCGGTTAAAAGTTGATACCGTTTACCGCTCGATGGCGATGCTACGCGCGTGTAAGAACGGGAGTCAATAGCCAACTCCCGCACCCCGGACACGCTGTTTCGACAAGAATTGCGCGGTTGTACCCGCGAATTTCATCAATTTCGCGCGCGTTTCTTTCATCGAAAAAATACTTTTCCTCTACTGGAAACAGTCGTATTTTCGCGTCGGGTTTTCTCTGTGTCCCTCCCCGCGGTTTCGCCAGGCACATAGGAAACGAAGATTTGAGGTGGGATGAGTTCTGGAGCACCCGAGCACCTGCTATGGTTTCCGGCCGTGTCGCGAAGCCGCGGGCGTGCGACCTCCGAAGAAGAAGCGTCTGCAGAACGCGCCGCAGTGAGCGACGAAGAACTGCTGGCCCGCGTGAAAGCGGGCGATGAGGATGCGGTGGGCATTCTGTTCGACCGCTACGCCCGCCTGTTTCTCGTGATCGCTTTACGCATCCTGCGGGACCGCGGCGAAGCCGAGGACATGGTGCAGGAGATCTTCCTGCACGTGGTGCAGCAGGCGTCGTCGTTCGATCCGGAAAAAGGTTCTGGCCGAACGTGGATGGTGCAACTGGCCCACTTCCGTTCCTTCGACCGCCGGAAGCATAACATGGCGTAGCGGCCATTGGGTTAAACGTCCACGAGACGGGATTGCGTTTTAATCGCGGTGGACTTCTGCCCGCTTTAGAAAAATAAGGCCGGAGAAACGTTTAAACGTTCGCTGAGTCTCTCGATATGATTTCGATTCAATTTTCGACTACCGTGCAGGACTTCGAAACTACACTTTCTGAGCCGAGCATAAGTGCTAAGTCTTTCTAGCGAAGACCATTGTCTTCCATGAGTTCCTTTAACACCTCTACAAGTGAGGCCGAACGAATCGGGTAATGCTCTTCTTCATACGCCTCAATCAATAGAGTCAACACTTCAGCGAAGTTTTTCTCGGCGGCGGTCAGGTTGCCGCGTCGTTCCATTTCTAGGAGCGCGGAGATATACCGCTCGTTCTGAGCCTCGGACGTGATAACCCTTGGAACGCCGTCCAGTACATCGCGTCTTTCAAGCACTGCAATCATTTTTCCACCCTGAAATTACGGTGATGAGCCTGCCGAGATGATCATTCTACGATCTCCGAAGGAAGCACGCCCATTGCTCGTACGACACACCGCAGGATTTTGACCACAATCCCGCGACTGAGCGTGCGAAGAGGACTTCGTGGTTGTCTGAGATCTTTCTTGGAAACGGTTGTAATGGCGTTTGCCCAGACTTCGGACGTCTCGGCCAATCCGGTTTGTCCGGGCGTCAATTGCAAACACGAGTTCTGACGGAGCGTCGTTCCGATTGGAACGACCGCAACGGTAGAAGCACGCGGGTGATGGTTTTGTGCGTTTGAAGAAACAACGACAACGTACCGTAAGCCCTTATCCGGGGACTCCGTCGGCAATTTAATTAGCCAAATTTCGCCCTGACTGGGTTTTGGAAGAGTTGGAATTGCGGTGGACGCCATCTATCGAGCGCCAACTTTGGGCGCGGCGCCGGAGATGGTTTCGTCTCCCTCGGACTCGACAAACGCAGCGAGCCCTGCTGCCCCGAGTTGCCCCCAAGCCGCATCTTCTGTCACACCAGCGTCGGGCAGTGCGTCGTAATAGGCCGAAATGCTGGAGCTCAGTTGCTTCAGTTCCTCGGCACGACGGGCAGACTCAATCATGCGTTCCATGACGGTGCTCACATGAGATCGCTCTTTGGCGCTGATCCTCCTCACGTATTCCACAGAGTCCCTGGAAAGAGTGATCGTCACTCTCTCTTTGCGTTCCGGTCTTATCGCTTTCGCTACGTTCTTGGCCTTCGTATGACCTGGCATCATACCCTTATCTTACACCGAGTAAGATACTCCGTCAACGGTCAGAGGTTGGGAATCGTGCCCGAGGCAGGCCGGAGCTTGCTCGCTGTCTCCGGAACGGGCAACCTGTTCGCTATGGTAAACCGCGCGTCTGCCCCGAATATGCCAAGCATTCCGG
>Ga0182024_10005047_pt1 | contig 29864 bp, 27 predicted proteins | sample P32metaG_FD_120480 | JGI IMG/M metagenome (GOLD analysis project Ga0182024, IMG submission 120480) | Permafrost microbial communities from Stordalen Mire, Sweden - P3-2 metaG (Illumina Assembly) | ecosystem: Environmental > Terrestrial > Soil > Wetlands > Permafrost | place: Sweden: Stordalen...
CAGCGGCACGCTCGCCGCCGGACTCGGCTCGGAGACCTCACGTGGCCTCCGCTCCAAAACATCGCACAACACCTTCGCGATCTTGTCCGGGTCGAGCTCGCCGGTGGGCGCCAAATGCGATTTGCCGAGCACCACCGGGTGCGCGGGCAGGTCATACAGTATCTCGCGAAGCTGCAATTCCAGGAAGCTGCGCTTCTCCTCAATCACCAGGATGGTCTCGAGTCCCCGGGCGAAATCGAGCACAAACTCGGGTTCCAGCGGAAAAGGCATGCCCACTTTGCCGATTCGGATTCCATCCCGTACGTCCAGATCGCGCAGCGCCTGCATCAGATCGTAATAGGGCTTGCCGGCGCTCAGGATGCCAATGCGGGCTGGCGCGCCATTGTGCCGGTTCAGCCGATTCGCTTGCGCAAACGCGCGCGCGGCTCCGAGACGCCGAACGTTCGTCTCCACCTCGAGCATCAACGAGACCGGCGGAATCAGCCGCGTGTCAGTGTGCTTTTCATAGCCGCCAGGAACGCGGATGGCAGGCCGTTCCGGATCCACGTCCACGGTGCCGCCGCCGTCGCACACGTCCGTCACCATCTTCATGCCGACCCATGCGCCCGAGAAACGCGACATCGCGATGGCCATCAAACCGTAGTCCAGAATCTCCTGCGTATTGCCGGGATAAAGAAACGGAATGCCAAGGTTGTATAAGCTGAAGTCGCTCTGATGCGGAATGGTGGAGCTTTTAGAGACGTGATCGTCGCCGCATAGCACCAGCGCCGCGCAGTTTTTTCCCGTGCCCGCCAGATTCGCGTGACGGAACACGTCGCCCGACCGGTCCACGCCCGGTCCTTTGCCGTACCAGATGCCGACCACGCCCTCCACCTTGCTCTGTCCCAATACGCCGTAGATCTGGCTGCCCATCACCGCCGTCGCCGCCAAGTCTTCGTTGACCCCGGGCCGGAAGTGGATGTTGTGTTCGCCGAGAATCTTGCCCGCGCGCGTGAGCGCCATGTCGTAGCCACCCAGCGGCGAGCCTTCATATCCGGAGATGAACGCGCCCGTGCGCATGCCCGCACGCTCGTCGCGGCGCATCTGGTCGATCGGCAGACGAACCAACGCCTGGATGCCGGTCAAATACACTCGTCCGCATTCAACCGTGTACTTTTCAGAGAGCTTCATAGGAGCGGGCGCAAGCTGATCCGATTCATGCTATCACGCGCTGCCAGAGGTTTGGTTGCCGCAGCTCCGCTAAGCCGCGCTATCCGCACAGATTATGCGCCAGGCTGAACTCAGCCAGCGCCGATTCTTCGACGGCCGTCGTCTTCTGGAATGCGCCGCTTAGACGTACGGTGCGGAAGGTTTAGGCCTTGATACCTTCCATTCCGGACTGCCTTCGGAATAGCTATTTGTGGTGTTTTTCACTGGGCAACGATGGGTGACTACCCGGTTGGGAGCGCGCCCCTCAAAGGCGGGATCTTGTACCTGGTGAATTCGACCGCAAGACTTACACATGAGTGTTACACTTTGCACATAGTAAGCATACCACGGTAACCCAACAACACTTGAACATTGGTGCGAAATTAGTCCTGAGAATCGGGCTGCTTTCTTACCCAAGTATCGTTGGTGCTCAAATTTTCGTTGTAGGATGGACCAGGACTATGCTACGATACCCATGTATTTGAAAGGTGCGCCGATTAAGGCATCTCTCGCATCGCTCGCTTAAAGGCCTTCGTTCGATCCTGCCCAATTAGCCTACTCTGCAAATTCAGAAAGAACAATTTTAGATGAAGAATATTTTCGTTGGAAACCTTAGCTTCAGTGCAACCGAAGCGGACGTTCGATCCCTGTTTGAACAATACGGGTCCATTGAGCGCGTAAATTTAATCACCGACCGCGACACGGGACAGCCCCGAGGCTTTGGGTTCGTGGAGATGAGCGGAAACGATGAAGCACAACGCGCCATCGCCGCTTTGGATGGCAGAGAACTCAATGGGCGAAATTTGAAAGTGAACGAAGCTCGTCCAAAGGAAGATCGCGGATTCGGCGGTGGTGGTGGTGGCGGCGGTCAGCGCCGTCAGAACCGCTGGTAAGTTTTCCTAAACCTGCTCGACAGGCGGTGCCGCGCGTGCCGCCTTTGTGCAATTAGTTTGCGAAGTTGTCTGCAAAATCTGCCTGAAAATAAACCCCTTCAAGCATCCCCTGAGATCGTCAGCCGGGATCATTTGTCTTGACAAATCATCGTAATATGCTCATACTTAACGTCGGCTGAGCAATTCTGCCCATTCGCAATCGATCTGAACTAAGTCAGATTGGCTGATCCTTCCCTCTTAGCCCGAACCGGACTTCCATCGGATTTTGACCGATGCTTGTCGGTTTTGCCCCTGGTCGCTCTCCGTACTTCGCGAATCGAGAAATTATGCTTGCAAAAATAATGAAGATGGTCTGCATTGTAGCCCTGATTCTAACGGCATTGCTCTGGCGATTCGTGGCAGCCTACCAACTGCCGCTGGATTTAGTTCTCTGCGTTGGCGCGCTGATTGTCCTGCTGCAGGCGGTTCGCGCGAGCGAGTATCTTTGGGCCGCGGGCTTCCTCGTTATTGCAGTCGTTTTCAACCCGGTTATAGTCATCCTCCGGCCGTCCGGCGACTTGTCGCTCACCGTGGTGTTGCTGTGCATCCCGGCGTTTGCGATGGCTTTGATTGCGCTAAAAACACCGCTGTTACTTTCCATTCCTTCCATTACGGATAGAAATCCGGGGAGCAGGTCATTATAAAAACGCGAGGAATTATTGTGGCGGACACGCTCGAAGCAGGCACCATTCTGATTGAGGCAGGCACGCCGGTGCCGGAATGTCTGCGCCTTGAAATAAAGCCTGATTCCCATGGCTGGCATTCGGTCACCAACCTGAGCCCTCGCGAATTGGACCGGAACATAAATCAAGCCGGCTGGATCTTTTTTTACCTGGCCGAAGAGATCCGAACCACCGTCTTCGGATTTGATAAGCAAAAGACCTTGCAGCGTGCGTTGACGCGGATTATCACCCGAGTTAAGACTCAGAATTGCAATGGATTGCATATCAAGCAGGTGACCAGCGGGTCGTTCTGGAAATTGACCCGTGTGAAGATCTCCGCGCACTCGCGGCATATCCAGGAAGGTCCTAGTCTCTGGCCGAGCGAGCGGCGCGAATTTGTGACATAGTCTGAGTGGGTTCGAATTGCGAAACGGAATATCACGACCGAAGTGAGGGAGCGCATGGATCAGGTAACCGTGAAATTTACCGTGAGAGAACTGAGGTTGTTGGCTAGTCTGGCATCGGACCAGCTGTTCCGCAGGGAGTTCATCGACCCCAATATGCCCGGCTATCGATCCGATGTCGAGGAAGTGAAGCTCGGTAAAGAGTTAGTGGGACGTTTACGGTTGCTGGTGGATGGGCCTCGCGGGATGCCGAACGGCATGAAGAAGGTCGCGTCTTAGGGGATAAGGAGTTCAATAATGCAGTTCATCCTGACGGGATTCAATCAAGAGGTAGCTTTCCGCACCTTTGCATTTGAAGGCATCGCGGCCGATCGAACCCGGGCGGCGTTTACTGTGAAAGTGGATCTCGACCTCATGCGGAAGTACGCCATCCGGATGCAGGAGCTCCCCCTGCTGTGCCGGCTGCTCCTGGAACGCGGCGATGAGAGCGAGCAGAGGCATACGCTCATCTTCTCGGAAGAGGATATGCGCGTGCACGCCTCCGCCCAGGCGGCGCGAGTTACGGGGAGCTTTAAAAAGAAACGTCCTCCGGTGCAAGCATGAATGTCTCCCAGCCGGCTGCGTAATCTCGTCCAGTAGCCCCGAGGGAGGCCGGATTAAAGCAAAGGACATCGAAGCATGGATACTTGGACAGACGAACAGTCAACAACCATCAATGACGAGATGTGGGGTGCGTGGATCGAGAAACGAAAGTTCCGTGAGCGGCTGGCTGCACGGAAACGGCACGTGCTCATCCGCAGCTTGCTTGTGATCTTCGCCGTCGTAAGCCTGATCTGCCTGGTTGCCATCAAACGGTGACGCTCCGTCGGAGTCATCTGACACTCTGCTATGTCGCGAACTCAAGCGACTCATCTACACGCTGTGACCTAACGCCGCCAGTAGTAAACTGTAAGACGTTACCTAACCACGGCGACAAAGCGCTTGAGCATGGCCAAGAGAAAGCAACCGAAATCCGCACCTGCCGCGAAGACCATTAAGAAGAGCACGGTATCGGCGCGCGATGCCGAGCCAAAGCGCGCGGCGGAAGTGCCTCAGGCGCCAATTTCTCCGCCAACCGACGACACCGACGAAACCGAGAGCGCTATTTTTCCGATCGTAGGAATCGGCGCGTCAGCAGGCGGCCTCGAAGCATTCACCGAACTGCTCCAAAATCTGCCTGCCAATACGGGAATGGGGTTCGTGCTCGTTCCGCATCTAGACCCCAAGCACGTCAGTCTGCTCACGGAATTGTTGCGGCGCCACACCTCCATGCCGGTCCAAGACGCCACCAACGGGGTTGAAGTTCAACCCAACCAGATTTACATCATTCCACGAGACACGCACATGACCTTGGTGCGCGGCTCCCTGATGCTGTCACCACGCCAGGGCACTCCCACCGCGCATATGCCCATCGATCCCTTTCTGCGATCTCTGGCGGCCGACCGCCAAGGCAGGGCCATCGGCGTCATCCTGTCCGGGAACGCTTCCGACGGCACGCTTGGCATGATGGCTATTAAGGCGGCCGGCGGAATCACCTTTGCTCAAAGCACCGAGTCAGCCAAGTACGATAGTATGCCGCGTAGCGCGGCCGCGGCGGGCTGCATCGATTTTGTGCTTCCGCCCAAGGAGATCGCTAAAGAGCTCGCCCGCTTGCCGCAGCATCCCTACATCGCTCCGGTTCCTTCAGAAGCCGAGGGCGAAGTGGCGGGCGCCACCACCGAAGCCATAGGCAGAATTCTGATTCTGTTGCGAAACGCCACCGGAGTGGATTTTACCTATTACAAGCCCACCACGCTCCGCCGCAGGATTCTTCGCCGTATGGCCTTGCGGCGGATCGATAGCCTGGACCAATATTTCACCCAATTGCGCTCCAATCCCGCTGAAGTGAATGCGCTCTACGAGGACATACTCATCAACGTAACCGAATTCTTCCGCGACCCGGAAGTCTTTGACACGCTGAAGACCGTCGTATTCCCCAAAATCGTGCTGGCCCGGAACGACAGCGTTTTGCGTATCTGGGTTCCAGGCTGTGCCAGCGGCGAGGAAGTGTACTCCATCGCCATAGCGCTGCTCGAATTCCTGGGGGAGCGAAGCAGCGAAGTTCCCATCCAGATTTTTGGAACCGACATTAGCGACGTGGCGCTCGAAAAGGCCCGCAGCGCTACTTATGCTTCCGGTTTGGTGGAAGGAATTTCGTCGGAACGCCTGCGCCGGTTCTTTACGAAAACGGACTCAACCTATGTCGTCGCCAAGCGGATTCGAGAAATGTGCGTTTTCGCCAAGCAAAACTTAATCAAGGACCCGCCGTTCTCAAAAATCGACCTCATAAGCTGTCGGAACGTCATGATTTACTTGGGCCACGTCCTTCAGAAACGCCTGATCCCGATGTTTCACTACGCGTTGAAACCCAACGGATTCCTCCTGCTCGGAACATCAGAGACGACCGGCAATTCGGAACTGTTTTCGGCGGTGGACAAGAAGAATAAAATTTACGAGCGCGTCCCGGGAAGCGAAAACCTGCCGCTACAACCCGCGCCGGAAGAAGCGGCGCCCCAACCGCCCGTTGCGCAGCGTTTTCCGCCAGACTGGAGCGAGGCCGAGTCGTCTCGAGAGGCCGACCGCATCGTCCTTGGCAACTATGCGCCCTGTGGAGTAGTGGTGGACAACAGCTTCAACGTCGTCCAATTTCGAGGCCGAACCAGCGCTTACCTGGAAAACCCGTCCGGCGTGGCGAATCTGAATGTTCTCGCCATGGCGCGCGAAGGACTCTTGAGCGAGCTGCGGAGCGCCCTGTACAGAGCCCGCCGCGAGAGCACGGCCGTGCGGCGGGAAGGGCTGCGCGTGCAGCGGGACACCGGTTTCGCGGTAGTCAACTTTGAGGTGATTCCGTTCAAGGGAGCCCCCGGACGCGAGAACCGTTACCTGGTCCTGTTCGATGAAGCCCGGGTCCTGACACTACGAGCGGAAAAAAAGTCGCCCAAGAAGCGGCTCAGTCCCAAAGCGCTGGAACGCGAAAACGATCATCTTCGTCAGGAGCTCGCCGCCAGCAAGGAGTATCTCCAATCCGTGGTCGAACAGCACGACACCGCCAATGAAGAGCTGCGTTCCGCCAATGAAGAGATTCAATCCAGCAATGAAGAGCTCCAGAGCACTAACGAGGAGTTGGAGACCGCCAAGGAAGAATTGCAATCCACCAACGAAGAGCTGAACACGGTGAATGAAGAGCTTCAGGTCCGGAACTTGCAGCTCGCTCAGACCGGCAACGATCTGAACAACCTGCTGAGCAACGTCAATATTCCCATCATTATGGTGAGCAACGATTTGCGTATCCGCAGGTTCACGCCGGTGTCACAAAGAATCCTGAACCTTATACCCACCGATGTCGGCCGCCCAATCAGTGATATCAATATCAATCTGGACGTTCCCAGGCTGGACCGCCTGCTGCTGGAAGTAATCGAATCTCTCGCGCCCCAAACCTTGCAGGTTAACGATTCGGCCGGCCGCCCCTATTCGCTGCGCATCCGTCCCTATCGAACCGAGGACAACCGCATCGATGGCGCCGTGATTGTCCTCGTGGACTTAGACCCCGAGCGGTTGCTGGCAAATTCTATTCAAGCCGTCGAAGGCCTCCCGCAACCAGCCGACGGAACCCAAGAGATGAACGATACGTTGCGCGCCTTCAGCGCCGGGCTGATGGTGGCGCAGGAACGCGAGCGGCGCAACCTGGCCGTCGAACTGCACGACGACATAACGCAGCGGCTGGCGCTGCTGGAGTTGGGTCTCGAGTCGCTGCAACGCACTCCCCCCAAGCCTGACGAATTATCGGTTCAGCTCAAGATGCTGGAGGCGCAGGTAACTGACTTGTCGGATAGAATGCGGCATGTGGCGCAGCAGCTCCATCCCTCCATGGTGGACGACCTGGGGCTGGTGCCGGCACTGGAGTCGCTGGTGCGCGAGTTTAACAACCAGCAGGAGATTGAAGTAACTTTTCAGCACGATAGTGTTCCCGGAAGGCTGGATCCAAATGCCGGGTTATGTTTGTATCGAGTGGTGCAGGAGGCGCTGCACAACATCGTGAAACACTCGGGCGGGAAATCGGCGCAAATACGTCTTAAAGGGATTGATGGTAACGCGGTCAAGTTAAGCATCTTGGACACCGGGATCGGCTTCGAGCCGAACGGCGCCCGGGGCAAAGGCCGGCTGGGGCTGCGCAGCATGGAGGAACGCGTCCGGTTCCTGGGCGGCACCTTCCAGATCCAGTCTCAACCGGGCAAAGGAACGGAAGTGACGGTGACTGTGCCGCAATCTACTGCGGGAAAAGATCAGGCCCAGCGGGCATAGCTAACGATGCAGTTTACGCCACTCGGCGGCGAGCGCTTGCGCCTTGGCTGTCTCCACGGGGCTGAGTTCGTTTCCCAGGTTATTGCGCGAAACGCAGGTTGAGTCTCCTCGAATCTTTAGGCGGGATGCGTCGGCACAGGCGATGGCATACCACTGGTAGGCTTGCACTTTGTCCTGATCCACGCCGGAGCCTTTGTAGTAGATGTCGCCCAGCACGCCCGCGAAATTCGTGGAAACGGCGCGGCCTTTCTTGATCGATGCGCCGGCGTTGGAGGCGAACTCGTACCACAGGATGGCCTCGTGCGAGTTCTGAGGCGCCAGTTGCCCCTGCTGATAAATGCCCGCGATCGCGCCCATCGCGTTTGAATCTCCCAGGCTCGCCGATTTGCCATACCAATACAGAGCCTTCATTGGATCGACCAGAGCGTCGGAAACGGTTGAATCCGGCTGCCGCGCGTTCCCGGCGTAAATGGAACCCAGGCTATTCATGGCATCGGTGTCGCCCTGATTGGCCGCCTGTTCCATCCAGAAGATGGCCATCTGAAGGTCGTGATGCTGGTCTCGGGCGTCGATTCCGAGCCATTTTTGCGCGGCGGAGTTGCCACCCGCGGCGAGTTGCTTGATCCGTTCCTGGCAACGCACGGCTGCGGCGTCCCTTTTGTCGCAGACTCGCTCCCGGGTTGCTAAGAACTGGAGCCGATCTCGATTCAGCTTCGTTTCCTGCTCTTTTCGAGGATCTTTTGGACGGCGCACCGGTTGCCGGGCGGGCGAGATTCGGACCGGTGTCTTGGCTGGAGCGGGCACAAATTTTTCCGCGCGCGCGTTCTTCGAGTTTGGCGCGATTCCGCTCAGCTGATGGCCGAACTCATCGAATCGCCGCATGGTTTGCTCGAATGTGGACGAGGCAACCTCTTTAAGATCGCCGATTTGGCGATTAATCGAGCCTACCTCCCGCGTCAGATGCTCGGTTCGAATGAAAAGGTAAATCGCACCGGCCAAAACAACCACCAAGATTGCGCTCAACAACGAGTTCACAACGACTGTGATTCTTTCCGACATACCGATTACCTCCGCGAAATGCGCCCACATTGGGCCATATTCACGAAACTAATCGGTTCGGACGGATCAACGTATAGGGGAGGGGGTCCAGTACGTACTGGTGCCTTAGCGTGGAATCAATCCGATTTGGTGGTCTTGCTTGGTTTCGTCTCAGCCGCATGCGCGGATGCGTCGTGCCCGAAGTGGCAGGTGGGCCCGTCGTCGCACTTGCAATCGTGCATCTTGCAGATCATCGAGCAGTGCTCGCCCATCTCGCTGCCGTCGTCTTTAACTGGCTCCCCGTTTTCATCGTGGTTGTCATACCGGTAGTTGTCCACGATGTCGCAATGCGCTGGTAAAGATGCCAGGCATGCATCGAAAGCTTTGCCTCGCTCCGGGTGCTCGCGATCGCAGGTCTCGTAGCCGGACTGCCGGACGGCTTGGGATTTTCGTATGCATCGGCAGTCATGCGAGGAGCCGAGGCCGCAAAACTCAATCTTCTCCTTGGACTGCTGCGCCATTACGAATACGGCAAATGCGAAAATCACGAAAATTCGTTTCATTAGTTTCACTCAGCATTCACTTTTTTATTCAGCAGACCCGCGGATGGCTGGTCCGTTCGAGACACTCATCGATTGGACTCATGGAGCGTCGAAGGGTTTCCTCAAACCCTCGCAAGTCTGATTGGATTTTTACGGTGATCCTGAGCGCGGCGGGGCGCCTGACGTGGGAGAACTCTAACAACGATGTTACAGCAAAGCGTCCCCGATGTCAGCGGAAAACTGCTTTCCTGGCTATCGAAATAATTTATCAGCTCGACAAAGCCCAGTACGGTTAGTCGAAATTAAGTCGAATGGCGTGAACCAAACCGCTCGCACTGGCGATTTTTCGACACCTCTCAGCGAGTTACTCAGTCTAAGAGAAATGGGCGAGCCGGTGCAGGCCAATTATTTCAAGCCCATCTCCGATAGCAACCGCTCTGCTCCATATATTTTCCGGAGCGCCTCCGCGATTCCCCCCGACTGTACCGCTGCAGCGCGCGCCTGTTTGTCGGAGTAGATGTAGTCGAGGACTAGCGATTGAATATCGCCATCGAAAATGATGCCGACCAGTTCGCCGGCCCGGTTGACCACCGGGCTGCCGGAATTTCCGCCGATGATGTCGGCGGTGTTCACGAAATCCAAGGGCGTGGAAAGATTGAGCTGCGCCTTACGGTCCGCCCAACTCTTGGGAAGCTGAAACGGCGGCTGATTGTCGTGATCGGTGGCGTGCATGAACGCGCCGCCGAACGTGGTTGTCCACGGAATTGGCTTCCCGCTTTCTTCATATCCCTTCACTTGTCCAAACGATAGCCGCAGAGTGAAGGTGGCGTCGGGATAAATAGTTTTTCCATAAACGGCGAATCGGGCCTGCGCAATTTTAGCGTAGGCTTCCCGGCGCGGCTCCTGGACCTGATTGTCGTAAATCATCCGCAGACGTCGAGCTTCGGGATCGACCAGGCGGGCCAGCTGAATCATCGGATCGGTGGAAGCTTCTATGGCCTTGACACCGCCCGCGGCCAACATCTTCCGTGTGGCGACATCCTTGAGTTTTGAATCGTGAATCAGCTTGAAAGCGCGATCGTCGGGAGATTGGCCGGCCAACACCTTCTGGACGAGCTCATTCTCCATGCCTTTCACCTCGGCGTACATACTCAAGGAATCGCCCAGCTTTAGCGTTTCCAGATCATCATAGACCGGGGCGCTCGAGAACAGTTGTTGTTTGAGTGAATCCAAGTTTGCGTCGGAATACTCTCGCAGGCGCGCGGCGTTAGGCTTTTGAGTCTCTGCGGCCAGGCGAACCAGGGTGCGAGCGATATCGAAGAGCTTGGTGTTGAAAGCATCGCCGGATTCAAGCAGCGACAGGTCCGTGAAGACACCCTGTAGCGTCGTAATCGCCGCGGAAACTTTGTCCCAGGCATCTCCGTAGGACGCACGCAGCTTCGGATCGCGATTGACCGCATCCCGGAGCTTCTGCTCCTCAGCGCGCTTCACGGACATGAGCGCAGGATCTTGCAGCCCGGCCTGCATGCCGGTGTATGCCTTGCGGCCATTTTCGATCTCGAGCAGTTCGTCTTGCGCGCGCCGCCGGTTTTCCAGAGTCCGCTCGCTGAAAACCCGCAACAAAATCTCATGCCGAACCAGCATCCCGAACTCCCAGGGATTGGCGCGATCGCGCAAAAATTCCAGATGCCGTACGGTATCGAGGCGCGAAGTGGATCCGGGATTTCCGGAGACAAACACCAGCTCGCTATCCGAGGCGCCTTGCCGGTTCCACTTCAAATAATGGTCTGCGTGAACCGGTTTGCCGTTTTCAAAGACCCGGAAAAACGCGATGTCGAGATCGTAGCGCGGGTATTCGAAATTATCGGGATCGCCTCCGAAAAACGCGGCCGCCTGCTCTGGCGCAAAGACCAGCCGGACATCGGTGTATTTTTTGTAGCGATAGAGATGGTAGGCGCCGCCATAATAAAGCGTGACAACGTTGCTCCTCAGTCCCGTCTTATCGAGCGATTCCTTTTCGATCGTATTGATGACAGCGCGCCGCGCTTTTTCCGCGGCCTCGGGAGTGGTCCCCGGAGGCACGGCGCTGTTGACGCGTGCGGTCACGTCTTCGATACTCATCAGGACATCTAATTCGAGGTCCGGACACCGTCCCTCTTCGGCCGGCGTTTTGCTAGCGAAGCCGGTCTTGATGTAATCGTGATCCTTGCTTCCCAGTTTTTGGATGCAATCCGTTCCCACATGATGATTGGTCATCACCAAGCCGTCTGGCGAAACTAACGATCCGGAGCCGCCGTTATTGAACCGCACCGAAGATTTCTGAAGATGGTCGAGCCAGGCGGCGGACGCGTCGAAATTGTACTTGCTTTTGAGGAGCTGCCTGGGAGGGTCGTTGAAGAGCCACATGCCCTCGTCGGCACTGGCAGGAGAGCTTAGAGCGACGAGCAGGCATGCAATCGGGAGCGATGTTGTAAAGACCCGCATACCTAAATGCTACCCGGCGCGCGGCGGCAAAGGTACTAGCTCGAATTCCCGGTACTGGCGCGGCGATAGTAAGGGACTTTTGGTGGGCCACTATCGGCATCACTTGTGCTACTTTTGCAGATGAGGATGATGCTCTGGAGCAAACTCGCGGTCGCGATCGCTCTAACGCTGGTATTTTCTCAGATCCAGTGCGTGGCTTTGTGTACCGAAGAGTGCGTGCCCGGATCTCACGGCGGGCGGGAGATTCCACCCTGTCACCGCCATCAAAGTAGCTCAGACAGCCAGAAGTCCGCGCCATGCATGAATCATGTCGCCGCGGCGGCAATATTGCCCAGCCATGCGCAGCCGGCTGCTAGCTTCTATGTTGCAGAAAACGTCCTGCCTTGCGCCTCCGCAAGTTTCGCCTTGACACCTACGTTGAATTGGATTTCAGCGGATTCGCCCCCAGGATTAGCGGGCGTATCCTCGGCCGTTCTCCGAATCTGAATTCGTCCTGTTTACAGCTTTGCGCGGCGAATTGCCGCCGCTCACAACAGGAGTGTTTATGTTTTCAGGAAGAGATACCAATCGAAGGGCGTGGTTGATCAGAGTATTGATTTTGGCCGCGCCTATTGGCCCGCTCATCGCTCAAGAGGAGCACCCTGGGATGGGAACAGGCATGGTCGACATGAATCCGGCGGGTCTGTTTCTTATGAATCTTGCCTCCGGCACTTCCGCGAATCCGGCATCCTGGCCCATGCCGATGATCATGATGCATTTCGGAAATTGGAACCCCATGTTCATGGGAACGGCGTTCTTGGTTGACACTCAACAGACCGGGCCGCGCGGCGGCGCCAAGCTCTATTCGCCGAATTGGTTCATGGCGTCAGCCGAGCATCGCGTGGGATCGCGAGGAGCGTTCGAGACCGTCCTGATGCTGAGCCTTGAACCGGCCACAATTACGGACCGGCGCTATCCCTTGCTTTTCCAAACCGGCGAGACCGCGTACGGCGTCCCGCTGGTTGACGCGCAGCACCCGCACAATTTCGTCATGGGCCTGGGATTTCACTACACGTACGCGCTTAGCGAAGACACTATCGCCGATCTATATTTCGCGCCGGTAGGCGATCCGGCGCTCGGACCCGTGGCTTATCCGCATCGTGCCTCCGCGATGGAATTGCCTCAGGCTACTCTCTCGCATCATTGGCAGGATTCAACTCACATTTCAGAAGACGTGCTCACACTCGGAATTTCCCACGGCAAGGTGAAGCTCGAAGCCAGTGGATTCCACGGCGCTGAACCGGGCGAGAACCGCTGGATCATCCAGCAAGGCGCGATCGACTCGTACTCGGCGCGCCTCTGGTTCTTTCCCACAAAAAATTGGGCAGCGCAGGTGTCGGCCGGCCGCCTCACTCGTCCGGAGGCGCTGGAGCCGGGCGATCAAACTCGCGTAACCGCGTCCTTGCACTACTCCAAGCCTCTTTCGGATGGAAGCTGGTCGTCGAGCCTGATCTGGGGACGCGTCCACAAGACTGCGACACAGCGTGACCTTAATTCGTATTTGGCGGAGTCCGCATTACCAATTCGTCAAAAGAATTTACTCACCGGACGCGTTGAGTTAGTCGATAAGGATGAGTTGTTCGATGATCAACCCGAGCTGCAAGAGCAAGTGGATGCGCTCTACGGAAGCACTTTTCGCATTGGTGCCTACACGATCGGATACACGCGCGACGTCAATTTATTCCGAGACCTCGAAACTGGTATCGGCGCCAACTTCACCACTTACTCGCTGCCGTCCGCGATCAAGCCATATTACGGCGATCATCCGCTGGGCGGTAACGTGTTTTTGCGTTTCAGATTAAAGTCGCCGTCATAAAAGGAAGATCTAATATTATGAGAAACGTTTTCATAACCTTGTTAGTAGTCATCGCGGCAACAGGTGCGCACGCCGCGGAAATGTACACAGGCGTAATTACCGACACGATGTGCGGCTCCAAACCGCACACCATGATGAAAGATCACACGCCGCCCGAGTGCGTGCGGATGTGCATCAAAGGGCCGTATGTTTACGCGCTTTTTGACGGCGCTACGGTCATGAAACTCAGCGACCAGAAGACGTCCGCCAAGTACGCCGCGCGAAGGGTGAAGGTGACCGGAACTTACGATGAAAAAAGTAAGACGATCAAGGTTGCTTCTATCGAACCTTTGGAGGATAACTAACGCGGGCGTCTGCTTTAGAAGTTGAAGCCGACCGTCCCGGTGATGGCGCGCGGCGTCACATAGTGCGTTCCGCTGAACGTCGATAGAAAATTGTAGAGCGCTTCTTTGTTCAGCAGATTGACAACGGTAAGGCGGGCGGTCCATTTGTACCTATCGCCATGGAAGATGTTATCATGTCCCACGCCGATGTCGAACAAGTTGCGAGGCTGGACGCGCTGGGGATGATGATCGTCATTTTCGGTGCCGGGCGCGGGCACCTTAAGCAATGTCGAACCGAGACCCGCGGCGCTGCAGGTGGCGAGCGCTGGTCCCACAGGATTAGGAGCGGCAGGTTTGCCGTTGCAGGTCAGCCCGGCTTGAAACTCCTGATCGGCGGTGAGCGGCGCACCCGTGATCGCGTTCACCAAGGCCACTTGTCCGCCGGGGATGTCCGCGCCTCCACCATCCGCAATAGGTGTCGCAGCGAAGCACGTCGCGGTTAATGCCACACAGGGCGTCGCGCCGGCCACCTGTCCGCTGTCAAATCTCCAGTTGAATGCGAACCACGGACCGCGCTGCCAGGGCTGGTACTGCAGATGCGTCGTCTCGTTGAAAATTTCGTCGTGGTCGATGCGGAAGACGCCCGTCGCGGGAGGAACGATCGGCAACCCGGAGACTTGCGGCAGGAAGAACCGCGCGGCGACGCCGGACATAACCACCTGCGCCGTAAACCCGTGAACATTGGGCACGCTGACCCGGATCGCGTAACCGGGAATCTTGGATCTGGCCCACTCGATCGGAAAGGTGATGGGCGTTGCGCCCACGACGCCGAAATCGAACGCATTGTGGGTGTACTTCCAAATGTACTCGGCGTCCACAACCAAGTATCGCCCGAAGGCCTGCTCCAGCCCGGCGTGAAATTCATTGCGCCAGCCGGGAGTAATCGCCCCCAGACCGCACTGCACTCCGGGCGGCGGCACAAGCGTCGCCAAGAAAGGAAGGTTGCATCCGGTACTGGCGATCACCAGATTTTCGTTGAAGGGCGTTTCCAAGGTTCGAGCGTAGGAGGTACGAATGACGGTGCCGGTTTTCTTGAAGTTGTAGGCGACCCCTAAACGCGGCTCCGCCTGGCTCGCTTTCGATAGGCCATTGTATACATCGCCTCGAATTCCAACGTTGAACGTCCAATTGCCCTTCTTGATCGCATCCTGGATGTAAAGCGAAAACTCCTTCACGTCCGCGTGTCCGTGAAACAGGAAGGGACTCCCTCCATTGGTCAAATCGTACGGCGCCAGGATCGCGCACGATGTATTGGGCAAGGGCTTGCCATTCGCGCCCAGACAATCGAGACTCGGGAGCAAACCAGGATCGACGATACCGAAGCTGTCGCCCTCCGTCAGAAAAGTGTGCTCGTACTGCACTCCCACCTTCAGGTTGTGGGCGCCTTTTATATACGACACGTCCGATCGAACGCCGGCGTTGAGAAGCCTTCGGGACTGGCTGACGCTCTCGCTCTGGAAATCGGGAGCGAAGTCGTTAAAAGGATTATCGCTGGGATAGTAGTTGTATTGGTCTAACCGGTAGAAAGCGCCCACCGTCAAAACCGCAGCGGGGCTGAGCAAGTGGATCCAAGTGGGCGAGATGTTATAGGTCTTGATTTGCGAGCGCTGATCGGCTGGTCCCAATTGCGCGCCGGTTATCGGATTAAAATCCCCCGGATGATACTCCTGATCGAACGAATCGGGATTTTGGAACCAGGAGCGGGTGAATTGCATGTTGATGTGAACCGAGTCGGCGGTGGAATACTGATAATCGATCCGGTCGAACGCGTTCTCCTCATTTCCTTTGGCGTGCATCACAGAGAACTCTGGCGGATCGAGAAACCGGCCCGTGTCGAGTCCGTCCAAGGCAATAAAGTTTCCCCACTTGTCGCCGCCGTACGCCAGATCGAAACCTTCGTGAGTTGTGCCAAACGTGCCGTAGGACGTGGTCAGGCTGCCGGTGGGGGTTTTAATACCTTGCCCGGACCGAGTGGTCACGTTAATTACCAGGCTGGTCTTATCTCCGTATTCGGCCGGCGGCGCGCCCTCGATCACCTCCATGGACTGCACAGCGTCGAGTGGAATCTGGTTGGAGAAAACCTTGCTTTGCTGGTCCGTGATAGGCTGGCCGTCGACGGAAAATGAGTTCTCCGCATGATCGCCCAACCCGTGAAAAAGACCGTTCGAGTCCGCCGAGACTCCGGGCGCCGACAGCGTAACCAGCGAGCTCAGCGACGATGACGCGCTTTCGTTCGGCAGCTTATCGAACAGCCCCCGATCAATGTCAGTGTGAGTAGTCGTACCCGTTTCGATCAAATCCGGAGCGGCCTCAACGGTGACACTGGAAGCTGCCGCTCCCAACTGGAGATTGAATTTCATCATCTGGACCGGCACCGAAGACCGCACATCGGCATCTTGCGAGGTTGAGGAAAAGCCGGACGCCGAGGCAGTAACGTGGTAGTTGTTGTAGGGAACGTTGGCGAACTGAAAGTTTCCTTGATCGTCTGTTTTGGTCTGCTGGGTGTAGTGAGACACCGGGTTCTGGATTTCGACCGTAGCTCCGGCAATCACCGCGCCCGAAGGATCGGCCACGGAGCCGCGAATCATTCCGGTGGCTTGCGCATAGCTGGAAACTGCGCCGCAAAAAAATAAAGCCGAGCAAACCAGTATTGTTACCGCACGGGTTGCGATATCGATTTTCAACGTTCTCTCCGTTCCTGAGCGAGTCCGGCGGCCGAACCGCCCGGTGCCACTAACCGCGTATTCAAAAACGACTCCTATGACTAACCGAGCGAGGAAATCCTTTGTGACGGAAAAACATAAGACCCACGCGCATCTTCTTCATTCCATGGTAACGGCTGAGGTCGATTGATGGTGAATCGGCAAACCGTTTGCTGGTCGAACAAGGTATGTAGACGGTGGTTACGGCGAGCGGTTACAGGCAATCGGGACGATCCACTTATCTGCGCTGAAGCCCTGCTATACTAAAGCCTTAGCGCTCCCTGCGGCGAGGTGTTGGGTGTTTTTCAGCGTCAAGGAGCTGGAGCTAAAGAAGGTTCACTTCGACGTGGCCTTCCCGTCCGGCGAGATCGATTTTTCTGGTGACCGGCTCCAGCAAGCGACTCCGCTCGTTGCCCAGGGCACGGCCGAACTGCTCCCGAACACTTTGGGAGAGATCCGGGTTCGCGGGCATGTAAAAGTCAGGATGCGGTGCGAGTGCGATCGCTGCCTGGAACCGGCTGAGTTTCCGGTAGACTCGAACTTCGATCTGTTCTATCGCCCCGCGGTTGAGGACGATTACGACGAGGAAGTCGCCATCGACGAAGGAGAGAGTGAAATCGCCTTCTATGAGGGCGGTGGAATCGACCTAAAGGAAATTTTGCGCGAGTACATTTTGCTTGCTCTGCCGATGCAGCGGGTCTGCCGCGAGGACTGCCACGGGATGTGCCCCATTTGCGGGCAAAACCGGAATCTGGTGGACTGCGGCTGCCAGCTCAAGACCGAAGATGACCGTTGGTCGGCGCTGAAAAAACTTCAAATTCGAGGAATATAGATGCCCAATCCCAAACGACGACACTCCAAGCAGCGCACCTCCACCCGCAGAGCGCACGATCATCTCAAGGTTCCGGGCCACGCCGAGTGTCCCAACTGCCACGAACCGAAGATGTCTCATCGCGCCTGCCCCCATTGTGGCCAGTACAAGGGCCGCGAGGTCATCGAAGTGGCCGAGGAGTAGCCGGCCGCAGTCGACTAAGTCTCAATCCATGGTGACCATCGCGGTGGACGCAATGGGCGGCGATAACGCCCCGAAGGCTGAGGTCGAAGGAACTATTCGTGCTGTTCGCGCGCTTCCAGTCCGGGTGATTCTGGTTGGTCGCCAGGAGGTTCTCGAAAAAGAGCTCGCCCAGCATGAGGGCGCCAGCGAGTTGGCCATCGAAATTCAACACGCCAGCGAGCAGGTCACGATGGAGGACAGCGCGGCCAAAGCTGTTCGGACCAAGCGCGATAGCTCCATTCGCGTAGCCGCGCGGCTGGTGCGTGAGGGAATTGCTCAAGGCGTCGTGTCGGCGGGCAACACCGGCGCCGCCATGGCCACTGTCAAGATGGTCCAGGGAATGCTGCCGGGTGTGGATCGCCCGGCGTTAGCGTCCGCGTTTCCGACGTTGAAGGGAACACCGGTGGTGGTGGTGGACGTGGGCGCCAATGTCGACTGCTCGCCGCGCATGCTGGCCCAGTTCGCCGTGATGGGCGACATCTATTCCCGCGTGATCTTCCGGACGCATCGCCCCCGCGTTGGCCTGCTCTCGATCGGCGAAGAAGAGCACAAGGGCAATGAACTGACGCGCGCTGCCACGCCGCTACTCAAATCTCTGCCCATCCATTTCATCGGCAACGTCGAAGGGCGCGACATTTACACCGGCGAAACCGATGTCATTGTTTGCGACGGCTTCATTGGCAACGTAGCGTTGAAGGTGAGCGAGGGCCTGGTGGACATGATTTACCAGACGCTGCGCCAGTCGCTCGAAGCCACCATCACGCGCAAGATCGGCTATGTGCTGGCGCGGACTGCGTTTAAGGATTTCAAGAAACGCGTCGATTATTCGGAATATGGTGGAGCGCCGCTGCTCGGCGTGAGAGGCGTTTGCATCATCACGCACGGCCGGTCCAACGCCAACGCCATCAAGAATGCTATCCGCGTCGCCACCGAATTCGCGGACGGCAGGATTAACGAACGGATTGAAGCGGAGTTGGGGAACACCCATGCGCCTTCTCGCAGCGCCGCGAATGCGGATTAAACTTCTCGCCGCACTTATCGTCACCGCCGGCCTGCTCGGCGCCGCCGAAGACCCGGTTCAATGGACGCTGAGTTTCGATGCCAGATCCGTGGCGCCCGGATCGCATGTGCTGGCGCACTTGACCGCCAAGGTTGAGCCGGGCTGGCACGTTTACTCGCTGACCACGCCGCCCGGTGGACCCATCCCCACCACGGCGACCGTTGCGGAAAACCCGGCAGTCGCGAGCTTCAAAATCTATCAGCCGAAACCCGAGCGAAAATTTGATCCGAATTTTCAAATTGATACCGAAACATTCGCGGATCAGGCTGTTCTGCTGGTGGATGTCGAGGTTAAAAAGGACGCGCCAGCTGGCCCTGCGGATCTAACCGCGCAGGTTCGTTATCAATGCTGCAACGACCGGCTGTGCCTGCCGCCGAGACGCAAATCGGCCTCCGCGACAATCATGCTGGATCCGGCGGCGAAGCTGGAAACGATCGCCATCCCGCCCGGCTACACCGAAGTGACAACGCCCGCCGCTGAAGCATCCCCGGCTACCGCTTCAGCAACCGGTCCAGTTACGGCCCCCGCGCCCGCGCCATCCCAGGGCTTCAGTCTGTTCCTCCTGACCGCCTTCGCCGGAGGACTCGCTTCTATATTCACGCCCTGCGTTTTCCCGATGATCCCCTTCACGGTGTCGTATTTCGTGAACCGGCAATCTACCAGGCGGCGCGATGGCGTCACGCAGGCCGTCGTCTTCTGCTTAGGAATCATTGTGCTGTTTACCGGATTGGGCCTGCTGGTCAAATCCATCGCCGGTCCGTTCGGTGTAGTCGAGCTGGGCAACAGCCCTTGGGTAAACGGATTCATCGCGCTGGTGTTCGTCGTTTTTGGTCTGAGCTTGCTGGGCGCGTTCGAATTGACGCTGCCGTCCGGCCTACTCACGCGGCTGAACCAGGCTTCCGAACAAGGCGGCTACCTGGGCACGCTGCTCATGGGACTGACCTTCACGCTCACCTCATTCGCTTGCATCGGGCCCATCGTTGGTCCCTTGCTAGTGGCTTCGGTTCAGACCAGCGGCCTCCAACCCGTGTTCGGCATGGCATCGTTTGCCACTGGCTTGGCCGCGCCGTTCTTCTTGCTGGCCCTGTTTCCCGCCTATCTGAATAAACTCCCCAAGAGCGGCGGCTGGCTGATGCGCGTGAAAGTGGTGCTGGGATTCGTGGTGCTGGCGATCGCGCTCAAGTATCTGAGTACGGCTGATCAGGTCCTGCAAACCGACCTCATTTCGCGCGAGCTGTTCCTGGCCTGCTGGATTGTCCTGTTTGCCTTGCCGGGGCTTTACCTGCTGGGATTTTTGCGTATGGAAGGCATCAAGGCGGATGACCGGCTAGGCGTGGGCCGAATGCTGATCGGCGCGCTCTTCTTGATTTTTTCCATCAGCTTGCTGCCGGGCCTGTTCGGCAGCCCGCTCGGGAATATCGAGGCGTTTATCCCGGTTCAAGGCAAAGCAGCGTCATCGGCTGCGACGGCCGAAGGCGGCGGCCCGGTCTGGATGAAGAACCAGTATAAGGAGGCGCTCCTCAAGGCCCGCGCCGAGAACAAACTGGTGTTCATCAATTTCACCGGCTACGCGTGCACGAATTGCCACTGGATGAAGGCCAATATGTTTCCGCGGCCGGAAATTTCCAGCCTGCTCAAGGATTTCGTTCTGGTGGATCTTTACACCGACGGCACCGACAGCGCTTCGGAATCGAATCAAAGCTTAGAGGAAAAGAAATTCGGCACGGTTGCAATTCCTTTTTACGCCATCCTCGATCCTGGCGAACACACCATCGCGACGTTTCCAGGCCTTACGCGCAACGCCCAGGAATTCGAGAGCTTTCTGAAATCCCGCGCGGGCACAAAGCTGGCTGCGCGACTATAGCCCCAGCTTTTTGTCGAGTTCGGCCGTCACCTGCGTTAAATTGTCCGGATTACTTAGCACGTTCCGAATGCCGTACGATACGTAATTGTCATAGAGAACGTCGGCGGCGGCAAGCGCCATGTTGTAAGCCAGGCGGGCATTTTCGATGCTGAGGCGGGACCAATCCTGCCGCAGGTCCTCCAGGCGCGGGAGGCGGTGCGCTTGAGCGAGTTGGCGCAATTGATCGCGCGTGGCGGGCGCCAATGTATCGCCCGAGAGTTTCTGAGCCAGGCCTTCCTGCAGCCAGGCCGGCCAAGCTGAGTTTCCCGATGGAATGCTGGTGAGGCAAGCGTGCACCATTTCGTGCGCCAAGGCGCGCCGCGTCTGCGAACCCAACTGGGCGCCTTCGGTCCAAGCGATATGGATGCGGCCGTCGTATTGCCCGCCGCTCCACTCGGCTGCGCCCGTGCTGCGCAAGTACGTCTCGCGGCTCTGGACGATGGCCACGATCCGTTCCTCGGAAGAGCAGCCCAGTTGCGCGGAAATCCCGGCATAATCGTCGTCCAGAGTCGACAGGATTGCCCGCGCCGTGTCGGACGGCAGCGCTTGATCTTCATACCGCAATGCGATATGCATCCCGTACAGTTTTTCCGCGCTATGGTCCGATTCTTCTTCGCGGCGCACTCGCTCATAAACCCGCTCGAGGGTCTGGTTCGGCGCCAGATCGAGCGACTGCTTCCAGTAATCCAAAGCGGTTCGTAGCTGGTCGGAGCGATAGGCGGCCAGGCCCGCCAGCAGCAGAACGTTAGGATCGTTCCGATGGCGTTGCGCGGCCGGTTCGAGCAATTCGAGCGCTTGCGCCGGCTGATTGGCTTCGAGCAATTGAGCCGCGCGATCCAGTTTCGCATCGCCGGTTCGGGCGACCGCCTTTCGTGTTTGGGTGGCCACCGGATTCAACGCGCTCACATTGTCAACCGAAGCGGCCGAAGAGCGCGCCTGCTCGAAACTGTTCAGGCCGCTCAGGGCGGAAGCGGGCAAATAACCTAAAACCTGCTTGCCGTCCACGGCCGCTGCTATCTTGAAACAATCGGATCCATCCGCCAGGCGAAAGCGGATTTCGACCGGGGTGCCGGCCTGAAGGTTCGTAAGTACCTCAGCGCCGGAATCGCAGCCGGAGCGCACCGCTGTATGGTCCTCTATGACCGAAAGTACTGCAAAGAAAAAGAAAACCGGCGCGACCATGAGTTGATGGTACGGCCTGTGACGCTACAAATCGCTCGGGTAAAACCCTGATTCAGCCCAGGGAACGTCGCACCAGTCCTCGTACTGCGGCCATTAGAACCAAAATATTACCAAACGAACCCAAGGACGGCGCCAAACGCTTCTGTGCCGCTATATCAAGACGATCGGACGGCCTTAGTCTCCTCGATCACCTCGCGCACTATCTCCTTAAGCTCGTTGCGTACCCCCGCAATTTCCGGCACCAGTTGGATGGTCCGGGTGGGGAAGGGCATATCGATATTGGCTTCTTCAAACCGCTTTTTGATTCTGCGGTTCATCTCCCGGCCTACCAGCCATTGCTGGATGGGAAGCGTCTTGAAGCGCGCCTTGATCACAACCGCGAAATCGGCGAGTTGATCCACGCCCATGATCTCAAATGGCGCCAGGATCGCCGACTTGTACGGTTCCTCTTCGCTCAAACCTTGCGCGATCTCACGGAGCACGGAAATGACATGGTCGGTATCCTCTTTGTACGCGACCGAAACGTTGATGACGGAATAGGAATACTCGCGCGTCAAGTTCGATAGCGACTGGATGGAGCCATTGGGAAAAATGTGCACCGCGCCATCTTCGCCGCGCAGAACCGTGGTGCGCAAGTTGATCTCCTCCACTAACCCGCCTTTGCCGTTGATCACCGCGACGTCATTCACGCGAATCTGATTTTCCATCATGAGGAACAGCCCGCCCAGTACGTCTTTGATGATGTTTTGCGCGCCGAATCCGATGGCCACCCCGGCCACGCCGGCGCCTGCGAGCAGCGGCCGCACATCGAAATTCATCTCTTTTAGGATCATGAGACCCGCGATGGTCCAAATAAGGATGAACATGGCCTTCTTGGCGAGGCCGCCGATTGTGTCGGCCCGCTTCTCCAGTTCGTATTCGTTTCCGCCGCCCGACCGAAGCATCATTTTGACCGTGTAATTGCGCAGCCCTCGAACTGCCCGGCCCACCACGAAAGAGCATACGTAAGCGAACAACAGAATAAACCCGATGCGAATCGCGTTGAAGATCATGGGCAGGTAGAAATCGAAGTTCAGCAATTGACTGCGCGGCATGTACCTATCATAAGAGCCTGCCGAAGGTCTGCGGACGGGTTAGCTGTTACACTGAAAGCGATGGCGGCGAATGCGACAAAGAAGGCCGACCAGGAGCCGCGATCCTGGTATGGAATCGTCGGACTAAGCTGGCTCGTGCCGGGTGGCGGCCATTTCCTGCTGAAACGTCCCGGCCGAGGCGCTCTTCTGGCGGGTTCCGTGGTGCTGATGTTCCTGCTCGGCCTGATGATGCGCGGGATGATGTTTCAGCCGCAACGCGGCGATCTGCTCACCACGATTATTTATTACGGAGGCTTCCTTGGCGATCTCGCTTCCGGCTTGCTCTACCTGCTGACCGTATGGCTGGGCTATTCGCAGCCCGATATGGCTGGACACGTGCACGATTACGGCACCAAGTTTCTGGTCGCGGCCGGACTGCTGAACATCCTGGCGATAGTGGACGCCTACGAAATCGCTACGGGGAAAAAAGATTAATGCCGAAAATGAATCTTTCCCACTTTGAGGTATCTGTGCTCTTCGCGCTATTTTCGTCGATAGTTCTGGGCGTCATCACGAAACGAACCGACTCCGAGCGCCTGCATTACGGAATTCGCTGCTTTGTTTACTTTATGGTTGCGCTGATCGGCTTGGGCTGGTTGATGCGCCTCGGGCACGGCTAGAATCGCGCACGACTCGCAGCCTAGTCCAGCGGCTGGTCCAGCAAGAACTGAAAGGCCCCGCTATCCGCCTCAAAAGTCTTCCTCTCAGCGTCGAAAACAACCTGCTTGTTCTTCTCGCCGATCCTCAGCACGGCGCTAACGATCTCGGGCGAATCTCGCTCCACATCGGATAACAGAATGGCGATGCGCAGCCCCAAATCGTCGCTGCCAGGAAAGTGTTGCGACTCGGCGCGCATGAGCTCGGAATAGTGCAGCAAGATCGCTTTCAGCTGCAAGTTCTGTTCGTCATTCGCTCTTTGGTCCAGCGTAGGGGCGTCAATCCCGCGGCTGTGTAGATACGCCAAGGCCGTCCGGTAACGGGCCAGTTGCAGCTCAACTTGACGGGCTGCTAATCGGTACGCCCACTGCGCATCTTTTTTGTTCTGAGGCTTAAATTTGGTCTCCTGGAACTCTTGCTGTTGGTGAACGTCATCGATATAGTCGGGAACCTTCCGCTTGAAATCGGCGATGCCCTGGCCCCCATAGATCAGGCTGGCTACGGCGACGTCGCGATAGATCCCGTCTTTTTTCGCCGCCTGCAAGAGTGCTTCGAAGGCGGGCAAATCGATTTCTAAACGAACGAAATACTTCCATTCGTTCCGGTCGATCCAGTCGTAGGCCAGGTCCGTTAGGTTGCCCGAAGGCGTCGAGGCAACCCCTTCCGTTAAGGCGGTCTCGGTGAGCGTATTTACCAGCGATGCAAATGGACCCGCGACTTCGGTCCCGCTCAAAAACGATGTCAATTCGTTCACGAAGGCCGTTGAAGTTTTCGCGTTGAATATCAACCGCTCCGTTGATGATGCCGCCACGCTAGCGATTAAAGTTCCAGAGATGTGAGGCTGCTCGGGAACTGCTTTCGGTGGCGCGCCGCTCGCGCCAAAAAACGCCCAGAACACTGTCAGGAATAGCACCGCGATCAAGTATCAGGGGGAAGCGGAGATTCGTCAATGGCGAGTACTCATGGTACAGCCATAGCGTACGGCAGGACAATGGTGGGCGCGCAGGGACTCGAACCCCGGACCCCCTCGGTGTAAACGAGGTGCTCTAACCAACTGAGCTACGCGCCCTGCGGGTATTCTAATTTTACCGGAATCTCAAACCCAATCCTGCTCAGCCGCCCCTGTCGATTACAATCAAGACTTATGTCGGTTGTCATTGTTGGCTCCGTGGCGTACGACGGAATCGAAACGCCGCACGGCCGAGTGGAGCGCATGTTGGGCGGAGCTTGCACCTATATCGCTCTGGCTTCCAGTTATTTCACCAAGACGCACATTGTAGCGGTGGTAGGCGACGACTTCGCCAGCGAGGATGAAAACCTGCTCCTTGCGCGCGGCATCGACCTCGAAGGGTTGGAACGCGTTCCGGGCAAAACGTTTTATTGGGCGGGCGTGTATTCCCACGATATGAACGACCGCACCACGCTGCGCACCGATCTCAACGTGTTTGCGAACTTCGACCCCAAGCTTCCCGAAAGCTACCGACGCGCGCCGTATTTGATCCTCGGCAACATACAGCCCTCCTTGCAGCGCAGCGTCCGCCAGCAGATGAACGGCCTGAGATTCGCCGGCGGCGACACCATGAATTACTGGATCAAGGACTATCGCGCCGAACTGCTCGACACCATCCGCGATTGGGATTTCCTATTGATCAACGACGCGGAAGCGCGCATGCTCTCCGGCGAATATAACCTGAAACGCGCGGCTGCGAAGATTTTCGCGATGGGCCCGCACACTCTGGTGATCAAGCGTGGCGAATATGGCGCGATCCTGTTCCATCGCGATTCGCATTTTATCGTGCCGGGTTATCTGCTTGAGGAAGTTTTTGATCCTACCGGAGCCGGCGACTGCTTTGCCGGCGGCTTCATCGGATACCTGGCTGAGAAAGGATTCGATCTGAAAAACGGCCATATCCACGCCAAGGAGCTGAGCCGCGCCGTGATCTATGGCTCAGTCATGGGTAGTTTCTGTTGCGAAAAGTTCGGTGTGGAGCGCTTCCGGACCCTCACGCGCGCCGAGATCGACGGGCGCTTTCAGGAGTTCCGGGCCTTCACCGAATTTTGAAAAACGCGCGGCTCGAACTCGCTCTGGTGCTTTTCGCGCTCTGCGCGCTCAGTGCGGCCGCCACTACGTTGGTCTATCGATCCGGTTGGACTTTGTATTACGGCGACGCGGAGGCCCACCTGAATATCGCCCGCCGGATAACGGATTCGCGCACTCCCGGATACGATCAACTCGGGACGGTTTGGCTTCCGTTGCCGCACCTGCTCACGATGCTGCTGGCGCGCAACGATCGATTGTGGCGCACTGGACTCGCCGGCGCGATCCCAGCGTCTATTTGCTTTGTAATCGCGGGAGGTTTTCTCTATGCCGCGCTGCGCCTGGCGGCTGAATCGTCCACGGTTGCGCTAGCCAGTCTCGGGCTCTTCGCCTTGAACCCCAACCTGCTGTACTTGCAGGCGACCCCGATGACCGAGCCGGTTTTTCTTGCCGCCCTCATGGCGCTGCTCTATTGCACCGTGCGATTTCACAAGACGCAGTCGCTGGGTGCGGTGATCGGGGCGGGACTCGCAAGCATCGCGGCCTCGCTCGCGCGATACGAAGGTTGGTTCCTGATCCCGTTCGCGACGTTTTATTTCATCGTCGCTGCGCGCCGCAGAAGAATCCTGGCTCCGCTCATTTTCGCAAGCCTGGCTTCGCTGGCTCCGCTCTTCTGGCTGGGTCACAACTGGTGGCTGTACTCGAACCCGCTCGAGTTTTTCAACGGGCCATTTTCCGCGAAAATCATTTATCAGCGCGCTCTCGATCAGGGCATGCAGCGCTACCCCGGGGATCAGGATTGGAGGAAGTCGGTCCAGTATTTCAGTACAGCGGCGAGATTGTGCGCCGGCTGGGGCATGCTGATTGCGGCCGCTGCCGGGCTAGTCGCGCTGGGCATCTCGCGCAAACGGCTGTTCTGGCCGCTGCTGGCTGCCGCGCTGCCGCCGATCTTTTATATATGGAGCATGCACTCGGGCGGTACGCCGATCTATGTTCCCAACCTCTGGCCGAACACGTATTACAACACGCGCTATGGTTTAGCGGCGTTGCCGCTGCTGGCCATCGCCGGGGGAGGCGTGGCATTGGTGGGCACCCGGTGGGTGCGCCTCGCGTTGGCGGTGCTGGTCATACTGGCGGGCATCACCCCCTGGCTGATTCATCCGCGCATTGAAAATTTGGTTTGCTGGAAGGAGTCGCAACTCAATTCCGAGACGCGCCGCGCCTGGACTCGTGAAGCTGCGCGTCTGCTGGCCGCCGGCTACCATCCGGGCGAGGGCATCTTAACCAGATTCGGTGATTTGATTGGAATCTTTCGCGAGGCCGGGATCCCGCTGCGGGACGTGCTTCACGACGGAAATGTGCCAATGTGGATGAGCGCCATCCGGCGTCCCGATCTGTTTCTGCATACGCGCTGGGCCATCGCGACATCTGGCGACGTCATCGCCACGGCTATTCAGCGGGCGACTCTCAAGGGAGGCCCGAAATATCGCCTGGTGCACGTCATTAGCATGCGCGGCGCTCCCGTCATTGAAATTTACCAGCTCGATTAAGCTCGATTATGACGATCCCATTCACCAAGGCCCACGGCGCGGGGAACGATTTTTTGCTGACGCCGCTCGATCGCGTGCCGCCGGGCGATCTTCCCTCCATCGCTCGAGCAATCTGCCACCGGCATACCGGCATCGGCGCCGACGGTTGGATTCTCATGCGGGACTCCAGCATTCGCCTTTTCAATTCCGACGGCAGCGAGGCTGAAATTTCCGGCAACGGTACGCGCTGCGCCGCGGCTCTGCTGTTAGAAACCGCTGGAGCTGGTCACGAAGTTACCGTGACTACAGGAGCCGGGCCCAAACACTTGCGCCTGATTGAGCGCAAGGGCCGGTGGTTCCTGTTCGAGATGGACATGGGCCTTCCAGTCTTTGATGAGCGCCATATCCGTTTCTCGCTGCCGCTTCGCAATACCACCCAAGAGGTCACGATCGTCGATGTGGGCAATCCGCAATGCGTAGTTTTCGCCGCGCAGTTTCCGCCGGATTGGGAGAACCTGGGCGCCGAGATCGAGAAGCACTCGTATTTCCCGAAGCGAACCAATGTCTCCTTTGTTCGGCCAGTAGACCGCCACACCATAGACGTCCGCTTCTATGAGCGCGGTGCGGGGGTGACGCTGAGTTCCGGCACCGGATCGACGGGCGCGGCCGTGGCTGCAATTCTGAAGGATGTCGCGGCCAGCCCGGTGACCATCCTTACGCCGGCCGGTGAATCGCTCACCTTGCGATGGGACTCTTCGGTGTACTTAACAGGGCCTGCTGAGATTGTGGGCGCGGGCGAATTCTACTGGAGCGGCGCAAGTTCTTAGCTCTCAAAAATACGCCTGAATCGCCGAAAACTCGTTGTCGAATTCGGTTAAGATTCCAGGAAGGCGCTCTCCCAGGCTTAACGATTCGAGGGCGGACAAACCTTCATGGCCCTGATTTTCAAAGAGGCTCACGCTGGTGCCCATTCCTCGGACATACTGATCCGCCGCGTTCAAAACCCGGCTCAATCCAATCTGACCCTTAGCGACAGGAGTTTTATCCAGTTCAGGTTGAGCATGGTATCGGACGGCGACCTGGATCGGTTCCGGTAGATTCCAGACGGCCAGGGCTTCGGCGGATAATTCCGAATGGGTCGTGCCCAGCACCTGAACCTCGTAATCGATGAGCCACTTCTGATCCTCAGGGCATAGCAGAGACATCTGCTTGTATTCATCGTGTAAGCCGATGGCCACCAGCAGCAACCCGAGATCGTGGAAAAGGCCGGCGGCGAACGCGCCCTCGCCGTACGGAACATCCAGGCGCTGCGCCAGCAGGTCGGATAAAATACCGACACCCACCGAGTGAAGATTGAAGCGCGCCATCGAAAAGCCCGGGGGAGTCTTGATCTGATTCCACATCCGCGAGACGGACATACTCAAGGCTGCGTTGCGGAGCTTTTGGATGCCCAACAGCGACACGGCGTGCCGAATGGAGTTGACGGTGCCGGGCAGTCCATAGAGCGCCGAATTCACCAAGCGCAAAATGTTGCCCGCCAACACGGTATCTTTTTCAATCAACTCAGCAATCTTGGCGAACGAAACGTCCTCATGCGCCAAACTCGCGATCAGGCGATTCAGAATGGGAGAAAAGGGCGGTAATTGCTCCAGGGCCCGCAAGGCCCTTTCGCGCACCGCTACTGGTGTGGCCGGAGCTGTCACATTTCAAATATCGGCGGTTCAGCGAAAAAGCTTAGTAGCGCCCAGCCAAACGGCTAGTCCGCATTGAGACACAAGAGACTACAGTCCTCGGTCGCTATGGCCGTTTTGTACCATGAGACTTGAACGCATCCCCGCCTCCGACTCATAAACCGCGGCTAAGCGATTCCGTGATGCGCGTCCTTTTTATATAGGAACTCGATGGACACCAGCGCTGCTATTCGGACCCACGATCTTCGTAAGGTGTACGGAACCAGGCCGGCCGTGGATGGTCTCAATCTGGATGTCCCCCGAGGCTGTTTTTTTGGCTTCCTGGGCCCCAACGGCGCAGGCAAAACAACCACTATACGGATGCTGATGGGTCTGGCGCCCCCGACCTCTGGAACCATCGAGCTGCTGGGTCTGCCGATGCCCTCGGCCGGCCTCGAAGTGAAAGGAAGAATCGGTCTGGTCCCCGATGAGTCGCTTTTTTTCGATCACTTGACCGGCCTCGAATTCACTGAGTTCGTCGGACGAATGTATGGATTAGCGCGTCCTCTGGCGATCGAGCGAGCGCGCGAGTTGATAACGCTCTTTGAACTGGACGGCGAGCCGCGCAAACTGATCGCCGACTACTCCAAGGGAATGCGCAAGCGGGTCGCCATGGCGGCCGCCCTGATTCACCGGCCCGAGCTGTTTCTGCTGGACGAACCGTTTGAAGGTGTCGACGCCGTCGGCGCGCGCCTCATGAAGGAAATCCTGCTTGATCAGGTGCGCCAGGGCGCCACGGTCTTTCTCACCTCCCACGTATTGGAAGTCGTCGAGCGGCTGTGCGATCGAGTCGCCATCATCCAGGAAGGCAAGCTGGTACTGTCGGGAACTATGGCTGAGCTGCGCCGTGAATCGGAAACTCTCGAGGACATTTTCGTCCGCGTGGTGGGGGCCGAGCGCATGACCGAAACTCTGGATTGGTTGTAGCTCAAATGTGGCGGCAGACCAGCGCGATCCTGTGGGCCCAATGGCGAACATTCCGCAACCACTTGCCCCGTTCCAATCAAA
>Ga0182024_10005048_pt1 | contig 29862 bp, 26 predicted proteins | sample P32metaG_FD_120480 | JGI IMG/M metagenome (GOLD analysis project Ga0182024, IMG submission 120480) | Permafrost microbial communities from Stordalen Mire, Sweden - P3-2 metaG (Illumina Assembly) | ecosystem: Environmental > Terrestrial > Soil > Wetlands > Permafrost | place: Sweden: Stordalen...
ACAGGGCCAGGGCCTCCAGTCTTCGACGATCAGTGTGTTCCTCGCGGACGACAACTTGATCGTGCGAGAAGGGGTCCGCGCTTTGCTCGCGCTCGAGGACGATTTCAGCGTTGTCGGTACCGCTGCTGACTACGACGAGCTCGTGACCCGGGCCTCCGAGCTCAATCCTCAGGTGGTTGTGACGGACATCAGGATGCCTCCCACGTTCCACCAGGAAGGCATCCAGGCGGCCCACGAGATCCGCAAGCGCCACCCTGGCACCGGGATAGTCGTCCTTTCGCAGTTCGACGACCCGGAGTACGCCATCTCATTGCTGGGTGAGGGCTCCGCCGGCTACGCGTACCTCTTGAAGGACAGGATCGCTGAGGGTGACCAGCTCGCCCGGGCGGTCCGGACGGTCGCGAGCGGCGGGTCGGTGCTCGACCCGAGCATCGTCGACGCAATGGTCAACCCGGTCACCGGCAAAGGTGAGCTCACCCGCGCCGAGGAGGACCTGCTGCACCAGGTGGCCGAAGGCCGCACCATAAAGGCCATAGCCGTCGCCCAGGGGATCACGCCCTCTGCAGCTGCCGACGCAGTCGAAAAGCTGTTCCTGCGGATGGCCGCTGACGCAAGCAGCGGCGGCCAGAACTCGCTGCGCCGCCTGCGCAGCCTGTACGAGGCAATCGTCAACCGAGAGGAGCAAGGCGAGTCACTCAGCAGGCTTTTGCCGAGCGGGGTGGCCGAAATGATGCGCGAGCAGGGCGCCCACGCGGGCGAGACGAAGGAGCTAGTTGTCAGCGTCCTTATGTCAGACATCCGCGGGTACACGACCATCGCCGAGAAAGCCGACCCGAGCGTGCTCGCCAGGCAGTTGAACGTCCACCGAGCCGAGATGAACAAGTCGATCGTCGCCGCCCGGGGAACCGTCATGCAGTTCGTCGGGGATGCCGTGATGGCGGTATTCGGTGCGCCAGTTGCGCTGGACGACCACGCCGGGAGGGCCGTGGAAGCGGCCGTCGCCATGCACGCGGCCCAGCGAAAAGTGAACGCGCGTTGGCGCGACGAGGGCCTCCCTTTCTTCGAGCTCGGGATCGGGATAACCACGGGCCCGGTGGCGGCGGCGCTGCTCGGCTCGGACGAGCACCTCGAGTACACGCTTGTCGGCGACACGGTCAACCTGGCGCAGCGCCTTCAGCAGTGGGCGTCGCCGGGCCAAACGGTCCTGTCTGTGACCACCTACGAGTCGCTGGCTGACCCGCCCTCTGCCGAGGAGCTACCGCCCGCGCTCGTGAAGGGCCGGGACACACCTGTAGGAGCGTGGCGGCTCAGCGCCGTCACGGACGAACAGTGAAGTTGAACAAGGAGCCGGAGGACCAATGACAGTTATGGAGGCCAGGGGCCTGAGAAAGACCTACGAAGCCGAGGGAGCGCCGGTGCGGGCTCTGCGTGGCGTCGACATGACCATGGAACAAGGAGAGTTCGTTGCCATCATGGGCCCGTCCGGATGTGGCAAGTCCACGTTGTTGAACCTCGTCGCCGGGCTCGACGTGCCGAGCGAGGGAGAGATATTCGTGGCGGGCGAACCGCTCAGCGATATGGACGAGAGCGCGCTGGCGAGGATGCGGAGGCGCCACATCGGGATCGTGTTCCAGTTCTTCAACCTCCTGGAGGGGATGAGCGTCCTGGAAAACGTAACGTTGCCGGCCGTTATTGCGGGCACCGGGCGCAAGAAGGCAGAGAGCCGCGCGCGTGACCTGCTCGATCTGCTCGGTTTGGCGGACAAGGCCAAGGCGGCGCCCGGTGTCCTGTCGGGTGGGCAACGTCAGCGCCTGGCCATCGCCCGCGCCTTGGCGAACGCCCCGACGCTATTGCTGGCCGACGAGCCGACCGGGGCGCTCGACTCCGAGGGTGGCCATGAGGTCCTCGAACTGTTCCGCAGGCTCCATGCCGGGGGCCAGTCGATCCTCCTCGTCACCCACGATGAGTCGGTTGCCGAGCCTGCCACCCGGATAGTGCGCATGCGCGACGGTCGTATCGAAGGAACCGAGCCTGGCGCCGGCGCCTCGGCCGCAAGCGGAGCGGTAGCGACAACAGCACAATGAGCGCCCCGATCATCGTCAGCCAACTGGGCGATGTCCGGGAGAGCGCTCGGGAGAAGGAGAAGAGGCAGGGGTTACCGCGCACAGCCGGGCCCCGGCCGCTCCCGGCTCTGCTTTCCGTCGGGCTTGCGCTGGTGGCTGTCGCGGGGGGAGTCGTGGCGCCCATTGCCGACTCGAGCGGCGACCTGGCTACCCAGGTGGTGCGGGCGGCTGTGGTCGTTGCCTTTGCCCTGGCCGGGGTGACCGCCCTCTCCAGGCGCCCTTCCGAACGCCAACCCCTTGTGGTCCTGCTCGGTGCGGCCTTGGGGGGGATCGTGACTGTAAGCGGCTCCCTGGTCGATGCGCACGCGCACGGCACGGCCGTCAGCGCGACGCTCCTTTCGCTGGCGCGCTTCGGCGAGCCGTTGGCCCTTGCGCTCCTGCCGGTCGTTGCCATGCACGTTCTTTTCGGGATCCCGGACGGGAGCTGCCGCCTCAGCCGGCTCGTCGTCGCCGGCGGCTACGTCGTGGGCGTGGCGCTGGGCCTCGCCCTATGGGCACAGCGGCCGTCGCTGCCGCTTTGGCCGGTCGGGACCGAGGCTGTCTTGGCGGTCGCGATCGGTGCGGGCGTCTCTCAGCGCCGGTACTCGCGGTCGTCAGGCCTCGAGCGCCAGCGCATGCAATGGTTCGGGTGGGCCGGGGCCGTGGCGGTGGAGGCGCTGCTCGTGGCGCTCGCACTGCGGGTGTTGCTCGGATGGCCGACGCGCGCCGGCTTGGTCCTGACGGTGGCCCTGCTCCCCTTTGCCGCAGCCGTCGCAATGTGCAGCACCAGGCGTTTCGCCGCCAGGATCGACCGGATCCTCGCTCATACCGTCTCGATCGCCGGCCTCACCGGGGTGGTGGCCGGCGTCTACCTGGTTGTGGTCGCCGGTCTCGGCAATACTCCGACCCGCTCGGAACGGTCGTTGCTCGTGCTTTCGATGGTCTCCGCGGCGGTCGCCGCTCTTTTGTACGGCCCGGCGCGCCAGCGCCTAAGCCTCTATTCCAACCGCCTCGTCTACGGGGAACGTGAAGCGCCCGACGCCGTCCTGCGCACTTTCGGCAGCCGCCTCTCCCGCGCCATACCCATGGACGAACTGCTCCTGCAGGTGGCCGAGTCCCTGCGAAAGACGCTGGCGCTCAGTGTCGCAGAGGTCTGGACGGGATCCGAGGGACATCTCCAGCGCTCGGTGTCGTCGCCGGACTCCGCCGCGACGAGCTTCGTTCTCAAGCCCGAAGAGGAATCTGTGGTCGCTCGCGCCGGCGTGACCGGGACGGCCTGGCTCAGCGTGTGGATGCCGGCCATCGTCGCCGGACGGGAAGGGGCCCTATTGCGGGTGGCACCCACGACCCACTCGGGCCGCGTGCTCGGGTTGATAGTCGCAGTGCGCCCTGCCGGCTCGGACCAGTTCACCAACGACGACGACACGATGTTGACCGAGCTCGCCCGCCAGGTTGCCCTCGCACTGCACAACGTCGAGCTGGACTCGGCCCTGCAAAAGTCGCTCGAGGAGCTGCGCGAGAAGGCTGAGGAGCTTCAAGAGTCCCGGGCGCGCATCGTTGCTGCGTCGGACGCGGCCCGCCGCCAGATAGAGCGCAACCTGCACGACGGCGCCCAGCAGCACCTGGTCGCGCTGGCAGTCAATGTCCGTTTGGCGCGCAGGCTGGCCGAAAGCGACCCCGAGGCCTCACTGGAGATCCTGGACCAGCTCGGCGAGGGCCTGCAAAGTGCGGTCCAGGAACTTCGCGCGCTTGCTCACGGCATCTACCCGCCCCTGCTAGCGGACCGGGGCATCGAAGAGGCCCTGCGCTCCGCTGCTGGTCGCGCCGCGCTGCCTACCGAGGTGGATGCCCTTTCGGTTGCCCGCCATTCACCCGAGGTGGAGGCGGCGGTTTACTTCTGCTGCCTCGAGGCGCTCCAGAACGCCGGTAAGCACGCCGGCCCAGAAGCCACGGTTAAGATCCACGTCTGGGAGGAGACCGGCGTGCTCTTCTTCGAGGTCTCCGATGACGGCGCGGGCTTCGAGTCCAACGGCAGCAAGGGCAAAGGTGCCGGCTTTGTAAATATGGGCGACCGGGTGGGGGCTATGGGAGGCAGCTTGAAGGTCCGCTCCGCACTCGGCAAGGGCACCTCGATCACGGGCCGCATCCCTCTCAATTGATCAGCCCCCCGCTGGCGAGCGAGCGCTACGACTGATCGGCGAGGCGCTTGGACCAGGTCTCTTCCAGGATGTCCGGGCCGAAGCTCTCCTTGTGGACGTAGGCAAGGGCACCGGCCGTGCGGGCGTCGGCGGGTAGGTCGTCCTTGTCGTAGGTGGAGAGCAGTATCACGCGGACCTCTGGGTACTCGCTGCTTATGCGGCGAGTTGCTGCGATACCCCCGATACCCGGCATGTTGATGTCCATGAGGACGAGGTCGGGCCTGAGAAGCTCAACCTTTTCGAGGGCCTCTTCCCCGGACTGGGCCTCTGCGATTACCTCGAACCCGCGGGTAGCTCGGACGACAAGTCGCGCCGCGCTGCGAAAGGGTGCCTGGTCGTCAACGACCAGGACGCTTACTGGTCCCGCAGCCATTAGAAGGATCCTGACAGAGCAGGCCGGCCTCGCCCACTTGGCCAGCACCACCCGCGCTGTGGTGGCAGCACCACCATGAGGCTCAGTTTTGCGCTGCGAGGAAAAGGAGCACGGCCTTCACACGACGGTGCACGTCGGGTTCCTCGGTCAGCCCGAGCTTGAAGAAGATGGAGTTGATGTGCTTTTCAACCGCCCGTTCCGACAGCACAAGCGAGGCAGCGACGGCCGCGTTGTTCTTGCCCTGCGCCATCTCGCCGAGGACCTCCACCTCGCGTGGAGTAAGTGCGCGCAGCGGTGACCGGGCACCCCTGGAGCGGGCCGTGACCAATTTGTCGACCACCTCGGGGTCGATAACGGAGCCGCCCCGTGCTACTTCGCGGATGGCGGACGCGAGCTGGCCGATGTCCGATATCCGCTCCTTGAGCAAGTAGGCCCGGCCCTTGGAGCCGCTTTCCAGGAACTGGAGGGCGTATGCGGGCTCTGAGTACTGGCTCAACACCACCACTCCCATGTCGGGGTAGCGGCCGCGTAATTCATTGGCAGCACGGATCCCCTCGTCGGTCCCTGTCGGGGGCATGCGGATGTCGGTGACGACGACATCGGGGACCTCTTGGTCGACCGCCTTCACCAGCGAGGGGTAGTCGGCGCAGACAGCCACCACTTCGAGGTCGTCCTCCAAGTCGATGAGCTTGCCCACGCCTTCTCGGACCAGGTAGTTGTCCTCGGCAAGCACGACACGCAGAGCCACGTAGAGAGCCTAATAGGTGCCGGATAGCCCGCCCGCGTCTTCGGCGCGAGTGGCAGGATAGCCAAGATGACGAATTCTTCCTCTGAGCATGTAGTCCTGCCGGACGGGCGGCTCCTCGACGTCAGGGTGACCGGGCCCGCAAGCGGCGTCCCTCTCGTCTTCCATCATGGGACACCCGGTGCCGCCGTGCCCTTCCGGGCCATGGAACGAGCCGCTCACGAGCGAGATTTGCGCTTCGTTACGTCGTCGCGGCCCGGGTACGGAAGCTCAACCCGCCAGCCCGGCCGCCGCGTAGTCGACGTGGTCGGCGACACTGCGGCCGTGCTGGCTTCGATCGGTGCTGAGCGTTGCCTCGTGGCCGGATGGTCCGGTGGGGGCCCTCATGCCCTCGCTTGCGCCGCGCGTCTAGCGGCAGCCTCAGCCGTGCTGGTGATTGCCGGGGTCGCCCCCTACGGGGCCGACGACCTCGAGTGGACCGCCGGCATGGGGCAGGAAAACGTGACCGAGTTCGGGACTGCGCTGCAAGGCGAGGACCAGTTGCGGCGTCTGATTTCCGAATGGCGCGACCATCTGAAGGAACCGACAGTCGAGATGATCATCTCATCGCTGCGGACGTTGCTGCCGGATGTCGACCAGGCGGTGTTGACCGACGAGTTTGGTGAGGACATGGTTGCCAACTTCCACGAGGCCCTGAGGACCGGCGTGGACGGGTGGGTCGACGACGACCTTGCGTTCACCCGTAGCTGGGGGTTCGAGATCAAAGAGATCTCGGTCCCTACCGCGATCTGGCAAGGTTCCGCCGACCTCATGGTGCCGTTTGCGCACGGCGAGTGGTTGGCGGCGCACCTCCCCGGCGCGACGGTCCACCTCGAACAGGGGGAAGGCCATCTTTCGGTTGGGATCGGGGCACTCGACCCGATGCTTGACGAGCTCGTCCGCGCCAGCAAACCGTAGCGGCCGCTCACTGAGCCCGCAGGAGCTCTTTCGGCTTTGAGCGCGTTGCAACTAGTGCCGGTCCGATTGCGATGAGATTGGCGACAATGACTACCCCCGCAAGAACTGCGACAAGGAACCAGATCGGTACGACCGAGACGGGCACGGCCCCCAGGTTGTTGGCGAACGCCCTCCACACGACCCGCCCGATTACTACTCCCAGCGGGGTGCCGACGATTATCCCTATCCCTGCCAGGGTCGTCGCCTGCCAGGCCACGACGGAGCCGACCTGGCCGTTGACGAAACCGAGCACTTTTAGCAGGCCGATCTCTCGACGGCGGCGCGCGACGCTTACCACCAGTAAATGAACCAGAGTCGCGGCGCCGAAGGCGGCCAAGATCGTGCCAAAAATGAGCGGGAAGTCGACCGCTTCGCCGAAATTGACGAGTGATATCGGAGTCGAAGGAAGTGCCGCAATTGATTGGTAGTCCTTGAGGTACCGGCTGACGTCTTGTTGACCGCGCGGGCCCGGCACGACGCTCACCATGAGCGCTCCACCACCGGTGTTGAGCCCTTCATTGACCTTCTGGAGACAAAGCGTGTGAAGCCGGCCCGGAGGGCATTCTGCAGCCAGGAACCCTGCAGTGCTGAGCAGCGCACCGTTGCCAAGGCTGACCGAGCCAGCGAGCAGCACCGGGAACGACACCTCGGCAACCACCCGCAAGGGCACAGTCCCGTTCCTAATTGAGAAATCAACAACGGAGCCCACGTGGGCGCCCACCTGGCGCATCGTCGTAGCGCCGAGGCCGATCTCGCCGGTGCCTGTCGGAAGGTGACCGCTGACGGCCGAAAACAGGAGCTGGCCTCGCATGGCGGTCCCCACGATGACTCCTACCGACACGTTGTTGATGGCGGTAAAACCGGCGATGCCTTGGGTGATGCCGGAGACCCGCTTGTCCTCCGCGAGCCGTTTAAGAATTGCGGGTTCCCATCCTCTGTTCCCCTCGTTGATGGGGAAGTTCAGCTGAAAGTCGTCTCCGTACAACCTGGGGGTGGCGGTGAGGTGGGAAAGGCTGGCGCCGAACACGGCAGTCCCGCAAAGGGCGATCACGGCGAGCACCGATCCAAGGAGGGCGCTGCGCACCGGTACGGCTGCTCCGCCGCTCTTGTTCCCCAGTGCGTGGCTGACGCCGATGACGGCGCTCGGCGGAGCACCGGCCGCCGCGAGCCGAGCGACTGTCACCGACGGGCGAGACGCATTGTCCAGGTCGCCCGACCACAGGTTGTGCGAGGCGCGCACAGCGGGCCATACGCCGAGGGTGAGCACGGCCAGGACCGTAATGAGAGCGCCCAGCGGGAGTACGAAGACATCGAAATGCACGCCGGTGGAGACCTCGGCGGTCCGGGCCTCGCCGAGCGGCGCGACACCGGAGAGAGCGGTGGCTAAGCCAACAGCGCCCGCCGCACCTATCAGCCCGACAGCGAGCGCCCGGGCCAGACCAAGGCTTACCAGCAGACGGCGGTCGGCCCCGATCGCCGACATCGTGGGGAAGTCCTCCTTCTCGACGTTGCTCTGCCGGAAAAGAGCCTGGCCTACGACTGCTAGGCCCACCAAAGCCGCCAGGGCAGCCAGTACCCACCAGCCGAGCGCTTGGGGATGGACGGACTCGTCGACCGACGCCGCCACTGCGTCCAAACTGGAGGCGCCGTTGAAGCCCGGCACTGACTTAGCGGCCTCGGCTTCCTGGTCAAAGCGGTTGATGTCGGCGGCCCCGCGGCGCAGGCGTACGTAGTACGTATAGGTGGGCTGTGTCTGCGGGACCATGGTGCGCGCTAGCGCCTGGTTACCCCACAGGTCGTAAGTGGGGGCCGACCCGACGGGGAACTCGCTTTCGCTGGCTTCGAGCCCGACCACGCGGAAGGCCACCGTTGGGCCCTCGGGCTTCGGCAGCACCGCGGTGGAGTTGTTGTAAACCGAGTTTTGTGACGTCGAGTAGAAGGGCACGCGTATCAAGCTCCCCAGCCGCACACCGTCGTCGCGTTGGAGAGTGAACGACGCGAGGACCTCGTCGGGAGCCGACTGGTCGGGAAAATGGCCGGAGAGGAGCTTGGAAGGCGTCGGCCCGCCGGGCCTGGCGATGACGACTTCGAAATACGAGTTGTTGATCTGATGGGGGCAGCTGCAGACCGGCTGAGCGGTGTCGGGAAGGTCGACCACCTCCGTGGATGAAACGACCGCAGGGAACAGTTTGGACAGCTTGGGTAATGGTTGGTTGGTGTAGACAGCCGCGTCAAACCCGTGCGCTGCCACAAAGTTTGGGAAAGCGGAAGCGGTGCGGCGGCCAGCTGTCGCAGCAGACAGGACCAATCCGCCGACGAGCGCTATCAGCGCCGCCATCACCAACCACGAACGCCAACGCCGGCGCACTTCGGCGCCAAAGACCATGCCGAGGGCTCCCAAGGCCACCTCCTCAGCGAAGTCTGGCTCGCCAGGCGACGCCGGCCAAGGTAGTCAGCCTGCGTAACGGGCTCGTGGTGGCACCCCGCATTGGCCGGGGGCCGGCCCGGGCCCGCCTGATGACCTTGACTACGTGACCTTGTCTACGTGGCGGCCAAGTCGATGACCGATCCGCCAGTTGCCGCTTCGACCGGCACTGCGGCGCTCTGATAAAGCGAGAGGATCCTGTCGATTTGGTCGTCCGTGCGCTGGGGGTCGTGGTGGTAAAGCACCACGCGTTTTACCCCGGCCCTTTCCGCCAACCGGACGGCGTAACCAGCCGACGAATGGCCGAAATAGGCCCTCGCTGGTAGTTCCTCGTCGGTGTACTGGGCGTCGTGGAACAAGATGTCGCAGCCGTTGACGAGGCGGAGCGCTGCTTCGTGGTACTCGCCGAGCCCATCCGGCCCCGGGCCGAGACCGGTTGGGCAGTGATCGGATATGTAGGCGAGCGTCACGCGCCCGTCGGAGATCCGGTAACCGAATGTCCGGCCGCCCTTGTGAGGTACCTGGAGGGCGAGAACGCTGAAACCTTCGAGCTCGTAATCCCCCGGTGCGAGCGCCCGGAACTGCCAATTACCACGGAGATCCAAGGGAGTTATAGGGAAATGCGGCGGTGACATTGCCCTGGCAAGCACTGTCACCAGGTCCGTCCCATCGCCTCCATCGCCTTGGGCCGGAGCACAGAGCGTCACCATCGACCCTGGCATGTCGCCTGACGAAAAGAAGGGCAAACCCTGTGTATGGTCCCAATGAAGGTGCCCGAGAACTATCGAACCCTTGAACGGCTGGCCCCCCAGCAAGGTGCTGACCGCCCGTACCCCGGTGCCAGCGTCAACGATGAGGCTCGGTAGTTCCCCGTCATGGGCGAGAGCCAGGCAAGACGTGTGCCCTCCGTAGCGCACGAAATCACCTCCCGGTGCCGGGGTCGACCCTCTGGTCCCGAGGACGTGGATCCGCATCGAGCCATTCTGACAGGGCCTATGGCACCAGGATGATCTTGCCGTGCGTATGGCCCGATCCCAACGCGTTGTGAGCCTCGGTCGCCTCAGAGAGGTGGTACGTGGTTGCGACGAGGACCCGGAGCTTGCCTTCGCCCACAAGCCGGAGGAGCTCCAAGCCGGCGGCCGCACGTCCCTCTGGGCCGGGGTCGGTGACCACTTGAATGCCTAGCTCCTTTCCTCGTTGCCACGCAGCAGTCGTCGCGATCCGATCACGATCGGCGACGACTGCCAGCGAAGTGCCGATCGCCTCGTCGGTACCGACCGTGTCGACCGCCACGTCGACCCCCTTTGGAGCCAGGGAACGGATCCTTTCGGCGAGCCCGCTCCCGTAGGACACCGGGTCGGCTCCAAGCTTGCGTAGCTCGCCGTGGCCGCTTTCACTTGCCGTGCCTATTACACGGGCCCCCGCGGCGACTGCTAGCTGGACCACCATCGTGCCGACGCCGCCCGCGGCACCGTGCACCAAGACAGTTTCGCCCGCAGCGACGTTGGTGACGTGGAGTGCCTGGTAGGCGGTTATGCCGGTGAGCAACAAACCGCCGGCTTGCTCGAAAGAAAGTTCGGCCGGTTTGGGCAGCACGTTCGACGCCTTTGTCACCAGCTCGGTCGCGTACGCCCCTGGGACCGGGTACGCAATGACCGCGTCGCCGGGGTGGACCGCACCTGCCGGCCCCTCTGCGCCGGCGCCTACGGCCAGCACCACTCCAGATGCCTCATAACCGAGCCGCATCGGCAGTTTGGAGGGGTCCCCGCCGGAAGCGCCCGTGTAACTCTTGTAGTCGACCGGGTTGACACCGGCAGCTCGCACTTGGATCTGAACTTCGCCCGGGCCGGGCGGCCGAAGAGGCACCTCGATGAGCGACAGGACTTCGGGACCGCCAAAGGCGGTCGCCACAACAGCGCTAGGCATGCCTGCTGCAACCAGGACAGGGAGGCGCAATATTCCATATGGTCCCTCGTGGCGCTCGGGTGGTCGGTGCGGGGGCTAGTGGCGGGACATGGCCTCGCCGGGACGTACCCTTTAGGCGTGCTCGAAAAGAGGCGTGAGACAAGACTGCCAACGGTCGCTCAGGCGGCAGCGTCACCGACGGCGATCGTGCTCGCGGGTGCCGGCGTAGCTGTCGGTGAGCTGGCGCACCTCGGCCTAGTCGTGGCGATCGTCTTCGGAGGGGTCGCCTACGGGGCGCGAGTCGGCTACGCCGCCGTCCACAGGCGCTTGGCTCTCCAGGGCCGGGCCCGCCGCCGGCTCTCTCGGATTGACCCCTGGTCAGTGCCCGAGCCATGGAGGAGCTACACGACGAGGGCTCTCGAAGCCCGGAAGCGTTACCGCCAGTTGGCTGCGGACTGCCCGCCCGGGCCGGTGGCGGACTACCTCGCCAACTCGGTCGCCAAGGTGGACGCAGCAACCGAAGAGCACTGGGCGCTCGCCAAGAGCGGGGCCGGGCTGGTCGACCCGCCGGGCCGCACCGAAAGGGCTGCCAAGTCACTCGAAGAGGTCCAGGCCGAGCTGTTGCAGGCTCGCGGCGCGAACCGTGCCCAGCTCGAAAGCCGAGAGGCGGAACTTGCCTCCCAGCTGCGTTCCTTCCGGCACCTGGAGTTGGTGAGCGGGCAGATATCGAACCATCTGTCGGAGCTGAGTGCCCAGCTGGAGGGCGTGGTCGCATCTGCCGGAGAGCTGGTGGCGAGCGCCGGCGCGGCCGGCGCCGACCTGTCCACCCTTTCCTCCGAGCTGAGCTCGCTCACCGGCGCTCTGGACGAGGCGAGGCGGATCATGGCGTCCCCACCACCTTCCTAGTGCCCGCTGCAGCGATGTACGGTCAGACCCGCTCGATGGCCCTAGCATGCGAGCCATGTGGAACGCGATAAAACGCAGATGGAAGTACCTGACCGCCAAGCTGTCGGGGAGGTGGGAAGAGAACGCCGACCCGAAGGTCCAGCTCGAGCAGGCCATGGCGGAGGCCCAGGAGCAGCATCGGCGTCTCGTTGAGCAGGCGGCCAGCGTGATCGCCAACCAGAAACAGACCGAGCTGCAACTCAACCGCTCGATGCAGGAGCTCGAGCGGACCAATTCCTCCACCCGGCAGGCCCTTTCGATGGCCAACGACGCCGCCAAGCGCGGGGACACCGCCAAATCCACGGAGTACAACCAGACCGCCGAGGCCTTTGCCAACAGGTTGATCGTCACCGAAAAGCGTGTCGAAGACCTGAAGAACATGCACCTCCAGGCGACCCAGGCCGCCCAGCAGGCCAAAGCTGCGGTCCAACAAAACGCCAACCTCCTCCAAGGAAAGTTGGCAGAACGCCAGAAGCTGCTTTCGCAGCTCGACCAGGCGCGGATGCAGGAACAGCTCAACTCGGCCATGAGCACCCTTTCCCAGACGGTCGGCCAGGACGTCCCCACCTTCGACGAGGTGCGCACCAAGATCGAGGCGCAGTACGCCAAAGCCCTCGGGACCGCCGAGCTGTCGGGCCAGGGGGTTGACGCCCGCATGCTCGAGATCGAGCAGGCAAGCATCACCACCGAGGCGCAACTCCGGCTCGAGCACATGCGCGGCCAGATGGGCTTGCCGGCGGGTGACCAGGCTGGTGCGCCGGCCCTGAGTGCGGCTCCTCAGCAGGCGGCGGCCGCCCAGCCCGCCCCCGCACTCAGCACCGGAGCCGTCACGACTCCCGCCGATGCAGAGGTCCAGGTGACCGACGCAGAAGAGGTCGCTGAGCCTGCCAGCCCAGGCGACGCCTGAGACCATTTAGCTGAGACCTCGGGCAACGCCAGCGTGACCGATGTTGTCGTAATTGGGGGAGGTCCGGCCGGTAACCAGGCGGCCAGCCGCGCCGCCAGCCTTGGCGCCCATGTAACGCTCGTGGAGCGCGACATCGTCGGGGGAGCGGCGAACCTCTGGGACTGCATCCCGTCCAAAGCGATGATCGCGACTGCCGGGGCGCTCAGTTTCTCACGCCGCATGGGGGGCCTTGGGTTCTCGCCCAACGGCTCTCCGAGCCAGGTGGACTACGAGGCCCTCCGCGGCCGGATCGGCGAGATCAGCTCGCGGCTGCAAGCGTCCATCGAGCGATTGCTGGCTTCGCTCGACGTCCGGACGATCGGGGGCGAGGCGCGCCTTCTCGGCCCGCATACGGTCGCGGTGACTGGGGCGGCCGGCGAGGAGGCGGAGCTGAACGCTGATGCCGTGGTTGTCTCGACGGGCAGCCGGCCCCGTGTGCCGGACTGGGCCGTCCCTGACGGTGACCGGGTACTGACGACGCGGCAGGCCTACCCGCCGCCCGAGCTCCCGGAGCACCTCGTAGTGGTCGGCTCAGGGGTGACGGGGGTCGAGTTCGTTCACATGTTCAGCTCGCTCGGCTCGAAGGTGAGCTTGATCGTCAGCCGCCAGCATGTCCTGCCCCACAAGGACGCAGAAGTAGCCGCTGCCCTCGAGGACGAACTGTTGCGCCGCGGGGTCCACCTGTTCAAAGGCGCCCGCGCCGAGCGCCTGGAGTACACGAGCGGGGGAGTGGCCATCCATTGCGACGACGGCCGCGTCGTGCGCGGGAGCCACCTCCTGTTGGCGATCGGCTCGGTCCCTAACTCCGACCACCTAGGCCTCGAAAAGGCCGGCGTGGAAGTCGACAAGTGGGGCTACATCCCTATCAATCACCACTGCGAGACCAATGTCGGCCACATCTATGCTGCAGGCGACGTCTCCGGGAAACTGCCTCTATCGTCGGTCGCTGCGATGCAGGGCCGTAAAGTCGCCGAGCACATAATGGGCCTCCACACTCTCGAACATCGCCACATCGACTACGACAAGGCTGCGTCCGCTATTTTCACCGAGCCTGAGATCGCCGACGTGGGCCTCGCCGAAGCCGAAGCATTTGCGACGGGCCGTAAAATCCGGGTCACCAAGGTACCTTTTGGCGCCTCCGCCCGGGCGCTCATAAACGATGACCCCCGAGGCTTTGTCAAGATAATCTCCGACCCAGCCACCGGCGTCGTCCTCGGCGGCTGCGTCGTCGGCAGCCAGGCGTCCGAGCTCATCTCCGTGATCGCCCTCGCCGTCACCGCAGGCCTCAAAGTCCGCGACATCGTAGACAGCTGCCTGGTCCACCCTTCTTTGTCCGAGGCGCTCGCTGAAGCCGCTGAGTAGCGGCTGTTTTGTGGCCGCACGTCTATGGACGGGCCCGCCGAAAGAGCGAGCGTGCATAGGCCGAAACCGCACATCCGGGGACGGGCCCGCCGAAAAGGACGGGGCCCGTCCCGCAGCCGCACGGTTCGACCCATTTCCCCGGCTCGTCCTCTTTCCAGACCGTTCTGGGGACGTTTTGTGTTGCCTATCGACCGTTTTGGTCCGCAGATCGCCCTTTTTACCGGTCGGACTGGCCATCACCCGCTAGATGACTGGTGAAATGACGGGCGCGAGCCCGTCGACGCCCGATCTGGCGGGTTTGGTCGTGGCTGGCAAGGACGGTGCGGTCGTCCGCGTCCACGTTCAGCCTGGCGCGAGTGGCGAAGGCATTGCCGGCGTGCACGGGAACGCCCTCAAGGTGCGGGTGCGGGCACCGGCAACCTCGGGCCGAGCCAACGAGGCCGTGCTCGCTTTGCTCGCGAATGAACTAGATGTGCCCGCGACGGCGCTCACCCTCACGGGCGGCGCCTCCTCGCGGGACAAACGTGTTCGCGTCGCCGGTCTGTCCGCTGCCGAGCTCGAAAAACGTCTCGGAGCCACGCTGTAGCCGGCTAGGGCGGAAGGCCGACCCGTGCCACGTCCCGACCTCCTGTCAGTTCATCTCAGCCTATTGTCTTTCTGACTTCCCCACCGGGGAGTGGATCGGAGTACATGATGGACGCGGTCGAACGCGACATGCAGGTGCGGAATTTCGTCAAGGAAGTATGGAATGGCCGCAACTACGAAGCGGCCTCCGACCTTTACGCCGAGAACTACGTCAATCCCTTCGGGACAGGCCCTGCCGCCAGAGCCGAGCCCATCCGCCACTACCATGCTGCCTTCCCGGACTTGCACGTCGATATCGACGAGCTGATAGTCGCCGGCGACACGGTCGTCGCCAGGCTCACATTTCGGGGGACCGACACTGGAGGGCACTTGGGACGCCCTCCGACCGGGCGGGCGATAGGGGAATGGGTGGTCTGCATTATGCACTTCGAGGGTGACCGGGTCGTCAATGAATGGATTGGTGCCGACAACCTCGGCCTGTTTATCCAGCTCGGAGTTCTCGATGACCCGTGGCCACGGAAGGTCGAGGAGCCGACCCCAACGGGACAAGGCCTGCCATATTTGAGAGAGACGGTGCCGCGCGGCCGAGCCACCCTGCCGAGGCGAGCTCTGTTCGCCTGAGGTTCGGAGGTGTTCCGCCCAGCACCCGCCCGTGTAGGCTGACACCGGGGACAAGCAAACCTGACGACAACCTTGATGCCAGACCGAAGTCGGCCTGGGGGAGGCGCCGTGATGAACCATCCGTGGCGTGTGCCGTCCGGGGCCACGATCGCTCGACAACCGGGAGCAAGGACAATGCGCACCCGGGTCGGTCCGCTGGCTTTGGCGTTGGCCGTAACGTTATCGGTCGCCCTATCGAGCTCGCCCGCCAGTGCCGCGGCGCCGGCCAAGACGGCGCCGCCCCTCACCTCGCAGCAGGTCTGCACCGCGTTCCCGTCGCAAATCGTTGCCAAAGAGCTCGGTAAGCATAGCCAGCCGGTGGTGTCACCCGGCTATTCGAGCAAGTTGACGAGCGTTGACTTCGCGGTCTATTGCTCCTACCGTTTCTCGGCGGCCTCCCTGCTCAACATCGTGTTCTATGGACCTGCTCACCTAGTAGCCGAGGCTGCCGGCAGCAAGATCCCCGCTCTTGGGCCGACAGGTCGGTTACTGGTCAGCACTCCGCCGTTTCCTCGTAGTGCGTTCGTCTACTGGCTTTCTCACGGCTACAGGATCACCGTTGGTGGGCCAACAGCCTTCAGCCAAAGCTCATTGATCAGCCTCGCCCTGTACGTCACGCGGCACATACCATGACGGGCGACGTCCTCGCTATCTCCCAGAGACCTGCGACAAGGCGGAGGCGGTCACCGAGACTATGCGAGCAAATGGGGGCCAACGTCCCGCTGTTGGGGCCGCGGGTGGCGCTACGGCGTGCGCTCGCGCTCTTAGTCGCGTGCGGGAGCGCGGTACTCGCCCTCCTGGTCGGTTGCATGACTGCGGTGCTCGCCGCGCCCGACTCAGCGGCAGCGTACACGGTCGTACCGCTGACCTCCACCAACGTGAACTGCGTCCACGACGTGTCGGATATGAATTCGGGCGGGGATGTCGTCGGGCTGGCGGACTTTTCGAGCCTGCCGTTCTCGCCGCACCCGACCGCCGGCGATGACGGGTTCTTCTGGCACAAGGGCTCGTTCACACCGCTGAACGTCGAACCGGGCTGGGGCTCCGACAATCTCACCGGCTGCGCCAGCGGGTATACGAACGCCAACGCGCTGAACGACAGCGGTCTGATCGTCGGAGTTGCGACGGACGGCGCATCCTTCCCGGAGTCGATCCTGGCGGCGGAGTGGAGCGGCTCGGACGGTTCGCCCGTGGTGCTCGGGTCGCTGTGCGCGCCGGATCCTTCCAACCGGCCGACGTCGGCGGCCTACGCGGTCAACTCCGCCGGCGACATCGCCGGCGAGTCGGTTACGCAAGCCGCCTGCGACGGCAGCTTTGGCAGCGGGATTACGCCCACCGCTGCGGTCCTGCGCCGGGCCGGCGCCACCAAGTTCAGCGCGATCGCGGTGAAAGGAACCGCGGTCAGCGACGGCGGGCCGCTCCAGGACGGCACGATCTATGCCCAGGCCATCAACGCCGGTGATCAGGTCGTTGTGATCGACGATAATGCCGGGACCGCGTCGACGTTGCCGAGCGCGTACTTGTGGACGCCGAGCAGCCCCGGGCCGCTCCCGGGCAGGCTGACCGCGCTACCCATCTTCCCGTTCGCGCTGTCGCCTCTTGGGCCCGCCCCGGCCGGCTCGTCGCCGGCCAACTCCTCGCCGATGGTGCTCAACGACGCGGGCGTCGTCGTCGGCGCGCAGGTCGAGCCGTCCGGGAGGGGCTTTACCCCCGCCTACTCCCAGAACGGTGGCGCGGCCGTGGGGCTCACAACGGTGGACGGGCTGCCCGACGGGACCGCGTCGGCGATCAACAACAACGGTGACACGGTTGGCACGTCGTCCGGCACCTCCGGCGAGAGCGTCGCGACGGTGTGGCCGGGATCGGGTGGCGTCCCAGGCCCCGCCGGCACCGACCTGAACAAGATGCTGCCGAAGGACAGCGGCTGGAAGCTGTCGGAGGGCGTCGGGATCAACGCAGGCGGCGACATCGTGGCGTACGGATCGCTGAACGGCGGTGCCGGTCAGTACGTCGAACTCGAGGGCACCGAGCAGATCTCAGTGGACGCCGTCAGCCCGCCCGATGGGTCCCCCGCCGGGGGCATGGAGGTCGAGCTGAGGGGAACCGGGTTCGACGTGCCCGGCACCACCGCCCACGTCGAGTTCTGCTCGCCCGAGGACCCAAGCCACTGCGCGGCCGGGACCGACGTGCTCGACAGTAGCGCCAACACGATGCTGGTGAAGACGCCCGAATTCGTCATGGACCGCTTCGGTGACCAGCCCGTCAACGTCATCGCGTGGCTCACGAGCAGGAGCGGTGACATCGTTGCTGAATCCACCGACCGCCCCGCCGTCCCCCAGTACCACTACGCGGTCGCCATCAGCGACGTCCACCAGACCGGACTGAACCCGCTGGACGTTGTTCCCGGGCTGTTGAGGTTGCCACCACAGGGTCAGAGAAACGGAAGCATAAACTTGCCTCCCTACCTCGCCTACACCGGCCACGGCTTCGGCTCTTCCGCCAACCATGTACGCATCATTTTCTGCCCACCGCACCAGTACGAGAGCCCAAGCGCCCTTCAGGCGGCGGTCGGGGACTCTGTTTGCACATGGCGAGGTGACTTCAATCCTTTCAATGACTCGCTTGTGTTCGGGAGCGAAAGAAAGCCCCTGGCCGATGGAGGATCGACAATTCCCGAACCGATCGAAGAGCCGGTCGCCTGGGACGTCCTCAAGGAGGGAGCCGTGGTCTGGAGCTACGTCGAGGTGTTCAACGACGATTCGGACCCAGACCTCCAACACCTGGGCTTCAGCGAGCCATACCGGCTGAAGTACGGCGCCTCTCTCGACAGTAGCGAGCCACGCGAGGGGCCAGCATCGGGGGGGACCAAGGTCGTTTTCCATGCGACGAACTTCCGCGGCTTCTTACACGGAAAGGTCCTAATGACGGAAGGGAACGAATCGGACCTCAACGGGTTCTTCGTGATCTATTTCTGCGACCAATGGCCGCGTGCTCTCGACTGCAAAGACGCGGCTCCCGCCCTGGAGGTGGACGGCCCTTATGTCATCACGGTCTACACACCGCCATGGGATCTGGGCGGGGCCAAGACAAAGACCGTGCAGGTCATTGCAAGCCTGTACGACGGGTTCGATCGCCACGTCTACGACACCGCGCCCTTGGCGTTCACGTACACGGCCTCGAAATGAGCACCGGCGGGCTGCCTCAGAACCTAGGTGCCTGCGCGCAGCCTGTGTAAGTCCCCTCAAAAACGCCACGTCAGAGTTTGCCGGCGCCAGGCGAACGGCAGCGGAAGCTACGCCGATCGACGGATCGCAAAGCCGACAGGCCGCACCTCTGGGGACGGGCCCGGGAAGAGAGCGAGCGTGCACAGGCCGAAACCGCACCTCTGGGGTGGGCCCGCCGAAAAGAAGGGGGTTCGTCTTGCAGCCGCACGGTTCGACCTATTCCCCGGCTCGTCCTCTTTCCCGACCGTTCTGGGGACATTTTGTGTTGTCTATCGCGCGTTTCCGTCCTCAGATGAAATTTTCTCACGCAGCTTGCCTATCACCCGCTAGATGACTGGCGAAATGAAGCGCGCGAGCCCCTTGACCCGAAATCTGGCGGGTTTGGTCGAGGCTGGCAAGGACGGTGCGGTTCCTTCGGGTCCACGGGCAGCCAGGCACGAGGGGCGAAAGCATTGCCGGCGTGCACGGGAACGTCCTCAAAGGTGCGAGTGCGGGCACCGGCAACCTCGGGCCGCGCAAACGATGCCTTGCTCGGCCTGCTCTCCAACGGACTTCGTGTGCATGGGTCGGCCTTTCGCCCTAGACGGCTACACGAGGAAGGTCGAGGAGCCGGCCCCAACGGGATAAGGCCTGCCATATCTGAGAGAGACGGTGCCGCGCGGCCGAGCCGCCCAATTGCCGAATAAGGCGCGCCCACGCGGTGTGGACGGGGGACGTTCCCAGGACCGGGATCCCCGTGTAGTAGAGCGAGTGTCGCGCCAGTGCTGAAGCTCTGGTCGTCTCGAGCTTTTTTCCAGCTTCTCTCCACGAAGTTGGCGGTACTCCTGAGGCGAGCTTGGACCGCGGCGGGAAGAGGATCTTGAGCCCAAACAAGCGTCGAAATGATCGACTGCAGCCGCCCTTCTGCAAATGACACTAAGTTGCCGGGCTCAGATGACCCATCGACGAGATCGTCAACAGGCCGACCGTGGGCCCAAGCGACGACAGATCCCAGCCGCTCGATCTCGGCGGCTGTGGCCGACCTCAGCGCTTTCTGTTGCCCTGGGACGAACTGCATGCACATGCTTGGCGTCTCGAACCACGGGCTCGTACAGCGGAAGTCGTACAGCAGTGGTGCAGCAATGCCCCCGCCTTCTTGAGCACCCTTGCCTCTCGCTCAGCTTGAGCCCAATCGGCCGGGCCCCCACCGTAGGAGACCCTTACAACCAGGTCTTCGGTGGCGCCCGCGGGACCGAGATAAGAGACCTTGTACACAGCGTGACGGTTACCGTCTTGGAACCGGCTCGCCGCCGTGATGCGGTCAGGAGAGCCGCCGACGGCGGCAGAGACGTAGCCCTGGAGGCTCCTGAGAAGACTTCCTTCCGGGATCGCCGCCATCAAAACCAATCATGCCCGGTCTGTTGCCTGAGGCGGGCGCTGAGCGGCGCAGGAAGGGGTCTACTACCTGTCTTCAGCCTTCACCCCTTCAGGGATCGGGCTCAACTGCTCGGCGACGCTGATCAATCAGCCGGCTCGGCACCCGTACGTCCGATCGTGTCTCGCGCCATTGCGTGTTGCCAGATAACTAAGGCAGAACGGACGTATTCTGTACCTGAACGCCTGGGTGGGGCAATAGTCTCGGCGACCGATCCGAGCGCCGAAGCCGTATTTGTGGCCGTGGTCCCATCGGCCGAGGTCACCCGCTCGAGATGGAAGGTTCTGACGCGGCCGACTGAGCCTGTTTGCCTTGGCCGAGGAAGAGTTCGCCGTCGGTGTAGTCAACGAGCACGGGGTTGTAGTTGATCAGGGTCCCGGAACCGAGCACCCCGACCGTGCCGGGGGGAAGGAAATTGCTGCCGACCGTCTGCTCAGGAAGCTGCACCTTTCCGAGCATCGCGGGCCCCATCGTGTAGTGGTTGACGACGACGGGGCAGTCGAGCCCGGCGTAGGCGGCGCCGGGTCGGCCCGCCGGCGCCAACCGGAGCATCTTGACGACGCTCGGCCCAAGGTTTGTAGTACCTGCGCCCGTGTCGAGCGTGAGCCGGAACCGGTTGGTCCCGAACGACAGGTCAACGGTGGGCCTTACCTCTAGGAGTCGTAGGTGGTGGGGGGAAAGAGTTTCGCTGACCACCTTGACGGGCATCGGACTGGCGAACGATGTGCCCTCTGCCAATGACGCGGAGAGCGATGGGGGCCCCGAGCCACCGGCTACGTCTGATCGAAGGGGAGCACTTTGTGGGCCGAGTGTGAGCGTCTGTTGGCGGTAGTCGATCCTGACCGCACCGAAGCTGCTCAGCGTGTCCGACCCGAGCACCCCGTCCAGGTTCGGAAGGGCCGGGGACCGCACGGGTCCAACTTCTACGGTCTGCGGGAGCAATGTCATGTTGGCTACGGACCATCGTGAAACAGCTGCGAAGGAGATCTGCCGCTTGCAGGTGAATGACGAAACAGTCCGAGGCCCGTCAACGAGGGCGACGTGAAGCCGTGCCGCAAGGCTCGAATCCACGAGAGTTGTAGACCCCCCGGTATCCACAAGGAACGGGAATGGCCCTTCGCCGCCGATGCAGACGTTGGCGACGATCGCACCGCGACCGAGGACCCTTATCGGCACAACCGACGGAGGACCGGGCTGCGGCGCACAGGATTTCTCGAACACGGGCAGTTGTATCCCTGGGACCACGGGCGGCGCCACAGACGCTTGAGGCTCGCTGCTGCCACACCCAGTGATGAGGGCGACGACGGCGATGACAACGAGCGTATGTCGAGCCCTCAGTCCAGCACTCCCTGCGTACGCTCCATCCTCCGCCGTCATTGTCCCACCTCGCTCAACCTCGCAGGGACGGCCTGCCCTGTTGCCAGTCTGCCTGGCTCGACGCCAAACGATTCATCTGCGCTGGTCGCCATCGGGCACAGCGAAATCACGTTGCGAACGCAACGCTCATAGCCAAGGATGCAGGCCGTGGCGCAGGCAAGGACGTTCGAGGAACTGGTCAACGAAGGGTCTTCGGTGCCCGTAGAGGGCTGGGACTTCTCGTGGTTCGAGGGAAGGGCGACCGAGCAGCGGCCCTCTTGGGGGTACTCGAGGCTGCTACTCGAGCGCGTCGGCCGTGCCGACGCTGTCCTCGACGTTCAGACTGGTGGCGGTGAGGTCTTCGCTGAGGTGCTGGAGCGGGCGGAGCGACTTCCTGGAAGGCTTGCCGCCACAGAGTCCTGGCCGCCAAACGTTGAAGTGGCCCGCCGCAACCTGGGCCGGCTCGGAGCTGAAGTGACCGAGGTCGCTGACGAAGGCCCATTGCCTTTCGAGGAGGGGTCGTTCGACCTCGTCGTGAGCAGGCACCCGGTCATGACCGTCTGGCCGGAGGTGGCGCGAGTGCTCAGAGCCGGCGGTACCTACTTCTCCCAGCAGGTAGGTGTTGGGTCCAACCGCGAGCTCTACGAGTTCCTGATGGGGCCGCAACCGCCCAGCGAGGAGCGGAGCTCGCAGCGGGCGGCTCGCAGCGCAGAGGAGGCCGGGCTTGCTGTGGTCGACCTACGCCAAGAATCCTTGCTGACGGTCTTCAAGGACGTCGGCGCTGTGGTGTACTTTCTGCGCAAAGTCCTGTGGACCGTCCCTGGTTTCGCCGTCGAGAAGTACCGTGACCGTATGCTGGCCCTCCACGACCAAATCGTGCGACAGGGCCCCTTCAAGGCGCATGCCGAGCGGTTTCTTATCGAGGCCGTGAAGACCGCGTGACCAGTTCAGCACCGAGCACATAACACCCCCCTTTTTGCTCGCGTCGCCGCCGACGCCGTTTCGTGGCGGGGTCGCGCACAGCGACGGTTCCGCGGCCCGCTCCTGAGCCCAGTTCAAGACTCAGATCGGCTCAGATAAAGAGGGAAGAACTTACCGCTCGCCATAATCAAAGTAGCGCATAACAGGCGCTTGCGGCAAGGCCCTCGTTGGTGCGCAGGATCTCTTTCTGGCTCAAACAGAACATACGAAAAGGAACGGTGGCATATGGCCGAGCATGCGGTGGTGATCGCCGGAGGCGGTCCGACGGGGATGATGCTGGCGGCTGAGTTGGCGTTGGCGAACGTCGATGTCGCGGTCGTCGAGCAGCGGCCCGACCACGTGCTCGTCGGTTCACGGGCCGGCGGTTTTCACTCTCGCACGATCGAGGTGCTGGACCAGCGTGGGGTCGCTGAGCGGTTCCTCGCGGAGGGCAAGGTCGTGCAGGCCGCGATGATCGGTCCGACCGTATTGGACATGAGCGACTTCCCGACGCGTCATCCGTATACCCTCGGGATCTGGCAGAACCAGATCGAGCGGATCATGGCGGCATGGATCGCCGAGCTGCCGGTGCGGGTTTACTACGGACGTCAGGTGACGGGCTTCGCGGAGCACGGCGCCGGCGTCGACGTCGAGCTGTCCGACGGCCACTCGCTGCGGGGGCAGTACCTCGTCGGGTGCGACGGAGGACGCAGCATCATCCGTAAAGCAGCGGGGATCGAGTTCCCAGGGTTGGATCCGACCAGGAGCAACCTGATCGCGGAGGTCGAGGTGACCGAGGAACCACCGCTGGGCATTCGCCGCGACGCTACGGGCATCCATGGCCTCCACGGGATGGAGGATGGCCGGACGGTGCGGGTCGTGGTGACCGAACGGCAGTTCGGGCCGAGCAGCGAGCCAGGCCTGAGCGATCTGCGCGAGGCGCTAATCACCGTCTACGGCACCGACTTCGGCGTCCACAGTCCCACTTGGATCTCCAGGTTCACGGACATGACACGCCAGGCTGCGGCCTATCGGGCGGGGCGAGCGCTACTCGCCGGCGACTCGGCACACGTGAATTACCCGGCCGGTGGACAAGGTCTCAGCCTGGGTGTACAGGATGCGGTGAACCTGGGATGGAAGCTGGCGCAGGTGGTCAGCGGGACCTCCCCGGAGAGCCTTCTGGATACCTATCACGACGAGCGTCACCCGGTCGATGCTCGCGCGCTTCAGTACACGATTGCTCAAGGAGTGCTCCAGAGCCCCGACGAGCGCACCAAGGCCGTGGTCGACATGGTGTCGGAGCTGGCGACCATGGACGATCCTCGCAAACGGCTCGCCGGGATCATCTCCGGGCTGGATGTTCATTACGACCTCGGCGAGGGCCATCCACTGCTCGGCCGCCGCATGCCGGATCTGGACCTCGTGACCGCCGACGGCCCGCTGCGCGTCTTCACCCTGCTGCACGAGGCCAGGCCAGTCCTGCTCAATCTCGGCAAGCCAGGCGGCTTCGATATCACGCCGTGGGCCGACCGGGCCCGGCTGATGGAGGCTAAATATGGCGGCCTGTGGGAACTTCCGGTAATAGGCGCGGTCACCGCACCCGCTGCCGTGTTGGTCCGGCCCGACGGATATGTCGCCTGGGTCGGGGAGGGCACAGATACCGGATTGCGCGGCGCCCTGAGTAAATGGTTCGGGACGCGTTGACTCGGCAGCTCTACATATTATCCCGGGGTCTGGGGCATCCTCACCAAGGCGAGCACTCGGCGCACGTCCATTAGGTGGTGCTCGCCCTCATGGACCGTGTGCCGTCCGAGCCATACGAGGTCATTTTCGGCCGCCGCAGGCCAGTTATAGACGAACCGCCGGCCCCACGTCGGCCCTTCGACCCGTTCGAAAGCGAGAGCGCAGAGTTCCGCGGCCGCTTCGACCTGACTGAGCACCGCAGCTGCCGACTGGACGTTATAGCCACAGAGTTCCACGCGCTCGTCCCGGTACATCCGAGCGAAGCTTGGGACATCCTCGACTTGCGCGAGTACCACACGCTCTCGCTGGACAAGGAACACGTCGCGCACGTGGCAGACGTACTCGAGCACCGACCATGTCTTCGGCGTGGGGCGCACCGAGAGATCTGCCGGGTCACTCCCAACGAGCGCCTCGCGGTACCGGGACGGGAGGTTCCTCAGAGTTTCGGAGATGGCGGCGACGGCGAGCTCCTCATAGACGTAGCCGCACTCCTCGCAAGCAGTCATGGGCAGAACGCTAACGGCCAAGGGGCCAGGTGCGCTGGAGCGTGCTCCCGCCAAGTCTCGCCAGTTCAGTCAGGAGCCACGCGAAAACACCTAATTCGCTAGTCATTTAGCGGGTGATGGCCGAGCTGAGCGGTACCTCCGCAGCGCGACTAAGCACCAGACCGCCTCGACGGTGCCGAACGGCCAGGTGCCAGCCAGGAACCCGTAGCTGCTCGAGAGAGCGCAGCCGAGGGCGAAGGCGGCGATGAAACGCCGGCTCCTTGCCTCAAGGGCGTACATCGCCATCATGAAGGTGAGCGCGACGACCCCGTAGATAGTGACAGCCATCAGCCGTCAATCGGCTCGGGCCGGAAGCATGTGGCGACCGAGCGGTCCAATACCGAACCGCTTTCGGCAGGGTACGTCGCCTTCCAATCAGATGTTTGTAAGGATGAGGCCATGAAAGCCCTGAAGCGGATTGCGCCGATCTTCGCCGTTCGGGACCTCGACGCAGCCATAGCCCACTATAAACGACTCGGTTTTTCGACCAGGACCTACGAAGGCGGGGGCTACGCGTTCGCCTCCCGTGACCGCATCGAGATCCATCTTGGCCTGGTACCCGCCGGAGACCCCCGGACAGGGTCGGCGTACCTGTTTGTTGACGATGCAGACCGACTTGCGGAGGAATGGCTAGCAGCAGGCGTCGAGGTGCATTCGCCGGAGGACACCGAGTGGGGCCAACACGAGGGGGCTGTCGTTGACCCAGACGGAAATGTGATCCGTTTCGGCTCACCGATGTCAACGACCCGGAGCGAACCGTAGTCTCATCAATCTAGGAACATGAGGCACGGCAGCCCGTTATCTGTCATCGCCACATCTTCGGGTTGTTTCCTTCGCCGCAGATCTAGGCGGGCCCATGCCCGAGGAGCGCCTCGTAGTGGTGGAGCTCGCCGTCGGTGCCCACGAGGCGGAACCCGGCCGGGATGAGGGAGCGTTGCGAAGCGATGTTGTCGAGAGTCGTGTCGGCGATCACCTTGGACAATCCGTGGTCGGCAGCGATGGCCAGCAGGGCGACGACCGCCTCTGCGGCGTAGCCGTGGCCTCGGGCCGACGGAGCCAGGCCGTAGCCGATCTCGACGCGGCCGCCCTCTGGCTGGCCCTTGAAGCCGATCCCCCCGACGGCTCTCCCGTCGGCCAGGCGGGTGATCCGGTAGTAGCCGAACGGCCGTTGTTCTCCGCGCGCTGCGGTGGCGCGAAGGAAGCCCCCGACTGCGCCAACGTCGCCCTCGAAAGGGAAATCGTCCGCCCAAGCATCGCCGGGCCCAGCACTCCGAGCGACGATGCGTTCTCCCTCTGTGACATCGATCGCGTGCAGCTGTAGCCGCGATGTCCAAATGTCGGTCACGGCGCTAGCTAAGCAGCCCCCATCGCTAAGGACCACCGAGTTTCACCGCCCTACGGCTTGGTGCCTATGGTGTAGCTCTCGACCCAATAAACGAAAGAGGAGGGCCCATGTGGGCACAGCTGATCTCCGCACGCCTCAAGCCGGGAAAGGAACAGGAGCTCCCAAAGTTGTTCGACCAGCTGAAGGGCACCGAGGAACCGGGCTCAGGCTTACTCCGCTCGATGGCATTCCAGGACCAGAAGGACCCCAGCCGCTTTTTCACGCTGGTCATTTTTGACAGTGAGGAGAATGCTCGAGCCCGGGAGCAGGACCCACGCCGGCAGGAGGGACTAGTGGCAGCGAGGGTGACAATGGCCGAAGTATTCGACGGCGCCCCTGAATTCGTGGACCTCACCGTGATCAACGATTTCGTACCCTGACTCCGTTCTTTTTGGCGGGTTCGATGCTCCCCAGACGTGCGTCCTGCTCGACGTCCATAACCGCCTAGAGCGCGACGTCAGCCGCGCCTGGCGCACCAGGTCGGGCTTCTAGGCGTGACCCGGCGCTTCCGGGCGTTAGCGGAGCGACTTCCGGGGCGGCGCACCGAGGTAAGGGGGCCCCGCCGAGATGGGCAAACCACGCCGAGATACTCGTCGCTCAGGCCAATTCGAGGGCGGGCGTCTGCCGCTGGCGTCTGCCGCGGGCGTCTGCTGCGGGGACGTCGAACGGGCGTCGCGGGGACGTCGGACGGACGGGCGTGCGGCTGTGGGTCGAAACCGTTCTTCCGGCGAGTTCACAGTCCCCAGACGTGCGGTCTTGGCGCGATGGTTGGGCACCCTGGGCACGAGCGCCGTCTAGCGGGACTCCGCCTCCACGGCAAAGCCGATGATGGTGCCGACTAGCAGGATGGCGCCGATAGCCCAGAACCACTTGCCGAAGGCGAGCCCGATGGCTAGGGAGATGGCCGCGAGGCCCAACGCGACGGGCCAGATGCTGTTGTGGGGGAAGAAGTTGATCTCGCCGGCGCCGTCCTCCATGGTGGCGTCAGGCCGGTCTTCTGCCCGGGGAACGCGGTGCCCGCGAAAAAACACGAGTAGGAGGAACCCGCCGAGGAGCGCATAGGCGAGGCAGCCGAAAATAAGCATGACGGTGCCGGATGTTTCCCCGCTCCAGGCGAAGTAGACCACGGCTATGAGCGCGAGGAAGAACGAGGCTCCGAGCGCAAGGATCGACTCGTGCTTCATCGTCTAGCCACCTTCCGCGTTCCCGTTGCCCACGTCGCCAGGGGGCGGGCCGCCCTTGCCGTCGCCATTGCCGTGGCCATTGCCATGACCGTTCCCATAGCCAGTGCCCTCAGTCGGTGGGCTGCCGTCGACCACCCGGGTGGCGTCGCCGGAAGAGGCAGCTGCGCGGGCAGCCCGGGCGGCGAGCTCGCGGGCGTGGCGGCCGTGCGGAATTGTCCGCTGGTCGGGATGATTGAGGTCCCAGACCGGTCGCTCGGAGCGGATAGGTGGGATGAACTCGAAGTTGTGCTCGATGGGAGGCGACTCGGTGACCCACTCCAACGTCATACCGTCCCAGGGGTTGGGGCCGACCTTCTTGCCGTTGCGCAGAGTTAGGTAGACGTTAAGCAGGAACGGCAGCATCGAGAAGGCGAGGATGAACGCTCCTATCGAGGAGAGCATGTTCAGGAAGTTCCAGCCCTGGTCAGAAGGGTAGACAGCGATGCGCCGCTGCATGCCCCGCAGGCCGAGGTCGTGCTGGGGGAAGAACGTCAGGTTGAAGCCGATGAACATGATGACGAACGTGATCTTGGCCAGCCGCTCATCAAGCTTCTTGCCGGTGAACTTCGGGAACCAGTAATGGATAGCGCCGAACGCCGCGAAGACCGAACCCCCGAACAACACGTAATGGAAGTGCGCCACGACGAAATATGTGTCGTGGAGCTGGAAGTCGAGCGGCGGCTCGGCGAGCATGATGCCCGTTAAACCACCGAGCAGGAAGCAGGTCAGGAAGCCGAGAGCGAAAAGCATCGGCGAGTCGAGCCTCACCGACCCCCGGAACATGGTGCCGATCCAGTTGAAGAACTTGATGCCGGTGGGCACCGAGATGAGCAGGGTTAGCACCGTGAAGAACGGCAGCAGCACGGCGCCGGTGGTGTACATATGGTGAGCCCATACGCCCATTGACAAGCCGCCGATCGACAGGGTCGCGAAAACCATGCCCTTGTAACCGAAAACAGGCTTGCGGGAGAAGGTCGAGATGATCTCTGTGGCCATTCCGAAGAACGGCAGCGCCAGGATGTAGACCTCGGGGTGGCCGAAGAACCAGAACATGTTCTGCCACAGGATCGGTTGGCCCCCGTGAGTCGGGTCGAAAAAGTGCGTCCCAAGGTGCCTGTCCGCCCAGATCAGCGCCAGGGCGGCCGTCAGCACGGGGAAGGCAAGCAGGACCAAGAATGCGGTAACGAGCTGGTTCCAGACGAAGATCGGCATCCGGAACATGATCATGCCGGGCGCCCGCAGGCAGAAGACCGTTGTGATCAGGTTTATCCCGGTGAACATGCTGGAAAAGGCGGCCAGGGCCACGCCCACGATCCAGAGGTCGCCGCCGACGCCAGGGGAGTGGATCGCTTCGGTGAGAGGGGCATAACCGAACCAGCCCCAGTCGGCCGCACCGGAGGAAGTGAGGAACCCTGAGTTCATGGTGATGCAGCCGCCCAGGAACAGCCAGTACGAAAAGGCGTTGAACCGCGGGAACGCCATGTCGGGAGCGCCGATCATGATCGGCACCAGGTAGTTGGCAGTGCCGAAGGCGAACGGGCCCAGGAAGAGGAACAGCATGATGCTGCCATGCATCGTGAAGAGCTGGTTGTAGGTCTCCAGGCTCAAGAAGTTGTTGTTGGGCACGGCGAGCTGGATCCGCATGAGGACCGCCATGGCGCCAGCCAGCAGGAACATGATGAAGCTCGTCACCATGTAGTTGATGCCGATCTGCTTGTGGTCGGTGCTCGTCAGGTAAGCAAGGACACCCTTGTTCTTGGGCCCTGGGATTATCTCGACCAGTCGGCGTTCGGGGGCCTCAGAATGAGGGGGTCGTTCTTGGACAAGCGTCATGGCTGCCTTTACCCTTCCTCTGCTACCGAGGAGAACTTCCCGTGGCGGCTGGCGAGCCAGCCGCTGAACTCCGATTTAGGCATTACCTGCAACCAAAAGCGCATGAACGGGTGATAAGTGCCGCAGAACTGTGTGCATTCCCCGATGAAGCGTTGCCCTGCGACGCTCGGGTCGATGTTGAAGTCGAACGAGTTGTTGATCCCCTGTATCGCGTCGCGTTTGAACAGGAACGCCGGTACGTAGAACGAGTGGTTGACGTCGTCCGAGAACAGGTTTATCTGCACCGTCTCGCCCGCGGGCACGGTTAGGACCGGCAGGTTGGGGCTCTGGATGGTCGGCTCGCTGGCGACACTGCCTTCCACCTCGTAGCCGTTGGGGTACGTGAAAGCCCAGCCCCACTGGAAGGCGTCCACCCTCACGATCAGCGCCGGGTTGGCCGCCACGTTGTCCTCGCTGTCTTCGGCCTGGTACGTGTAGACGAACAGCACGGTCACCAGGATCAGCGGGACCACCGTGTAGAGCATCTCCAGCGGGAGGTGGTATTGGTGCTGGGGCGGGATCCGCTCCTCCCCCTTGTGCTCGCGGTACCGGACAGCGCACCACACGATCAGGCCCATGACGAGGGCGCCGATCGGGATCGCGATGTAGTAGGTGACGTCCCAGAGCTTGAGGACCTGCTTGGACTGCACGGTGACGCCGGGGGGTGAACCCCACTGGAACACTGTGGCGAGCAAGTTAGACACTGCGCCCCACATTAAGCTGGCAGCTGCACGCCGGACAAACCGGCCCATGCCGGCCTGGCCGGGAGGCCCGGGAGCGGCCCGGCTGGCCATTACGCTGCGGGCCCTCTAAGCTGGTCGGCCCGTGCGTACCTACTCTCCCAAAGCTTCCGAGATCAGCCGCGAGTGGCATGAGGTCGATGCTACTGGTGCCGTACT
>Ga0182024_10005049_pt1 | contig 29859 bp, 29 predicted proteins | sample P32metaG_FD_120480 | JGI IMG/M metagenome (GOLD analysis project Ga0182024, IMG submission 120480) | Permafrost microbial communities from Stordalen Mire, Sweden - P3-2 metaG (Illumina Assembly) | ecosystem: Environmental > Terrestrial > Soil > Wetlands > Permafrost | place: Sweden: Stordalen...
CCCTCCACTACGCCTACGGCTCCGTTCCAGGAAACGCCCGCGCAACCACACACCCACCCGGTAAACGATGTGCTCGCGGTGATCCCTCACCGTGAACGGTCAACGATGTGCTTGCGGCTGTGACTTAGGTAGCGCATTGCGCACGCCGCCCGCGGTGCCCAGTAGCTCCTTCTCGACAACCACTACCAAGTCGAGCGATCCTCTATACTCGTCGGCGAAGGCCAGAACTTGGTCAGCCAAGTGGTGGGCATTGACTACGACGCGGGAGACCCCTTGACTCTCAAGATATCTGAGCTGCCGGGCGAGAAGTGGCTCCCGGGCTATTTCGACCAAGACCTTTGGAACGTCTGGCTCGACCGGACGCAGTCGCGTTCCACGGCCGGCGGCCAGGAGCATCACATTCATCGCGGATACCCCGACGTATGTCGCGCGCAGTAGTCACCGGCGGGGCGGGCTTCATCGGCTCGCACTTGGTCGATGCTCTGCTTGAACAAGGGAATGAGGTGACAGTGATCGACGATCTCTCCTCGGGAGATGCTCGTCGACTCGACGCGCGCGCTGATTTGCGCCGCGTCGATATCGTCGACGCGGCGGCCTTTGACTCCGTGATCGAAGAGGCTCAGCCCAAGGCCATATTTCATCTTGCGGCTCAGTCGAGCGTAACCGTATCGGTGAAGGACCCAGCACGCGATTGTGCCGTCAACGTCCAGGGGACGCTGAACGTCGTGGAGGCAGCCAACCGTCATCAGGCCCCGGTGGTCTTCACCTCCACGGGAGGTGCACTGTACGGTAACGAGGCGCCCATACCGACGCCTGAGGATCGGATACCGGCGCCGCTTGCTCCCTACGGTGCATCCAAGTGGGCAGGAGAGGCATACATCAACACGTGGTCCGCCGCCTCCGGCGTTCCCCATGCCGTCTGCCGACTCGGCAACGTCTACGGGCCGCGTCAGAGTCCCCATGGCGAGGCCGGAGTGGTTTCGATCTTCACTTATCACCTGCATACCGGACGCACGCCCAAGATCTTCGGCTATGGCAAGCCGACACGCGACTACGTGCATGTCGCCGACGTCGTGAGCGCGCTGCTCAGCGCATCCGGAGCGGCCGGGACCTTTAATGTCGCCACCGGCATCGAAACCGACGTCATGGCCGTCTGGGCCATTCTGCAGCGGGCTTCCGGGATGACTGTCGAGCCGGAGCTGGCCCCGCTGCGGGCGGGCGAGCTGGAGCGCAGCTGCCTGGATCCCGCTCGCGCTCGACGTGAGCTCGATTGGCAAGCACAGATGTCACTGGACGCCGGTCTAGGAGAAACCTACGCTGCGCTGATCGACGAATTTCAGCAGCTCGGGTAGCGGTCACACTGTCCACGGCTTGTCGGCGGCGAGTTGGTCCCGGAAGAAGTCGACCAGAATATGGTTGATCACGAGGTGGATGTCCTCGACTACCCCGTAGTCGCTTGAGGGAACGACGATCGCCAGGTCGGAAAGCGCCAGCGCCTGGCCACCATCGAACCCGAACAGTCCCACCACCTCTGCGCTACGGGTGCGCGCGTGGCGCATCGCGTTTAGAATATTGGGCGAGTTTCCACTCGCAGAGACTGCGATGAGGACGTCACCAGCCCCCACGAGACTCGTGAGTTGCTCGGAGAATACGTTCTCGTAGCCGAGATCGTTGGCCAGGGCGGTGACGATGGCGGCATTCTCACTGAGGCTCACGATGCGAAAGCGCCGCATGTTGGGTCCAATAGTGTTCTTCGCAAGATCGGCTGCCATATGGCTGGCTGTCGAGGAGCTTCCGCCGTTGCCGATGACAAAAACCTGCTTGTCGTTGCGATAGGCCCGAAAGAGGATCTCCCCCAGTTGGTTGAGGCGGTCGCGAGGCAGTCCGTCGATGCCCGCCCGCAAACGGTCCAGGTAACGGTCTATGTGACCCTGCATCATGGCTGACTCATTGGCTCGAAAAGGGTGATCTGTGTTCCGCGGGCGGCGAACAGAAACGGGACCTCTCTTAGCTCGGCGAGCGCCGCGCGAATGGCCGGCTGCCGATCCAGGGGAGCGCAGACGAGCAAAAAGCCGCCGGCGCCAGCGCCGAGCAGCTTGCCGCCTGCGGCGCCAGCGTCCACCGCGGCCTGATACCAACCGTCGACGGTTCGGTCGGTGATGCCCGCGGTCAGCGAACGCTTGAGCTCCCAATTGCGGTGCAGCAGAGCGCCGACCGCCGCTGCATCTCCCGCACCCAGCGTGTCGCGCATCTCATAGGCGAGGTCCCTCATTTTTTGGAGTGTCTGAGTCGCCGATCCGTCGATGATCGCGGCCTTCTGGCCGCTGAGCACGTCGGCCGCCGCTCGCTCACGGCCGGTGTAGAACAGCAGCAGCGACCGATGCAGACTCTCCAGTGTGCCGGGTGGGGTGACGATCGGCTCGGTACGCACGCCGCCACCCGGCACGAACTCGATGAAGTTGAAACCACCGACCGCAGTGGCGTACTGATCCTGGCGACCGATCGGCTTGCCGAGTGCGTCGATCTCGGTTTGTGCCGCCTCCTCGGCGAGCTGCGCGGGCGACCGGAAGATCCCCTGGTAGGCGTACAGGGCAGCCAGCAGGCCGACCATGACCGCGCTCGACGAGCCCAGTCCCGTTCCTCGTGACGGCACATCGGCGAGTGTCACGATGTCCAGGCCACGCGGAAGGCCGGTGACCAGCAACGCCTGCCGGACAAGCTCGTGCTTCACGTCGCGCGCTGTCTGAACGATCTCCGTCTGGGAGTAGCTGACCCTCACGTCGCCCTCAAAGCGCGGGGCGACGATCACGTGAATCCACTTGTCGATGGCGGTGGAGACCACCGCACCACCATGCTCGTGGGCGAAGTCGGGCAGATCGGTACCGCCGCCGACGAAGCTGATGCGAAGGGGAGTTCGGGAGATGATCAAGAAGAAAAAACGCTTTGCTGTTGGTTGGGCATACAGACTATATTCGCGTCTTTGCTGTGCCTGGCGATCCCTGAAGGGTCCGCTCGGAACGATCTGGCCCCCAGCCCGCTGCTAGCCGCTGCGCCCATAAGGTCGAGGCCCTTGTGGAGATGGGGCGCGCCGAGAGCTACCGCCACGTCGCGTAGAACGCGTGCCGTACCACGCAACGTCCGACGCGCTCGGGACGCACGCGTTCGTTCTCGGATAACCCGGCGGATGTCGACAGGCCGGCGGCGGTCAGGGAGCGCCTGGAGGCTTTCGGGGCCCAATCATGACGCGGGACTGCTCGAGCTCGGCACCGCGAGCGGGGAGCTCCGCGGTGGATCGATGGCGGCAGCGCGTAGACCGCGGCGAGCTGAAGGTTTCCGAGCCGCGCCGCGAAGCAAAGCCCGATGATCGGCAGGGTGAGGGTGATCCAGATGGTGAGGATGATGAGAAAGGTCATGGATGGCTCATACCTTGCTCGGGATGCAGGTGAGGAATGCCCGCCTCGTTTCCAATGTATGACCCTTGGTCGTGTGCAAGACGAGCTGCACTTCATAGCGAGCCTTGGGACACCCACGAAGGTCGACCGCTACGACGCGAACGTTGGATCCATGTACGACGTTCGCGAGCTTCTGATCGATGTACACCTTCGCAATCGTAACGCGATCACCGCTGATTGTATTAAGGTGCACCTGTATGACGCGCCGAGAGGTGCACTTGGCGGTGGAGCCCAGATGTGCAACCCGTTCGCTCTTGACTCCAGATCTCGGTGTGACCGCGGGCGACGGGTTCGTCGTCGCTGCCGGCACGCAGTCAGCAACGGTTGCGGTGGCCGGAGCACTCAATGCGCTGCCGGCCAGCGTGACGTAGTTGCCGCATGGAGTGCGGTTGTCCGTAAATGCGAGCGCGCCCACACGCGTGCCTTCCTTGACGGGATGGAAGACTACGGCGACGGTGCAGGATTGGCCCGTCCCAAGAGAGGCACCGGTGCACCCATCCGAGGAGATGCTGAAGTCATGCGGGTCGTTGGGATGGGGATCGGTGTCCTCAGCCGCCACTCCGGTTATATCGAGCTTTCCTCCTCCGGTGTTGGACACGACCACGGACATGGGTGCGCTCGTACTTCCCACGGGCACAAAGCCGAACACAATCGGACCACTAAACGTAAAGGACGGTTCCCCCGAACCTTGCGCTTGGACCGAGGCGCCACCCGCGAGCGTCAGAATCCCTGCACCGACGAGGATGAGGTGCCCCTTGCGCCGACTCGCTCTTCTCCACATTGCGCCAGACCTTCCTTGGTCAGCGTGGGCCCTAACGACCAAGACCAAACTGCCGCCCCACGCAAGAGATCCCAAATGTTCGGCGTCGAGATTAGCACGTTAGTCAAGACCATGAGGAACGGACGAATGTTCGGCGATACTTACGTCCTCTGGCTAGGCACGGGAAGATGAGCGATGACGCGCCGAGCGATCGTGTGGAGGCCCTCCGGCGTGCGGCCGTCGAGCTGTTCGGTATCGATCTCCACCACGGGGCAGACGTCCCACCCCGCGAAGAGGCGATCTCGTGTGAGATCGAGAACTCTGAGGTAATCCAATCCGATGGCACGCTCATAGGGACGACCACGTGCCCGAATCCTACGTAGGAGCTCTTCGGGCCGAGCGCGGAGATGCAAGACGACATCTGGAAGGGCCAAGTCGCGCCGAAGCTCCCCGAAGACTTGCCGTAGAAGACCCAGCTCCGAGGGACTCATGTTACCCGTCTCGCTGAGCACCACGGAATAGACCTCGACCCCCTCGTCGGCCGAGTGGTCCTGCACGCCACCGGTGTGGCCTCTCGCAATCAGGCTCTGCTGAGCGCAGGTATCGAGCAGAAACCAGAGTTGTGACCTGAAGGCCCACCGCTCTGGCTGCGCATAGAAGCTCTCCAAGAACGGGTTGCGTTCAGGCTCCTCTAGGAATGCGGGAACTCCCAGGCTGCTAGCCAGACCCCGCGCGACGGAGCTCTTGCCAGAACCGATGGTGCCGGCAACTACGACGTACAGCCCCTCCGTCGAAGAAGGGGGCAACCCTGGAGGACCTGTTTGATGGGAGGCGGGAGACATCAAGTGCGTAATGCTACAAGGAGAGCGGAATATCCCGCTCCGCGCGCTGACTGTATAGCCCGTCGATCGAGGCTGCGGATTCGCACGAGAAAGACTAGCTCTGCGGAGTCCGGTCGCGCAGCAGCAGCGCCGAGCCGTCGCTTTTCAGCCAAGGGCCCAAGGGCGCGTACCGCGTCCGACGACCTCTCCGGGAGTGCCTCTCGCGCGCTCCAGGATGACCATCGCGCCAGTCGGTCCGTCCTACAGCCAGATCGAAAAGACCCTCAAAAGCAGGGATTCTCGTGCCAGAGCCCTTCAAACAAAGCCCCCACGGGTAGGTCTTTAGCGCGACTCCTTGACCAGCGGCCCAGGAAGTGGACGAACGATTGGTTTACTAGATCTCCCCAAAATGGACGAAAGACTGATACAACTTACCGCTTCAGACGTGGTAAGGCGGAGCTCCGACGGCCCGGCCCTGGGTGTCATTAGCGGCTCGCATCTCAAAGGAGGCATCATTCTCATGGCGGAGACATTTTTCCAGCGGCGCCGTTTCCAGAGTCCCGAAGCGCCGACCAAGAGTACTACAGGGCCCAGTGTCAGCCTTGTGATTCCTGCGCTGAACGAGGCGCATGGCTTGCAGGTCATCCTGCCTCGGGTACCCCCTCTCGTAGGCCAGCTGATCGTCGTCGACGGTGGTTCCACGGATGCCACAGTCGACGTGGTGCGCGAGATGACCCCCCACGCCACGGTGATCCGGCAGACCGGTCAAGGAAAGGGCGACGCGCTGAAGTGCGGCATCGCCGCCGCCCGAGGCGAGATCATCGTCACGATGGACGCCGATGGCTCGATGAATCCGGAGGACATCCACCTCTTTGTTGCCGAGCTGGTGGCCGGGATGGATTTCGTGAAGGGCTCTCGAGTGCTTCCTCGTGCTGGCAGCGCCGACTTCACATGGCTGCGGCGCACCGGGAATGCCGCCCTCACACGGTTTGGCAACCTCGTGTTCGGCAGCAAGTACACCGATCTGACCTTCGGGTTCAACGCCTACTGGCGTCCAACTATCCAGCATCTTGGGGCACTCGCCGATGGTTTCGAGTTCGAGATTCAGGCCGCTCTCCGCGCGGCCAGCGTGGGCATGCGGACGTCCGAGGTTCCGACCTATGAGCCCGCAAGGCTAGGAGGCGTGTCGAAGCTGAACCCATTGACCGACGGCCTGGCCATCCTGCGCATCATTCTGTCCGAGGCATCACCTCGAAAGGGCGTCAAGCTCGCCATGCCGCCAGCTCCCACCGCCGCAGACGTCAGGGACACGGCTCCATTTGCTTGGACGCCCAGCCACGAGAGTCACGTTCACGAGCCGGCGGCGCTAACCTCGGCCACCGTGAGAAGGTGAGTGCTGCTCGCCTGTACCTGGCCCTCGCTCTCTGACGGCCAATCCCACGCCTCCACGTCTGCGCTACGACGAGGAGTGCGCGATTTCAGGCGTGGACGGGCGCATTAGCTCTGCTGGAGTCGGGCACCCTCCCAGGCGCGTGGCGCCTCTTGCCCTGGCAGGTGTGCTGGTAGCCGGTTGTGGAGCTGTCCACGCGTCCGTCCACAGATCAACGGCCGGCTATCCGCCGCCAACACGGGCCTCGACCACCTGTCGGCCGCCCGATCGGACGCTCGACACCCTTGCTGCACAGCTAAAGACGGTCACGGTACGTCTCCCCGAACACAGACCCGTGGCCGAACCAGCGGAACCCCAGGGGCAGGTCCCGCTCGGCGTACAAGCCGACCTGCGCAGCAGGAGCGGCCCAGACTTGGGGAACGTGCTCATGAGCATGGTCAGCGCTCACCTGCACTACTCCCGCGAGGATTTCACCTGGTCGACAATCGAGCCGCGGCCCGGAGTGTTCTGCTGGGCGCAGACCGACCTCTGGATGTATGGTGCCGCTCGCGCTGGCATCCAAATCATTGCCGTCCCAGACGCTCCACCGGCATGGGCTGAGCCGAATCCGACGACCGCGCCTACGGATCCAGCCGGGCTACGGGCATACACGGCGTTCGTCCGGGAGCTGCTCGGACGTTACGGGTCCTATGGCAGTTTCTGGAACCATCATCCAACGCTACATCCGAACCCGATAATTTTCGTCGACGTCTGGAATGAGCCCTACTCAAGGCAGTTCTGGAGTCGCTCCTATCCCGACCCCGCCGGCTACGCCGCGATGTTCGAGGCAGTCGTCCGAGCAGCTCGGCCCGTGGCTCCGCGTGCCCGTTTCCTGTTGGAGGCCGATACGACCAGCCTGACCGCGACCGGCCAAGAGCCATTCCTCGCAGCGGTGTTGAGTGCGCAACCGCAAATAGCAAAGGACGCGTACGCCGTCAGCGTGCATCCCTACACGAGCAATGGCTGGGGGCCGAGCGTGTGCGACACCAAAGGAAACGTCGAGGAAAGACGACTTCAGCTGTGTCGAATTCAGGATGTGCGCAACATCCTTAACAGCCACGGTGCCTCCCGGGTGCGACTATTTATCACCGAGCTCGGATGGAGCACCGCCGCGGCCAATCCCTCGGGTGTCAGCCAACAGGTGGCAGTTCGCTATATCCATGAAACATTCGCGCTGCTAAGGACCCGCTGGAAGGGGCTCGTAAGCGGGCTTATCTGGTATGACTACCAGTCCCCGGAGCGAGACACCCACCGCCTGAATGATTTCTACGGGCTAGTGCATCCGGACGGAGTCCCTAGCCCTGGATGGCACGCGCTGGCGGAAGAGGCGCAGATCGGCATAGCGAGTTTCGGCTCATCCAAGCTGAAGTGAGTCGCCCACCACATCGGCAAGCCAGGCCGCATAGGCCGCGCTGATATGCGCCTGATTTCGATAGACCGCAAAGTCACCGACTACGCCGAAGCAGGTGACACGACCGCAAAACCAAGGGACAACATCAACGTACTTGGCGCCGCCCTGTTCCGCGGTGGTTTGTTCCGCTTCGTCGTGTCCCTGCAGCACGGCCTTAACACGAGGCGTGCTGCAGAACTGAATGTCGCTGGTGTGAGCTGCTAGGCAGTCAGGAGGGCTCTGCCCAAGATACGGGATGTCCCCGAGCACCACGAGTCGAGCCCCGGTCGAGTGAAGCTGATGAAGAACGATGGCTAGGCCCTGATCCCACTGCTCGTCCTTGATCGGCTGTCTTTGAAAGTCCAGAGGGAAATAATACATGCTCGTAAGGACGACCACGGCAGGCTTGAGTTCGATGATGCGCCTAATGGCCCAGGCTCTCCAGCGGTCACATTCAGTGTCAGGTGTCTGCGTCTGTTCGTTCCAAAGATGGACCTGGGGAACCGCGCATCCCGGCCTGAAGAGGAGTATCGCTCTCCATTTCGCTCGCCGAGCGGCGGCATCGACTGCGGGTATCCACATGCCGGCGTGTGAGTCACCAAACACGATCACGGTGCGCCGAGCAGCCTTGTCGCCGTATACGCAGTACCTGGGATCACCTGTCGGCGTCGACGTGTTGCAGCCTACACCAGCCGGACCCACATCATTTGGGAGGTCGCTCAGCGGCGGCGTGAGGTCAGACGGAAGTCGCCGGATTCTCGAGGCTTGCGCCACAAGAGCCGCGACCCGAGCGGGGGTGCCCGCTGGAACAGGGGCGGCGTCCGCGTGAACATCCGCCGAGCTCGTAGCGGCAGGGCCACGCACAACGTTGGAAATGGCCAACGAGAACGTCACCAAGCACATGCCCACAAAAATAGTGGCTAACGGATCTGCTATTAGTCGCCTAGCATATCGTACGGGGTTCTCGACCACGTTGTAGGTGATGTAGGACAGGCCGAGCGCAATCAGCACCAGCGCCAGCTTGGTCGTAAGCGAAAGAGCGCGGCCCTCATACTCGGCGACGATGATCAGCAGCGGCCAGTGCCAGAGATACCAGGAATAGGACAGGTTTCCGACAAACTGAAAAGGCGGGAGCCTAAGAAGGCGTTCCGCGCCCCCTCCGCGCGCAATCGTACCCCCTGCCAAGACGCAGACGGTGGCGAGCACTGGAAGCGCCGCCGCATACCCTGGGTAAGGCGTGAACGCGTTGAACCAATAGGCAGCGCCAAGGATACCCGCCAGCCCGAGCCAAGCCATCAACCTGCCCACAGGACGCGGTGCGTTTAACAGAACAGGCGCCGCGACCGCTAGAAGCGCGCCACACGACAGCTCCCACGCACGCGTCAAGGGGGAAAAATAGGCCCAAGTGCCGTTGCTGCTCGTCTCAATGATCGACCATACCAATGATATAGCTGTAAGAACGCTCAAAACAGTCGCAAGCCTTATCCGCAGACTCACCCGGCGAAAACACAGGGCAACCAGCAGGAAGAGCGTGGGCCAAACCACGTAGAACTGCTCCTCTACCGCCAGCGACCAGTAGTGCAGCAGCGGCGAAGGCGGTAGCTGAGCGTTGAGATAGTTCGTTCCTTGCGCCGCGAAATGTAGGTTGGCCACAAAGACAGAAGCCGCCACCGCATCGCCGGCTATGGCATCGGCCCGAATAAATCCCAACCACTCATAGGACGCGAGCACCGTGAACAGCAGCACCAGTGTCGCGACCGGAATGATCCGCCGTGCACGGCGCGCGTAGAACTGCAGCAGCGACGTAGCGCCAGTTCGTATCCGCTCGCGCAGCAGCAGGTCGGTAATCAAGAACCCAGATAGCACAAAGAAGACGTCCACGCCCACGTAGCCGCCCGTGATCGCCGGAACACCTGCATGAAAAAGGACCACGAGGAGCACGGCCACAGCCCGCAATCCCTGAATATCCGCCCTATAGTCACTATGCCGCCGAGGGGTACTCGGCTCCTTCGCCTTTTCACACGGGTGACCAATATGATGTGCGCTAACCGCACTCGCCGCGAGCTGTTCCATCACGACTCTTACTCTGTAGATCCTGGCTTGGCGAGTGCCCCGACTGCCAAGATCAACAAGGAGCGGACCAATCTATCGATCTACCGTTGCTCTCCATCCTCGAAGATCGTAAATGAATCAAGACGCCATCCCTCTCAGCCCGTAGAGGAACGCCGGACGCCATCCCCGGCGTTCCCCGCCGACGACCGATGCTGAGCCCGGGTCAAACCTCTAGCTCCACGTGCTGCCCTTCCTACGCTTCGAGCCGGGATTGGCGTTGAGGAATAGCGGTAGATGATGATGTTGCCGTTGTCATAGACCCGTTGAAAGAAAGGGCTCGTGTTGAACTTGGCGATGTACTGCGCAGGTACCGCGGGGAAGTGGTTGCTGGGTTCAGACGGGCTGAAGTAGTACCCTCCAAACGGTCGGTATTTCGTAATGCGTTGGTCCACGACCACGAACTCGGTGCCCGACCGGTTGAGTTCATACTGTCCAGCAGCCGTCAGGGTGCGAGCGAAGAACACCCGCCACGGGCGGTAGCCGAAGTTTTGGTATGAGGCCGGTGTCGCCAGCGCGTATGCGCCAAAGACCGATGAAAGCGTAACGTCGGCCATCACCACGCGCTGAGGCCCGTAGCTTTGCAGCAGCCACCGCGCCGCCGTGATCGTGTCCGGGGTTACCGCGCGAGGCCCTCCAGAGGGGATGTACGCTCCAGGAAAACGAATGTTCTCGCCGGAGCGAATGACGGCGCCACCCATGAGCATGATGAAGATGCCCAGAATGGCCGCGCTCCAAGCGAGTAGCCGCCGTCGGTTGATCAGCCACGTCGCCGCTATCGCCGCGAGAGGCGCCAGACCGATAAAGGAGATCTCCCAAATGCGGGGGGCGATGGGCGTAGCGCTGGATCCCTGAAGGAGCTGCAGCGGCAGCGAGACGAAGTAGAGTGCTCCCAGCACTATCGAGCCGATCATCTGCCCGCGACTGCGGCGCTCTCGGCGCACGAGCCATGTGCCCGCCACGAAAGCGGCTAACGCGAGCACGACCGAGAGCAGACCGACGACATCCTCATAAACCGGCGTCGGCAGAGGAGACTGGGCAAACGGTGCGCGCACACCGCCGTGGCCGGAAAGGAAGTTCGGGATGGTTTCCAGCGTGGGCCCAATGTTCGAGCTGAGATAGTGCCAGGTGTCGGGGGCAACGAAGACCGCCCACGCTGCTGCTCCAGCGGCGGACATCGCGCCCAGGCCGAGAAGCACTCGGGCGGTCGGGCGAGTCTGCGGCTCGCACACCCATATCAGCCCACCAAAGAGCAGGAGCATCGCTGTCATCGTGTACGCAGTGACGTGGTGGGTGACTATCGTTGCCCCGATCACTAGAGTGGCCGCCACGGCGAGGGGAATGCGCCTGAGGCTGTGATTGGACCCTAGACTCATGCCCAGGGCAACGGCAGTCACAGCCAGAGGCAGCGCTAGGGACTCATAGGAGAACTGCGCGTCGAAATACAGGTAGGCAGGGTTCGCGGCGTAGAGCAAGACCGCGATCGACGCGACTCGTGGTGAACCCAAGAGTCGCCGAAAGATGACGAAAAGCGAAGCCATCAGAAGGACCCGAGCCGTCACCAGCGCGATGTTTGCCGCCGCGAACAGCGAGAGACCCGTCGCCCGGACGACCGCGGCGACCAAGACCCCTAGGCCCGGATAGTGAGTCACGATGGGGTTGAGGGGGTTATAGACGAAGAGTCTGGCTCCACGCAGGATCTCCGCAGTCGTTCGCACATGCTGGAGCTCGTCGGTGAACGTGAACGCGTTTGGCGTCCGCCCGAGCTTGGGAAGGAACAGGACCACCCCCAGCAGACAACACAGCCACACGGCATGCCGGCTTGCGAGGCCCGGGGAGTTCACAGCCGCTACGAAGGACAGCACGATCAGCAGCAGACCAAGCCACACGACGACGTGAGCCGCGGATTCGTGACTTGAAGCCAGCAGATAGCCGATCGAGAACAATCCGCCTCCGGCCAGGATCCCGGCCGTCCCGAACGCGGCGGCGATCGGCAGCTTCGAGTGAGTGAGTTTTTCCGCCTGCGAGCTGCCGCTCGGCGCGCTGTCAGGCACCTTGCCCGAGGGCTGGCGCGAGCTCATCCTCCACACTGAGCCTTGCCACCGGGTTCAGGCATGATCGTCAGCGACACAGACCGATACCGGTATGGGTCCATCTCTTCAGCCTTCACAGTTACGGGCGTCGCACACGGCACGCTGGGCAGTGGAACCGCCACCTGCTGATCAGGTGTCGCGACAAGCGAGCCGCGCGCGATGCTGCGCTTCCCGTAGCGTGTCGCGACGGCATAGTCGATCGTACTGGAGCGGGCCGCGTGAGATTCCAGGACCACCTTGTTGCCTGGGCTTACGTAGAGCGCCACAGCTGGCTTTTCCAGTGGGCGCGAGAGCGCGAGCACGGTCGGTAGCGTGACAGTGATCCCCCCTGCGACAAGGGCCACGCCACAGACTATCCAAGCGGCCTTCGGGTTCGCTAGGAGCCGGCCGCCCAAGGCGATCGTCCTTCGCTTTCGCTGACCAGTCGATAGACGCCAAGCGTGCGGTCGCCGACTTCGTCCCACGTAGACAATTTGGCATTCCGCGGGGGTGCATCAGCGGCCGTGCGTATCGCCTGCGCGATCTGACCGGGGTCCGGATCGGCTGGAAGGAGCGTTACGGGACCGTTCGTAACCTTCGCGATCTCGCGGTGCGCATCGATGTCCGATGCCACCACCCGGCCGCCGGCAGCCATTACCTCCAGCGGCGTGATGGGCATGGCCTCGAGCCGTGAAGCCGTCACGTACACAGAGGCGGTTCTGAACCATCGGAGCAGCTCGACATCGTCCACTCGGCCAAGCAGACGCACTCGGTCTGAAAGACCAAGGTCTCCGATCTGTCGCTCGATCTGCGCGCGAGCGGGTCCGTCGCCGCCGACGCGCAGGACAAATCGCTCCTCTAGGTGCGCCATTGCCGCAACGATGCGGTCGACCTGCTTGTACTCCTCCAGGCGCCCGATGCTGAGGACGACAGTGTGACTCTCCTCGAACGGCACCGCAGATTGCAGGGACTGGATGTCCACGCCGTTCGGAACCACGTGCACACGCTCTTTCACGAATGGAAAGTCGCGAGCCAGCAGGGAGGCCTCTCGCGCCGAGACGCAGATGACTGCGGCGGCGCGACGGAGTATGCGCGCACCGGCAAGACGGTAGGGTCGGTGCAGCGCCCGGCGCACCGCCGAGGCGCTCGTGCCGTGGTAGTGGGGGGTAAAGACGAAGGGAGTTCGCGCGTTGAGTGTGAGTGCAGCGGCCAGGGCCGGAAGCGAGTGATAATTGTGCGCATGTACCAAGTCGTATGTGTCACCACGCTTGCGCAGGTAACGCCAGAGGGAAGGCGAGAACGCGTAATGGGCGCTGGGATAGGCGACACGGAACCGTCGCACGACGGTCCCATCCAGAACCTCCACGGCGGGCTGCTCACGATCGTCGGCCTGGGTGAGCACCTCGACCTGATACCCTCGCGCCACTGCATGTCGAGCCAGACACTCGACATGGGTCTCCACCCCTCCGATGACTGGTCGGTAGCGAGGGGTCACGAGTGCTAGCTTCGCCGTCATCCCGAGACATCTACTCCTTGTGCCAGCGGCCGGGCGAGCGCGACCTCCAAGCCATCGGCAAGTGAGGTACGAGCGCTCCACCCCAGGCGCTCGCGAGCGTGAGTGCAATCGCTGAGCAGCAGCTGGCGATCGGATGGGCGTACCCGACGCGAGTCGATCGCAGGCGAAAACCTGCGGCCAAGAAGCGTCGCCACGGCATCGAGCACATCCTCCCCCGAGAGCGCGCGCTCTGAGCCGACGTTGAATGTGAGCAGCCCTCCGGTGCCGGCGTTGGCGCCAATCAGCGAGAGGGCCTCTGCCACGTCGTCAGTAAAGACATAGTCGCGGCGCGTCGTCAGGTTACCCAGCTGCAGCGTGTCGGCCACCTTCACTTGAACCAGGACGGCGGGAATGAAATGGGGATTGGTCTCACCCGGACCGAACACGTTGAACAGACGCGCGACTCCTATGCCAGCCTCCGTCTTGAGGTGGTGGAGCCGAAGCAACTGCTCTCCCCACAGCTTGGTGTGACCGTACACATCGGTCGGACCGACAGCCGAAGTCTCAATGTGGGCGTTCGAGCTGGGCGCGTACACGGCTCCGCTGGAGGTGAACACGATCGATGAGTCCGATGAGACCCGTGCACATGCGTCAAGAATGCGCTGCGTCCCTGTGACGTTGACATCTATCGCCTGAGCAGGCTGTGCGTCGCACAGCGGGATAAAATGAATGGCGGCCAAGTGGTAAACGATCTCGGGCTGCACTGCCCGAAGGACTCCTTCGACCCCCTCGCCGTCACGGATATCGATCTTCAGGTGGTCGATCTCGCTCGCTACGTCTGACGGCCAGTTCGCCGGAGTCCCAAGCCGACAGTCATCAATAACGCTCACCGACCAATCTTCGTGAACCAGACGAGTGCATAGAGCAGCCCCCACGAAGCCTGCACCACCAGTGACCACGACCCGTCGATCTCTCATCGCGGTGAGATGCCCTGCTCGGAGGGAGCCCGCGTCAGACGGCCACGGAGATAGCTGACGGCTGTGAGCCAGAAGCCGACTATGATCGCGCCGGCCCGGCCTGCACCGTCGAAATGACCACGCAGCGCGGCACCCATCTCCCGAGCCACGCCGCTCGGAAGCGTGGAGACTACATAGCGGCGCTCAGAAGCCAGACCGGACTGGCTACCGGTAAGCCGGACGAGATGGGCCTTGGAAGCTCCCTCCCCACGACACCGACCCGTGAAGAAGCGCCACGTGGTCCGCTGGGGAGAAACCACGTGCAGCACCTTCGCCGCTGGTCTGTAGAGCCAGCTACCGGAGGGATATAGGCGTGATGCTCTGATACAGAACTCGGTCTCCTCCGCCTTCGCAGGACGATCATGGCGTCCAAGATTGGCATCGAAGCCACCTGCAGCCTCGAGCACCTCAGCGCGTACCGACATGTTGGTGCCAATCAGGTTGCGCACGGCGGCGATGCCCTCCGGCGCCCCCGTGTAGGTGCAACCCACGACCCAGTTGAACTCTGACGGAAACCAGCGAGGAGGACCTGCGGGCCACACAGGCTCGATAAAGCCTCCCACGCCAAGCACGGCGGGGTCGGCGTAGCCTGGCAAGAGTTGCTCAAGCCAATCATCCGCTGCGATCGCATCGTCGTCCAAGAACGCGAGAACCGCTCCTTGGGCCGCAGCGGCGCCCGTGTTCCGGGCGTCGCCGAGACCCAGCACTCCGTCATTGCTCAGCACGATCACACCGGGACAGGCGGCGGCGGCTCGGCGGAGCAGCTCCTCGTTGTAGTCCACGACAAGAACGACATCCCGTGCCGGGAGAGTCTGACGCTGCGCGGAGGCCACGGAGGCAACCAACTCATCCCACCGATCAAGCGTGTAGGCACAGATGATGATCGAGAAGTCGAGGACGCTGTCCATCAGACGATCACTAGGTGGCATCCGTGCGACCAGTCATCTCGCGACTGAGCAGCGATGCGCCGCCGACAAGTGAGCTCACAGCCAGCCAGCTCCACCCCAGCATGCTCCGCGACAGGTCTCCAACCGCCGCGCCGGCTGCGCCCAAGGCAAGGGTGACGACGAGCGAGACGCCCATGCTGACAACGAGCCACAGCTCAACGGGCGCCGAGGCGCGACCCAAGATCGCCTCGGCCAGCAGCCAGCCGGGAAGCACGAGGCTCAAAAGCAACCCGGCCACCGTCAGGGCGGGTCGTCCGATGCCAGTCACAAGCACGGCACAGCAAGCCCAAGACACGGCCAGCACCGCCACCACGCGCAGGCGCTGAGCATGTCCGTCGCCAACTTGCGCGGGCACAGACGTTGCGGCCGAGGCCGAGGAACCATCCAGAAGCTCGTCGCTCACGCTGCAGAGGTTAGTGATCTGGCCGGTTTAGTGATGCTGCAGCAGCCAGTTGACCGCCTCCTCCAACGACGAGGCCACATGGTCCGCCCCGGCCGTCTCGACGCCCCCGGAAGCAAGTAGTACCGTCCGCGTGCCCACCGAGCGTCCGGCCTAAATGTCGGACCGAGAGTCTCCGATGACCACCGCCTGACCGAAGTCCATACCACCCACGTCCTGCTGCGCCCGCAACAGCAGCCCAGGCAGCGGCTTGCGACAATCACACGTCCCCTGCTGATGTGGGCAGACGTAAACACCATCCACATGGGCCCGCGCCGATGCCAGCCGCGAGAGCAGCCGGTCATGAACGGCATCGAGATCGGCCGAGGTCATACGTCCCAGAGCGATTCCGCGCTGGTTGGTGATGATGCCCACCCAGATCCCAGCCTCGTTCAGACGCCTGATGGCGTCGGCGGCACCATCGAGGAGATGGAGCTGGGCGGGCGTAGTCACATACCCTCCGCGCAGAGGCTTGGCGTTGATCGTGCCATCGCGATCGAGGAAGGCCCAGCGGAGGCCTCGATGGGATGTGGCCGGCACTAGGAGCAGCGTAGCGACTGGCCGCCTCGTCCCGCCGTTTGGCCGAAGTAGTACTCATGCGCTCCAGCTTTAGGTGGAGGCAGCGCCCTTGCGGGCAAGTACGAGCGCCGACACGCCAACACGGCGCAACGGAGACCGGTCGAGCTGGTTCAAATGCGCTTGATAGACCTTGACCAGGCGAGTGGGTAACCATGGATAAGCATTGAGGATCGGGAGCGCGAAGTCCGTTTGGAAAGGGATGAGTCCTGCCTGTCGCGTCAGGCGACGTAGCTCGCGCGGCCAGTAGTTTCGGGCCTTTACGATGCTTCGCGTCAATCGCTTCGGCAACCAGGGAATCAGCGGAGCGGGCATGTGGACTGGTCTACCGCGGATATTCAGCCCGTGCCCCTCGAATGGGAACCAGCGGTTGGGACTGTAGAGCGCGAGAACACCACCGGGTCTCAGCACGCGTCGTATCTCGCTGAGCGCCGCGTGCTCGTCCTGCACATGCTCGAGCACCTCGTTGAGCAGCACTCCGTCGAACGCGTCGCTGTCGAATGGCATGCACTCAGCCGGGCAGGCAGCGACCGCAAGCCGCGGATCGTCGGACCACAGCTCTCGTGCTTCCTGCACGCGCGTGTCGATCACGTCGGTGATCGTGACCTGGCTGGCTCCTCGATCTAGGAGGCCCTTGGCGTAATGGCCGTCACAGCCTCCGCAGTCGAGCCATCGGCCGCTGATCGGCGTATGCCGCGCGATCTTATCGAGGCGGTAACTGACGTTTAGCGGGTCACCAGTGGAGAGGCCAGGACGAATTGAGATCTCGCTCACGCCAAGTGAGTGTATGCGACACCAGTCAGGCGCGCCTGCAGGCCCGAAAAGCCGCGATGTGTATGCCCCTTGCGTGTACGCCGTCCGAGTACACAACGCACGCTCAGCTCGCCGCCGGCGCCTCGCGCAGAGCGGCACGCGCGCCTCGCAAACCTCGCCGACCGGCGCGGATCGAGCACCTGCACGACGCCGCACTTCATCGTAAGCCGATCGAGGGTCTGGCCCTCGCCGTTCACGATCTTGATGGCGATAGCCCCAGCTCGACACGAGCGCCAATCATGACAACGACCCGGGTGCCACCCCGCACACCGTCCGGTAGGCTCGACGAAACGCTCATGGGATGACCGACGTCCATGGGGCGGGTCCCGTTAGAAAATGCCGGAGGGGCCCCTCCGTGGATCACAGCGTTGAAAAGCGAGGGCGAATCACGGACGATCCGTATAACTCCCGATGGATGACCTGACCGACGAAGACGCGGATGTGCTCAGTGGGAGGAGGCACTATCGGTAACGAAATAGCCAGTGCAGGCCACCACCAGCTATCCCGAGCGGTTCAATTTCGTGCCCCGACCGTGCCAGATGCTCCCGCAGCGCCAGCAACTCATGATTGCGATCTGGCAGCTCGTCGAAATAGATTAGCGTTCCAGGCCGGATATGCGGTTCCGCCCACTGCAGCACCGTGTCGGTGCTGCTGTAGAGGTCGCAGTCGACGTTGATAATGAGTTGATTGTGCGGAGGCGGCACAAATATCTGTAGCGTCCGATCGAACCAGCCGACCTCGAACGAGACACGCGCATCGTCAATCGCTGGGATGCACGGAACCCTGAACTTGCCCGCTTCAAGACCGGGCTGCCAGGGCTCGGGCAGTCCTTCGAAGCTGTCGAAGCCGACTAGGCGCGCCTGGGGGTCACGCAGATGCTCGGACCACCAGCGCAGCGATTCGCCACGATACACTCCGAATTCCAGGTACAGCACGCGGCCGCATGCCCGCCGCACCGCCTCCGCGAACAGATCGTTCTTGGATTGGAAGACCTCTGGCACGCCCAGCCAAGCGCCGAGTTCCACGTAGCCGAGCATCACCCGCAGATTTGCCAGCACCGGCGGCGAGGCGTGTTGGCCTGCGCGCAGGAAGCCGTGCCTGATGGAGCGGCGCAAGCCGCTCTGCTCCAGGCGATAGCGGATGGCTCCTAGCCGCGCTTTGGAATGCACGGCGACGCATTATGACGATCTGCAGGCATTCCGTAACGACAATCCCGACAGTGGAATAGGCCGCTCGTTGCTGAGACACACGCCCCGAAGCGCTCGAAATCACTCCATGTCTCCGCGCGGAGGCTTGGCGTTGATCGTGCCATCGCGATCAAGCAAGGCCCAGCGGAGGCCTCGATCGGATGTGGCCGGCACCAGGAGCAGTGCAGCGACTGGCCGTCTCGTCCGTGGTTCGGTAGCTTGTATGGACGAAATGACAGAATCGACGTCTCAACCCCGAGGATCACATGACTCGGCCGCGCCGGCGAACCAGCCTCTCGCGAGCAGCCAGGAAGCGCCTCCGGCTGTGCGTTCGGCGCAATCGGAAGCTCGGCGCCTTCAGCTCATCGCACGCCTTCGGCTCTTGGCTCTCCGTGCCGGGCCGCTCTACCAGGGCACTAGATCGCTCGAGAACATCGCCAGGTTCTCACTCCGGCGGCCGCACGAGCCCGACTTTGCGTTCTTCGAGCGCTTCTCCGATGAGTCTGGTCTATTCCTCGACGTGGGCGCTAACGCGGGAATGTCAGCAGTGTCATTCCGCATCTTCAACAAGTGTGCGCCGATTCTCTCGCTTGAGCCCAATCCCATCCACGAGCGTGATCTCCGCTTCGTCGGACGTCTCGTCAAACCATATGAATACCGGCTCATCGGTGCGGGCGACGAGAATGGCTTCGCTACGCTATATGTCCCGATCTACCGTTCGGTTGCGATCACGCCCTTGGCGACATTCGAACGACGGGTAATCGAAGCAGACTGGCGCTTGGAGCTCCTGTTCGGGAGCGGCATTCGGCGTGAGGACATCGTGATTGTCGAGCGTCGCGTACCGGTCGTCCGCGTCGACGACCTTGGCGTGACGCCAGCTATCGTGAAGATTGATGTGGAGGGATTCGAGCCTGCGGTCATCCTGGGCATGCAGGAGACCATTAAAAATCATCGGCCACTGCTTCTTCTGGAGTGGTCGCGCGATTTCGGCAAGGTAGAGGAGCTGTTGCGCCCGCACGGCTACGTGACCAGCGTCTTTGAGCCTCGGACGCGGACGCTGCGCCTGTTCGACGGCTCGAACAAGTCGCTGAACATGTTCTGCATCCCGGCGGAGCATCCGCTCGCGCCCCGCCGCACTGAAGATACTTACAAGCGTTACGAACCGTCCAGGCGGCCGGGCTAGAAGCCCCGCGCCAGTTCTTCGGCGAACGCGTTCCAACTTGGCTTGGCGGTGCCGTTGGCCCGCAACAGACCATCGCCGTCAGCCGTTGTTTCACCACTCGACGGAGCGTCCTGATAGTCATACCACTGAATGCCGGCCACCAGGCCGCGCCACTGTCCGCGCAACATAGCGAACAGCGTGCGTACGTCGGCCACTTGTTCTGTTTCGCTCACCGCGTTGGGGGCACCGGGCGTCGTGGTCCAGCCGATCTCGGTAATCCAGAGGGTTACGTTCGACGCTCCGTACGCGTCCAGGATGCGGCGCTCGTCTTCGATGCGACACACCTCATACAGGGTTGAGCGCCAGTCCTGTTCGACGCCGCGACTTGGTGTGTATCGAGTGCAGTAGTTTGGGCCCCAGCCGTTGCTCGCATATGGGTGGACGCTCAATCCGTACGCATAGTTGCCTAGGTCCGGTACGGCGTTGAACATAGCCGAAAGGAATGCGGGGGCACCGCTCGTGTAGGAGGATGTATTGGCCTCGAGTAGGAACTTTGCGTTGGGATCGGCGGGCCTGGCCGCGATTACAGCCTGCTTAAACAGTTCTGCATAGCCAGCGGGGCTCGTGCTGACCCAGAAGCCTGGATAGTAAGGCTCGTTCCAGAGGTCATAATAGATGATCGGATCAGGGGGAATCGACGGGTTCTGGGCCCAGAAGGTCCCCTGAGAACCGTAACGCGCGACCACCTCCCGGACGAAGTTTGCATAGGCCGCCATGCCAGCGGGAGAGGTGGGCCCCACGTTCCACGCGCTGGCCACCCATTTTGGCGAGCCCCAGATCACAGGAATGATCTGGAGCCCCTGGCTGGCGGATGCCTTCATGAGGGCATCCGTTGTGCTCCAATTAAGCTGCCCTGGCTTGGGTTCGATTGTCTCCCAAGAAAAATCCTCGCGACTGAACTGTACGCCGATCGAGCGAAGGCGCGTGATCGTTTCAACGAGGTTCGCACCGGTGCGACCCATGAGACGGCCATACAGGCCGACGAGCGGTTGGCTCACCGGTGTGGGACCGCCACTCGGACTTTGACCGGCGACTTCCGGCGCTGGCGAGGGGTTGGACGGAGCGCTCGGCTGCGTTCCCACGGCGGTCACCGTGATCGTGGATGTGCTGGAAGGGCTGGTGGTGCTCGGATGTCCGCGCTCTACGGTGCGTCCCTTCGTGCACACCCGAGACCCGCGGCCGTGGTTGGAGGATTTCTTGCGACGCTCCAGCACACACCGCTGGCGGGCGATTCTGCTGTGTGCCAGGGAGTGCGTGTCCCGGGCCTGCCCCGCTGGTGCAGCGACCGGCACGAAAAGGCCGAGGCCGACAGCGAGTGCCACAACCCCGAGCAGAGCAGCCCACCGCGCTGATCGGAGAAGGTGGGTGGGGATATCGGTCGGGGGGATTCGGCGGAGGAGGAAAAGCATGCGCGTCGCTTGCCCTATCGACGCAGTCCACGCGGTGCTTGACGCCAGGGCGTGGCGATGGACGTTCATACGTGGACTGCGGCGAGGAGTCACAACAGCGCAAACTCCGGCGAGCACCAGAGAGCCGAGGAGCCACTTTTCGGAAGACGGCCACGATCACAGTACGGTGGCCTTCACGGCTCAAGCCTGCGGAGTGCGGTGCGAGCGCAGCGTTCCTCTGCTCGCACCTCGTCCGTCGGGGTCGGCGCGTGCAGCCCCGGATGCGCGCTTTCGTCTGTGCGGGCGAGGGGCTCTTCCCGAGCCCGGGCGGCAATGTTCCTGGCATACAGTCGAACGCCGGTCGTCGTCAGCAGATTGCCGAGAGTCCAGCCGAGTGCAACACCGTCCAGCCCAAGCGCGACACCGAGCACCACCGCACCGATCAGCGTGGACAGGGCCAGCGTCAACATCGCCCAGTTCATAGCCTGATACCTCGCTTCGACGCGCATCGCGGCGAGGTCGAGGGACATCACCGCCCAGGGGATCAACGACAGCGCAAAGATCCGCAGCATCCACGCCGCCTGCTCGTAGTCGTGCCCGAACACCGACAAGATCGGCTGCGCGCCGAGGAGGAAGATCAGCGTGACCGGGGTCGCAATGGCCATGGCCAACCTGCGTCCCCGACGGCTGGCGGCCCAGGGATCCTCTCGGGATCCCTCGCTGAGCACGACGTTGGCGACCATGGCGGGGAGGACTAGAGCTATGCTCACTGCACTCCAGCCCGCGAAGAAATAGGCCGTCTGTCGCGGACCCACTATTGCCAGCACGGCGAGTGGCAAAGCGAATGGGGGTGCGCCCCCCAGCAGTGCCGAGGGAAAGGTGCGCAGAGAGTAGGCGAAGAAACGACGCAGAGCCGGCCATTCACGCAACCTGTGGATCCGGTAGCGCGGCTCGAGACGCGGTAACACGAGCACGCTCAGCATGGTGACCAATACGAATGGGATCGTTCCGGCTAGGTAGATGCCCCTGGCGCCGTGATCAACGAGCGGAACGAGAAGAGCGAAGCGAGCCACCGAGATGAGTCCCGCCCTGATCATCGCCCACTGCGCCATCCGGCGAGCAGCCGAGAAGCCGTCCAGTAGCACGGATATCCCCACCGCGACGTTCACGACCGCGAAGATCGCCACCGCCGTCGGCGTATCGACGAGCGAGGCTAGATTCGGCGCCCACCACCCGACGCCCAGGCAGAAGACGACGCTCGCCAGCACCGATGTCGCCGACGAGACGAGCAGAGCGCCGTTCATGACGGACGCCAGCCCGTCGTCGCGGGCGCCGTAACGGAGAAGGCCGTAGGGCAGGCCGAGGCTCGTAAGGTAGCTGAGCAGTGTTACGGCGCTTATGAGGGCCGAGGCGCGCCCAACGTCTGCCGCAGGCGCCAGGCGAGCCGCCGCCACCCAGAAGATCAGACCGCCTCCCGCCGATGCGACCAGACTGCCGATCAGGAAGTACGAGCTCCGGTAGAGCGGGTCTCGGGTGTGGATTGCTAGACGCGCGCGCGCGCGCGCCACTGCATGCGCTCTCCGCCTGTCAGCCACCATCGCGCTGCGGCGCTGTGATCTCCTCCACAACCGCGAAGATGTCGGTGGCGGAGAATGGGTCGGGCAACGGGGTCGCCAGCGGATCGCCGCGATGAAAGAAGATCCCCCGAGACGAGGGCGCCTCCGGCAGATACCCGTGCATCGCCACCTCCGGATAGCGTCGCGCGAAACGCAGGAACGGCCCGGCAAAGTAGTTGGGGTGCAGCACGACGCCCTCGTCGGCGACGAGCACATCCTGCGCGTATCGCCGGTTTGAGAACGCGATGCCGTAATCCTGCCGCTGCTTTTCGCTCAGAAGCGTTCCAGGCACGTCGGCGAGCTTGGAGAGGATCCGGTGTCTGCGTTGCTCGTCGGGGAACCAGAAGCGAGCCATGGTGCTGTCGATGAACGCGATGTAGTCCTTTCCGAGCTCGAACTCCGACAGGTGTCCCAGCAAATCGAACGTCGAGCGCACCGTTGTCATGCCGTGATCGGAGAACAGAAGCACATGTGTTGGCTGCTCGCGCTCAAGCCAGCCCGTCGCCTCCTCCAGGAAGGTGGAGATGCGGTCGATGGGGTCGGTGAGGGCCTCCGCGGAAGCACCCACCCGGTGGCCCATCCCGTCCAGGGACGGGTCGTAGTAGAAGAACACGTCATGCTCGACGGAATGGCGGCGCAGGTGATCAAGCTCCGCCGCCGGGTCGAGCTGGCCGGCCACGTAGCGAAAATCGACCGAAAGCCCGCGCTCTGCGAACAGATCGGCCATGCTGCGCACAGGCAGGCCGATGGGAGGAAACTGGTCGTACTTGATCGGGTGACGCGAGAACAGGTGACTGAGCTCCAGCGGGATGCGCAGGCGATGCTCCATTCCCATTCCGGTCCGCCTCGCGATCCGAAACCACACAAGTCGGACCAGATTGGCTGGGAAAAGCGTCCACCTCAGCCTCGGTCGCGTCAGCAGCCGCTGCAGCGCCGAGCGCTCACGCGGCTCAAGGTAGTACTCCGTCCACACCCCAGTGTCCTGGGGATAGCGACCAGTAAGGATCGACGGGATGATCGTCGAGCTATAGCCGACCAACGTGCGCAGCGGCCGGCGATCGCGCCAGAACTCCTCCATGAAGGGACGATCCTCGACGTATTGCCAGGAGAAGCCGTCGGCGAAGTACAGGATCAATTTCATGGGCACACTCGCGGTCGAAGGATCTGAGGACAGGCCTGCCATCTGAGCAGCAGCTTGGCGGGATCCGCCGCGGCAGCGCGACCGGTGAGGTAGTCGAGCCCGTCACGCCAGATGACTAGGGAAGGATCGGTGAGCACGTAGCGTAGTAGTATCGGTTCTCCTAGCAGGGCGTTTCGCGGGATCCAGTAGACCCGGTGCAACCAATTGTGCTCCTGCCGGGACAACGCTGCGAGCTTGGCTTGAAGATCCCCGTCCAGCCCAGTGTAGAGACCGAGCGCCGCGCTTAGAGCCTGCAGCAGGTCTGCTTGAGCCGTCTCGACCGAGGCGATGGGGGGCGCTGTGGCGCCGAGCCGATGTGTGGCCGTCTGCAGGTACTTCTCCTGCAGCCGGGGAACGGTTTCCGGCAGCGGGCGCTCGCGCACCTCCTCCCATCGCTCGGCGAACGACGGGCGGTAGCGACGCTCCAGCACGAGCTGTGCCTCGCCGATCGCCTCGTATGTCTTGGCGATACAGCCGTCTTCGTCCTGGAGGCCGGCACTGAGCTTGATGTGCTCGAAGAGCCGGTTGAACAGCAGCCTGACGGCCTCCCACCGCGGAATGTCGGCCGGCCCCCGCATGGGTATCTCCGCAAGGACCGCCCGCGCACCGTCGACTACGGTTCCGTTGCAGCGAGCCTCGTAGTTGAGCAGCGTTCGGTGCACGCGCAGCGTGGCCCTGGGGACCTGGCCCCCCTCGATGCCGCTATCTCGAGACTCATTGAGCACCTGTGCGATCCTGCGTCCCACGAACGGCGACCTCGAGTCTGTGATGATCATGAGGTCGATGTCGCTGCCTCCCCCCGGGGGGAGCGGTCGATCCTCTCCCCGCCCAGCCGAGCCACACACCACTACGGCCAGGACATGGCGATAGACCCGCTGGCGGCGCAGCTTCTCCACACACGCCGCCACCCGGGCGGCCGTCTCCGGGCGCATGGAGTTGCTCGAGTCGACCCTGTGATCGGCCTCCAAGCCCCCTGTGAAACTCATCTTCGCACCGAGTCGACGGCTGCTTGATAGGTCTCCAGGAGAGGGGGCAGCACCGCGTCCGTCGAGTAGCGGGCCACACTGCCGCGAGCTCGACCGCCCATGCTCGCGCGGAGCTCTCCATCGGCAACGAGCCTCTGCAGAGCAGCAGCGAGCGCTTCCTCGTCCGCCGGCGGTACGAGCAAGCCGGTGCGCTCATGCTCGACGATGTCGGTCAGTCCGCCGATCGCACTTGCGATGACAGGGCGCCCGACACTCAGCGCCTCGACGGCCACCGCTGGGCAAGGATCGGCCCATACGGAGGGGACTACAACCATCGACGCGTCGCGAAACGCAGCCGCGAGCGATTCGCCACGCAGGTAGCCGGCATCCTCGATGGCGCTACCGGCGGCGGTTTGTTCGCGTGCCCCTACCAGGAGAAGCAGGTGGTCCATCGGATCGATCCGGGCGAAGGCTCGGAGAAGCACGGAGCGGCCCTTGTGGGGACCCTCATCTCCGGGACCCACGTATAGGACATAAGGCTCTGGCCGGCCGCGCTCGGCCGGCGGGCCATCGGGAAGAGGGTCGACCAGCGGCGGGATGACCTCGATCCTCTCTCCCTTCAGGCCACTCTGCAAATGACGCTCACGCACATAGGAAGAAACGGCGAGGAACCGAAAGACACGACTCTGAAGCCAGGGCCAGGCGGCACTCAGCGCTGCAGACAACGCAGAACGGCGCGGCGTGGGTTGAGCCTCCGAGTCGCAAGTCACACAGCGTAGGCCTCGTCCCTCAGCGCAGACCGAGCCGTGGCGAACCAGCGACTTCTTTGGACAGAGCATGCCGTAGTCATGCAGCGAACACACAATCGGTGGGCGCCCCATCGCGAGCGCAGCAGCCGAGAACACTGACCAGCCGTGCACGTGCAGCACGTCCGGGCGGAAAGCTTCGATCATCTGTCGCAGGCCGCGACGAAACTCCGGGTCGGGCCACGGCGGATGAAACGGCGGCGACCCTGGCTGGTAGACGCCTGGAACCCGACCGAACGAATGCGGGTGCTTACGAACGGTCATACCGTCAGGCATCGTCGATTCTGATGGGCCGCCGACCGTGAAGACCGCCGCCTCGTGGCCAGCGGCGATCAGACGTGCGCCCAAACGCTCAACCTGGATAGCCAAGCCCCCGGTCTGGGGCGGGAAGTGGTCTGAGACCTGGAGAACCCTCATACGGTCCACATCAACCTAGTCGGCGTGCACAGGCACCGCAGACTTCCGCACCGCTGGCAGTTCACGCCGTCACGCCAGGGCTCAGAGTGTCCGCCTCCAGAGCTCTGTCGAGCATCTCACGGACGTCATGCTTGGGCACGACGAAATCCTCGATCACCAAAAAGTCAAGTCCCGAAGTGAAGAAGGTCCGCAATGCGTCCTGAGGCGTGCACACGATCGGCTCGCCCTTGAGGTTGAACGAGGTGTTCAGCACCACGGGCACTCCGGTCAGATGGTCGAACTCGTTGATCAGGCCCCAGTAGCGCGGATTGGCATGCTCGGTGACGGTCTGGACTCTCGCGCTGTGGTCGATGTGCGTCACGGCCGGGATGATCTTCCGCTTGTCCTCTTTCACAGTGAACGTGAGGATCATGAACGGCGAACTGCTCGCAGGCTCGAAGAATTCATGGGCGCGCTCGACGAGACAGGCCGGAGCAAAGGGACGCCATTCCTCGCGAAACTTCACCGAGGCGTTGACACGGTCCCTCGTCTCGGCCGAACGTGGATCGCCGATGATTGACCTGGCGCCCAGGGCTCGCGGCCCGAACTCCATGCGTCCCTGAAACCAGCCGAGAACGTGACCACTGGCGAGCAGCCCTGCGGCGATTCGCTCTACGGCGTCCGTCTGCACATATGGCACGCGTGACTCCTCCAACACGCGTCTAACCGTGTCCGACCCGTAGGATGGCCCGAGGTACGCGTGATCCATCAGCTCGTTAGGTGTGTCGCGGTTCGATCGCTTCTGCAGCGCGATCGCGGCGCCAATGGCGGTCCCGTCATCCGTCGCGGCCGGCTGAACAAAGAGCTCATCCACAATCCCAGCCGCGAGGATCGCACCGTTGGCCTTGGAGTTCATAGCCACTCCACCGGCGAGACATAGTCGCCGCTTTCCCGTCAGTTTCACGGCCAGTCGCGCGAGTGACACCATCGCCTCCTCGGTCGCCCGCTGAACCGATGCGGCTAGATCACGGTCGCCATCGGTGAAGCCGTCATCGGGATTGCGGCGCGGGCCAAAGCGGGACTGCAGAAAGCGCGGTCCGCGCGGTGTGACCCGCAGCGCGTTGGCATCGACCTGGTAGTGGTCGCTGCTCACGGTGATGATGTCGCTGAGATCGTACGTCGGAGTTCCGTAGGCGGCGAGTCCCATCAGCTTCCACTCGTCGGTGTTGGACTCGAAGCCGAGCAGATCCGTGAAGGCCGTGTAGAACGATCCAATCGAGTTCGGATAGGTAAAGACCTTGAGCCGCTCCAACCGGTTCCCCTCGCCCTTGTAGATCGACGTGGCCTGCCACGCTCCGTGACCGTCCACGACGAGGACGGCCGCGTCGTCGGCCCCGCAGAGACCGTAGGCGCTCCAAGCGTGCGCCTCATGGTGATCGACATACCGGATCGGCGCCCGTATCGGGCCGAAATCCCGCTGTAGACGACGGAGACCATCGCCCGTGTACAGCGCACGGGCGAGCAGCGCAACATGAGCCCCGACGACTCGATAGTCGAACGGTATGCGCCTTGCCGCTATTGCCCCGAGTATCCAGCCCTCGCCCACACCTGGACGATTCCAACCGAAGCCGATCTCGTCGAGCTCCTCCATCGAAACGCCGGCGTGGCGGAGAGCTGCGTGTAGGGCGAGCACGGGAAAGCCGTTGTCGTGCTTGATACGCGAGAACCTCTCCTCCTCTGCAGCGAACAGCACCTTCCCGTCGTGTACTAGCGCCACGGCAGAGTCATGCCAGGCACTGTTGATCCCGAGTGTAAGCACATCCACCTCCGTGTCGATCTGGCCGGATTATCCGTTCTCCGTCCCATATGGTACGCGCTAGAGGATTGATGTGGGTTGACGTGCGGAGGCACTCGCTTTCTGCTGACCGAAGAGTCCGCCGCTCATGGCGAGTACAAGCGCCGGGTGATGGCAGCCAAGGAGACGCCGAACACCATGTCGCTCGGGCTCGGCAGAGACCCGAGCTTGCGTACCGCGCTAGTAGTGCTCCGTTAGGTTATGGTGGGGTGGTGGAGGTAGGGGGTTGTGGGCGGCAGTCGTCTGTGGCAGGTGGGGCATGTGCCGTGCCAGCAGGCCAGGAGCTGTTGTAGCTCGCACAGGATGCAAAGAGGGTCAGGCTGCCGCCCGTTGTGGAGGGCAGCGCAGTCGCTCCAGGGTGAGGAAGGCGTGGGCTGACGTGGTGGTGCCAGCCTTGCCATGAGCAACCTTCGAAGTGGTCCAGGCCGAGGGCGTCCTTGAGCTCGCGGTAGTCGTGCTCGATCCGCCAGCGGAGCTTGGCGAGGTGAACGAGTCGCTGGATCGCGGTGTCCTCGGGCAAGTTGGAGAGCCAGTACTTCCTCGGCTCGCTCTCTCCCGGGAGCCATTCCGCCAACAGCCAGCAGACCGGTAATTCCTCGCCGGCGGCGCAGGCGGCACGGCGTAGCGTGGCGTTGGCTGGCCTGATACGCAACGCGACGAAGTGCGAGCGCATCGCCCCGCGCGAGCCCTCCCGCCAGCACACCTCCCGCACGGCTTGCGATCCCTCCGAGAGGGCCAGCTCGCGCAGGCTAGAGAACGGTCCGCGATAGCGAGGGGTTTGCGGGCGTCCCTTGCCCTCATAGGCGTGCCGTTCAGGCCGGGCTGACTCGGGGAGCGCGGAGATCTTCGCCTTGGCGTCCAGCACGTAGAGAATCTCGCGCTCAGACAGACCCAAGCCGCAACTCGCTGGTCTCACCATAGGCCCCATCGCCACACACCACCGGAGGTTCAAGGCCCCACCCGGCCAACTCGTCGAGCATGTCGAGCACCAGCTGCCACTTCGCCCGGTGGTGCACATTCTGGGGCACGTGCGCTCTCGCGCGACGCTGCTCATCCTTATCCCACTCCTCGGGCATAAACAACCGCCAGTCCAGCGGACAGGACGCCTCATCAGACGCCGCGTGAACCGACACCCCGACCTGACAATTACCGACCTTGCCCAGCGCCCCGCAGTACTGGCGCGCGACCCCGACCGACATCCGCCCGAACTTCGGGAACCCCGTGTCATCGATCACCCACGCAGCCGGCTCGATCTCCCCGACCATCCGCGCAGCCAAGTTCCCTGACAGGCTCCCACGCCCACGGCGACTGGTTCACGAACTGCTGCAAACACTGCTCATCCCCGTCCTCCAACCGTGCAGCCATCGGCTCGATCGACTTACGCCGCCCATCGAGCATCAACCCACGCAGATACACCTCCCCCCAACGACGCTGATCCTTACGCGCCATCGACTCGAACATCTCGGCGGCGAACACCTCCAGACGCCCACGCACCCTCGCAAGCTGCTTCGGTCTCAATCCACTCACAGAAGCCAGGGCGGTTCATCCTGATCTAATGGCTCGAGAGAACTAGTGCTTTATATCCTCGCAGTGCTCTTGCAAGAATGCAAGTAGAGCTACTCAACAGGCATCGCTGGCGGACCAGGATCGAGCTCGCCAACGCGATGCTCGAGTACCTCGAGCTCTTTCACAACAAGAAGCGACGCCACATCTCCCTCAACATGCTGACACCAGACGCCTTCGAGGCTCAATACCAAACACAACGACACGCCGCCTAACTTCTCGCATCCCATCGGCGCCGAAACGGGGTAAGATCAGTTGGCCAACCGTGGCTGCCGGAAGAACCACGATCGAACTGGCGTTGGTGCTTTGACGGATCAATATGCTAGGACCCGAACCTTTTGCTGACGGACACGGACATGGAG
>Ga0182024_10005050_pt1 | contig 29855 bp, 17 predicted proteins | sample P32metaG_FD_120480 | JGI IMG/M metagenome (GOLD analysis project Ga0182024, IMG submission 120480) | Permafrost microbial communities from Stordalen Mire, Sweden - P3-2 metaG (Illumina Assembly) | ecosystem: Environmental > Terrestrial > Soil > Wetlands > Permafrost | place: Sweden: Stordalen...
GCACGATATCCGACCCTTCCCGGATCTCCACGCTCTGGTTAGCGGCCCAATCGGCGAATTTTTGCATGGCACCGCTGGGCCAGCGCACCTCGACGGAATCCGCTCGGACCGCTGTGCCCAATCCAAAGTGCAGGCGAAAATCGCTTTGAGAAATGTAGCTTCCTCCGCTGCGCACCTCCTGCACCTGCCGGTGTCCCGCCGCGAGAAGAGTTACCCGTGCGCCGATCGCATCGCGATTTGATTTTGTGCCGATTAGCTTCATGGAGATCCAGTTTCCGCGGTCGCCAAAATTCTTGAGCACGCTGGGGCGAGCGTAGCTGTTGTTCACCACCAGTTCGATCGAGCCGTCGTTATTCAGATCACCCGCGGCCAAGCCGTGACTATTGAGCGGAGCCGTTGCTCCCGGTCCCGCGTCCAGCGAAACGTCTCGAAATTTACCGTCATGCCGGTTCCAATAGACTTCCTTTCGCTCGCGGAAGGCGCTTTCCAGGTTTCGTCCTTCCATTTCCGGATACACGTGCCCGTTGGCCATCACGATATCCGGCCAGCCGTCATCGTCGATATCAACGAATAGCGTTCCCCAGCCGAGGAATTGCGTCGCGCGCCCGAGGCCCGCCCGCAGTGTCATGTCCGCAAAGGTGCCATCTCCGTTGTTCCGATATAGGGTGGCGGTATCATCGGAAAAATTCGTTTTCACGATATCCAGCCAGCCGTCTCCGTCATAATCGCCCGCGTCAGCGCCCATTCCGGATTGCACGTGACCGTCTTCGTTAAACGCAACCCCCGCGCTGAGCGCGGTCTCGGAGAAGGTCCCGTCCTTATTGTTGCGGAAGAGCATGCTGGGAGAGGAATCGCACGCTACGAAGATGCTGGGCCAGCCATCGTTATCAAAATCGGCAGCGAGCACGGTGAAGCAGTAGGCCGGTTCGGTACGCGCGACGCCCGATTTTTCGCTCACGTCGGAAAACGTTCCGTTGCCGTTATTGTGGTACAGCGCGCTGCGTGTTCCCTTCAAACCGCGCGGCCCGCAAAATACCGGGAACCCCATCCAGAAACAACCGGAGGCATTCCGGCCATCCTTTAACTGTCCGGCATCGAAATCGACGTAGTGGGCGATAAACAGATCCAGTTTTCCGTCGCGATCGTAATCCACGAAACTACAACCGGTGCTCCAAGTGGATTCCTCGCGCCACAAGCCGGCCCTTCGGGTGTCATCTCGAAACGTACCGTCGCCGTTGTTGTGGAGTAGAATGTTGTGGCCCCAGAAAGTAACCAAGAGATCGGTGTGCCCGTCATTATCGTAATCGCCAGCGCACACCCCTTGGCCCCATCCGGTAAGCGCAACCCCCGCGCGGTGGGAAACGTCGGTGAAAGTGCCGTTGTGATTGTTGTGATACAGATGGCTGGTGGGTTCCTGGCCCTGGGCAGAGCCTTCGAGCGTGCTTCCGTTCACCAGAAAAATGTCCGGCCATCCGTCGTTATCGTAGTCGACGATCGCGACGCCCGATCCGGTGCTCTCGACGATGTACTTTTTCACTTGCTGGCCGCCGTCGACCGTTAGCGCCGTGAGCCCGGCACGTTCGGCAATATCGACGAGCGATATTTTCGGAAGGGCCCGGGCCGCAACCATTGCTGGTCCACCGCTATCGGCCGCGACCGTATTTTGTGCAATCCGCGGCAGCGCAACGCCGCCCAACGCGGCGAGGGCCACCAAAGGAAATAGTATCCAAGCGGATAGCGTTCGATAGCGTGGTTTGGCGGGCATCGCAGACGCGGCTGAAATCCTACAACTCAGGGACGGGGTGAACGAAGCGAATAAAATCCCGCCGGAGCTGCCAGCGACGTGTTGTAACCTACGAATCTTAGGTGAAAAAAGCCTCGCTCATCTCGCGCCGCGAACTTCTGCTACTCGCGGGCGCCGCCTTCACACCGCTTCCGCGTTCCCGCACGCGGCCGTGGATGTCCGCGCCGCCTTCCGTTTTCTTCACCGACGTGGCCGCCGCGGCCGGGATAAATTTTCGGCACGACAACGCCGCGTCCCCGGAGAAGTATCTAATCGAAACCATGGGTGCGGGCTGCGCGTGGATTGATTACGACCAAAACGGGCTATTCGACTTGTACCTGGTGAACAGCGCGCCCACCCGCGCGTATGCACCAAAAACTGCGCAGCGCAGCGCGCTCTATCGTAACAATGGGGACGGCACCTTCACCGACGTCACCGCCAAAGCGGGAGTGGGCGCCGAAAATCTTTTCGGTATGGGCGTGGCTGTGGGCGATTACGACAACGACGGCTTTCCCGATCTTTTGGTTCTGGGGTATGGTCGCTCGATCCTTTACCACAACAACGGCGATGGCACCTTCACCGACGTTACCGCGCGCGCCGGCGTTGAAAATCCGGGCCGCTGGGCCTCCAGCGCGGCCTGGTTTGATTACGATAACGACGGCCGCCTGGACCTGGTGATCGCCAACTACATCGATTGGTCGCCCGACCACAATTTCTATTGCGGAGACCACGGCCCGGGGCTTCGTTCCTACTGCCACCCTGACGATTATCAGGGCGAGCCCCCGACGCTGTTGCACAACAACGGCGACGGCACCTTTACCGACGTCAGCAAGATTTCCGGAATCGCGCAAAAGCCCGGCAACGGACTCGGTGTGGTTACCTTTGATTACGACGGAGACGGGCGGCAGGACATTTTTATTTCCAACGATTCGATGCCCAATTTCCTTTTTCACAATGAAGGCGACGGCACGTTCCGCGAGATTGCCTATTCCGCGGGCGTTGCGGTCAGCATGGACGGCCTCCCGGAAGCCGGCATGGGAGTGGACGCCGCCGATACCCGGGGCCTGGGCCGCATGGACATCATCGTCACCCATCTCGATCAGCAACTGGCGCGGCTGTATCAAAATGCCGGCGACGGGACATTCGACGACGCCACGTTTCGCTCGAAAATGTCCTACGACACGTTTCACCTCAGCGGTTTCGGCACACGCTTTATGGACTATGACAACGATGGACTTCAGGACCTGTTCATCGCCAATGGCCACGTCCTCGACAACATCGAGCGCTATCATGCCGGCACACGTTACGCGGAACCCAAATCCATGTTCCGTAACATTGGCCGGGGTGTGTTTCAGAATGTCAGTGATGCGCTGGGGAAGGATTTTCAGCTCCCGCGGGTGAGCCGCGGAGTGGCCGTGGGCGATTTTGACAACGATGGCGACCTGGACATTCTGGTCAGCAACAACGGAGGGGCCCCGCAGCTATTTCGCAACGATGGGGGAAACGCCAATCATTGGATCGAACTTTTTTTGATTGGGGTGAAATCGAATCGCGACGCGGTGGGAGCGCGGGTGGAGATTACCAGCGGTGATCTGTTGCAGTACGAGCAGCGAAAAGGCGGGATGAGCTACCAGTCGGCGCAGGACCCCCGGTTGCATTTCGGCTTGGGAGCGCATCTGCGGGTCGACTCCATCGTGGTTCGCTGGCCCAGCGGGACGATCACCCGGCTGGCGAATATTCCAGCGGACCGAATCATTACGGTGAAAGAGGGAGAGGGACTCGTCGAGCGCGCCTTCCCGCTGATTCCTGCGCGCTGAGCGTGCGGTTGAAAAACTTCCGGGGTTAGTGCGGGCTCGAGGAATCGGGGAGATCTGGCACCCGGCCGGAGCCGACGTAGCTGCCTTTGCTGGCGCCTGGCGCGGAACGAATCCGGGCCGCTGCCTGTTCGTTTAGTCGCGCCAGCACGGCCAGCATTCTCTTGGAGTCTTCGGTGCGTCCCTTGGCGCGGTAGGCAATCGCTAGATGCGAATAGACCGCGGTGTTATCTGGCTGGAGGTCGCGTGCTCGCTCGAGTTGCGCGATCGCATCATCGAATCGGTTATCGGAGAGGTAGAGTTTCCCCAGGGCAATTCGCGCCGGGGAATAGTTTGGCCGCTCCGCCACGGAGTCCTCCAGCGCGCGCTGGGCCTCACTGAATTCTTTGTCCCCGGGCGAGGCACCCTCGCGCAACAGAGCTTCGCCCCAAATATCCTTCAAAATGTAATTGGCATCGTTTTTCTCGGCCGCCGCGCGCGCCACGCGTATCGCTCCCGGCATGTCCCCTTGCATGTAGTCTTTCTGCGCCTGGGCCATGTAGGCAATGGGGCTGTCGGGCGCCAGCTTGATGGCTGATTCGAAATCGTTCTTGGCCAAATCGCCACGATCGAGTGCCGCCAAGAATACTCCGCGCTCGTATTCCAGCCGCGCCGAATGCGGCAGGTGTTCGGCGGCCAGATCGATCACCCGTAATCCCAACGTGTAGTTCTGACGATCCATACACGCATCCGCTACGTACAGGTCCAGCTTTTCGTTTTGGGGTGCGAGCGCCAGCGATTTCTGAAACGCTGCGAAGGCTTCTTGGGATTCATCGTTGCCTACGTGCGCCTGCGCCAGAAGGTTGTAAACCTCAGCGCCGGTGTGCCCCTGCTGCAGTAGTTGTCTCAGCACCGGAATGGCTGCGGGAAACTGTGCGCTGCCCACGTAGCACAGCGCGAGATTGAATTCCGCAGCGAAGTCGTTCTTCACGTGCCCGCGCGCCGCTAGAAAGTGGGGTATGGCATCCGCGAAGAATCCGCGGCGGGTGAGCCCAACGCCTACTTCGAACTCGTGCTCACCCTCCGGCGTCGACGTGGAGCCGTTGGTTGGCGTCGGTTGGCCCTGGTTTGTATCCGGCGTGGTGAGTGACCAGCTTTCTTTCACTGGCGATGGCCCGGCCGCTTCCGCCACGGGTATCGCTCCTTGGGCGCAAGTGCATGGACCGAGCACCAGGGCCGTACTGATCGCCAGCGCGCCAATAACAAACTGGCGCGCTTGATGCTGGCAATCGAAAATCCTGAAACTCACTTCCACCTGCCTTCTCCTTCTACGATGGTGATGTAGCGATCGATCGGCAAATCCGTAAAACGTTTCGTCAACCCGCTGGGCCGCGGCCATTTGATTTCGAGCCAATCGATTTTGGTGCGCTTGCCAATTCCCAGGACCACGCGCGGATCGTGTGCGGCGAGATAGCTTCCGCCACCGGCCTTGTAGCGGTGGCGCTTGAAATCTCCGCTGGCGTAGGTCAAGCGCGCACCCACCGCGTCGATATTCGCCTGGCGCCCGATCAAGTGCACGCCCAGCCAGTGGTTCTCGCGTCCGGCGCGATTCCGCAGAAGCACCGGAGCGCCGTCGTTCACTCCCACCAGCACATCCACCGCGCCGTCATTATCGAAATCGCCGAGCGCCAGGCCGCGCGCCGCCATACTTTTTGAAAATATCGCTCCGCTGTCCGCGCTCACGTTTCTCCATCCGCCGGGCTCATTGCGGAAGAGAAGCATCGGCTCGGCGTACGAAATGCCCTGAATGTGATCGCCTACCACCAGGTCGGGATGCCCGTTGCACAGTAGCAGGTCCAGTTCGCCATCGTTATCGTAGTCGAAAAATCGGAGTCCCCACCCGCTAAGGCGGGCCGTCGCAGCTGCGATGCCGGTGGGAGTAGCGACATCGGTGAACGTTTCATCTTTATTATTGTGGTAGAGCGAATAGCTCTCGTGGTCCACGTTGGCCACAAACAGATCGAGCCAGCCATCCTGGTCGTAGTCCGCCGCGTCCACGCCCATTCCCGACCGCGCCCTGCCGAACGAGTTGTACCCCACGCCCGCGAGCAGCCCAATCTCCTCGAAACGCCCCTGCCCGCGATTGGCGAAAAGAAAATTCGCTACGGTGTCGTTCCCCACGAACAGGTCCATCCATCCGTCGTTGTTGATGTCCGCCGCGACGACGCCCCAGGCTTTTGCCGCCTGCGATGCAATGCCGCTTTTCTTGCTGACGTCAGTGAACGTTCCATCGCCGTTGTTGTGAAACAGCCAGCAGGGAAGAGGCTCGTATACGTTTGGCTTGCAGTACCAGCGCTGGCCGGTATTGGCATCGCCGCAGATTTTATTTTTTGCCTTATCGAAATCCGCGAACCGGCACACGAACAAATCCAAGCGCCCGTCGTTATCGTAATCGAACCACACCGCGCTGGTGCCCCAGCCTTCAGCGCGCACGCCGGCCCTGGCGGTTACGTCGGTGAACGTTCCGTCGCCGTTATTGTGATACAGAACGCTGTGGGGATATTGCGTGACAAAGAGATCGGCAAAGCCATCGGCGTCGTAATCACCCACCGCCACGCCCATTCCGTAAGCGTCGCCGCCCACGCCGGCTCTCGCGGTTACGTTGGTGAACGTTCCGTCGCGGTTGTTGTGGTACAACGCGTTCCGCAGCGGCGTTTGCGGGTTGAAGAAATCGCACGGCCCGCTGTTGACGAGATAGATGTCCATCCAGCCGTCGTTGTCGTAGTCGAGAAACGCGCAGCCCCCGCCCACCGTTTCCGGCAAATACATTTCCGGCGAATGTCCGCTAACGTGGGTCCAGGAAACACCGCTGACCGAGGAAGGTATCTCTTCAAACGCCGGGTTTGCGCCCGCAGAAATTGCTCGCGCGTCAAGCCCCCGCGCGGCGTAGCCGGCGAAAATTCTCTGGCCACCAAAAACTCCATTGGTCCCCGACCACCCCAACAAGTGTAGCAGCGCGCGCCGTGAGAGCATGGTCACTCCGGCGCTTTTACCGGACTTTGCCGCTGCAACTCCATTTCCCGTGCGGCGTCCTCTTTGCGTCCAATGCGCTGATAGGCAATCGCCAGTTGATAATGGCCGGCGGCATCGTTGGGCTGCATCTTCTCGTACTTCTCGAGTGGCGGAACTGCATCGCCATAGCGAGAGAGGGCGTTCAAGCACATTCCCTGGGCCAGATAGGCTTCGGAAAATCCCGCGTCGATTTGCGCCGCACGCGAGAAATGAGGCAACGCGCCTTCCCAACGTTCCGCGCGCCGTTCGATCTCACCCAAAATGAATTCCGCCGCGGCATTGTGTGCATCAATTGCCAGCTCTGCTTCCATCTCTTTCTTGGCTTCCTCGGATGCCTCCAACGTTGGAGGCTTGGAAAGCAGGATGCGCCCCAGACGGTAATGAATGCCCGGCATCTGCGGATTCTGTTCGAGAATTCCTTTATATTCTGCTGTCGCGTCTTCCCACTTGTTCTGGGACTCGAGCGCTTCCGCATCCAATTCGTGCGCTTCCGCCGAATTCGGAGCTGTGGAGGCGAGGTCTTGCGCCGCACGGCTGGCCAGCTCCGAGTAGTAATGGGTAGATAAATACAGAACTTCTGGATCGTGCGGATAATCGTGGTTGAGAAGGGTCAAGGCGTTGAGCGCCGTCCCCACCTGGTCCAAACTCATCGCGCATCGCGCCGTAGCCATCGCCACGTGAAATTTCAATTTCTTATCCGCACTGGCCGGCCCGGCCTTTTTCAGCAACGGCAAAGCCTCGCGGCATCGCCCTTGCTCGGCCAGTACGATTGCGTGCTGCACGGCGCCGGCGGAGTCCGACGAAGCTGTTTTCGGCGCAGCCTGGGCGTTAGCCGTCGGGGAAAAACAACCCGCCAGCGCGAATGCGGCGAAGCAGGCGCAGCGAGCCAGTGCCAAGTAGGGCCAGCCGTTCATGATCGTCCCGCAGTATACCGTGAGATTCGCCGCCAGATGAGCTAGCCTCCGCCCCGCTGATCGCCGGCCCGGATTCTGTCACTCATATTTGTTGCCGACCATTGGCGGTTACCAGGCGTCGCTGGACCTGCGACCGATAGCACTGGACGCCCCGAGAAGACATCCAACGACACCCGTAGAAAAAGAGTTGCGCCGGACCGCGGTTCCCGGTAAACGATTCGAGGGCAACCTGCGGAGTCCCTTGATGGGTGCATAGAGCCAGCACCGGGAAAAGGCTGCGAGCGGGCACAGAATATTATATAATATATCCAAGGGTGGCTCCCGCTACAGTTCGATGAGTTTCCCTTTGCCCGCCGCGGCGATGGTGTGCGTACGGGCTTCGGGCGCTAGCGCTAGTACTTCGTTTTTTGGTTGCTTGCGGTCGTCGCAGGGAAAATCATGACCCAAAACCATGCCATTGATGGGCGCGCATCTTGGTTCTTTGCCCCATTGCCAAAGGGTGCACTATCTCATGTTTGAGGACCTCGATCGGCTCCACGTAATCGACTCCCACACCGGCGGGGAGCCCACTCGAATCATCGTGGACGGCGGCCCCGAGCTCGGCGCCGGGTCGATGGCTGAGCGCCGCGGACGCTTTCAATCCAGCCACGATTTACTACGCAAAGCTTTGGTCACTGAGCCGCGCGGCTCGGAGGTTGTCGTTGGCGGGATTCTCTGCAAGCCGGTGCATGCTTCCTCGGCCGCCGGGATCATTTTTTTCAACAACGTCGGATACCTGGGCATGTGCGTGCATGGCACGATTGGCCTGGTGGCGACGCTGGCCTATATGGGGAAGGTCGCAGTCGGCGAACACCGCTTCGAGACACCCGTGGGGTTGGTTACCGCAACGTTACACCAATCGGGGGAAGTCAGCGTGGTCAACGTTCCTAGCCGTCGTTGCGCCGCGAATGTGGCGGTGGAAGTCCCCGGCTACGGCACCGTTCATGGCGACGTGGCGTGGGCCGGCAACTGGTTTTTCCTGGTGAAAGACAATCCGTTGGAATTGGTCATGAGCAACATTACCGCGCTCACCGATTTCACCTGGGCGATTCGTGGCGCGCTCAATGAAAGTGAAATTCTCGGTTCGGACGGGCAGGAAATCGACCACATCGAGTTGTACGGTGCTTCGGTGATTCCTGGCGTGGACTGCAAGAATTTCGTTTTGTGCCCTGGCAAGGAATACGACCGCTCCCCCTGCGGCACTGGCACCAGCGCCAAGCTAGCCTGCCTTTACGCCGACGGCAAATTGAAGCCGGGAGATATTTGGCGGCAGGAAAGCATCGTCGGCAGTATTTTCGAAGGCAGAATCCACATCAAGAACGGCCAGATTTATCCGGAGATCACCGGCTCCGCATTCGTCACCGCCGAGGCGGACGTCATCATCGACCCACAGGATCCCTTTCGCTACGGCTTGCCCGGATGAACCTCACCGCGGATATCGTCATGGTCGGCGCGGGAATCGTTGACGCTGCGTGCGCGATGGAATTAGCGACGGAAAAGTTCGGCGTTACTGTTGTGCACGGTAGTTGCGCCGGCTCCGGCGCCACAGCGGCTGGCGTGGGCCACATCGTTGTAATGGATGATTCCGAAGCACAATTTACTCTACCCGATATTCGGTGGCGCTGTGGAGCGAGCGGAGCGCGGAACGTCCTGCCGATTATGAATATGAAACGCGAGGCAGCGCAGGCTTACTCGCTGCGCCCCGAGCGCCACAGCCTCGCGCAACCCGACACCTGGATTTGCCGCGGCGAGGATGTCTCGCTGGAACGCCTTCACCCACACGGTTCTTGGCGCGCCGCGAAATTGCACACCCACTGCGGGAGGGGACCGTGTCAGGGTAGAATTTGTGGTGCGACGCTCGAATTTTTATTGGGGTGGAATACTGGTAACCCGCGCGCTCCGGTGTTTCCGGTGAATTGCGCCAGCGTTGCCGCGCTGCGATCTGCTCACGACCCGATTGCAGCGAAAGGACCAGCACAATGAAATGGACCGGGGTTATGCCTGCAATGACCACCTGCTTCCAACCGGATGGCCAAATCGATCACGGATTTGTGGCCCAGCACTGCCGCTGGCTGGTGGATAACGGCTCGACTGGCGTCGTAACGCCGGGCTCGCTCGGTGAGGCGGCTACGCTCTCGTTTGACGAGAAAAAGGCGCTGCTGCAGACCTGCGTACGTGCGCTGAAGGGACGCGCATCGGTGGTTGCCGCGGTTTCCTCGCTGAGCACTGCGCAATCGGTAGCGTTCGCCCAGGCGGCCGCGGAAATCGGATGCGACGGCTTGATGGTGCTGCCGCCCTACGTCTACGTGGGAGACTGGCCGGAGATGCGAGCCCACGTCGCCGCCATATTTCAGGCCACCCCGCTTTCGTGCATGCTCTACAACAATCCCAGTTCCTACGGCACTGATTTCCGGCCCGAACAGATCCAGGAGCTCGCAGGAAAATACCCGAATTTTCAGGCGGTGAAGGAATCGAGCACGGATGCCCGCCGGGTAAGCGCGATCCGCGCTCTGCTGGGCGATCGCCTGGAGGTTTTTATCGGCGTCGACGATGCCATACTGGAAGGCGTCGCGGTCGGCGCAACGGGATGGGTGGCGGGGTTGGCCAACGCGTTTCCGCGCGAATCGGTGGACCTTTTCGAATATGGACGGGCCGGGAAGTCCAAGGAAGCATTTGAGCTGTATCGCTGGTTCCTTCCGCTGTTGCGGCTCGACACCGTTCCGAAATTCGTCCAGCTCATCAAACTCGTCCAGCAGGAAGTCGGCGTCGGCCGCGCGCGCGTTCGTGCACCGCGGATGGAAATAACCGGCAGCGAACTGGAATCCACGCTGCGCATCATTCGCCATGCCATGGAAACCAGGCCGCAGCGAGCGAGCTCTGCTTTCGCACAAATTCAGCAGGTAGGTAGCTAAAATGGAGTGGACCGGTAAAATCCTGATTGCTTCGCAGTTGGAAAAATGGCGCACGGCGCAATTAACGGGGACCTCATCCCGCGGAGCGCGGATCGGCGCATCGCGCCGCTAGAGGTCGCCATCGATTTTTCGTTGCGGTCGGCCCGCCTAATATCGAGATTGCCCCGCCGCGACGCTCCCGGCCAAGTTGCAAGATGTCAATCCTGTAGGTCTGAGCTATGTCTGGAGGGCGGATTGACACGCTGGCTCATGTGGGACATGATTCACTTTCAAATAAATCACCTCTGCGCCTGAATGGAAGTGCTTATGCCCGACTCGCACCCCAGACCCTCCCTCCCTCGCCCGCGTCCGAACACCAGCGGCGCCGGGAAGCTGTCCGCCGTCAAACCGGGCCCCATTCCCCGGCAATCGTTATCGGCGGCGGTCGTCGAGCGGCTGCGCGAAAAAATTATCAATGGCGAACTTCGCGCAGGCGAACAGCTCCGCCAGGACGCCATCGCGGCGGAATTCCAGATCAGCCGCATCCCCATTCGCGAGGCGCTCAGCCATCTCGCCGCGGAAGGACTGATCACCATTATTCCCAACCGCGGCGCCGTGGTTTCCGCGCTCTCGCCACAGGAAATTGCCGAGCTCTTCGAAACCCGGGCAGTTCTCGAGTGCTATATGATTCGCCAAGCCATTTCTAATTTTTCCGAGGCCGACTTTCAACGCGCCGAGGAGGTGTTGAAGCAATTCGAAAAGTCACTCGAGGACGATTCTGAAATCCGTAACTGGGGTTCGTGGAACTGGAATTTCCACTCCGCGCTGTACGCCCCTGCGAATCGTCCAGTCATCATGGGAGTCCTGAAGGGTCTGAACAACAATTGCGACCGCTATACCCGCCTGCATTTGGTTTTCACGCGCGCCCAGCACCGCGCTGGCGAATCCCACCGCGAACTCCTGAAGGCTTGCCGTACCGGCGATCCCGAAATCGCCGTCGCCGCGCTGTGGAAGCACATCACCGACGCCGGCGAGTACCTGAAGGAATTCATCCAACGCCACCGCGAACAGCATATCGAATCGACAGACTAGGAGCGTCTTTACGCCGCGCGTCCGACGCGCGTACGGTCCACGCTGACCTGTTTCCGTTAGAACGAAGAGGAATGGGCGGTTCAGAACCCCGGCAAAGGTATACAATATACAATGCAGGCTGGACTTGCTTGGGCACCGATGCTGCCAGCGGCTCTGGGGGATTCATGACTTACGCTGCGCAATTTTCTCGTCGACACTTTTTGTCGGCCGTCGCTGTTGCCGCGGGTTCGGCTCTCGCGCCTGGATTCTCTATGGCAAATCCACCCCAGGACCCGGTGATCGACAGCACCCAAGAGCAAGGCAAGTCCATCAGCCGTGAGAAGTTTGCGTGGAGCGCGCGTCCCTTTCCCTTGAAGCAGGTGCGCCTCGGCGAAGGCCCGTGCCAGGTTGCCATGCAAGCTGATCAGCGATATCTGCACTCCTTGCCAACGGATCGCCTCCTGCACACATTTCGGATCAACGCGGGCCTTGCTTCTTCGGCCCAGCCGCTGGGTGGGTGGGAAGCTCCCGATTGCGAACTGCGAGGTCACTACGCTGGCGGTCATTACCTTTCGGCGTGCGCTTTGATGTATGCCACCACCGGAGATGAGGATCTTAAGAAGAACGCCAACATCGTCGTCGCTGAACTTGCCAAATGTCAGAACGCGTTAAAGGGCGGATATTTGAGCGCCTTCCCGATCGAATTCTTCGACCGGCTGCGCAATCGCGAACGAGTGTGGGCTCCTTTTTACACCATTCATAAAATTATGGCGGGCAATCTCGACATGTATGTCCACTGCGGCAACGAGCAGGCGCTCGATGTCACTGAAAAAATGGCCGGCTGGGTTTCCGGCTATACCCGGCCTCTAAGCTACGATCACATGCAGCGCATATTGGGCACGGAATTTGGTGGTATGGGAGAAGTGCTTTCCAACTTGTACGCAGTCACCGGCAAGGCACGCTACTTGGACGCCGCCCAGTCTTTCGACAAAAAGGTCTTCTTCGACCCGCTTGCCGAACACCGCGATGAACTCAAAGGCCTGCACGTGAACACGCATATTCCACAGGTGATTGCAGCCGCTCGCTACTACGAACTCACGGGCGACCGCCGCTATCGTGATATCGCAGAGTACTTCTGGGATGAAGTGGTCAGTGAGCGCTCGTACTGCACCGGCGGCACCAGCAACGGCGAGTCTTGGAATACGGATCCGGGCAAGCTCTCGACCGAGCTCAGTACCAACACGACAGAGTGCTGCTGCGCCTATAACATGATGAAGTTGACGCGACACCTGTTCGGCTGGGCGCCCGATGCTCGTCTCATGGACTACTACGAACGCACGTTATTCAATCATCGACTCGGCACCATAAACCCGGAAGACGGCACGATGATGTATTACTTGCCCCTGGCGCCGGGATATTGGAAGACTTTCGGCAAACCTTTTGACGCCCTGTGGTGCTGCACCGGAACCGGCTCGGAAGAGTACGGAAAACTCACCGACACCATCTATTTCCACAATGACGATTTGCTTTACGTGAATCTCTACATAGACTCCCAACTCGAATGGCCGGAAAAGGGCCTGCGCGTGAAGCAGGATACTCGCTTCCCGGAAGAGCAGGGGACTACCATCACCGTCTCCGCCAAAAGCCCTGTTCAGCTGGCCATCAATCTTAGAATTCCATATTGGGTGCGGGGAGGCAGTGTGAAGATCAATGGAACCACGGTGCCTGCCTTTGCCAGTCCGAGCAGCTACCTTACCCTCAACCGCGTTTGGAAAACCGGCGACAAGATCGAACTCAAATTGCCCATGGGACTTCATATCGACAGCATGCCGGACGACGAAACCGTCCAGGCTGCGATGTATGGTCCCTTGGTGCTGGCCGGGCGTTTCGAGGCGGTAGGGAAGGAAATGACCTACGGTGGTTCCGAGCCGAAACCGGATGATCAGCGGAAGGTGCCCAACATCGTTGCGAACCCCGGCGACCCTACCGCGTGGATTGAGCCCGACACCGAGCAGCCGCTCACTTTCCACGCCGTGGGGCAATCGCAATCGCTAACCATGGTACCGCTCTACCGGGTGATTCATGAGCGTTACGCGGTCTACTGGAAGGTCGTCCAGGCCACGTAGGGTTTCGTTTCGGATTGGTGATCCCCGGCCAGCTTGACAATCCCGTTTTTTGGGGCAGCATAAGTGTTCAGTAATCGTTTGCTGCACTAGCAGCGATCCAAGCCCCTTCGGAGAGAAGCCATGACTAGGAAGACTTCACGACGCCGATTCCTTGCGGCCGCCGCGGCTACCACCGGCGCCGCTCTGGCGGCCCGTTCTATCCCCGCGTGGGCCCGCCCCGCGCCGCAAGCGCAAGTGGCTGTCACCCCGCAACTCTCGGTCTTCGGATATTCCCAGGTGCAGTTGCTCGATAGTCCATTCCGCCGCCAGTTCGATCAGAACCACGACCTCTTTTTGCATCTGGACGAAGACGCGATGCTCAAACCGTTCCGCCAGCGTGAGGGCATGGCCGCGCCCGGTCCGGATATGGGCGGCTGGTATGACAACGCCGACGATTTCACCCCCATGGAGAATTTCCACGCGTTCATCCCCGGACACAGTTTCGGCCAATATCTCTCCGGCCTGGCGCGTGCTTACGCGGTGACCGGATCCAAGCCCACCCAGGAAAAAATCCATCGCTTGGTAACGGGTTACGCGAAAACCGTGGACCCTGCCGGGAAATTTTATGAGGACTATCGGCTGCCCGCATACACTTTCGACAAGACTTGCTGCGGCCTGATAGACGCGCACCAGTTCGCTGCGGATCCCGACGCACTGCAGGTATTGTGGAGCAGCACGCAAGCGGTGCTGCCGCACTTGCCCGAAAAGGCGTTGAGCCGCCCCGAACAGCGCGCCCGGCCGCACAAAGATATCGCCTACACGTTTGATGAGACCTACACTCTGCCGGAGAATTTCTTCCTGGCGTACCAGCGCAGCGGAGATTCGCGCTACCGCGATCTGGCGGTGCGCTTCATCGAAAAGGAGTACTTCGATCCGCTGGCGAATAATCAGAACGTGCTGCCCGGGGAGCACGCCTACAGTCACGTGAACGCGCTCAGCTCCGCCATGCAAGCTTATCTGGTGCTCGGCGACGAAAAATATCTGCGCGCCGCCACCAACGGTTTTCGCATGGTCGAGGAACAGAGCTACGCCACCGGGGGATGGGGACCGGACGAAGCGTTCGTGGTGCCGGGCACCGGCGCGCTGGACGCCAGCCTGGGCTTCACCCACTCCAGCTTTGAGACTATTTGCGGATGCTACGGCCATTTCAAAATCACGCGATACCTGCTGCGGGTGACCGGCGATTCGCGCTACGGCGACAGCATGGAGCGGGTTCTGTACAACACCATCGGGGGCGCGCTGCCGTTACTCGCCGACGGAACCACGTTCTACTATTCCGACTACAACAATTCGGCCAAGAAGGTTCACTATCGCGATAAATGGCCCTGCTGCTCCGGCACCTTTCCGCAACTCACAGCGGACTACGGAATCAGCACCTACCTGCAGAGCAAGGACGGCATCTACGTCAACCTGTTCCTGCCGTCGCGGGTGTCCTGGCAGCAAAACAGCACCCCAGTCACCCTGACCCAGACCACCGAATATCCGGCCCGCAACACGTCGCAGTTTGAATTCAAGCTGGCTAAAGCGGAAACGTTCACTGTCTACGTGCGCATCCCCGCGTGGGCCGGACCGAAGAGCGTGCTCTCGGTAAATGGCCGCGCCGTCGAAAAGGAATTAACCCCGGGGAAATTCCTGGCGCTGCAGCGGACCTGGAAAGACGGCGACCGCATGGACCTGGAGCTGCATATGCCGTTGCGCCTGGAATCCATCGAGGAGCAAAGTCCCAACACGGTAGCGCTGATCTACGGCCCGACGGCACTGTTCGGCGCGGGAGAAATGCCCGAGCGAATTACCCGCCAGCAGTTGCTGGCGGCCACCGCGGCAGCGCCATCCTCGGAAGATTGGACGGTAAAGACCGACGCAGCCAGCCTAACGCTGCGTCCTTTCTCGTCGATCATGAGCGAACCCTACCGCCTATATCAGCGAGTGGAGAGCTAAACGCGGTCGCGAATCCATCTATCGTTTCCAGTTCTCCGCTAGCCTCTCACCGGCAGCTTTTGCGGGCAATCTGCCGGTTGAGGTGCGGTGCTGGTCAGGTCCGCGCTAGGCCCACCTCGCCACCACTTCCAGTTTTGCGTCCGCTCCGGGCGAAAAAATCGCGGTGTCCTGGTGTGCGCCGCCGAGCACCGCTTGGTGTCCGTTGACGGTCACCGACTGCAATGTGTGCGTCGCGGGCAGGCGAAATTTCACCTGGATTTCCTTTGGTGCGGCGCCCCTGGCGAGCCCGACGTTGGCAGTGACGGTTCGGGCGGCGGAATTGGAAATCATTCGGAAATCGATGCGGCCCCAGCGCGTGGCGGCCTGATCGATGCGAATCTCTTTTCCCGATGCCACCCAATCGCGCGGCACGGCTTTGCCTAGATAGAGTTTTTCTTCGTCGGAATCTTCCAGAACCAACATCCAGCGGACCAGCAGCGGAATGGTTTGCTGGGCGGGAATGCAGAAAAGTGGGCGTTCCCCAACGATGCCGGAAACTTCGCCAGCCACCCAGCTGCCTCGGGTGTGATCGTGGAAACGATGCGCGTAGAGGAACAGAAGATATTCGTCGACGCGGTCCAGCCGAAGTAGCATTTGCGCGTAGCCGTAGGAAATGAAGCCCAGGATATCGCGGCCATCCTCGCGCGGGCGCTCGACGTTGGCGACCACACCGATCGTGGTGGCGCCGTACGCGCGCATGCAATCGATCACCAGGTTCGCTGTCTCCGGCGGCAGCATGTCGGCCTGCAACCATTCGGTGTAAGCGCGGTGCGGCCACTGCTGCGGGCTGGGGTGCTCGTTGGCCAGCGATTCGCGGAAGGTGGGCGGAGCTCCCGCATAGGTTCCGACGTACGCCGGCTTCATGTCGTGGCGGATGTCTTTTGGGACGCGCGTGGCGAGCGCGTCCTGGAGAATTGTTCCCCGGCGAAGCCAGGCAACGGTGGTTTTCTCCATCCCCGCCGCGTGCGTCGACTTTCCGATTTCGACCCAGACCGGAGCGAGGTCTTTGAATCCTCGCGCGGCGAAAGCGCTGTTGCCGAAATAGGGGAGCCACCACATCGCCGGCTTGGGCCACAGGCAGGAATCCGATTCGCTCCAGCCATGGATCAATCCATATCCAGGATCGTCGTGAGCCAGGCGCAGGCTTTCGTCCTGGAGCGCGATGAGCATCGCCGCAGTCGCTTCGATCTTGGACTGATGCTTGCGCAGCAGCGAAGCGTCGCGGCTGTATTTGAAGTACCGGGCGAGGAGCGACAGAGTGAGGCCGTACTGAGCGGTCTCCGGCCCGCGCATGTTGATGTTGCCTTTAGCGTCGACAAAATTGGTGAAGTAATTATCGATGAAAGTGCGGGCAACATCGAGGCGGCCCCATTCGAGGTTGGCGTACACCGCCATGGTAAAGATGTCCTGAAATCCATCATATTCCGAACCGCAGTAGTCGCGGTCAACCGCGCCATATTTGGGCTCGATGCCGCCGGGGCGGACCATCAGCTCCTTGACGAAGGCGTGCTTGGACAGGTCCACCCAATCATTCTGGGGAAGCGCGGTAGGCGAAAAATCTTTCAGCAAAGCGTCCCAATATTCGGCAAAGGCCAGCAGGCCGCGGTAGAACTCCTCGGGCTCGGGCGCCACGCGAGAAGGCGGAAAATCGGGGTACGTGTAACCATAAGCTGTCTGAATGACTTTGCCGTTCTGAATTTTGGTGGTGCGATGCCAGGTTTGAACGATGAACGGTTCTTTGTCCACGACGTCACCGAACACCACCACTTCGATGTGCGTGTCATCGGAAAGTGGCATCACTTTTCGAACCGCCGGCATCCATCCGCCGAGTAGTCCATCGAAGCGGCGCGCGACCACCTTATCGTTTAGCTCCGGGAAATATTGGATGGGATGGTAGGTGCGGGTGTTTCCCGCCGAAAAGACCGGCATGGTGTCATTCGATTCCTTGGTGCCGACGAAAGTATCCCAAGGAAGACGGAATTCCGGTTCACAAGTTGCCGTGGGTTGGGCGAAGGCGGAAAGACCGCTTTGCTGCATATAGCCCTGCGGAGGAGCAGCGGCCTTGACGCGATTGGGGTCGGGCTCGCCATCCTGGAGAAGCAGTTCCGCCAGAAGATCGGCGTTGGAGGTCCCGATGTCTTTGAGAGCCAAGCCGAGATGCGGGGCGGCATCGTCGGCGAAGGCAGCCTCAGCGGACTTCGCCAATAAGCGCTTTCTGCCTTGGGATGAAACAAACGTGATGTCGCCGTCGCGCGCGCGGAGGTCTTCATACACCTTCCATTCGGCGGAATCGCGCGTGAAAGTGCACAGCAAGGTGTGCCCTTCGACGCCAGCGGGTGCGCCGGAATCTAGTTCTGCGCCGCCGGGGGCGCGATGGGCATCGGCAATCGACTTCGGAGGGAGATAGCTCGCGGCGGCGGTGGTTACCGCCAAATTGTGAATAAATTCACGACGATCCATGAACGTCTCCTATGGGCATGATCAAGACTTTGCCTTGCGGCCCGAATTGATACGCCACCTGGAAATGGGTGACCGCGTCCTCAGTGTGAAGCCCACTCTGCGGAACCACAAACGAAGACACGCGGCACGATACGCGTCTTACGCAATGCTACGTCCGGCGAGTTCTGCCGTTCGCCAGGCCTTCGCCACGAATTACCAGAGTCTTTCGGCAGGTAACCACCGGCCCCAATCTAACGCTACCCCTGGTATTGCCACAAGTAAACGGGGAGCGAATCGAGATCGAAATACATTCGGTAGTAGTAGTCGGGTCCAACGGCGTAGAACGGGCGGAACTTGGCCATCACGTGCTTGCCATCCGGTGGCACCACGCGAAACACGCTGGGGCCTTCTTCGTCGGCGACCAGCCATTTGTTCAGGTCGCTATCGTTGTACGGGAGCCGAAAAACTGGTTCGTGGACGCCGCCGTCCTGCACCAACACGACCGGCCCACGAACGATGGCTACGCGATGCGGATGTTGCGGATCGACGGCCTCCATGCGCAGCGGAAGCGGGATGGTGATTTCTACGCGGTCCCCGGAGTTCCACGTGTGGTCGAGCGTGGCCCACATTCCCGGCGTGCATGCGACCTGTGCCGCAACGCCATTCACCTTCAAGGATGCGCCCTGCGCCCATCCGGGAATGCGGAAGTTCAGAGGAAACTTCACGCTATGCTGCATCTGCAACGTGAACGTGCTGGTTTCGGCTTCCGGATATTTTGTTTCCTGAGTGAGTTTCACCTCGCCGGCCGCACGTTTCCAGATGACTGCGGAGGGCATGTAGAGGCTAACGTAGAGGCTCGAGCCGTCCTGGTAATAAATCAGGTCGTGGAAATTGACCACGTCCTGAATGTAGGTGCCCGAGCAGCAGGTGTACACGTTGCGGCTGAAGATTTTTACTCCTCCACCGACGCGGTAATCCGCGTAATAGAAATGGCGGCCGGCGCCGTTAATTTCCAGCGATGCGCCAATTCCGTTGTAAAGCAGACGCTCCGCCCAATCGCCGTAGCGCGCCTCTCCGGTGAACTGGGTGAGATAGCGCGACAGCTTAAACCCGGCCCACGAACCGCACGGTGCTTCAAAACAGTTGAGCTGGGTTTCGAGCGCCCGGCCGAGGCTGCCGGGGGGCATGAGCCGCTCCACCGGACCATATCCGCCGGTGGCGTAGGTCTGCTGGTTCTGCATGAAGTCGTAAGCGTTCTTGATGATTCGCAGGTAAGCGGGATCGCCGGTGACAGCATAGGCCATAGCCGCGCTGCTGAAGCTATTCACATGGCTGTAGGCATGGATGCCAGTAGCGTTGGTTGGATCGGAGGTATCGGCGAACTTATTCCAGAACGGATGATAGAGCCAGACTTCCGCGAAATCCTTGAACTGAGAATTTCCCGTGAGCGCGTAGGCGCGCAGCAGATTTTCCGGCAGCGTGTACCACTCGAGCGGCTTGCCGGAGTGCATCTCCCACGGTTCGGGATTGGCCGGGGTGCGAGTGCGGTCGAAGGTTTTGCTGGCGTAGTCGGTCACCTTGGAAAGCAGCGGCATGGCTTCCGGGTGACCGACGTACTCATGCATGTCTACCAGGCCGCAGACGAGTTTTTCGTATGGGTAGGGCGACATGCGACAGTTGCCGTCGGGCGGGACGGTTTTCGCGAACTCGGTGAGCAGGTAGGAGGCTTTGTCGCGCATCTCGGTGTCGTCGGTGGCGCGATACATCCGCGACATTCCGCTCAACCACTGGCCGAAGACGGTTCCGGAATTCCTTTCGCACCAGCCGCCGAGAGGCTTGCCGGGCGCGAGCAATCCGGCATCGGCGCGGAAACCCTGCAGAATATCGTCGTTGGAGACGTTGAAATAGAAATCACGGGCACGCTGGTATTGATCGCGCCAGCGGCTCGGACCCAGTCGGACGCCATCGTAGTTGAAAGTCTGAATTCTGCCGCGGTCATTGATATCGGAGGCAGAGGAAGAAAGCGGGCGGGCGGAGGAGGGTTGGGCGACGCCGGCGATAACGCTGGTGGCGGCGACGGCTTTAAGGAAATCTCGGCGATTTGGTGGATTATTCATCCGATTCCTCGGGGAGCCCAATACGTTGCATACAATATACAAATTTCAGACGAAGCCTACGTCTCCGGCCTGCCGCTGTCAATCTGGAATTCTGCAATCCATCTTTCCGGTTGTGAGCAGGAATTCGTAGAGGCCCAATAGGAGAACGGGTTTCCGTAGTGGGGCGGCTAGACCGGGCGGGATGCACGACAACGAGTTCACGAGAATTTTGGATTGGCCGGGCTACCGAGTGTTTCCACACGAAATCAATGAAAGCCGGGAAAAACTCTCTGAATGTCGGGATTCTTTGCCCACGACGCAAGATGGGCGATCTTACGGCAGATCAACGCACTGATTAACCCGGGCGTGCGCTGTTCGCCGACCGTGTGAAACAATTTTCCATCCACCCTTGCCCATTCGCTTAGCCGCATGGCGATGACCTGAATCTTCAAGTCAATCTTGCCTGGGGGCTAGGTAGCAGGGTAACAGCAGGGCTCTTTCGGCAGCGGACGCGGTGAGCGCGCGCACGATTGTCGAGGAATTTAGTTACCGTTGCGGACGGCTGGTCCGACTACTCTTTGCTGACATTGACGTAATACCGGTCGGTCGCCACTTCGAATTCATCTTTCTTCAGCGGCGTCTTCAACGTCGCCCACTCGGCGGTGGGATGAATCACTTGCCAATGGTCTATCGTTCCGACGCGAATGGGCATTGCGAAGTCTGGCTCCTCAGCTTGCCAGCGATATTCGACGTTGTCGGCGGCGGTGAATTTGAGTTCGAGCGTGGGGATCGACGAGTGGCGGAGGTACTGCTCGAAGACCGGCGTCAGATTCATTGCGGTTCTCTCGTTGAAGAATTGTTCTACGTCCTCGGTCATGATGTTCTGATATTTGAAGTACTGGTAGAAATCGTGGAGCAGCGGCCACCAGCGACTGTCGTCGTCCACGATGCTGCGGAGGGTATTGATGAAGAGCACTCCTTTGAAATACTGGTCCGGGGGAGGCGTGGCGTTGACGCCTCGCGGGGGAATGATCGGTAATTGGTTTTTTACCTTCGGCTTGTACCCGTTGATGTATTTCAGGGCATCCTGATGCCCGTACATGTATTCGACGTACAGACTTTCCAAGTACGTGGCCCACGCTTCATGGATCCACATGTCGGATTTGTCGGCCGCGGTAATGCTGTTGCCGAACCATTCGTGTGCGCTTTCATGGATGATGATGAAATCGAATCGGGGGTTAATGCCGACGCCAGTCCAGTCGCGGTCGAGGTAACCGTTTGCGAAATGGTTCCCATAGGTGACGGCGCTCTGGTGCTCCATGCCGGAATAGGGCACTTCGATCAGCTTGTAGCCGTCCTTAATGAACGGATACTCGCCGAAGTAGTGTTGGTACGCCTCGATCATGCCCTTAGCCTGCACGAATTGCTTTTTGGCCTTATTCAGATCTTCGGGGAGTACGTAGAAATCCATCGGCAGATCGCCGAGAGGGTCGGAGAAATGCACGTAGTTTCCGATGTTCAGGGAAATGTCGTAGTTGTTGATAGGGTATTGCACCAGCCAATCCCAGCGCGTGTAGCCATCGCCCAGGTCGGTTTGGCCCATGAATTTTCCGTTGGAGACGTCGACCAGACCATTGGGAATGGACACGCTGATTTCCATGTTCTGCACTTCGTCGCGCCATTGATCCTTGTTGGGCCACCACTGGCTCGCACCGGTTTCTTCGCACGCGGTGTAAATCCACGGATGACCGGATGGATCCTTCGCAAAAGTGAAGGCGCCGAACCGGCCGGTGGTGACCGGGGTGCCCGAGTAATAGAAATCGATGGAATAGACTTCGCCGGACTTGAGGGTGTCCGGGAAATCCACGAAGACGGCGCCGGAGTCCCGCTCGAATTTCAACGGAGTGGCGCCAAAGAGAATTTTGTCGACGCTGAGCTGATCGTTGAGGTCGAGCTGGATGCGCATGCCGTCCTGCAGCATGCGGAAGCGTATGGTGTTCTTCCCGCTGATGAAATTCTTCTGCGGGTCCACGCGGATATCCAAGTGGTAGTAGAGCAGGTCGTTGTTGGCGCGGTAGGTGCCGTATGACCCGCGCAGGATGTCGGCGTGCGTGGGCCGCGGCGGAAGTTGCGGTGCTGCCGCCGTTTGCGCGGCGGCTGGTTGCGCAGTTGAGGAACGAGTCGAAGGAGGAGTTGGCCCGGAGCTCTGCGCGCGCGCGAACGCGGCGATACCACTCAGAACGGCAAGTACGCTAACGCGGACAACCGGTTTCGACCAAGCTCGCCTAAACATGACAGTCGCTCTCCCCGGAGACGGTGGACCCGGACGCGATGTGCCGTCCGCAAGCTAACACGGCTGCGGATCGAGTTGCCAGTACGACAGCGCCAGAATAAATTCGAGATGCGGGCCGGAGCGCAGTTGAGCAATGTCCCCAACGGCGGATGCTTCCTCACCTACGCTCCGGTGAATACCGCAGTTACCGCCGGCTCCTGCTCCGGCAACCGGTGGTACCCGATCGTGGCAACGTCGAGCGTTGCCGGCCAGACCGCACAGCAGAACATTCGAGTGGAGTCAATCAGTTCGCAGGAATTGAAACGCTCCGCACGACATCGCGGCCGAGCCTTTCCTTCCGCAGCCTCGGCGCTAGGTTTGGGTGTATCCTGAGCGGCCCCGGGATCCGGAGGTATGCGGCCGGAGGAGAAAAGCCTTGGACGATAGGTTTTCCCGTCGAATGCTATTGAAGTCGATCGGAGCACTGGGTTCCGCTTCCGTGCTGGGCGCAGTGGGCCCCATCGTGGCCGGCAGCCACCCCGTCCCGGAAGAGAAATTTCAGTCGTCGCTCGAGCGGGCCACCAGCAAAGCGGATTTAGTCCGGCTGGAATCTCCCAAAATCGTAGTCTGGTTCGACCAGCGAAACGGTACGATCTACTCCATTACCCATCCCGATGACGCGATGCAGACCAATTACCTGGGCAATTCCGACAACACCCGCGGCGTTCAAGTGGCGGATACGCACTGGACCGGTGATCTGGTCACCACCATCGGGGAACTCAAAACCGCCGAATGGATCCGCGATCAGGCTTCCCAGAGCTTTGCGCCGTTCCGGATTTCCGGAAAGTGGAAGGGCGAGACCACCCTCGAGTCTCCGGACATACGCGCTGTTTCAATCGACAGCGGCGTGCTCACCGTGAAATATCCCCGGAAGTCGAAAAACGAAAATGGCATTCAAAGCTATCGCCTTACCATGACCTATCGGTTGGCGGCGGACAGTTCTCTGCTTTGGGATATCGAAATCGAGAACGCAACCGATCGAACCCTCGAGCTGGGAGAGCTGGCCTTCCCCATAAGGGCCAACGACGATTACGCGTCAGCGTATCAGGAACCTCTCGCAAACGGCGCTGACCCGGTCGCCAGAAAAGCGGCTGCCCAAAGAACAACTCACGAGCAGATGGTTCTCGCCCACGCATTCGTGGCCGGCCATAGTTCATACGTCCTGATGCAACGGCCGCGCGGCGATGCGCCGTTCCTCCTGCTGCATTGCGCCCAGAACACTTCTTTCGAATGTATCTACAAAACCGAGGGCGCGCTGGATGATTCATGGATCGGCACTGACTTGTTGGCGGTGCATTCCAACGCCGCCAAGGATCAGCGCAATTGGGAATGGAACCCATGGGTCAACGGACACACTTCTTTGGTTTTGGAGCCGGGCCAGAAAAAGGCGTATCAGCTTCGTTTGGTATTCATCAACGACTACTCCGAAATTCAGAACGAGCTTGCCCGTTCGGGAAATTTAGGAATTCGCATCCTGCCCTCGATGGTCGTCTCCGAAAATTCAGACGTACATGTAGAACTCAGCGCGACGTCAGACCTCGAAGCACTGGAACTGCACTCCGATGGAATAACCGTCAGAGATCGGTCCAGAACCGCAAACTCCACGCTGCTTACTTTATCGTTCCAGAGCAGGGGGCAGAAGACCCTGAAGCTTCTCTACAATGGCAATCGATGGACCAAGCTGCATTTTTTCTGCGTCGAAGACCCCGAGCAGCTCCTTAAAGCCCGCGGAAAATTCATGGCCGAGCGCCAATTCTATGAAAATCCCGCCGACCCCTACCACCGCAATCATATGTTCCTGCCCTATGACTACCGTCGAAACACCCGATTCGATGAGAACGACGACGTCTGGGAAGTCGGAGGCACCGACGATCCTGGATTTGGTGAGCCGATCTTCCTGGCCGAAAAGAATGTCTATTTCCCTTCGCGGCTGGAGATCGAGAGACTCGAAATGTTTGTCTCCGACTGTCTTTTTCGCTACATACAGAATCCCGAGACCTACGAAGTACGGGCCTCGCTTTATTACCAGGAGAGGGTTCCGTCCAGCCGGTGGGGAAGTTGGTCAAAGAAGCGCAGTGAGGTGACCTGGCGAAGCTACAACTACGCATTCGTCGCCAATATCTACCACTCGATGTACCGCATCGGCAAACGCTACGATGCGCTCACCCGCCACACCGCCTTGGACTATCTCCGCATGTGCTATCAGACCTCCGTCAAGTGGTTTACTACCGGACCTTACCGGCATTGGGGGCTGATCACCGGGTCGAATGCGGTCGAAATTCTCGAAGATCTCCGGGAAGAAGGGTGGAGCACGGAATACCAGAAATTGCGGTCGTTGATGGCCGAATGCAACGAGAGTTTTCTCCGCGATCCTTATCCTTACAGTTCGGAGATCGAAATCGACGAAACCGGTCAACATCAGGTCTACTTCTTCACCCGGTATTTCGGAACGCATGGGAGCGGCGAGAGCGAACAGAAGAATCGCGAGACTTTGCGAGTGTTAAAAGCCCTGCGCGGGGGAGACCAGCCCATCTGGTTCTCCTATGGAAACGACCTCTTCGCTCATCCATACCTCCGGGGTCAAATTTCTTGCTGGCATTCCGAAGCGTTGAACGGCATGTGCCTTCTCAAGGGATTCGAGGATACCGGCGACGCGGGCATGCTGGTGAAAGGCTATGCAGGCTTGATGAGCGTGATGCATAACGTCCTGGCGGATGGCATGGGGTTTGGATGGTTCAAGCTGGATCCAGGCACGTATGCGTGTGAGCCACCACGAACCTTTGAGGGCGGCCCCGGCCTCTACGGCTTTCTCAGAGGCGCGAAATCATACGCAGTCCACGACGACATCTTCGGTCTGGTCGGATTTGGCTGCCGCGCGGAAGCATCACCGAGCGGAATAAAAGTTTTCCCCAAAGACGGCGTCAGGAAGCGAGTGATGTTAGTCCCTGAAAAACTGGATTTTGAGGCAACCCGGGGCGAGATCAAATCCATTGCCTTTGACAGCAACCCCTATGCCCTCCATATCGAAATGGAAGACACCACCGGCATGGCGCGGACCGTTGAATTGAGGATTCAGGGATTGTCCAGGGGCGAGTACAAATTGACGACTCCGGGTGCTGAGTCTGCGGTGCAGTCCACCGGCCTGCTCAAGTTCACGGTCCCTGTGGAACAGGCGTCCTCGATCCGTCTTGAGAAACACTAGCCCCACTATGGACCGACATCATGCCGTCGATGGCCGCCAGCATGGCAGGAGATCGACCTTAGGCTCCGCCCAACTCTCGAAGAGCTTCGCCAGACGCCGCCAAATTCGTAAGCTTCATCTCCGCGTATTTGCGGGACAGCACTACACCCGGTGCGCCAGCTTTGAATGCCGCCAGCACTGCAGCCTGGACGTCCGCGGGCTGGGTCCGCTTCTCGTTTAGTGCGGTAGGAATATCGATATCGATACCCGGGTAAATCGGGACAGCGCCTTGAACCTCCGCAATGGCCCGCCGAGTTTCCCGGCCCACGTAGTCGGCCGAGAGTCCAACGGTGGGCAGCTTATCTAGACTGGCTTCTCCTTCATTGCCCAGAAGCTTGTAATGAAGATCGAGAACTTCCTCGGGCGTGCAATCTCGGAAGATGGTGGACTGGACATTTCTGATGTATTGCGCGAAACGGGGTCCACCGCAATTGTTATATGTCGAAGGTTTAATATAGTCCGAGAAATGAGCCATGCGCGCGTAGTCCTGCTCGGCCCGGTAGAAGGGGCTCAGCGTAACCAGGTGCATGATATGCCACCCCGCCTGCGCTTTGGGATTGGCCTCTTTCACCGTGCCATACAGCAGTCCGTAGACTTCCTCTTGACTGTGGAACCAGAATTTCTCCCAAGCCAAGATTTCCGGATACTCGAGGAACAACCGCCACAGGGCGACGAAACTGCCGGCGCTCGGCTGGGGCTGGTTCAGGATTTGCGCCACCCATCGGTCCAGAGCCAAGTATCCTTCGCGGGCGCGCGCAACGTTGATACCGAGTTCCTGTCCTTTCTGTAAGCAGTGTGTGCAAAAACAATTGATTGACCTTTGTCTCCCGATTTTGCCGAAGTGGGCTTCCAGCGTGTTATTGAGCGGTCCCTGGCGCTCCGACTCCCACATCATTCCATCCAGATCGTTGGTCGTTAGCCAGTCCTGCACCATCGAAGCGAGAAAAACTCGCGCATCCGGGTTATTGAGGCAAGTGCTGCTACTGATCCTGCCGTAAACGTCGACCTCTGCGATTTTTTCAAAGTTGGGAATGAGCCGGGTATTGTAAGCCTCTTCGAACAGGCAATAGACTTGCATGCCCCGCGCTTTCGCTTTAGGGATTACGTCCGCCAAAATGTCGAATTCACCCAACTCCGGCGCCCGGAAATCCTTGATCACCGACTTCGCATAAAACTCAGGGTGAAGCTTGGTGTAGCTGCCGCCGTGAATCTCGTCATATTCCAGGACCCCATGGTCGGGTAAAGGCTGGCCGGGCACCTGTCGGCCGGCCAAACCTCTTCCGTAGGTGAACACGGCGGGCATTAGCACGTTCACGCCGCCCTTTTCCTGAAGAATGTCCAGGCATTTGTCGACACCCTCGTCGACAAAGGACCGCGCGCCAATCTGGATGGCAACGAATTTTTTGCCCGTCTCGGACGGCGACTTGGCTGCGGACTGAGCCAAGGTGGCCGACTGTGCCAAGGTTGACGTGCTACCGGCTGAACTCCGGCTGGTGAGAAAAGCCATCGCCGGCAGCGCGCTGATTCCCTTGAGAAAATTTCGCCGAGAGGTTTCCTGCTTCTTTTCATCCGAATCGTCCATCGGTCTCCCTTGTCCTTTTCGCCTGGTGGTCGTATCCCTCGATCGGGCTCCTAAATCACCTCCGGGTTGGCCGTTTCTCGGGCAGGATCGGTCACGTTGGGGGCAGCCGGAAGAAGCATTGATGGCGCCGGGTCGCCATCAGAAAACGTATACTGACTACCCTGTTTTGTCGTACAAATTAGCCGTTCGGAGCAATCTACGCATGCGTTCAAAACCAAGATTCATGTTACCGCTCCATTGCAATCTCCGCCACCTCGCAGCGTCCAGACTCAGCATGACCGGCCATAGAGAATTGAAAGAAAGTTCTTCCGGCGACTCGAACCCTACGGCAAGTTCCACCGTCACTCGCCGGGCATTTGTGCGGATGGCGGCAGCGACCACGCCGCTCGCTGCCGGAGATATTCTGAAGAGCAATACTGCGTCGGCGGTGGAGTGCCACTCTCATCGGTGGTGTCGGCGCTGAGACGTAGCTCGACCACCTAGCCGGCCAGTTGCAGAACCTGCTCGCGAAGCGCGGCTTCCAGGGCTTCCCAATCCAGTTTTTCGATCGCCTGGCGCCCCAGCTGAGTCTCAATCTCCGGAACGATGTCGATGGCTAAAAGATCGACGAAGAGCTCTTTTTAAAGCCCCGCTCGCAGGCAGCACTTCCAGATCTCGCAGTTGGGCGGTGCAGATTCGCTCACTGATGATGATCAGTTCCCGCACCAGGTTGCGGAAACGGCGGTATTCAGCGATCTGCGCCTTGGCGCGTGCCACCGCCGGGCCCTCAGGAATCACCTGGGTGATCGTTTTCCGAGCGATGCGACGAGTCAACGAATAGCAGGGACCGTGTCCTGGGGAATCCTTCTGGGCGCAGTGGCAGTTCGGCTTGCCACATTTACGGAAACGCACGCTTAGAAAACCGGGACGAAGGTCGTCGATGTGGGACAGGCTGGCGGTGAGGTGATCGCGTTTATCCCGTAGTGCTTTCAAGGAAGTGATCATGGGTGCCTCTTTTCTGACAGGCATTAGCCGGTGAGATCAGGAACAAAAACCCCACTACACCTTATCAAACTCCACCCCGCACTCTGGAGTCGTGCACCCGATTGCGCCGATTGCGTGCATAACTTGGGTTCCACGGACTGAGCGGCGTATAATGCAGCCGGCACAGACTCATGCGCGCTCCATACGGTCTTGAGATGATTGAGAACTGCATTACTTGCCCGCACCGGGAGGATAGGCTGTTCTGCGACCTCCCGTCGGCGGCGGTCAATCATCTTGCGGCAATTACTTCTGCTTCCTGCTATCCGAAAGGCGCAACGCTTTTTGTCGAAGGGCAGGCTGCGCGCGGGGTCTTCATCCTGTGCAGCGGACGCGTGAAGCTCTCAACGTCTGCCGGAGATGGGAAGACACTCATCCTAAGAATCTCAGACTCGGGAGAAGTCCTGGGATTGCCAGCCACCATTACCGGGAAACCGTATGAATTGACGGCCGAGGTGATCGAGCCCACCCAGGTCAATTTCATTTCGCGGGAGAAGTTCCTGAATTTCCTTCGCGAGAACGGGGAGGCAGCGCTGCGTGTGGCCCAGCAACTAAGCGAAACCTATCATTCCGCCGTTGCCGAAATGCGGTCGATCAATCTGTCTCATTCCGCAGCGGAAAAACTGGCCAGATGCCTGCTCGACATGTGCGCCGATCAGGATGGAAAAACTGGCGAAATACGGTTCAAGCTTACGCTCACTCACGAAGAGATCGCCCAAATGATTGGTGCATCTCGCGAAACTGTTACCCGACTTTTTACTGACTTCAAGAAGAAACAACTCCTGCACATCGCAGGCTCCACTCTGACCATTCGCAGTAAGGCGGGGCTGGAGAGCTTGTTAGAAGCAAACCGGGTTCTGAACGTGTGATGCTCATCACATCCAGCAGTGACGTATGTCCTATCGCTGCGCGAAGCGCGAAGCCATGATGCCCATGCAAGGAGAAGACAACTGGCTTTGTGAATCGGTTGTCCAAAGCGCACAACACAAAAAGGGGCGCCCTATAATGCAGCGAGCAGGGAAGGCTGGTGTGACCGTAACCACACTGACGGTTGCGACTTTGCTTTGGGTTCTGGCATCCACGCCTCAGGCTTCAGCGATACCCGCATTTTCGCGGAAGTACCAGACCTCGTGCAACACGTGCCACAGCAACTATCCCGAATTGAATGACTTCGGAGAGACGTTCAAGAAGAATGGATTCAAGTTTCCAAAGGATGATGATAGCTTCGTCAAAGACCCTCCGGTGCTGCTGGGTGCGAAAGCACAGAAGGAAGCTTTCCCGGATGCGATCTATCCGGGCGAGATTCCTGGGAACTTGCCGATTGCCTTCCGCTATTCCGGCAATTTCGCCTGGAACGCGAAGCAGCCTCAGCCGCTACAGGCAACCTCGTTCGTTCCGCAGACCGATCTGTTCGTCCCGAACACATTCACGATTATCAGC